>ERZ773175.34-NODE-34-length-101338-cov-9.731209_pt1 | contig 101338 bp, 152 predicted proteins | sample MGYA00581004_ERZ773175 | MGnify/ENA primary metagenome ERZ773175 (study PRJEB29015, sample SAMEA2737834) | human gut metagenome | biome: human gut; feature: human-associated habitat; material: faeces | place: China | collected 2012 ...
GGTTTTGAATCTTTCTTGATTTCATTACCAAATTTGATATTAGCTTTCTGAGCAACTGTACCATCAGGCATAGTTACATTAACTTTGTTCTGAGCTACACCTACATACAATGAAGTAGCGTTAGCAGCTTCAGCAGCAGTTTTTAAGATAGCTCTATTCTGGTCGAACAAAGCAACATCACCTACAGCTAAAGCATCAGCAGTAGTATATGATGCAGGGATATTTTTACCGATCAATACGATATCTACGTGTTGTAACATAATTTAAATTTTATTTTTAGTTTAACATAAATGCGCGCTCATGTAAACTTAGTTCATCTTCTACTTTCCTTATTTCAGATTTCCACGTCAATGAACGCATTAGTCTTTGTCAGATTTACCTGACTATTGCATAGAAGCAGCTTGCTGTATATACATCATTACTGCTGCATCTATAATTTCTTGGTGAGTATCAACTGGCATTTCAGTGTACTCTTCCGTTAGATTATTACCTAGGTCTTTAGCACTTCTTAAGTAAGTTAACTGATATTCATCTATACCATAGTTTCCATCAGTTATCAACACGATATTACCGTCTGTATATAATCTAACTGGTCTAGCTTGATTGTGGTGTAAATGATATTCTGATAAGCTGTTACTTAATATTCTATCAACTGTTTCAATAGTAGCTTCAATAACATCTGTAGATTTAGAAGCCAATTGCGGACATCTATCATTATATATATTGATGCTTACCTATTCGCCTAAAGTATATAAGTAATTATCAGGATAATTAGTAGACCACCTATTATTTACTTTTTTAAAATCAAAACTAGTATATTTATCTGTCTTTACTAGAGTACGTAACTTATCAGACAATTCTTGATTAAGCTAAAACGCTCTGTATAACTGTTTAACATATTCGTCTTTAGCTCTATTTATATAGTAGAATATAGTGTCTGAGTTTAACTTACTCATAATATTATAACCCGGTATAATATTATTCAACTATCTTTCAAATGCTATTTGGAATTGTCTTTCAGTCATATTATTCAGATAATTGGTTTAACTGTAATTTAGTAGATGTTCTTGGTGATTCAATATTTTCCAATGCTATTACTACAGCTCTATTGATAACTTCATTCATTACATCTTCAGGTAGATCTAATTCTTCGTCTAACTGTGTGTAATCAAACTGTTTAGGTCTCTTTATATAAGTAATATTAACTGCATACTTATTGCTTGATGGTTTAAAACTATCTGATATCTGCATTACAGGATCTACATAGATTTTCATTCTATTATCCTCTAATGTAGCTACAGGTACTTCAACCCAAGGTATATTGTTGTATGTTTGTTTAAATAGGTTCGCATTCTCATGGTCTACTATTAAGCAATTAGTAGATGAACCTTTAAACATAATTACTGCAGATAATATAGTTACTCTTCTACCACCATCATGTATATCATCTATTACGAATTCATTATACATAGAATTGTTAGCAAAGATGTTCTCATCAGTACGTACTAAAGCATCCAGTTCAGATATACTTTGGAGAGATCCTTCGAAACCCTGTCTTAATACATTGTTCCCACTTATCTTATTACTAATTATCTCATTTTGAGCCTAATTAAGAAAGATATCTATTTCCTCAGGTAAGAATGCAGGTGAGCCACCATAGGCAACTCCCTGAGCATTCTTATCTAGGATAACTTTAAACTAAATATGTGCAGTACGGTTATTCATTACTTGGACTTGATTTCATTTAAAATAGCCATCTTGATATCATTATTCTTCTTATCCTTTAAATAAGCAATTACGTCTTCCAAACCATTACCAATAAGGTCTGTACCAAAGTAATATTGAGCTCTATTCTTTCTAATGATATTCTTAGCAATAGCTTCTTCAATCACAAAGTTAATTTCTTTGTTTGGGTTTTCTACCCATTTCATGATAAACTTCTTTGGTGATTCTTCAATCTGTTCTGTCAGCTTAGCTTCAATCAACTCATTTGACATAGTATCAGATTTAATACCATAAAGTCTAAGACATTTACGCATATCTTCAATAGACATCTTATCCATTTCTCTATATGCTTCACGTTTGATCTTATTGATCTTGTTAGCTTCTTCAGCTTCACTGTCCCTATTAATCATTACATAATCAGTAGCTGGTGTGATCTTATTCAGTCCGTTTGCCACTCTCTTATGTCCTTTAAGGAACAAATATTTTAGTTCGTCTTCAGGTCTATCAGTATCTAGTATAACATCCTTTTTGCCAATCTTAACAGCAAAAGTATCCCAAAATGTACTATTGGGAGCTAGCTTACCTTGTTCGAAACCAATTTCTTTTTCTAATCTTTCTGCATCCTCTGCAGTTAATCCAGTATAAATGTTACCAGATCTAGTCCAGTATGAACTAACATAGTCATAACATGTGGACCATTTTGTAAGCCCCGTCCATGGGTTTGTTTTAATTATTCTAACGATTACTTCCATAATATTTTTAATTAGATTGTTCAGTTAGTTATTCTTTGTATCTCCAGATATACTTAAGGTTTGAGAAAGATCTAGGTGTTAATTTGCCATATTCTCCTTTCAATTGTCTTTGTATTGATCTTCTATCACATCCTGTAGATCTACTAGCTTCTATAATGGAAGGAAACTCAGCAATTATTTCTCCAGTATGCTTGTTTATCTGACATACAGATTTTGCTACTTTCATTCCATTTTCTCTAGCTATCTCTAACATCTTACCAGTTAACTTGTCTCCAGCTTTAAATAGATGTTTTTCTGCAGCTTTTCTACATGCTTCTGATATAATGTGTCCACCTTTATCCTTATTGTAACCTTTATCAGGGTTAGTAGAGTCATAATAAGATATCCAATATCTTTCTCTCTTATCTATTTCTTTAGGATTACCTTCTATAGTTTCTATTAACTCTGGTATGAAATTTTGAATTCCATGCTCCCTCATTGCTATATAGAGTACACAAGATAAATCATTGGGGCGTTTGGATACAAATGCATGAGATATGTGATCGGAATATCTTCTCATTATATCCCTTTTAGTTTGACCTATATAAACCTTATTGTTTGTTGTATCTGTAATTTTATAAATATTTCCAATCATAGTAGTATGTTTTTTTAATTTCACATACTACTATAACGGAATATTTTAATTAAGGTTCCTCAATCGCGGCGAAATTATTCTGCCTCCATGATCAATTCTCCGCATGCTCTGGGGTCGCGGAGCATAATACCCATTTCACCAAGGAAGAATACAGTATAACCGTCCTTACCATTAGATCTAAGAGTACTCTTTGAGTTAGCATAACCAGTTGGAGCAACAGCACCACCAGTGTACCAAGTTACAAATTCACGGTCTTTACGAACTACTTTTACGATGTTAGCTTCACCATCACGTCTACCCAGATCAAGGAATGTCATACGATATGATTCCAGAGGTTTCAGTGTGATCGGATGCAACATACGGTTGTAAGTAGTATCATCATACAATGGGAAATACTTCAGAGTAAGTTCGATACCGTTAGTCATCTTGTAAGTCTTGAACTGACCACCAAAAGTAAGACTATCACCAGAACCTGTTACAAATACTGTATCAATCAGATTCATATTGATCATCTTTTCTTTCAATACTCTATCAAATTCTCTCATACCCATTTCACCAGTCAAGGCAATAAACTTACGTTCGTTAGTACCAAGTACATTGTAAGACAGGTCGAACAAGAAGTCTTCCAACAGTTCTGCACTCAGTCTAGTATAGAAACGTCTATTAGATGGAGCAATCTGTTCCAACAGACCAGCACCAATAAATACTGGACGACCGTTAGTACCTTTCAAGTTACAAGAACCATCTTTGTTTACATTGTTTTTCATGTAAACCAGCATTCTTTCACATCTCTTATACCATTCTCTCATTGCAACCCATTCCTGATAGTCTGCCCACAGATATGATTTCTTACCTGTTTTAGGATCTTGCAGAGCTATTGCCATTACTGTTGAATATGCTGAACCAGTAATATCATAGTTAATACGAATTGTCGTCAGATAATTACGCATTTTGAAATGAGTATTATAGTTCAGGATATCACCTTCTTCACTGTATTCCTCTACAGCAGAAGCAAGACGAGATACCTGACATCCAGCTTTCAGATATTCAGCAGGAATATAAGATGTAGGGTTACCATCTGCTACAAAGCAAGTGTATACCCAAAGGTTACCATCCTGATAAGGTGCACCTGATACGCGTACTTGGAAATCTTTATTATCAAATTCCAGAATAGCAGTAGGTCCAAACCAGTTATCTTCCAACCACAACAGGATAGGAGTATTACCCAAACCAGCTGTAGAATCATCAGTAATAGCAGCACCATTCCATTTTGCGTCTCTAATTGTTACAGCTCTATCAGCATCAATCATTACGCTCCATTCCCAGCTTGGCTGATCAATGGTCATTACATTACCAAGACCGCCAGTGAGCATATCCAGAGAAGTCTGGTAACCGTTATCCTTAGTACCAAATACATAAGACAATACGGTAGCAACCTGATATGGATTCTATTGTGAAGCTGCACTGATCTTAGCAGTGTCAATCAAGTCTGAAAACCATTTACCTTTGTATAAAACTAAGTTATTTAGAATATTATTATCCATAAAATACTAGTAATTTTAATTTAATTAGTTATTATTAATTTGCACGTAGCATTCGTGCAGCAGAACTCCAGATATCAGTATCATTCGAGATCTCTTGTTTTTTAGTCTTTCTACTTACTCCAGTTCTATTTAGACTTTCTTTAAATTTGTTAATAGCTTTGGTGGAACCTTCGCTCTTAGCAGCCTTCAATAGTGTGTCTCCCTTCATAGTAAAGTAAGCAGACTCAAGTAAGTTCTTTACGCTTTTAGACCAATCCTTTTGGAATTTTGTCATACCATCAGCGTCAGGCTTAAATATATATTCAAGTAATACCTGTTTATCTTTTTCAGGTATCTTAATACCACGAATATTATCCATGCCTTTTATTTCAGTGACAACGTTCTAGAAGTATTCCTGTTGACGCTTTGCAGCTGCCTTAGCTTGGTTTTCTTGATCTTTCAATAGCTGTTGTTTCTTTTGCTCTTTAATCTCTTTAAGAGCTTCTAAAGCATCTTCTGCTTCATCTTCAAGTAACCCAGCATCTTCATACTTAGTTAATTTCTTATCTATTTGTTTAGTACTAAAACCTTTCTCTTTCAAGAACTCTTTCAATACTAACTTCTGATTAACTTCGTCATCTTCAATACTGATTTCATTAAGATCAAGTTCACCTTCAATTTCAAAGTAATCTCTAAGATTTCCACCATTTTTAACAAAGTTATCCAAAGCTTCAACTTCTTCACTTGCATACTGTGGTACTGAATTCTCTTCTATTACTGCTTGAAAATAATCAACAAGTTCTTCCGGAGTAGAAGGAACTTCATCATCTTCACCTAATTCCCAACCCATCTTTTCAGATATAGCTTCAAAGAATGTAGTTACTGTGTTATTATCTGTAGTATCATCAGCATCTGCATCATCGTCATCATCATCTGTATCTTCTTCTTTCTTAGTATCAGGTTCAGTTACTTCTTTTTCCTTCTTACCTTTTTTAGTCTTTGCAGGTTCTGGTTCAGTAGTATCATCATCGTCATCATCTGCATCGTTATCTTCTACTGGTTTACGTAATTTTTCCAGTTCTTCGTCTGTCAAAGGTTCCGAAGCACTATCGTCTATATCATTTTTAGTATCCTCTTTGCCAGTACTTGTTTCAGTTTTAAATACATTACCCCCTGGCATGAAATCTTCAAAGATTTCGAAACCGTTTAATGTTTCTTTTTCCATAATTATATATAATTAGATTTATTTATTGTTTTGTAATATACTTCTACAAAAGTATTTCAACTATTCTATAGTAAGATCATTTTTCATTTGATTAACAGCCATACACACTAGCTATAGATTGCCTTTAATATAACCCAGACTAGGATCAATTCTATCTACACTTAAATTAGTAGGAACTCTTCCACTATCAAAGTAATATGTCATAGGTATTCCAGACAAAGCGCACATTCCGTTCTAGCGTTCCCATAGTTCGTGCAAATAACTTTCATCTATGTTGCATTCGATATTCTTTCTTTTAGATCTGTCTTTTAAACCATGAAATCTCTCATACAGTAGTCTATTCAAATCTTTCTTTCCTCTATTCTACTATTTTCTACGTATATATGCTTCTTTCTTGCATTGTTTGCATCTTGTATCTTTTTCTGCTCTAAACCATTTATCTGGGTTCTTATCAAAGCAATCCAATGGTTTGTATTTTTTACAAGAATAACATAGCAAGTTGTTGTTATCGTCAAATTGTTTAAATTTACTTCTATATCTTCCTATCATTTTCTCTTTTTCCTTCTCTTAGCTATTTTACTAAAGTTTTGAGCAAAGATAGCTCTCTTGCGTGTCAATGGGTTCTTACTATGAGTAAGTTCTTCTGTAGTTTTACCTGTTCTCTTCTTTAGAGCATTGAATTTCCCTCTATTCTTCTTCTTTATGTGTATCCCTCCGTCCTTGTAGTTTGGTATCGGATACTGTGGCATTATCATTGCCTGTTCTACCTAATTGATCATCTATTAAATCCTCCAAATTTATATAATTTAATATTAATGTATTTAATATATCCTTTAGATCTTCTTTGGTAAAATAATCAGGATCACTTAATAATGCTATTTCTTCCTTAGACAATTCTGGAGAAAACCATTTATGTCTATCTGGATTAAAAATAGGTTTATTATTCCACTTTTTATATTCCTCACGAGTCTCTTCATCAAAATCACTAATATAACCAAAGTTATCATGAAATCTGAATTTATTCAAGTGTTCGCACTGTATTGTAAAAGCAGAAGCGTACCTTAGAAAATCTATTGGCAAAAGTTTGTTATAAAAATCACTCATGATATATCTCTGTTATCTTTGTTATTTACTATAGGAATCATTTGAAAATCCTTATTGAACAATTTAGGACTTCTATAAAGATTAAATATTGCTTTGATATTATTGAAAGACTCTTTAGGAGCTTCTATTATCTCTTTCTTTAAACCTTTATAACTGCCTGTATAATTGCCATTATGTAATTTTCCATTCTGATTTAAATAATTTCTGAACTGATTCATATAGCTTTTAATTTCAGTTCCTTGTAATATGTTATTATATCCTTCTCTAGTCATAGTAGGATACATAAGCTTAGCCTAGTTAAATGGAATAAATTTACTCTTATCCCCAAGTTTCTTTAAGAACTCATTACTCATACCAGCAGCACCATCAACCAGATGACCCATTTCATGCAATACAACATTACTAGGTATATCTTCAGGAGCCTTTATCATGTCTCTATTAAAATACATTGTATTACCTTTTGCTGGAGTAACCTATGCTGCAATAGTTGGTCTCTCCATCTTCTTATATTGAGGATCAGGTAATTTAAAGTACTCATCAATATTAACATATTTATCTAACATACTATCATAGACTTTAAGATAATCCGTGCCGTACTAAGCATCAATTTCTTTAGCTCTATTTCTAGCATATGGCTCCTACATAAGTTCATAAGTCCTGTTTCGCTGATCAATAATCTCCTCAGTAACATTATTAGGTATTTTACTGAATGTACTTTCTTCTCGTAAAGCTTTATCTATAACACTCTACTTATAATTAGGATTTACTTTTGGTATATAGTTCTTAGATTTAGATAATTTCTTAGAACTTTTAAAGACAGCTTCTCCTATATTAGGTACAAACGGAACCAACCCTAATGCAGCTAAACCTGCTCCAGACCAATCCCTATTACTAACAGCATCATACACATCATATGCAGCAACTGCATCACCTACTGGTGTAAAGTTAGCAGCATCCTCTAGATCCAATAATGGTTTCAAACCTCTAACTAATGGTCCACCTGTAAATCTATCAATCTCATCCGTACCATTATTATAGTAATCATATACTTGTTCTTCAGTATACTTTCTACCATATCTATCACTATAAAGTTTACCTTTATATGGTATAGGTTCAATTATAGTAGGTTTATTGGTTGGAGGTACTTCACCGCCATCTGCATACTTATAAATAGGATTTTCATTACCTTCCCATGTAGTAGTATATGTAACACCATTTATGGTCTATGGATAATAACCTAATTTAGCATCTTCTTGTAATCCTATTAAGAATGTAGGATGCCAAGGTTTCTTAAGTATTTCTCCTGTTTCTTGATCTCTAGTTGGTAAATGATAAGATCTATCTTCTTCAACATACTCTGGTTCATACCCAAGTTCATATGCTCTCTACAGATTATAGCTACTCTCATCTTGCAAATTATCTGGTAATGAAGTTTTCCAATCTAAGTAGCCTTTACCGGGATTTTGCTCCCGGTAAGACTTTAAGCTCTGCATTCTCTATTTAAATGCTTTTCTGTCCATATTAATACTTACATGTTTCTAAATACATCTTTAATAGCATTACTAAACTCTCTGGATCTGAAGAATGAGCTCTGAGACAAGCTGAGTACTCTCCTTCCATGAATTTATCTCTTAGTAATAGATAGTAAGTTAAAGCGGATCCATCTGTATTACAAGTCCACCACCAGTAACAGTTGTAATCTTTATTTAGATCTTCAGGATAGAGTGTCCGTAGTTCTTCTAATATGTTATTTGCATCCATAATCTTTCAATTATTTCTTTCCACCTTTGCCCTTGCTGGACTTTTTTCCACCTTTACATGCCATAATTAATCCTCCTTATAACTTCTAATTTTACAATATTTTAACCAAGAATAGTGTTTTCTAGTCTCTGGATATGTATAGTTTTCTTCGTTGTTGTAAGCTTCCTCTTCAAAGCTAACATCATGATATTTAGTACTCTATTTATCAAAGAATCTACACAATCCAATTATGCAATACTCTATGCCATACCATAAGTAATATGGTAACCACAGCATTTCCTACATTTGTTTTAAATGTATTTTTTCATGATTGTAGCTTTTAGCACTTATTTTAGATTTATCTCTAGTAAATATCAAACCAAATAGATTGATATATTTATAACCTTTAAATGGTATCAATTTATTCTGTATTACTTTCATATTACTTCTCTCCTACTACTTTATTCTTTAATGCTGTTTTAGCCTTCAGTTTTTCTCTTTCTAAAGCTGCATCATCTTTCATCTTTTGTAATTCCTTTTGAGATTGCAATTTCTGTTTCTCTAAAGCTACTTTCTTTTCTTCTATATCTTTCTTCATCTACTGCTCTCTTAATTTAGCATTGAATTCGAATTGCTTAGAAGCTTCTTCAGATGCTTGTTTTCTTTCAGCTAATGCTTGGGCTGCTATCTCCATTGGATCTGGAATTCCATTATCGTTTTGGTCCATATCTTCTGCACCTCTATAAGCATTAAGTTGAGCTACTGTAATCTTAGTTGCATTGTTAGAATCTATCTCATATTTCTTAAGATCCATCTCTGCTTCTTTAATCATTAACTCTTCTTCTTTAACTTCATTTTGCATCTGAATCATCTGTTGTTCTCTTTGAGCTTGAGCTTCTTCCATAGCCTGTTGTTGCTCCATGCGTTTCTGCTCAATCTCTTCAAGTTTGTTTCTAATCATAGTAGTATTATCATTAGTAAAGATTTCTACTACATCGAGTAAACTAGCTCCATTTTGCATAGCAGGTTGAATAAGACTTCTAAGGAACTCAATATTCTGTTGATTCTTAGTAGAGTCATCTACAAATATATCAAAGTCTTCATATGGGAAGTTATCAGATAGTGTTAAGAATGCTCTAGTAGCGTCATCTAATATATACTGCAGATGAGTCTTACTACCGTCTTTCCAAGCCCATTTGGCTGTATTCAGTAGCATATTCAAACACTCTCTCTTTACTTGATTATGTGTCCAGAACCAAGGTTCAGTAATATGAGCTGATTGCTGTACTGATCTTTCTACATTACCTACTAACTCATTAGATGATATTGAACCTTCACGCTGTTTACTTACTCCAGATATTTCAGATAACATAGATTCAATCTTATCCATAAGCATAATATACTGATTAATAGTATTAGCCATAGTAAGATCTAATGCCGTTATTTGATTGAACTGGGATGGTTTACCACCTTCTCTACCCGGTATATCCCAACCTTCTTCATATGGGTTAATAAAGTTAACACCAAGTGCAGATAGATAATGCATCCATTTAGATACATCTATATTCATAGATTTAGGTATCTAAGTAATATCCATATTAACTACCTTACCCTTATCTCTAGCCATTGCAAGTTCAAGACGATACCAAAGTACAATATACATATACTGTAATGGTTTCATCATACTTACTAAAGATCTTGGTCTACTGTTAGTATTATTATATATTACTCCAGTATAAGGCAATCTTTGTGCATTAGGATTATCAGATGATACATATTGATATTCAACAGGTTCTACGCCTATATAGAGATCTTCTCCAGCTCTATATCCTTCCCATGTTTCAATGATCCATTTCCATTCAACAGATATTTCCATACCTGTTTCTTTGTATGTTTCATCTACTTCATATGTTTCAGGCATACCTGTTTCTGGATCAATTATAGTAACAAACCCTATCTTCTTGAATGACTTCCAACATACGTGATATACTTTGATATTATCTCCACTTCCATCAAATGGGTTAGAGCTAAAACCATTAATAGTATGAGTTTTAATATGCGGATAATCTAATGATGTTTTTCTTACTTCAGGATTAATGCCTCCTTTAGCACTATCACTCATCATATCAAGTAACTCATTCAACTGCTTCTCTGTCATCTTATCATACAGTCTATCATACAGTTCAGTTACTGACATATTCATTTCATAGCAACACCATTGTGCTTCATGAATAAACTCTAAATCTGATGTTTCAGTGTCATAATCAAAGTAAATAGGATTGATACGTTCTAGACACGGTTCTCCATTTACTATACCAATATAGTATATTTCTTCACCTCCTACTAATGCATCCTTCCAACCTTTAAAGAACTCATGATTAATATTGAGTTTATTCTTTAAGTACATAAGACTATGATATGCAGTAATCTCTGCAATATCCTTATAGTCTTTACTCATGTATTTCTGTATCTGTTCTGGTGGCATAATTTCACCAGATTGCAAAGCTTCTTGGTATCTAGCCTATTCTTCAGGTCCTAGTTTACTCATGATGGTAGCCTGAATATAGTCCATCAACATCTGTTTAGCTTTTTCCTGTAACTCACTAGTTGCTATCTCACTAGTACGTACTACCTTAAAGTTAAAAGGTCTTTTGGTTTCTTCACCTAATAGTAGGTCTATCTTTGGCTTGATTATATTATAATCCTAAGCCATTGCAGGGAAACCGTCCTATTGTTTAAATGGGTTAGTAACATACTTAAGATCTTTCTCATTGTATATACTATTGTAAAGATCATAGTAAGTCTGCATCTCTTCCTTGCGAGTTCTGGTATTACCATTCCTAGAACCTCCTTGACTGTGACCTATAATGTAATCTACACAAGATTCTCTCCAGTCTTGAGTCTTCTTAGACATTGGCAATTTCTGTATAGGAAATTGATTGATATTTTTCATAGTTAAAACATATATGCTTCTATATTATCATTAATGATATCATCGTCATGATACCACTCTTGAGTAAAGATTGGTCCATCAAATAAGACCCTATCTCTATTCTCTTTTTTCTTCTCTTTAACCTTTAGATTATAGAGCTATTCTCTATAAATCATTACCTGCATCAACGCCATGACTCTATCGAAGTTTCCTGTATCATTATAGCTTATAAGTTCTTCTAATAGCGGCTCTGATAGTATGTTATGTAGGTTCTTTTTACCGGGGGCTTGTTCATCATTTAACCAATCTTTAATCAAGCCTTCTCCCCACTGCTTGATCTATTTATTCATATGGCAACCTTTCTTTCTCTATACTTTAGAATTACCTACAATATCAGATATAATGTCAGGTTGATCAGCAAGTAAGTAGTCACAATGTTTAGCAGTAAAGTATGGAAATAAACCTTTACGTTCATTTTCATACATTATTCTACCATTATAATAAACTGCTAATTTACGTAGATTTTCATAGTATTCTTCTGCTGTTGCAGGGCGTCCAGTGTATTCAGCAACAATTATATCATAATAGTTTTCAAAGCTCTAGAATCGCTTGTAAACGAACGTAGAGCCTAATGAATTAGTACCTGACTAGTCATGATCATATGGGTCTACCCCAAGTATATATAAACCAATAGGAGCATCCTTTACAGGGTGTTCCCATATAACTATAGATCCTGTTGGGTCATCGTCTTTTTTCAATGGGTAATGTGTAATATCACCTGTTTTCTTAAGTACCCACTTAATAGAACCATTAGCATCCCATATCAAATCTCCTACCTATTTGTGGTTACTTAGGTGTTTATTTATACGTATGTTAGCTAATTGTTCTTGTAATTCTTTCTTAGGGAATATATTACCACCAAATTCCAAACATGCTTCTTGTGGTGTTATACAGTGTTCAGCTACATAACGGTCTACTGCTACTGAATTAGTAGCATTCTCTATTACCTTTCTACGTTCAGCTAATATATACTCTACAGACTTCTTATATAATGTATTACCATCATCATCCATGTAAACGCGTTTACCATTCTCATCACGGAAGTCCATATTAGTATACTGAGGAATAAAGAATCCACATAGTTTATCAGATGGAGTTTCATCCCATATATTCTTAAATCCTAAACAGTTATAACCATCTGGATTATAGAACATATCTTTCAGTGTTTCAAAGTGACTATCTTCATCACCACCTGTACCAAATGCAATCATTGTACCAAACGCAATACCATCCTGTTCTACAGACGGTCTAGCAATTTGCCATGCTGCACCTAGTTCAGAGAATGAACCAGCCTCTTCAAATATAATAAGTTTACCAGCTTTACCACGAACTACATCTGGGTTATCTTTTAGAGTAACACCAATGATTTCTGATTTATAACCGCTCTCAACCTCATTGCCGTATTCATCTTTAGTAAAGAAACCAGCACGTTTACGCATCTAAGTATTGACAGATCTCTTCTTACCCCAAGCTGTATTCTTATCTATAAAGTCCATATAGTCCCATGCTTTAGTAAGAATACCATCCTCTGTTAGATATTGCTTATTACTAGCATAGATATATGTTTTACTACCTGCGAATAGATAGTAGTTACGACATGCCATTGCTGCATTCTTATACGAATAACCCTTACGTCTACTCTTTAGTGCGCATAAGTGTTTACTTTGTTCTTCTGCATCTTCTACTGCTAAGAAGAAGTAATAGTCATAGTCATAGAAGTCTGGGAACTACAAATCACGTGTTTTCTTAGTAGTTGTAGATCCGTCTGGATTAGTAATTGTAGTATAGATAATCCTTTGAATAGGACAGAAGTTTAAATAAAAATAGTTATACCCACTAATGAAATCTCCATCATCAGCAGTATAACCATACTTACATCTGTCCATCTATTCATCCCAATATTTAAAGTACTCTGACGTACCAGCGGGATACTAACAATAAGAGCCAGTCTCCAAAAACTTGAGGGCTGGCTGTCTAAACTTATTGCTATTTTTTATCTATTTATTGAAGTCTACCATTAAATTGATTATAATTCTCTTAGTTTAAAACTACAGTTTATCTGAGAACTCTGTTAAACTCACCTACTTACGATTAGGTCCATCATGAGCTGTGTTAACTATAAGCTTTCTTATATAGTCAGTGACTTAGGAGGTTACGTTGTATGCGCGCCATACTTCACTACTTTAAGCTTCTTTTTAAATCAAAACATTCTTTGAGATAATCTTTACATATTTCTTCTTCTAATCCAAACCAGTATTTTCTGAAGAATTTTCGTTCCATTTCTTCATAGTATTTCTTCTATTTGTCATATTCTTCTTTGACTATCCATACTACTGCTTTTGGATTATTCTTGTCATAGTTTATCTTTACTAGATCTCTCATACTGTATTTATTGGTAGCCCCACTAGGATTCGAACCCAGACCAAGAGGGTTAGAGCCTCTTGTGCTTGACCATTACACCATAGGGCAATGTGCTGGGGTTCTTTCTTTAACGACGTAACCCCATATCGTCGCTTGGTTTAGAACCAAGATTTGATTCTCTTCCACAGACTAGGTTTCTTAACATTTAATGCTCTCAGAGTATTATATGCTTCATTAATCTGTGCCCAAATCTCTTCTTTGCTTTTAGTCATATCAATGACAATATCAATCTGCTTTTTCATATTAGTTCAATTTTATCTATTATAACGTGTTGTTTAATTTAAGTTGTAATTGATGTATTATCTTGTCAATTCATAAGGATTAACTTTAGCATCACCTTTAATCTTAGATGTACTAAGTTCTTCTGTTTTAACTGCTTTCTCCAAGAAATCTAGAGTAATATAAGCTCCTTTTACCTTCTCAAATCCAGCTAAATACTTCTCGATCTTCTTTTCATCCAAGTCTTCACCTAATGATTCTTCATAGTAATCACTGAAACTGTCAAGCTTACGTCTCATATTCTGTAACATCCTAAGTAGACGAGTATTGCAGAACTCTTTAAACTGCTCTTCACATGCTACTTCTGCTGCAGATAATTCATAATTAACATCATCGAATAATTCTTCTTTCAACTTAGATTCGATGCTATCTGGATCCATACTTAATACATAAGGACTATTCCATTTATTCTTAAGTACAATGTAACTAATTACTTTAGTAGCATGTTCTTTATCTGCTTTATCAGCATCCCATACCTTTTTAAAGCATGGGATACCTAAGGCATCAGAATGAATTACAACTTTACCACCGACTATATCAAATAGTTTCATTATCCTGTTTATTTAGTTCTTTATACCATTCGTTCAAATCATAAGTAGTTGTAGGATCAGATATAATTACTGTTTTTGTTATAAATTTATCTTTCTACCATAATCTGCAGTATAGTATAAATTCTCCTTTTTTAACGTCAATAACTTCATTATTAGTAACAACTTGACCATCTTTATCTGCCTAGTATAAGTTGCATGTGATATTGTCTATCATTGGAGTAATAGAGTTCGATTCAGTGTTAAATGATATCGCTTCTCCTCGTTTATTTATTAGTACTTTTTCCATACGTTAAGCTTTTTCACAACAAATGCAATCGTTGCATGGTTTCTCAAGTTCACGTCGTTTACCGTGTTCATCTCTTCTACAATAGTAGTCCTTCAATTCAGGAGAACTTAACTTAATATATTCTTTTTCTTCCCAATTATCTGTAACAGAGTACATCTTAAGTACGACGTCTCCTTCTTTAACATCAAATAACTTTTCACCATCTACAATCCATTCACCGGGTTCAGTTATTGTATAACTATAATCGTATCCACTGCCATATGTAGCCTTGCTTACTTTTTGTTCTTCGAAGTTCGCTACTATTACATCGCCTTCTCTCTTTGTTGCTATATACTTTACCATAATTCAATCAATTTTATATCCTAAATACTTTTCTTTATGCAATCTCTGTACTATCGTCAGCGCTCTCTGTAGAGGCACATTCGGATTCACATAGTCCTTCAGTGTCTTGTACTTCTGCACTATCTGTGTGTACGTCTGTAGCTCCTACTCCAGACTCTCTGGTATTATATTTCTGTTCATACTTTTTAGTTAAATTATTGCAAATCTGATCAATTTGTTCTGCTCTATCTAATGTAGTTTCTTCTTCTTTCTTACCATTCTCTACCATTACTGTAGTAAGTTCATCAATCATATCGCTTGTGAAATCATCATATCTGATAATATCATCTTCAATACATTTCTCAACTACATCATATAACTTTTTCATTGGTTTAGTGAATAGTTCTGGTCTAGAGTTCTTTTTCTCCAGTTCCCACATATTTTTGCTTTCTTCGTGTGTCATTTCTTTTAATTTATTAAGTATTTTAATATCCGGTGTGTTTATATATTTATGTATAAGATCACATATATAAAGAGTTTTATATGCTATCTCTATTGGAACTTCTCTAACTCCGGGTATTACTCTATATCCTGAAGTAGGATAGTAATCACTACTATCTTCTTTCATGCATTGAAATATATGATCAGATATCATTTTGTTTCTCTTTAATTATAGTTTTACTGATGCAACCAGCAGCCCAACCAACTAAGTAAGCATAATTTTCATTTCCTTGAGAGTATGATTCTACAGCATGTACACCTAATTCTTCATACATATAGTCAGCTACATGTACTGCTTCATGTGGTATTGCATCGTCTGTAATTACTTCTAAGTTAGGAGCATATACTAAACACCCATACAATCCATCTGATTTTCTACTTACTGAATATGTACTCATTGCTATACCTTCTTGCTCAAGCTCTTCATCTATGTTTTCTATCACCCCAGATTTATCTGTTAAGTAGAACTTAAACTGTTCATCTAACTCCTCTGGTCCTACAGCTACCCATAGCTTCCTAGGATATATCTGAGGGTCATACATATCAATTTTTCGCTTCTTCTTCATATCTCTTCTTTATTTTGAACTTTCCTAAGTAAGCAAACATAACCGGTTTAGGATCTAATTCTGTTATTACCTTATTAGTAAACTTGAAAGGGCTGTTACATATTACTTCAACCACTTGATACGGTAAGTTGTACTTATTACTTAGTTTAGTATATATACTCGTCTAATTTCTCATGCCATTCAACCTTCTTATAGTATTTACATGTAGCTAATGTAATAGGACCATTTAACGTATTAGGTCTAATTATATTTATTAATGCTGCTACATCTACCCAATCACTGCTATATAATGTGTCACTCGCAAGTACACTTATCTTAGATTGCTCTTGTTTACTATATTTGCGTATTGGTTCATATATCTCTACATCTTTCATGTAATCTGAAGTAAGTAGTTCGGTTCTGTTAGTTACTATAGTAAACATATTAAATGGTAACTGTTTTCCTCTAATCTTACTCCATAATTTCTTAATATAAGGATACTTCTTCCACGCTATTATAGATCCTGCCTCAAGCAGGAATGACCTCATCTTCATCTTTATTAACTTTTAATATTATTGTGATTTGTACTCTATCACCGATTATTTCAGGTATCAAAGCTTTACTGACCATTACTTCATCATCTGCTTTACCTACCCTTAATATGCCTTGCTGTTTGAACTTAGCTATGTATCTACTAAGATTATCAGGAGTAATACCTAAAGTACGTTTAATATACTTCCTATTCTCAGTACTTATTACATTCTTCCTTACATTAGGGAGTTTTGGTGTATTGACATCTATATCTATAAATGTTGTTAACAACTCTAACTCCCTGTCTGTAAGCTTAAGTATACCATTAAGGCTATTTAGAAATTCTCTGTATAAATCGGTTCTAGATACGGTCTTAACCAATTTATTCATTAATCAGTTCCTCTTTAATTTTATTTAATACTTTAGTAAGGTTATAGTACACTGTCTCAGCTTCTAGCTTAACACAAGGTGGTACTTTACCTTCTGAGTATTTATCCATTACTTCTTTGTAATCCTTATCATACTGATCTACCAGATTATCTATTAGATCTACTACTTTAGTAGATTTATTGTCTTCCACTTCTTCCAAGTATCCCTCTTCTACATATAGATCTGCAATATCATCAGATATACTCATTGATCTGTACGAATAGTTATCTCCTTCGATATCACCATTGCTACATTCCATAGTAAATACTTGAGGATCTTCAACACTATTTACTAACACATCGCCCTTTCTGGCTGATCCGAAATCTTTAATTACTTTATATTTTAACATATCATTTCTTATTTTTATCATTAAGTCCCCATATGGCTAACCACATCATAAAAGAACAGAGACTCAATACTATTAATTGTTCCATGTCTCTATAAACGTGACATGTTAAAATAGTTAATAGCTTTTAACATTTGTTAACAGTTAATTAACATATAAAAAGAAAGCCCGACCTAAGTCGAGCTCTCAATGCCTTTCAGCAGGGTTAAAATATGTTTAAATATATATTACTTAACGGCAACAATATCATAAGGTTTTACCAGTTGAGTATCTTTTACTAGATCAAAATACATTGCAAATTTCTTATTATAAGCAATAGTATCTCCAACCTTGAATTGTGGATCGGTAATATTAGTAGGGATTTTCAACACAATGCCAGTAGCCCAATCAGATTCTACTTCTTTAGTTTCTGTTTGAGTATCATACTCATTAAACCCATTTTCATCTACTTTACCATTAGGAATTTGTTCTGTAAATTCCTTAGTAACCATAATAGGTGCTAATGGTTTAACTAGTACGTCTTTTAACATATTCCAAGTAATACCATTAACTACTGTTTCTAATACTTTATCTTCCATATTCTTTTTTTAACTTAGTTTCTATCTATAACGTTTAGATTATCTTTATGTTTCTCTAATTCTACATAATCTTTATAAGATATTATACTTTTTAATCTAAGTATACCATTATATATTGATCTTCCTTCTACCAGATATACTTTATCACTTTTTAAATCAAATAAGACGTGTACTATACCTTTTATAGTAGTTTTAGTAGACAATATTATGTCATTTCTTAAGTATAACTCAGCTAGTTGATCAGTAGTAGAAGACAAAGCCCAATTTATATGCTTTATTCTCGAACTAATATTAGATTGTTCTAATCTTAACTGATTAAATTCTTCTTTAAGTTTATCTCTATCTATCATTATTTAGCTTTTATTAGTATATTTCCACCATTTGAGCAACAATAAGTTACTGCTCTTTGTGGGCATTTACCACTACCTATGAAAGCACAGCCATCACAACTACCTGATCTGTTAGGCTCTATTATATATTGCAAACCGTTGATCTCTACTGGAGTTTGGCTTTTGATTATCTCTGCTAATTCTGAATCGTATATTGTCATAATAATATTATTTATAATGCGTATTCTCTATCTGTCCAAGGATTGAAGTCTTCTTCTATTGGAGTAGCTGGTTCTAGCTTACTTATGACTTCCCAAATATAATCTTCTGGTTTTATGGATGAATCGTAGTCTTCATTAAGTAAGTCTAAAGGAAATACGCAGCCTCCAAAAATCTTTTCCCAGTTAATCTTATTTACATCAATTAATTTCATAATTCAACCTTCTTAAGTATATAACCTTGTCTACAGTAGTCTGTTAACTGTTTAGTACAGATACCTCCACCTAGTAAATCGCAACCCATGCAACCACCCTGTGATTTTTCTGGTGCTAAAAAATAAGTCTTTGATTTGTAATCTATGTATTTGCCAGAGTATGCTAATGGCATTTGTTCTTGTTGTTTCATAGTCTTAATCTATTAATTCTACTTCTGTTAAATAATATTCACCCATATCGTTAGATCTACTTACGTAATATACGTTATTAATCTTATATATACTACTCCAACCGTCATCAGTTGATCCTATAAACTCTTTATCATTACTGCTCATTAATTCTCTTGCTATGTTGAAGTTTAAATAATCACCAAAAGGTGAACGCGCTTTAGTATTGGTATATTTGTATTTAATATTTTTCATATATCGTAACTTATATCATATTCATCATTATCAAAAGCATCTACTTGATAAAGTGTTATTAGGAGATTATCAGTTGTTTTATATTTCAGCACTCTAGGTTGAACTAATTCTGCTTTGATATCTCGTTGTTCAAGTAGTCTATCCATTAAGTTCTTACTTAAGTAGACATTAACTTCTACATCTCTTTCTACTTTATCTAAGATGCATAAGTCAGTTCTTATTTCACTCTCTATGATAAACATTAAATCTTTTTCTATCTTTCTTTTCATATCTCAATTGTATTATCTAAAGTAAGAGTATATACTAATAAAAAATAATTATTACTACTTACTTAAGATATACAGTTTGTAGTAATATCCCCCTTACCCCCATATAAACGCTTGTTTGTGTGGTTAGGTTGCCTATTTGTTAACACTTATTAACAATGTTTAGGGCTATTTAGCAGTGATTATTTAACATTATTTAAGAAAAAAATATATAAAAATTTTTTAGTAACCAAAATTTAGATAGGGGGTATGAAAATTATGAGAGAAAAAGTGAATGTGTGGAACAGCACATCAAGTCACCCCCGGCTCCCATAGATCGGGGGAAGTCCCCGCCATCATTAATTAAAACCATTTAAAAGCATGAACATCTACATCAAAGCCATTGTCAGAAGCTGGGCATCTAGTAAATCTCAATTAAGTTTGCATGATTACATTGACAAGTATGTCCTTGAAGATAATCTCGACTACATTGTCGAGTTATATTTAGAACACTGAGGCAATTCAAGCCTCAGTTCTCTATTATTGGATGTTTAACTTTTAATTTATATAATTATGGGATTATCTGATTGTATTTTCGAACCGTCTGATCAGGACTACGACTATGTAGACTCTTGGTTTGACTTTGAGTAACATGGCTAACAGGGGCAATTCAGCTCCTGTTGCCTTTGATTGGCATAACCTTGATGTGCGTAAGGCTGGGTGAGGTGTTGCGAGTGTGGTCTATAAGTTCTTCCACAATGCCGAAAAGAACCAACTCTAGTTCAAGTTGTAAACGCCTTGAATGTTCGAGACAGTCTTTATAGTTCTTCTGTTGGAGTGAAAAGAACTATTCTTTTGATTATTCACTTTAAATTATCAAGATATGGACAAGATTTATGTACTCAAATTGTATGTTTCAGCATGTGTTAAACCTATAGTTGTTGAAGTATTCCCCAACACAGATGATGGTCGCAGAGATGCAGAAGATTATGCAACTATTATGACCAGAAATTCTGAATATACTCATATAGTAGTTATACCTGCTAGGTTTACTTTAGAATGTGCAGCAGTCTCCAAATAAGAGACTGCATTAAACGTAAAAGCTGTTGCGTACTCTTACATTTATTAACATTTAATTCAATTAATTATGAAACAGAGTGAAAAACTGTTAAAGTTGAAAGATGCTGGTAGCACACTGATCTGCCTTGGTATTTTAATCATGTGTATGACTCCCGTTGTTATGATGATAAGGGAAGTATACGATTTCCATGCTTGGTTGACAGTGTGGAGATGGGGAGTAGGTGTAGCTTTCACTGGGTTAGCTATTCGCATTGCAAGATTCTTGTATTTGTGGTAGTATAGCCTTGGGAGTCCTTCGGGGCTCCCTTTTATTAACGATTATTAACATAATTTAAATAAATATGGACCATGCAACTTGGAAGTTCGTACAGATAGTATTTGGTTTTATTGTGATAGGCATCATAGTCTATTACTCAAGAAAGAAAGATTAACACCAATTACAGAAGCAAGTCAAACCACAACAAACACCAATCGCACAGCAAACCAATAGGGTTCGCTACACAGTATATGGTACACAGTATCCTGTATCTACAGCTAGGTACATGGTACTGTCACCAGCTGCGCACAGGGGCAAGTCATCCACAACTGCCAAAAAATGGAGGAAAAGGAACAGTTCTTCCCGCAATATCGTGTGAGCGTTATATAACGATTACGTTTAGATGTGGTAGTGTATAAAAACCACTCCAGTTAAGAGACACTGTAAAAGACCTCACTATTACTTCACCAAGTAATATATAGCTTTCTTGATTATTCACCAATTAAAATACATGTATTATGGCACGTTTTATCATTAATGATCCAGAAATCAGAAAAGTAGCTGACGGAAAACAAAACGCCGGAAAGCGTTATCTAGTAGGTAAATTAGAAAACTTAAATGACCCTTTTGCTGATGCACAGTCATTTGTTTGTTTCTCTGAGAACATTGTAAACAAATACAAAGACCTACTTCCTACAGACAAAGGCGGAAAAGCCGAAACTGCACAGGAGATACCTGAAAAGTATCGCACGATCTATGGTGTATGGTGTGATTTTACACCAGCTCAGAAGTTTTACAAGAAACATTTGAGTGCACACCCTGAATTAAACATCAAAGTCGGAGATTATGTCAAAGACAAAGATGGAAACCCAATTATCTACACAACCTTGCGTGTGTTCTGCCGCCAATTCGTTGACGAAGACGGAGTTAAGCAATTTGCTGTCGGAGAAAGTCCTATTGAACAAGGACAAAGAGCGTTTGGAGCTTATTGCACTGCAATTAAGGAAGATACAACTCCTCAGAAAGCTGACGATGAAGTAATCAAAGTCAATGAGAAAGACGGAGCAACGTTCACAGCACCAAAAGAACAGCAACAAGGCGATAATTGGTAATTAGAGAGCTAGCCGAAAGGCTAGCCTCTTTTTTTGTTTAGCAAAACAATTACATAATTCAGACAGAAACAAAATAAGTCATAACTCGCAAATAAAACTCGAGGTCTTAGCAAAGTGGTTTACCAGTTTTCCATTATGACAGAAAAACTGGTTTTAAAAGACAATAATCGACAACAACAATAAAAAACTCAATAACTTCCCAAGACATTGAGGGCACCAGTTTCTTATAATAGTATAGTTGGCAGACGTAAGGGCGTACTCAGCTGCCAGATGAAGCAGTGAATTCTGTGGACTGATAGAGAACGTGTGACATTCAGGCTATGCGTTGCGCAGTTATAAGTTTTAGGTGTAAAATGCTATAGTTAATAGAAGTATAAATAAACTCTTAATCATCAGTGCTATCATTATATAAATACTCGTAAGAGCTTGGTAGGGAAATCTGACGCAAGCCGTGAAAGACGGTGGCGATTAAGAGTTTTAACCAAACTTTTTGAACCCATAATAATAGTTGTAGAAAGACCTCCTTTCTTGAATCTAGAGAAAGGTAATAACTACATAGTCTGTGAAGATAGTGTAGTTTCAAATAGAATAACAATACTCATTATATAAAATAGATTTGTCGCAAAGTAGATAATCTTCGAAATGCAAATAACTACAAGTCCGAGATGGATAAGTTTGACCACGTACAGTTATAATAATAGAGGTAAGGTATGCCCTTGTAAATAGTTAGGTAACGCTAACATACTATATTATTATAACTCTTTTCTTTAATGCTACAGTTAACCTGTGACAAGTCAGGGACGTACTAGAAAAACTAGTATGGAGCAGAGTCAAAGAATAATATAATATTAGATATAGAATATTGCAATGCACAAGCTGACGATATCTATATTATATTATAATCCACGTGGTAGAGGCATCATGATTAGGTTCATTGTGATGGTGCAACTCTTTTTAATGGCAACCAACCAAAGCAAGCAAGGGAATAGTACAACTACATGAAACTGTAGTGCTTGACAGTATAATACTAACTGAACAATAAGTATTATAAAGCAGAGCATAGGTCACCAATGAAAGTATTATCTTAGATAATATTATACTATAATCTAGTACATGTAAGATTATAGTATACGATGATACTACCTCTGCTTTTTTATTTGATTATTAACCAAATATTATATATATGAACTCAATTCAGAAATATGTGCTTAACAGTCTATTTGTACGTAATCAAATAACTGAAGAAAAACTAGCTCAAGCATTAGATACATTCTCTAATGAACCAGCTATTGACGCTTTCTTATCTGTTTTAATAACAGGAGAAGAGACAAAGAAAGACGTACTATTAACTATAATAGGTACAGCAACTCGCAAATTACAAGCAATCAAAGTACTAAAAGATCTCTTCAGTACAGGATTAAAGGAAACAAAAGATTTAGTTGATATGTACACAGACGATAAATCAAATGTTACTAAAATTCCGATGAAAAAGCTATATACAGAAGAATTAGACAAAGAGACTATGGAAAACATAGAAAGACAGTTTAAGTATAATGGCTTTGAAATTGAAATAAAATAGGAGTATTACATATCTTTTATCAACTACTACATGTAAAATCCGTGTCAAATAAGGTATTGTAGTAGTTTCCCTATCATAAACACAGCCTCATCGTGGCGATACGTGGTCCAGTAGCATGTTAAAAACAAACCTTCCTAGTTTACATGCGAAGCTAATGTGTTTAAATTATTTAAGAGTATTAATCAATAATCAGTAATATGAAGAAAGAACAATCTCTACAGCATTTAATAGTAACTGAAATGCCCTACGAATTACTTAAACTATTAATAGAGAAAAAAGCTCTACATAAGTTTATAGTAAATACTATCGATAGCCATTCTACATTAGATGACTTTAGTCAAAGATACCAAATTACTCTATTAATGAGAAAATCTACTCCTAATATCATTATATCGGCATTTAGATGGTATAATACAATGAACACTAGCTTTTGGTATATTTTATATAAAGAAAGTTGCAAAAGAATATTAGAGTAGTTAATTTAATTTATAATAGCATGAAAGAAAAGAAACAATGTTTAAGGCATCTGATAGTAACTGAAATGCCTTATGAATTGCTTAAGTTACTTATAGAAGAGAAAGCTTTAAGTGCTTTTGTAAGAAATCTTATTAAAGATACAGAAGTTAATAGCCTAGTAATGCCAAACTATAACAAAACAAGACGGATTATTAACTTAATGACAGACTTTCCACACATTATTATACTAAGATCATTTACTTGGCGCAAATCAGAAAAAGGTAACGATTTTTGGCTTAATTTATTTAATAAAGCGCGGTTAATATAAATTAAAATTCTATGTACACAGTAGAAGGAAATTTGTTAATTACAATCTTTAACGCATTCCTAATTATTGCATGTATTGTTATAGTGTTAGTAGTAATAGTAGGTTACATTTCACTGTGGAGAGAAATAAGAAGAGATGGCAGTCAAAGTAAAAGCGAATCACAACATCCTTAATAGGATTAGTATGATTGTAGTATCTATTCTGATTATTTGTTGGTTAAGTCTATTAATCTATAAACAAATTACTGAAGATACTAAGGACCCCTACAACTTTGTAGACTTACAAATGAGGTTTAAGAGATACATATTAACAAACAAATATCAGGAAACTGATAAAGATTATGTATTCTACTTAGTAAATCCTGTTACTGGAGATGAATATAAAGCATACGTTGCAGATTATCTGTATATGAATGTATACTTTGTAGGTGATACTATTAAATAATTATTAACAATTAAAAACATTATCAAAATGAAAAAAAGTGCTACAGTCCACACAGTGGACGGAGAAGAATTAGTATTTACTTCTACATCTTTTGATTATTGCTGTGGCAATAACGAAGGTGCTTTGATCAGTATTTCCGGAGAAACGTTCGACATTATCGAAACTGCATCCGTAGTGTCTAACATGTTAGAAAAAATGGAGGACTAAAGTATGGAAGAACTTGATCGTCAGCCAAACAGAGGAAATACAATCTTCTGGAGTATCCTATTTGCATTGGTATTAGCCATATTCGTAGGAGTATCAGTCTATTTTGGGCATGACCGAATAGCTGAGAGCATTAATCCTGAAAAGGAAAATGTATCACAAGAACCTCAAATAGAGGTAGAACCTGTATTAACTGTACAGGATGTACTTCAAGCCAGAAATGATTTGAAGGAAAGTCAACGTGTTGACAGTGTATTTTTGTCTTTATCAGACGTAATATTAGTAGATATTTTGATGACACATGGTACATCATTGTCTATTGCTGACATTGTTAACATATATGAGTCAAACAAATCTAGATACAAGGATGTGCAACATGGCGCAATTATACAAAAAGACGTTATTACACCCATGTTAAGTGTAGATTCTGCAAGGAATCCAAGAGACTCATTAAGGCGTTAATGAGTCAAAAAGGAAGTAAAGATTAAACTTTATTTACAGCCAAGCTACATTAGTTCGTGAGAATAGATGTGGCGTCATCAGAAGATGACAAACCTGTGGGGCGTAAGTAGTATTTTTAAGCGGGAGAAGAAGGGTGGCAATTGCTCTAATTAGTACTGATAATTGCAAATATTACGATCGTGCGGACGTTAAAATCAGGTACACACTTAGGAATTAGCAACTTCTAAGGAACATATGTTCAGTGTTTAAACAGAGAGCTAATCTAATAAATTTTTAACACTTAAAAAAGACTTAGATTTATTATTAACAAATGGTTTCTTTATTAACAATCTAGAAAAGTCGTTTGATGTAGGATTCGTGTAGGCACTTACACGTCTTATTAAATTATCCTAGAGTGCCCTAGGCGTCGTCATTATTATTAACTAACAATTTAAGATTATGTAAAAAATGAAAAAGGAATCGCAAAGGTATTTAAAATCTATTACCTTAAACACAGAACATTTTCTAGCTAATTTACTAGCATTAACCAAAATATTAGGTTTTACTTTATCTGAAGCAAAACCAATATGTAGGATGAAAGCAGGAGATAAGTTAGAATTTTGTCCCTACGTGCTCATTAAATCTAGTATGGCTACAGATTATATGTTAGCACAGCTAGAGGAATACGAAATTAAAGTAGAAATAATTAATCAATAATTTATGAAAGCAATTATCATTACCTTTACTGGAGAATTTGCTTCTTCAGATGAAAAGACACTAGATGCTTTACTGAAAACCTTAGTAAAGAATGTGAATGGAGACGGAGTATCACAATCATCTATTAAGTATCTTAATGATACTGAAGTAGGAGATATAATTACTGCCGGAATCTTAGTAGGAAGAGCTACCCCAGCTAAGAAAATTATTCCGATTGATCAGATTGTTCAAGAGTTCTGTGTTGATCTAAGAAACAATCTTAGTATCATTTCTTCTGAAGCTCCAAACTTTGCTGAGCTTCTTACTATAGCAATTGCTAGAAATGATAAATTGAGAGCTCATAAAGCAGCAATTAAGTTTCTGATAGAAACCGAATACTTGCCGCTCCCTATAGGGATGATATTGGATAAATATGATCTCAGGCACTTAGGTGATCATCTAAAAATTATCAACAAACTGATAAAACTTTATTAGTTATGGCAAACAAGGAGAAGGAAACTAAGAATAAGACGGAATATAAAAAACGTCCTAAACATAAGAAGCTGGAACCTTATAAAAGATCAAAAAATGGTAGAATTGAGTAAAGAACATCCTTACGAGGATGCTTGCAAACTGCTAAAAATTAGTCCTGTAGCTAATTATAAGAGCTACAAACTGAGCGATGAAACTAGGAACTTCATCAAGTTGGAAACAATTGCAAAAGCAATCAGAGGAGACTGGAAGCCAGATCTTGCTGATGAAAATACAGTAAGATATTTCATCTGGGGTTTAGTATATACTGATCACAGAAGTAAAGAATCTGCTGGGTTGCTCGCTGTGGATTCTCACTATGGGCTTGGTATTTCCGCTGCTAATGTCGGTACTTCCTTAGAATTTAAGGATAAAGCTCAAGCAAAGATGTTTGGAGAACTGTGTAAACCTATGTTATGCAAGCATTTGTTCAACCGAGACGATCATGAGCGATTCAAACTTAACTGGTAAAGAAATACCAGTAAAATTATGTCCTACACGCAACAATATCGTTGACTGTAGTGTATGTCAATATGAGTGTAAGCTCAGAATGATACCAAAGAACAGTCCAAGCAAAGAGGTTCCGCCAGAGCCTCTGCCTGCTGTTATATATTACTAATTAAATTGTTAGTATGGTGGATTCCAATCAACCCAAAAGAACTGTAAATACTTCCAGAGCCCTAATATGTGTCAAACATAACGGTCATACAACGACAATCTATAAATCTATAGATAAAGTGAGAGAAGGATGAGGGATATCTATGAAATAAGATGTACAAATACATAGAACAGTTCTTTAACTTTAAAATTCATATCAAAATGAAATATAATGCAATGATCAAGAGACTTCAAAGAAGAGGTTTCACAGAACAAGGTATAGCTAGCGCAGTTAAAGCTAGAGAAAAGAAAGCAGCTGAAAACTTAGCTAGAGAAGCTGTATATTTAGGTATTCTTAACGAAGAAAGAATGCGTAAGTATCTGGCTTATGAGTATCGTCAGCTCATTAAAGAAGGCAGACGTGAATCATGCAAACAACGCAAGAGACGTCTTCGTAAAGAGTATCTTGCAAAGAAAAGAGCAGCATGAACTGTGGTAAGACTGTAGTTAAGATCAAACCTACAGATAATACTGCTGAAAGGATTAGAGCTATATCCTATTTTGGGAAACTAGATGAAATAATAGCTCAAAACTTACATGACACACATCAATATGTAACATTAACCTTTAAACTAGGTTATATGAGAGTTACTTGCTTATATGCAAAAGCTCATTTCTTTACATCGTGTGATTTTGTAGAAATAATTTAGTGTTAATTAAATAAAGTATCAAACTCTTAAAACTATTTCAAAATGGCAAAAGAAGAAGTAAAAGTAAGCGAAATCACAGCGGAGAATATCGACACTGTGTTGAAACAAGACGCAACAGTAACAAAAGAGATTGCTGAAGAAGCAGCGAAACGAATTTCAGAAAAGCGTAAGGAAGAACTCACCGCACGCTTGATGGATTGTGTAAATATGAGTTCGTATATTCGTAAGCGCACCTGCATTAATATGCGCCACGCAAATGAAGTTGCGAAGATCAGTACTAACTACACAAAACAGATCACTGAACTGGATAACAAACTGAATTCCGGCGACATCTCTATTGATGACTTCCACAAAGAAATCGCTGAAAAGAAACGAACCGCAGATAAGCTTATCGGAGAGTCCGACACGAAGAAGAACGAGCAGATTAATGCTCTGACGGAACAATATCCGAAAGCCAACTGGGAATGGAATTGGCGTAATCTTACTCTGGAGAGAAGATAACACTTCCACGCAAAGTCCAAGCATGATACTTTAGCAGTAGTGATACTGACTATATAGTGAAGCTGTAGTGGTATGAATGCGTATGGTGAGGGCTTGCCCCTGATAATAAGCAGCTACTCTACGAATTAACGTAGACTCAAACAAGTGTAAGGCAGTAATAATACTGACCGATGCCGGAGAGAGGACATTTGACAACGTGCCACTGATCATGTGCCTAAGATCGTGAAGATGTATATTTAAATTGCGCAATATAGATGTATAGATTCTATACTCAGACGAGTATATTATGCAATAGCATTTTCATGATATCAAGTCGGCAATTAGAGTAGTGTTGAGCAGTAGAAATACTGACTCTGTACCGTATAGTTATCTGGTGGGGAATCAGAAGAGACTATACCTCTAGATCAGCTATCAAGGCATTATAAAAAATTAAACAATAATTAAAGACCAAAGGTTATGTAGGTTTGGTCGCCTACATAACCACTAAGTGGTATCGTCCAATGCCACAAAAAATATTAAAGAAATGGATAAAGAAACATTAGTAAATAACTTAAAAGAAGCTGGATTTATTCAAACTAGAAATTGGAGTAATGAAAGTAGTTATCAAAAACATGTAGATGATAATGATTTTATTGAGGTACATATCACAGATAATGTAGGATATTGCATTGAGTACTACAAGGAGTCAGGATTCTGTGAAGCAACTTTATTAATGCTAACCAATGAAATTATACCATTTTCTTAAAGAAATTGACTGTTAGGTCTATGAATCAGTCGTATGGACGAGGGTTTGATCCCCTCCAGCTCCACGGTCAGAAGCATGGAGGTTTGATTCCTCCTGGCAAGGGTATAAACCACTCCTAGGTTAAGAGCCGCAAAGCTTCATAGCAGGTGAGAATCCTGCAAAAAGGGGCTGAATGAATTTGACAGCGACAATGTGAAGTAGAATAGGTCAATGAGCAGATAACTGGCAATACAAGTTATGTAATGGATTATACACGCTTAGTAGCGTGAGATAAACCGAACGGCTAAGCTAATGTCGTAAAAAGCTGGAGCATATCGGGTTAGATCAGACGTAGGAGCTGTAGAGGGTTCGACTCCCTCTAATGCTACAATTAATAACTAATTTTAATCAATAAAATTAATTTGGAATGGGATTAATGAACTTTATTAGGCAGAATCTACCAGAATCATGGGAGAAAGCCTCAACTGAGATGAAGATGAAGACTGAATTAATTAACAGACTTCATGCTAATGTTCCAAGACAGTACAAGAATAAATATCATTATCGTGAAGGTATGATGTATATTCGAGGAGTCTTTAGACGCACATGTTCTATCTATTATCTTGTAGAAGCTACAAATTTAGACATGGACAAATGGCGAAAACTGGATGATGCAATTAAAAATTATGAAGAAACATGCAGATAAAGAAATGGTTTTCTTTCGAATCTAAAACAGAACAGAAAGAAGTTATTAAGATGATTAATAACAGTAGAACAGACATGGAAGCAGCTATGTCATTAAATGAGAAATTTCCTCATTTATCTCTATCGAGTTTATTAGAAGTTATTCAAAACAACTTTAGTAATGAAATCAATAAAAAATCATAGTTATGAAACTAAATCGTCCCGGAATCTATCATATTTATACTGATAGTTTCGAATTGCTTGCAAACGTTGTAGGTGAAGCTCCTGTGTTAAGAATACCACGAGCATTAGTAATGAACGACGTCATTCAAAGAGGTCAGTTCAGAGTAGTAGAAGAGGATTCATATGAAATCCAAACTGTACTGCATAATCCTGATTTATGCATATTTAAAGAGTTCGAATACTCTGATATGTGCAAGTTACCGTCTTACAAGAAAAGTGTACGCGGTAGTAAGAAACCTGATATAACTGATGATCAGTTAAAAGATTTCACAAATCGCTATCTTGAAGATATCTCTATCGCTGGTAGAGGTATTAATGCTACTAAGCTTTATATCATTGAGAACACTGGTTGGTCTCTTGCTCAAGCTCATATTGTAGTAATGCAGATAGCAAAACAATATAAAAGACAATGGTAACTAAGAAAGTATATAGTGATATATACTGCCTAACTAATCATGTATATTCTACAACTGGGAAACTTTATAGCTTGTATAACTGGAATCCAGACTGGAATATTTTTCTCAAAATGGCTATAAATGAATGTAAAACAATGAGTTTTAAAGCTATTAAACCAGTAAACCACATAATATGTTGGTTCGATGCTAATATCCTTCAAAGAATCGGAAAAGATTCTAAGACAACATTAGATGTTAGAGTACGAATCATATGTGGTATGATCAACAAGTTAGATGCGAATAAAGTTTCATTCGAGTTGAAAATAAGATTCATGGAATGTATCTGGGATACTTATAAAGAATTCTCAAGGGATTGGTGGGAATGGCATGCTAAATGGATACTTGGTTTACCATTTTAAGAGTATGGAGCTTTGATCGGCTCCATATTCACTATTAAAGCCCGTAATTATGACAGATTTAGAAAAACAACAGATTTCCGAACTGATCAAACAGGCAAAAGAAGGCAACCAGCTTGCCTTTACTAAGCTTTATGAAAAGTATAAGCAGATTATTTATGTAACAATATATCGTATTGTTAATAATAAAGATGCAGCAGATGATTTATTATCTATTACTTTTGTTAAAGCTTTTAGCAAGTTAGATAGTTACGTAACAAATATATCATTTGAGATGTGGCTAAAAACTATAGCTATCAATAGTAGTATTGATTATATTCGTAGAACAAAGAAAGAAAGCGCGAACTATTGGATTGACGACAGTGACAGTTGTTTCCAGTTGAGTGACACTGCAGGTTGCTCTCCTGAAGAGGATTATATCTTCGATGAAACCCGTTCGATGCTAGATAGTGCCTTGTCACGCTTACGCTTTAAGTATAGGAATATTATTGAACTACGTTCGATACAGAATCTGTCTTACAAACAGATATCTGAACAACTTGGACTCACAGAGTCACAGGTTAAATCTCGGCTCAACAGAGCACGAGATAAATTAAAACAATTATTAACTAATTAAAACTTTACTAATTATGACAGCAGCATGGATTTTAGTGATCCTTTTAGGATCCTTTATCTGTACACGGATATTCCGTAGTACTAGAATGTGGTGGATATACGTATCCTTCATTCTGGCTGGTCTATTAGTAGGTATGCTGAGTAAAGAAGTAACTAAGTCTAGCAATAGCGAACTTACTTCTTATACTCAGTTAATTAGTGTCTTCAATGAAGGAAGTATGGATTGCACACAATTTGTAGCGACAGTGACAGAAGGTCCTACCGTTGGTCATCCTGAGGTTGTGAGTTACAATTCACACTATCCATTATTCAAAGGAGTACTAGTTAATAGTCATACTACTAAGGGACGAGACTCGCCAGATATAGAAGACGATAGTTAATTCTTCTATACTAAAAAAGAGAAACAATTTTATTTATTAACACTTAAAAACATTATCAAAATGTCATCTAAAAAGAACGCAGCTAAGAAAGCTGCAGCAGATGCAGCAAAAATTGCTGCTAAAGAATCTACTAAGGTTGAAACCAAAGTTGAGAACAAGAAGGAGGAGAAAGCTAATGCTCCTCAAGTAGCTGCTCCGGCAGCAACCGCTAAGAAGGAAGAAGCTCCTAAGGCTCCAGCTCCTACTCCTAAAAAGGAGGAAAAGAAGCAGGAACCAAAGGCTGAGGCAAAAACTTCTGACAAACAGACCGCCCAAAAAGGTACTGCACAACAGGAGAAGCCAAAAGCTAAAAGTAAAGTTCCTACAGTAATCGCCGAAGAGGTAGATGCTACTGCTCTTGGTAGACAATTAGGTATACCAATTGACGGAGCTGTAAAGAGCAGTCAATCTTCTACAGATGCTAAAGCCATGTTGGTTAACTATGGTTATCAGCGCTTTATCAACAACAAAGAGTTTAAGGAACAATATCCTGAAAAGTATGCTCAAACAGCACAAGCAATTGACGCTGTATGGTTGTTGGCAATGGTTGAAGTTAAGAATGAGTTCGCTGAACGTACCGATCGCGGTGAGTTCATCGTACAGATCTCTCCGGATCAGATCATTCCGCTCAACGAGGTAGCTGAAATGATGGGCATCAAATTAGCAGCTCCAAAAGCTATTGAAGGTCCTAACGGTGAACAGCAGCTTGCTATTGATTTTGGTAAGTCAGAGACTCCTGATGAACTGAAAGATAAGCATACTGCAAATATGGGAGGTGCAGCTCCTGAAATTCCTGAGTTGGATATCGAAAAGATTTCAACTGACGAACAGATCAAGGCTGCTCTTGAATATTTGATTCGTAAGGATCGTAATATTGCCGTGAACCTTGTGAACACTGTAGAGTGGTATCGCACACTCCGTATCACGAAGGAACAGAATACTGACAAACGTCTTAAATTAGACGATCGTTCTGTATTCGATTGGATTACTGAAATCTTCTCTATTATCGAACCTAGCGGTTTGTTCAATGGATTAGGCAAAGCTGTATACATGTATACTGCTCAGCACCAGTCTCCTATCGTAGCACACTCGTTACTGCGCACTCATATGAAGCCTATGGGCTGGAATGATGAGCAGGTTATGCAAGCTGCAAAAGCTCTTATTCAGGAGCGTTTCCGCTTGAAACAAAAAGAAAATCCAGAGTTGAAGGTAACCGAGGACAAAGCTTTACAGGCTCTTGTCAACAATCTTGGTAATGATTACATTACTAAGGTACTCCATGATTATCACATAATAATCTCTTCAGACGAAGATCCTAAGAAGAAGATAGATCTTGAGGAAGCAAAGAAAAATGCTACTAAGATCATTCAGAATGTACGTATGAATTTCTTCCCGGAAAAGACTACGCCTACAGATGATCAACTTCGTATGGTTATCGGTCAGGTTATTAATTTGTATCGTGATCCTATGGACCGTCTGGCAGAATACGAAGTAGCTAAAGATATCGTCGTATCCGGCGAATATCCTGTTACTGAACAGAAACCCGCAGAAGAGGAAAAACCAGCTGAAAAAAAAAATTAACGCTGTGGATTCTTAGTGCGTGGAAGCGTATTCTCACATGGAGAAGAATCTTTCACTCTAATTAAATCATAATCAATATGACTAGTAGAGTTTTATCAGTTCTAGTAGTGTTCTTCGCCAGTATTTTTGTTGGCTGGAATCTAATAGGTACAACTGAAAAAGTACAGGCACAGCCTGTGATTCCCTCATATTTGGAGCTAATGTCTATGACAAAGCCTCAAATTAAAGAGAAATCGTCTGTGAGTATCGACACAATTAATATCGCTGTCGATGTAAACACTCAGGAAGTATCCATAAAAGGAACAACAGACGCAGTCGTCAATGTAACAACAACAGGTGAAGTTAAACCAGTTGTTAAGTGGAGAACTAAAGTAAAAGAAGTAAATACAGGATTTCCAAAAGTAAGTAGCATAGCTAACTTGCCAGAGGATGTAAAGCCACTTTCTCCTTTTACTAAAGATTCTAATAATGAAGAATAGGAATATTTCTACGCTTAATTCGATGATGAGATTATCTCGGATTATTCGTAACTTCAAGAATGCTAGGCGTGAGTTAAATAATGCCATAGTTCAAACTGAATATTTTATTATTCAAGGAGAATCTAGTAACTCTCTTGAAGCTAAGACAAAGCAGAGTGTAGATAATACCCTATACTTAGAGCAGTACTTACGTTCGTCTGTAAGGTATTTATGTAAATGCTTGGATGGTTTTGATCCGGGTAAAATGGATCCGATTGATTATATCTGTAGTAGAGATATAAGCGATGGCATAGTAGATATATGCCGTGGTGAGAAGGTAGTTGCAAATATCAACTTATCATCTGGAAAAATTGCGCTAATCAAACCAGAGCAACTTAATGCAGGAGAAGATAAATCCTCAGCGGAAAAAAGTTAATGACAATAGCCGCTTTATAAATACTATAATTATGTCATAGTTCGAGAGGAGTAAAACTATAGCGTAAATCACTCCGACAGAAGGCAAGCGGTGTCTAAAATAAGACAATGCGCACTGTGTCAGGAAGCTTGTGTTCATTTACACATGGTCCGAAAAGTACATGATCTGAGAATATGTATACTGCTAAAACAGTTGAGATAACAAAAGGTAAGATGTTAGCTTACACACGTGAAACCTGTGTAAGAGGAGGTGAGAGTGAGCAACCTTCAAATAAGATTATGATAATGAGAACCGATTGGTGATTTGATTAATTAAAGACTCGTAATTTAAGAGAAGACACACTGAATTACAAACAGCTCAAAGGGAACGAAATCCCTATATTCGTATGCACTATCAAGATGTGACTCAAAAAGGAATATAAACACGATGCTGAGACAAGAACAAAGTGTTCTTGAACAATCCCTTGGAAAAGGATTGTTGGACAATATTAAGGCTGACTAACGCAACAAGCGGGTTCCAACCTCGCTTCATACAAAAGCGCAACTATGCGTCCTGATTGGAAAAATAGGCTAACTCTAGTGTTTTTACGATAATTGGTTCGTAATATAAAGGGAGTAAATAACTGATACTAATGTAAGGATAACCGTGTTATGGTACATACTTATACAAAGTAAGGATATGAAGGCTGGACATGCAATGATCCTAAGTAACCATGCTAAACTGTGGTGAAAATAGACTGATTACCAGGGAGCAGGAGCCAATCCTGTGCGCTACCGTAACTAGCGTGCCGCAAAAGAACTTACGTATAAGGGATGAGGTATATGAGATTGATACCGTCTTTCAAGTCTAAGGTGACTCACGTGCTTATTCGTTCGTGTGAGTATAATTGAATGAGGAATGAATAGACCCAGAGTGTCTAAGCGGTTTGAGGGCGCGATAACCCTGATTCTAGTTATCACATACCTTTAGCAAGTATGATTATGATATAAAATGATTTTAAGGAGACGCTAGGAACTCCTACTAAAAAACAGCAGAGCTTATGTTTTTCAAGATATGTAAAGACTGGTTAATTACAAGCATCGCCTCACTCCTGAGTTGAAGAGAAGTAATAACTATATAGTAGAAGTACTTTAAACTAAGTTTACTAAAGTAAGAATACAGCTGCTGTAGGGTTGGAATCCTACAACCAGAAGGTAGTGAATATAGATGTGATGACAGATATATTCTTAATCTGAAAACAGTAAAAGCTGAAGAAAACCAGCTAATGGTAAAATGTGTTTTCAAATTGTTTAATCTCGTATTAGGCTGATAACCTGATATATGAAATTGGGAAGTTCAATGATAGTACAGAAGTAGCAAATTATCAGTTGTAAGATAGACCGCATGGAGTACGAGTCACCCCAGACTGCCAACCGTCATCGCTGACATTAGAAACTCATAAAGTATATACCGCAAGTATATATGTAAAGAGAACGCTGATTCGTCAATGACCTGCCTCCTATCACCCTGTCTCGGTAGATTTAAGGGAGAGTACACTTAGTAGCAATAGCAGCTAAGCAAGCAAGGAGACGATGAGAGGTGGAAATCCTCGTGTTCGTGCAGTATAAATAAGAAATCCGAGAGGTACAAGTGGGTCATACTATAGGTAATGAGCTTGTGAGTTGGTAACGTTAGATAAACGACCGTAATTCAAACGAATTTCGATAAATCCGGAAATACTAAGTAGGTTCATCGTGAACTGATGATAAAGTCTTTCATATTGCATCTAATAGCGATATGAAATAACGGTGAGAGGTGCGTTAAGCATCGAAGGAGTTGAATCTTAACCGTCGAAACGGGACGTTAAAACGATATTTATCAGAAAATTATCAGAGATCTTATCATTATCAGATATTTTCAAATAAATTAACATTTATTATTTTTATGCTGAGTAGATTATGTGATTGAATTCACCACTACCATTACTGTAGTGCTATTAAATAATCGAAAGGTGGAGAGCTTAAAATTAATTATTAACCAAGAGTATAAAAATGGTTCGTATTGGTATATCAAGTACGGACTCAGAAAGGAAACATTTTTATGGAAGTACAAGTAACTGCTAGCACAAATAGTGCTCAGACAAACCCTGAAGCTAATATTGCTTCTCAGATTCTTGCTCGTTATCGGGCTGTAGCAAAACAGTATGGTCGTTTCTTCTCAGAACAGATCTATACTATCGTAGGTACAAATCCAGATCTTAAGTACAAGGAAGACGTACTTAATGATAAGAATACGTTACGGAAAGAAGTAACTGTGTTCCTGATTAAACCTATCGACATTACCGGTTTGAAGTTCTTACCGAAAGATTTTGACGGTGAACCGAAGATCATGTTGAATCCGGAAAGTAACGATCCGAATTTAGTATTTAACCTTGTTCCGCCCCAGCTTGCTAAAGCAACTCGTGATACAATCGCTGATTGTATTAGCCGGATTGGAAAGAAAGGTGGTAAACCTATCTTCTTCTCAGCTGAAGAATTGCCAATGCTCAATGAATTGCTGGCACTTCATAACACAAGTGTATGCACATTCTATGAAGAGCTTGCTCGTAAGTATACTAAACTTAGTGGTACTGTTCGGAGCATGCAGGAAGAGCAGGAACGCATGCAGGTTGAGTATGCTCGCCAGTGTGGCGTAGAACCGCAGAATAGCGAGGAAGTAAACCTTAACATTAACATCGAACAACAATAGGTATGGCTACGTGCAGAATTGACCCTGTACGGGTAGAACTTCTGCGAATACTTATTAGTTGCGAACCAGCAATCCTTTCAAAGATATCCTTTCAGGATGGAAGTGGAAGAAAAACAGGTAAAAAACTACAAGTAAGAGAGGATGGAACGGTCATCTTTTACTGTGGAAAAGGACCTTTATGGTGGCAGAGATGTTGCAATGATTATGAACTGGTAAGCATTGTAGACGTCGCTTTACGTGTAGCAGATGTTATTACAGGTTCTCATGGAACTCGTAATGAATTAGCTTTTGATGGAATTACTAAAAGTATTTTAGATGAAGCTATAAAGAAAAAAGACTACGACTGTGTAGTAGATATCTTGTTTGATAGTATGAGAAATTGTTCGGACGGGGCTTTACACTCAAAATATATCAATCAGGAAGCTATACAGAAGTATGCTAAAGAGAATGGACATCGTACCAAAGAAGAGATTACTATAGAGGGACCTCTATTAGCAACTCTTGGTATTGACTTAGGTGGCGGACGCATAGCAAATGTTGTGGGTCAAGTCAAGAATAAAATAATAAGAAATTAGTTGTGTTGGATTGGATACAACTCTTCTATTCTTTATAGTACTGGACGGGTACTATTATAATAGAGGCTGCTGGATGGGCAGTTTCTATATTCGGTATGTTAGCTTAGTGATAGAGTTGCCTTTAAGGAGACAGCGGTTTGATTCCGCTACATACCACAACTGGTAGATGTATTTCGGTCAAGTATTAATTTAAAAAACAAATCACTTGAATATGAAATCAATTACATCTAAATATGCAAAAACTCGTCGTGACGAGTTAAGTAAGGAAATTACTAAATACTGGAATATTATTAAAAATGAGAATGTAATCTCAACAGAGGCTAAGCGTAATTTTGATCTGAAAGTAATGCTTACAAAGATCTCTGAGATGTCAGAGGAACGTCTGTTGATGAAACTGTACTTGCAGTGTATCAATATGGGATATAAGAAGTTCTCAGAGCTTCCAGTAGATAATAATTATTATACTATCTTTGCTCTAAGTGAAAAGACAGAACAGTTGTTCCATCTTAATAAGATTCGTACAATTGATCCAAAAATCAAACGTGCAAAAGGTAAAAAGAACTTAAAGGTTACAGAAGAGCTGACTTCAGCTTATCTTAACACTATTAAGAACAAAATTCAATTAGAAATAAACAAACTCAACAAGGATCTTGAAGAGTTTAATGATAAAGCAGAGTTAGATATTGAATCTGCTCCGTTAGCGTTAGTAGCATGATAAAAAGGAATGCAGTATTTCTAAGGAAACATTTTCTAGAGACTAGTAAGCACTACGAAAAGCGAGTAAACAAAGCTATAGCAAGTGCTTACTCCTCTGGAGAATTAGTACAGATAACTTATGAAGATAAGAATCTAGTCATATATTATACAGAGAATACAAACGCTGAAACTAAACAAGTTATAAAAGGTTTTAGCAAGTAAATAACTTTTAAGATTATCAAGATGAAAAAGATATTAGCAAATAAAAAAGGAAAACGAACAGGAGTTAAATTATCAACCACCAACAAAAGTAAACTTCGTAGATCGAAGAAGGTAGAATACCTTACTAAAGTTGAACTGGGTCTGTCAAAGTATATTAAATACGATAAAGATGGGAAAGTAATAGGTTTCATCAGTAACAGCAAGAAAGTACATCTAGCTGATCATTTGACTGATGTAGCAAAGAAGGCTATGGAAGATAACAAAGCTGCTAAGATAGCCAAGAAAGAACGAATTAAACAGATACTTGAAAAAGTAGGATATGATCCTACAGTTAAGTATACTAGAGCAGAGAAGAAGAAATTCACTCGTGCTGTAAAAAACAACTTGTTTGTTCAACCAAAACCGCTTATGTTAACAGATGAAGACATTAAAGCTCGTATAAATGCTAAGAAAAAGCATAAAAAAGAACTGTTAGAATCTAGAAAACACATATCCGAAGTAACTCACAAGGATAAGGTTCTAGATTTTATTAAGAGGCATATACAGCCAAGTTACACGGCTGCAGATCTGTCCGTGAAAGAAAAAGAAGAAGAGCGCCAATTCACTTGTACGATTCAGCGCCGTTCAGACGATAATCCTATGAAGGATTATGATTTCCAAACTGACTACTTCAAAGCTAATAGCCGAGAAGATGCAAAAAAGAAAGCAGCTACAGTAATTAAGAAGTACAAAAATGATACTTCGTTTACTGGAGTACGACTAAAAGATAGTAAAGATAATGCTATTATCTACTATCCTAAGACAACGCTGTTAGCAGCATAGGTTTAACTTTTAACATTATCAAGATATGAAGACAAAAGAACAAATAGAAGCTATAGTAAAAGCAAAGAATGCTTATAAAAAAGCTGCAAGAGCTATCTCAGGAAGAAAACCTAACGTAAAGGGAGAGAACACATGTCCGATGTGGGATGATCCTAAATTACAGGAGAAGAGAGCTAAAAGAAAAGCTCACTTAAAAGCACTAGCAGAAGCTAGAAAAGAACATTTTAAGTTGCAAACTCCTAATTATCCTCAATTCAATAAGGATAATAAGTTAACAACTGCTCAGGCTAAATTCAATATGATGATTATTCATATGAAACAAGCCAAAATTGCATCTGCTAAGCAGAGCAAAGAAGACAAGGCTAAGCACAAAGCTTCCCTTGTAGCGTTCAAAGAAACGTACAAACGTACGTATAATACTGAACCCGTTGATCATACAAATTGTCATCGACAAAAGAAAAATCGAGGTTTTGCTCGAAAGAGTACAGCTAAGATATACCAAATGAAAAAGGTAAAGCTAGCCGCCTAAAATCTGCTAGCAAAATACAATAATTATATGATTCTTTAATTGCAATGTCGGTAATAACACCGGTTGTTCATGTAGTTTAATAGGCAAAACAAAAAGTGGGGTTCCAACGACCTCTGGCATCATAATAAACAGACTGTAGAGCCTGATAATAAATGCCTAAGTTAGAAGTTCGAATCTTCTCATGGACTCAAACTAACATTATTATATTATGATTATACGAGATAAGATTGTTTATGTATATGATATTGAGGTATTCCCCAATGTCTTCCATTGTACTGTAAAAAATACAGAAACAGGTGAATTGCATAAATTTGAAATATCTTGCAGAAGAAATCAATTAGATGAATTAGTTGAATTCTTTCATACAGTTAATACAAAATATACTTTCGGAGATTTATATACTACAGATATTAAGTTAGATACTAACATATTATTTTGTGGTTATAATAATCTTCATTATGATAATGCTATTATAAACTATATAATAGATTGTTACAATATAATGAAATATAAAGGTTATAGAGACATTTGTAGGTCTGTGTTTAACCTAAGTAAAGTAATTACTACTTCAAGTGAGGATGATAATTCTGCTTGGAGAAAGTGGAAGTATATGATTTGTTTTGACTCTTTTGATATTCTTACTATGTTATATAGTAATAAGCTAAGAGTAGGTTTGAAAGAAATTCAAGTAACAATGCAGTACAAGAATGTACAAGAATTTGTTGCTGATTGGCAGGCAGATTTGCCTGAGAATCAAATTGATTCAATGATTGATTATAATATTAATGATGTTAATTCTACTGAGGAATTACTCAATAGATGTAAAAAAGACATCGACTTAAGAATAGCTATTGAAGATGAATATGGAGTACGTGTACTTAGTAAAGATGGTGTAAACATTGGTATGAAGATCTTGACTCAGAAGTATCTTGAGAAAACAGGTCAAACATGGTGGGATATTAAAGATTTAAGATCTCCTATGTCAGTAATACCATTAAATAGTGTTATACTACCTTTTATTAAATATGATAGTCCTATACTAACTAGAGTACTAAATGACATGAAAAGTCAAATAGTATCTCCAGGTAGAAAAGGATACGAAAATAAATTCGTATTTGAAGGATTACAGTATTCTGTAGGAGTCGGAGGAATTCACTCAGTGAATAAACCTGAAATAATTATTCCGAAAGAAGATGAAATGCTCATTGATATAGATGTTGCATCTCTATATCCAAGTATGCTAATAGAATATGAATTCTATCCTAAACATTTAGGTCCTGAATTCCTAGAAGTATATAAACAAATTAAAGATGAGCGAATTGAAGCTAAACACAATGGCAATAAGGTTAAAAATGAAACCTTAAAGCTTGCTCTCAATGGATTATCTGGTAACTTACAGAATGAACACAATTTCTGTTATAGTCCATTTGCTGTAATGCAAATCAGAATAAATGGACAGTTACTATTACTAATGCTAGCAGAGAAACTTACCCAATTAGGATGTCGAATCGTCCAAGCAAATACTGATGGATTATTTGTCTTACTTAAGAAAGACGTATATTCAAAAGTTAACAACGTTTGCAGAGAATGGGAACAACTTACTAGGCTAACGCTTGAGGAAGAACGTTTTAAAGCTATGTATCAATATGCTATAAATGACTACTTTGCTATTACTGAAGATGATAAGGTAAAAGAGAAGGGTATGTTTATTACTACTGTGAAATTAGGGAAAGGTCTAACTCCGAAGATCATACCGAAAGCAGTAATAAACTTTTTTAAGAACGGAGTACCAGTAGAAGAAACTATAAAAGGTTGCAAAGATATTAGAGATTTTCTAATGTCTGAAAAGACTGGTAAACAATGGCATGTTGAGTATAATAATAAAGAACAACAGAGAACAAACCGTTTCTATGCAAGTACTAATGGTGCTTACTTGTGGAAATGGAAGGAAAAGGATACTAATCGTTTCGATATAAGTATTCCATGTCCTACAGAAAAACAGTATCAGAATATGCTTACTGCATCTGGTGTTACTTTATTAAATTACTTAGATGATAAACCAATTGAAGAGAGAAAGATTAATTATAGGTATTACATTATGGAAGCCTATAAGATAATCAGAGAATTAAAACCGTTACAAATGAGCCTATGGGATTAACAGAGGCTTATCAGATATATTTCAGAGACCATAGCTCATATAATAATATGAGAATATGATTTTAGAAATAGACACTTCTATCTTAGATAGAATTTCAGATTTATCTATGAATCAATTAGTATTCCTAACACTTGTATTGAGTGATAATCAAACCATCAATCAAGACATTCAGAAACTTCTCAGCCTAGTTAATGAAGAAGAGATACAAGAGTTAGAGTCTCGTAAACTAATCACTACCAAAATAGTAGATGATACTACTGTCATAAAGAAAACAAAAGAACTAGAAGAACTTCTTAAAGAAGATAAATCTATGTTTGATGAATTTTATGACCTATTTCCAGTTTATGTTATACGCCCTGATGGAACCAAAGGTTTCCTTAGAGCAAATGTGAACAAATGTAGGAAGGAATATAATAGAATAGTTGGAAAAAGCAAAGCTATGCATCAGCATATCTGTAACTGTCTTAAGTATGAGATAGATAATAAAATGCTTACCGGCAAATTAGGTTATATGAAAACTATGTGGAAATGGCTCACTCAACATGAGTGGGAGACTTACGAGGAACAGATGAAAGTAGAAGAACCAATTATGACAAATAGTTATGGAACAGATCTCTACTAAAATACTACAATTCCAGCATATATCAGCAGCAACAAAAGAAGCTACGGAGTATATTAAGAAGAGAAAGAACCATGAGGTAAAGTCTCTTAAAACAAGATGGAATAAGTTTAATGCTGTCTGTATGGGCGGTATTGAACCGAATACTGTATATACAATAGTGGGTATATCAGGTAGTGGAAAGTCATCATTTGTTAATACGTTAGAAAATGATTTAATAGATCTAAATTCTGATCAGGATGTTATAGTACTTAACTTCTCATTTGAGATGTTAAGTTCTAGGCAGGTTGGTAGAAAATTAAGCAGTAAGTTAAGGCTAACTACTGCTGAGCTATATAGTGCTAACAATGATTTAGATAATGAATCGTTAGCCAAAGTCGAAGAGACTTCTCAACAGATAAAATCATATCCGATATATTATGTAGATACACCGGGTACAGTTGAAGATATAGCTTCTACTATAGACTACTTCTATGAGAATAAAGCTAAAGGCAAGAAATTTATAGTCATACTTGACCATACTTTACTTGTTGAAGGTCAATCTCGCGAGTCAGCACTGCAAGTGATTTCCGATTTACAGAAACTGTTTATTAAGGTAAAAAAGTTACCTAATACCACTGTAATACAGTTATCACAGATGAATCGTAACATTGAAACTCCTGATAGAATTAACAATCCATCTATGCATTATCCAATGCGTAGTGATATTTCTTCTGCTGATACAATATTTCATGCATCCGATTATGTTATTTGTATTCACAGACCAGAGTTACTAAATATCCAACAGTATGGACCGAATCGTTTACCAGTTAATAACAAAGTCTACTTGCATCTTATAAAGAATAGAGATGCTGGACAATGCTCGATATTAGAATTCGACAACGATCTGAAATACAATAATTTAATTGAAACTATACGAAATGAAGAACCAGCAAAGAAGATTTCGTTTTAGTAATAACAATTAAAAAGGCTGAATTTATGAAAACATATACATTTACATTACCGAAGAAAGAAAATAGTGCAAAGATTTATAAAGATGCGTTGATGGAACGCGTTATTACAGCATATCCGTGGCTGACTATTGACAGTTCATTTGATTATCCGAAATCTAATTTTGGAATCGAATATGCAGGTGCAGGTGATACTATTACATTAGGTTTGAGTAAGAAACACAATGTAAGCTGGTTGCCTAAGACTTGTGCTAATTGTCCACTTGCCTCAAAGTGCTACAAAATCGACAACTATAACCTTGAAACAGAGTTCTTTAAAGCATTAGACGCACTTGATGCATATGCTAAGAAGAATTATCCATTTGATTTGGATTATGATTTCGAGGATATCTACGGTACACCGATTAAAATTTTCCACAATTTCGTACAGATTGGATACGATATCATTCCAATCGCTCCGGGTTCATTGAACTATTTGAAACCCGAAACAAAGAAGACAATCATTAATCTTACTATTAAAGTAAAGAATAACGGTTGGTTCTAATAACATATAAATCCCATAACTAGCAGAAATTATCAGATATTTATCAGAGGGATACATAAAATAAACTAGCTTTATGATTGTATTACCAAAAGAGAAATTAAAAGCCAGAATTGAGAATCCTAGATTCTTGATATTGTTTGGCAAACCAAAGTCTGGTAAAACTACCTTAGCATCTAAATTAGATAATAATCTTATTGTCGATTTGGAAGGTGGTTCAGAATTCTTAGAGGCATTAGCTATTCAAGCTAGATCAGTAAATGATTTAGGCGAGATTGCAAATGCAATAAGAGAAGAAATTAAAAAAGAAGGTAAGAAACCCTATAAGTATATTACTATTGATAATGCATCAAGACTGGAAGAGATGTGCATGAGCTTTGCTATACAGTTATATAAAGCTACTCCAATGGGCAAGAAGTATGAAGGTACAGACCTCAGAACCTTGCCTAATGGATCTGGTTATTTATATATAAGACAAGCTGTAAGAAAAGTTATTGACATGTTCCGAGGATTATGTGATAACTTTATTCTTATTGGTCATACTAGAGATAAGTTGATTAATAAGAATGGTGAAGAAATGTCTGAAATGTCTCTTGATCTAGTAGGTGCACTAGCAAATATTATATGTGGCGAAGCAGATGCTGTTGGCTATGTATATAGAAAGAAAAATGAAACTCATATTTCTTTTGAAGGTGGAGATAACTCTGTCATAGAAGCTAGAGCTCCTCATTTAAGAGGAAAGAATATCGTAGTAGCAGAAAGTGATGAAAACAATGAAATCACTACTTATTGGAATAAGATATATTTACCTGAATAAAAAAATACAAAACAAATAGTTATGATTTATAGTACAGATTTAGCAAACCAAGTAACATTAAATAATAATAGTAGTAATACTAAATACCTCGAAGCAGGTATTCATGATAATGTTAAATTTACGTCAGTGAAGACTGCAGTATCTCCAACAGGAAAGAATTTCATTGAATTTAGATTCGAGAAAGACGGCAAGGAACTTGTTCATACAGAATGGGAACCTAAGGAACGTGCAGAAGATACTGAAGAACAGAACCAGAATAAAGCAACAAATCAGGTTACAAGAATTAATCGTATCTTGAGATGTTTCTATCCTAAAGAAGTATTAAACTTCACTGGTAGTTCTTATAAAGAATTCACTAACTGGGTAGTTGCTATGCTGAATGCAGCAAACAAAGACACATTGTTGAAAGTGAAAGTTGTCTATAATAAAGATGGATATACTACACTTCCAAGTTATGTAAAATTTGCAGCAATTGAGCCTATGATTATCCCGATGGGATTTTATGAAGAAGGCAAAAATGAAAGCATGATACGAGAAATAACAGGTATAGACTTGTTCGTTAAACCAGTAGTATCCGATAAAGAGACTGTAGAAGTTAATCCTCTAGAAGTCAAATCGGAAGCTCCGTCTGACGATCTACCTTTCTAATCTGTTAGGATTTATATAAAGCCGCCACGTCGGGCATAATACGACGAACACGTAGGTTAGTGTACCGCACTATGAAAAATGAGTGATTACGAAATAGTACACAACCTACGTTTTAATGGCAGTTCCGGAGTGTCAGGAGCATGGTGTAAAGAAAGTAAGATACAGCTTTCCTTTACTGTAGAGTTCAAATCTCTACACTGCCACTAACAATATATCATATGGTTTTTGATACTAACAAAATAAAAGAAGAAGTTACTATTACTTTAGATTATATATTATCTAGAGTAAGTGAGTATGATATATATGCAGCGTATATTGGCAATTTTAAAGTTGGCATGATCTATAATTCTCCATTGAGAAAAGATAAAACACCATCGTTTGGATGTTTCTATAGTAGAAAGACTAAACAATTGTTGTTTAAAGATCATGGTACAGGAGAATGTGGTAATGTTATCAAATTCGTATCCTTAATAACAGGTTTAACTAATTATTCAGATATTCTAAATGATATAGTTAACAAACTTAAAATTACTAGTAGTACGCATCTCGATAGCTCTAAGCAATATATACCGTCAACTGAAACAGTAATTGGTGTAGTACGTCAGGAATTTACCGATACTGACATCAATTACTGGAAGCAGTTTAATATACAGGTAGAAACATTAAAGAAGTTTGGAGTAAGTAGTATAAAGTACTACCTATGTAACGGCATAGTAAAAAGCGTTTACAAAGAAGAAAATCCTATGTACGCATATAAGGTATATAATCATTTTAAGATATATAAACCATATGCAGATAAATATACAAAATGGCGTAACAACTTAACTGAATTAGACATTCAGGGTTATAAACAATTACCTAAAACAGGAGATATACTTGTTATAACCAAAAGTATGAAAGATGTTATGTGCCTATACGAGATGGGTATACCAGCTATCTCACCTTCATCTGAATCTACATTCATACCTGATAGAGTTCTAGAACAACTTAAGAAGCGTTTTAAACGTATTATTATATTGTTTGATAGAGATGAAGCCGGAGTAAAATATCTCCGTAAAATGAGCCAGAAAACAGGCTTAGAAGGTATGCTAATTCATAAAAAGTTTAAAGCAAAAGATGTATCTGATGCTATAAAAGCTAATGGATTTGATAAAGTGAAAAATTGGTTAACTAAAAATATTAACAAATGATATGGTTCACAGCAGATTGGCATTTCTTTCATAATAGAATACTAGATTTTCATCCTAAACGGAGAGAACTATTTGGTAATAATATGAAAGAGGTAACAGAGAAAATGATACAAAAGTGGAACAGTAGAATTGATAAACATGATACTGTATATATTCTAGGAGATTTTGCATTTGGAACAACAGATGAAAAACGAAAACTATTTCAGAGATTAAATGGAAATAAAGTACTTATACTAGGAAATCATGATAAAGTATCAGATAATCACAGATGTTTCTTCAATCATATTACTCAGATAAAGAATATGACATTTAAGAAAACTGTGTTTCAGTCATTACCAAAAGACATTGAAGTAATTATGTGTCATTTTCCTATGTTCTCTTGGGAACATATTGAAAAAGGTAGTATAATGCTTCACGGTCATTGCCATGGATCGGTAGATTTACAAAACTCAGCAGAATTACCTGACCACATTCGTATAGATGTTGGTATTGATAGTAGTTTTGCAAATTATGACTTTGTATCTATTGATAAATTGGCTAATTTCATAAAAAACTATATAAAACAATGAGCAAACTTAATTATATTTCCAAAGGATTGCGTAAAGCATTAGCTTTTCCATTCAAATTAGTAAATAGTAATTTTTTTATTGCCTTTGGACATAAAAGGAAAACTATTTCCAGAAAATCTAATATTACTAATGATGTAGAGGAAAAGAAATAAACCTAGCGAAAGCAAAATTCGCAATGCAACACCAAATGAGTATAATGGTATTAAGTTTAAAAGCAAACTTGAGACATATACATATAAGAAGCTGGAAGAGTCGAATATCAAAGCTGAGTATGAAACTCAACGATACGAACTGCTTCCAGCTTTTACTTTTGGTGATAAGAAATATAGAGCAATAACTTATAAACCTGATTTTGTAGGTGATAAGTTTATTATTGAATGCAAAGGCTATCCAAATGATGCATGGGCTTTGCGTGAAAAACTTTTTAAGTATTATTTGTATGTAAATAATCTAGATATAGATTATTATATAGTACATACGCAAAAACAAGTTGATGAATTGGTCAACAAGTTAAAAACATAAAAAAATTACAGTTATGGCAGAATTTATTAAGATTGGAAATGAGATTACAGTTAAACCTAAGTTAGAAGGTATTTCTTATGAGCTCATAAATAATAAAGTATACGATCTAGAGTATGATAGAATGCAGGGAAGATCTTATCTCAAAGAGAATGGAGATTTAAACATGCCAAATAAATTATATGAACTAGAAGAAGATAATAAGTTTATCAAGCGTGTACTTAATTATTTTAATTCCGAAAATTCTGGAAAGACAACAGGTATATTGCTTGCTGGTACTAAAGGTACAGGCAAAACAATGCTCTCTAAACGTATTGCCTTAGAAAGTAATTTACCTATTATTATAGTCGCAAATGACTATCCTGCTAATAAACTTACTAGTTTCTTCAAACATTTTACTACTCCTGTAGTAGTTATGTTTGACGAAATTGAGAAGAATAGTTATTGGTGGGAAACTAAGGATCTGTTAGGATTCTTAGATGGTGTAGAAGCTACGTCAAAGAAACTGGTATTGATGACCTGTAATAAAACAGATAAAATAGACGATAACTTCTTTGATCGTTGTTCACGTGTTCGTTATTTCAAAGAATATGAAGCAAATTCTAATTCTGTATTCGTACGCTATATGGCAGAAGATAAAGGAGTAAAGAACATAGATGAAGTTGTGAACTTCATCGTCGAACATATGGAAGTTAAATCATTTGATAATATTTCAGCATTCTTGGATGAAGTTGTTCTCTTCGAAGATATTCCATTAGATAAATTAGCTAAAGATATGAATCTTAGCTTAAATGGAGTAATAAGGACAGGAACAAGTAATTCTGATGATATAGATGATGATTTATTCTAATGATACTATTTTATTCAATACTTATATATAAACTTACTAAATTCTTACAGTATGAAAATATGTGGAATTAGTGATATACATGGGAATCTCTATAATGGGATTCCTAAATGTGATGTTTTGTGCATTTGTGGAGACATAATTCCATTAAATGAACAAAGATCCATGGATGCATCTGCTACTTGGTGGACTAGAAGATTTACTAAATGGGCTAATGAATTACCTTGTAAAAAGATAATCGTAGTTCCGGGTAATCATGATTTCTACCTAGAAAAGCTCTATAACGAAGAAGCTTGGGCAGAAACTAAAGAGGTTATGAGAGGAATGACTGGTAATAAAGTAGAAATGCTTATTGATGAGTCATATACATATGAAGGTACAACCTTCTATGGAACTCCTTGGATAAAACCTATCGAATACCAACCGGGTAAATGGGCATTTGAATATCCTACTGATGAAGTAGAAGATAATCCATTCAAAAAGATACCTAAATGTGATATACTGCTTACTCATGATAATCCTAATTATAATAATGAATTATTTTATTATAGTTCTGGAAGATATAAACATCATTTGTTTGGACATTGGCATGATGGTGTATCATATGGGCATATAGGACAACATAATTGTTCTATATTGGACGATGGGTATAATTTTAAAAAGAACTTGGAAATAGTAACAATAGATATTATGACTGAAGACAAAAGACAAGAAATCATAGATGAGATTCTTCTACGATTACAAACAATATCCAATTTAACACAAACTGTAGAGTTTTCTAAGCAACTGAGCGATCTCATACAGAATTACTCAGAAGAACTACGCGCAGAAATTCCTGTAAAGGAAGATGAAGTTGAATGGGATACTTCAGGAAACTTTGTTACTGACACTAATACAATAGAAGAAGATTTTATTGTAGATAGTAACATATTTGAAGAAACAAAAACAGCAGCATGAAAATAGAAATTCCGTATTATGAAGATAACACGCGAATATCAAATTCAGCAATAGGATGGTTCTTGAAGAAAGGACCTCGTTACCTCAAGGATATGCTTGATGGTAAAGAAGAAGGTATTAGTGGAAAGTTTCTTGAAAAAGGAACTATGATACATATGTACCTACTTCAACCAGACGAATTTTGGGATAACTATATAATCTTAGATTTTGTAGTACCTAAAGTAAGTCAACAAAAAACTTTATGTATAGAATATGTTCAAGAATTAGCTGTAAATCCTCTAGAAGATAATGATAAATTATTGCTTAATAGCTATAATAAAGCTTATAGTAATAGTAAATCTAATGAGAAAAAACTAGAAGAAGCTAAACAGATAGTTGATTCGTTCGGAGAATATATTTCATACTTAAAACTTGAAAAAGCTAACAAAACAGTAATATCATTTGCTGATATAACTATGCTTAGACGTATTAAGGAAAACATAGATAATCATAAAAAAGCAAGTGAGTTACTTACAAATCAGCCCGGTTTAGAATGTAATAATGAGTTTCATATAAATTGGGAATATGAAAAAGCAAATGTATCCTGTAAGTCACTATTAGATAGAGTCAAGATTGACCATTGTAATAGAAGGATTACATTAATTGACTTAAAAACAACTGCTGATGTTTATAATTTCAAGCATTCTGTAGAAGAATATGATTATTATAGACAGATAGCATTCTATATACTAGCTCTTACTTGGTATTTCAAGGAAGAAGGTTATGATATAGAAGAATATGATTTAGAAGCGTATATTATTGCTATTCAGAGTAATGGTAATAATGAAGTACGTGTTTTTAATATGTTAAATGAGAAAGAGTTGTTGGATCGCAAAGACCTAATAGCAGAAGCATTAACAGAAATATCATATCATTATCAGACAGGTAATTGGGACCATACTCGTAAATATTACGAAGAAGATGGAACTGAAGAACTTGAATGATGTAAGTATATATATAGCTCCGTTATGCAACGATAACATTACTTGGGAAGATTTAACAGTAGAAAGTGGTTTTGTTAATGCGTTTACTAGTGATAAGAATAGACCTTATTTAGAAGATAAGGTCTTTTTTGTTTATGATAGTAGTGTAAACACTAAGGAATCTTTAAACAGATTTCTTAAGTTTAGACAGTTAGATACTATCTATAATACTCACTATATAACTATTAAGAAAAAACATTATACTGTCTATTGTTTTAGTAATCCTAAGTATAAAAAAGATATTGATAGGCTTCGTATAAATGGTAAAACTTATAATTTGAAAACAGCATTAGAAATAAACAGGTTTTGGAACAACGTGCCAGTTCCAGAATTAGAAGAGCGTTTGTTTTATAATCACTATAGATTTGGTGAGTCTATAGAAGCTGAAATACCAGAAGAAGACTATTATAGTTATATGGAATTTGGTGATGACATATAACTAATAAGCCTACTAGTTGTCTAGTAGGCTTTTCCTTTTTTGCAGTGTTCACTGCGAATTGATAATTTATATAGAAACTCAGAAGTTCATTAATTGATTCTATAGATAATTTCGTTTTGTTTTTGGATCCTAAGCTTCAAATGCACTCTTAAATGGGGTTACTTTAATTATATTCTTTAATATAACAGGCATTCCTTTATACACTCCTCTATCTATTATAGTAAAAGGTGTTCTATCTCCAGTATATGCAAATGGATTTATCAGATTAATGAAGCTTGATAAATTATCAAACCAATTGAAAGCTGCTGTAGGAGATTTGATTAAAGAAATTAATTCGAGTGGGTTATACATAGTTCTAAATTCAAATGCTGAACGCATAGCCAAGTACGTAATTGATTGTGTTAACCACATATCATAATCATCATCTCCATCTACTAATGAAGCAAATGCAATAGCTACTGACGTAGAACCAGCTACCAACATTAACTCATTAAGTACTCTTCTTACTCCATATTGTTCATAGTCTTTCATATTATTATAATCTGCTAATAACTAAGTAAGAGCAAAATGTTTATTCTTTAACACATTTGATAAGAACTTGCCAGCAGATCTATAATAACCTTCTTCCATAGCACCAAGATCTAGATTATATTGTCTCTTCTTAAATCTATCCTATAAAGCAGATACCATAAAGTTACGATGTAATACTAAGTAAGATGCAATAGAACTTGCATGAACTGCTGCTTTATCTACTTCTCTCAAAGTACCGTCAATTCTTTTAGATAATATATCAATTCTATTTCTAACATCATTTAAAAGCTTTTCAGTAACATACTTACTGTATTTAGAATCTACAGAAACCTCGCCTTTATTATTAGTGATATAAGCATCATATAACGTAGTAGAAAGCTGTTTAAATGCCACTGCTCCTTTTTTTCTATCATCTGAATAAAATTTATCAATATACTATTGTTTAGATAAAAAACCTTCACCATCTACGAAACGATAATTATGATAGATACTTAGAAGCGTGTGGCTTTTAACAGTATAATCTGCTTGTGTATATCCTGCAAACCAAAAGTTCTGATTAATAGAACGTAATACTTGACTTTGGTCTAATCTATCAAATAATTCTCTGTTGTCTTTTACTACTTGATTTAACATCAATAAATATGGTACTTTGCCGTTTGGTATAGGATTACCAATGTTTGCCATCATATCTGGAAGCTACCTAAAGAATTCACTCTTAGCAAAGTTTAGATCTTCTAAGTCAAAGTATTTACCCATTTTTGCCTCTAAAGTAGTATATGTAGCATCTGTAAAGAAGCTAGTTCCAATAGACCATAAGTTACCAGATAGGTTAACTTTAGTAACAAATCCTCTAGCAATATCTAGCATCTTACCTACATTATATTCTTTACCAAACGCTTCTACTAATATAGGACTCTTATTTCTACCATACATCAGTCTATCAACTAACAGTTGTGATTGCTTGTAAACATTAGTAGAACCGGGACCTTTAACGTCCTTCCTTGTTTTAATTGATACCTACTTTAAAAGATTTAGCATAAGCTCTATATCGTCCTAATGCTTTGACATATTTTTATAATTAGCTGCCATATTATAATACTATACTGTAGCCGCTACTGCGTCTGTAGATATAGTATTTGGGTCATCTAACATTTTTATAAATCTAGTAGGTATTACTTTTATAGGGTCTCCATTAGGCATAGTAGCGAATTCTTCCACGAAGTCTAAGTCATCTGCTTTAGTTGTAGCTAAATCTTCAAAAGCATATCCTAATTTTGATAAAAGACCATCTTTACGATTAAGTGCTTGCATAAATCTAGCAGGTATTTGAGGCATTCTACTGTCATTAGCGAACTACATGAAAGATACATAACTATTGGCTAATGACATTATTTCTTCAATCTAATTATATAGGTCTAATACCTCTGGTTTATTAGCCATAGCGTCATAAGCCTTCTTATTGTTATACTTATCTTTTTTTGGTTGTATCGCCGGACCGTTTGGATCCCAATTGTTATTATACCAATCAGAACTAGGATCTAATGTAGAATATTTGTTTATAGGAGCTCTTTCTGTATACTATTGTATATATTGAGGAAGCGGTTTTAGCTCTTTGTAATAAGATGCAGCCTACATATATCCTCTTTTGTCTTCATAATGGTTAGCCATAAACCAATCATTATAAGCCTATGTTCCCGCTTTCTTAGCATTGTCCATATCTATAAAATACTAATCAGTAAAAGCCATTTCTGCAAAATCACTGAACTTATCTGAATTACTTTCTGTTTCTTCCTTTGTTTTAAATTCAGTTACATCTGCGATATCTTGATCTAACTATAATAGTGCAGCTTTTTCAGTATCAGATAACTAAGTAACATCTATTTTGCCTGTACGTGGATCTTTAAACAGTTGTTGAAGCTGTCTTCTTTTTTGAACTAAATCCTAGTATATATCACTTTGTTCTACTTTATTTAGATTATCTATTCTGTCATAGAATTCCTAAGTATATTTCTCTACAGTGTTTCTATTTTCCCATAGCTTTAACTCTTCGGATCCTTCCCCATACTTACTAGCTACTTTGGCTCTGTCTGCATCATATTTAGCTTTATCTGTTTTATATTTTATATGTTCAGATACTAGCTTGTTAAATTCAGATAATTCTTTAGCTATTATAGCATCATCTCCAGTCTTCTCACTTCCATCTAGATTATATGGATTTGATAATAGAGATTTTTGTTTACGCAACTATTCTAACTGCATCTATTCAGATTCACTAAGTAAGTTAGTATATTCTACACCATCAATAGTAATAGGAGATGTTAAGTTATCAATGTATCTCTATACCTCATTCACAGCATCTCTGGTTTTTAACGATAATATTTTATTACGAGCCGTATAATATTCAGATTTATATTTTCTGTCTGCATTTTCATTATACCAGTTATTTATAGCAGTATACCATTTATTCTAAATATCTTCATCCTATGGTAGTATATATTGTCCATCACTATCTTTTTCTATAGATAATTTTTCTGCTAATTTCTACAGAAATTCCTTTCTGTTTTTACTCATTTGACCATAATTAAGAGGTTTAACTCTTAATCCAGAATATGTACCATCATCAAGTTTTTCATACAGTAATTTCTAGACATCGTTACCATACTTATCTTTGGCAACTTTTAATGTTTTAGTCAATTTTATACCAACATCTAGAGTTTCTCTATCTGTAGCATTTTTTACGTCATTTAACGTTTTAGCTATAGTTTGTTGAACAGCATTATTACTATTAGTAGCCATACCGAACCAATTCATAAACATGTTAGAATCATGTTTGGGATCATCTAACCAATTTATAGTTTCTTGTATGATATCATTAGGCATTCCTTGCTATTTTAAGAAATTCTTCAAATACTAATAACCTTTACTTTTGAGAACATTAATAAATTTATTATTTACTTGATTAAGCTATTGTTGTAATTGACTTAGATTATCTTTTATCTGTTGATAGTTCTCTTTATCTTTGAATAAATCTGTAGTATCTACTAAATATGCAATATCGTCTATAAGTGGTTTGTAGAATCCAACATAATCATTGGACAGCTACCTAATCTATTTAGAATTTATATCTTCAATTGGTCTATTCAAGAACTGGATACTGTCTTTAACTGATTCATCTATATGCTCCATGAATTGTAACATACCTTGTTCAGTCTCAGAATTAGATAATTGTTGTATTAAAGTTTGTAACTATCTCCATACTTTAGGGCTTTTATTTGAGTATCTTTTAATAGCATTAAGTCTATCTTTTAGACCTTTTTGTATCTTGTTATAAGTGTTAGATACTTCTGATATCACTCTAATTTGATCCTCATTCAGTAAATCAAAATTTACTTCATTATATGTTACTTGTGGCAATGTTAATACAGCGTCAACTATAGGTTCTCCGTTAGAATCTTTAGCGTATTCTTCTTTACTCTGTATAAAATCTCTAGAGAATATCTTAGCTTTAGCTTTAATCGCTTCTTCTCTATTACCTAGTTTCTATATTAAATTGTCAAACAATATAGAAGGCTCCCCATTCGGAGCCTTATCTATACCATGACCATTATTCATATCCCAGATAGTATATGCGACTTCTGGTACAACTTTTTCTAGTTCCTTCCATTCAGGAAGATTTTTGTTAGGACATTTATACATATTATCTGGTTATTATAAGTTACATATGAATTTTCTCAATGCTTCTTCAAGTTTATCTTGCGTATTAACTTCATTGTCTGTCATAAACTGTGCAAATTCATTTAAGTAAGTCTATCTTTCTTCTGGTGTAAGATCTTCCATTTGATCAAGTACTTCACTTATTCTTGAATTTCCTTGTTCATATAATGCCATTAATTCAACTCCAGTTAGTGGTAAACTAGATGGGAATAGATCTGATTTATTTTCTAGACTAATATAGTTTTCAATCTACCCTCTAAAAGTAAGAGCATAAACATTTCTAATGGCTTGAATTCCTTCTTGCGTTATTTCTCTAGTACCTATACCTGCAAAATTAGGAGTGAGTTTTGGTGTGGTTACCTCTGACCATTTATGATCTCTATTCCTATACCATTTTAACCTACTTTGATCAAATACATATACATCTTTATTATTATCTATTGCCATTTGAACAGCCCAACCAGTACCACCATTTACAGTACCATTATCAGCTATAGTTCCTATAGCAAATACTGCGTCAGCATTCTTTACTTGAAACCAATTACGTCTAAGTAAATTATTCACATAGTCTTTACTAGTAGGAAATAATCTACCTAATTTTTTATTAGCTTCCTTCAGATGAACATCTGATTCAGATAATAATTGTTTACCCAATGCGGTATTTCCATTAGGCGTCTTTTGACCTTCTGCGTAATAGTGTTTAGAATATACTCCATATTCTTCACCTATTTTACCCCACATAGTATCTGATCCAAGAGCTCCTCCAGAGTGATTAATAAATTTTGCAGCATTCGTGTTATTAAACATTTTATCTATTTCTTTATTTATGTATTTAAACACAAGTTCACTAAAAGATTTTTCAAACACTATATTATCTGGTATAGGGTATTTAGCAAACATACGTGCTAAGTCTTCATTAGAATAGTAGTTTAGATTAGTACCTGTGCCAGAATATGCTACTAAAAATTCTTTGTCTCTATGCTGCCTAGCATAAGTGTATAATTTGTTTATCTATTCAACTATCTATTCTGGAGTTCTAGATGGTTGTACACTACTTGTCAAATCTTTAGTTATTATAGCATAAGACTATCCTTGTATACCTTCTGATTGTCCATACACTGCTCCAAATTTATTTTTTGCTGTTAAAGCAGCTCCTTTACCATGTCTACCTTGTGTATTTGAACCAAATACAAATATTTGATTAGGTTCTAGATTAGTTATTATACCACTATATGTTTTCAAGTAATTTTTTATATTACTATAATCAGCCAAAATTGTAGGTTCTTCTCTTTCTTCTAATACAGGAAAGAACTCATCGTCCACATTCATATCATCTTCCGTTTCAGTATATACTCTATCTTGTCTAGCTAACGCATAATTCATGTTCTAATAACTAGGTAGTTCTGTTATATGATGAATATAAGGAGCATCGTCTATCCAATCTTGTCTTTCTTGTTGAAGAGCCATATCTGCTAAAGCATCTTTATTATTCAATGCTTCTACATAATCCCATTCATTTTCTTTATTAAAATCAAATGCAGTTTCTCTTCCATACTCTACTATAGAGTGACCTTTATATTTATAACCTTTTTTAGATATTAAACCATATAAAGGTATATAAACAGTTTTACCGGGTTTACCATTAGGCTGTATCTCTACAAATGACTTATAACCAATTATGGTATAAACGTGCCAATTCTATGGACCAAATCCCAAACCATCTCTTAATTTAATATAAGGCGGAAATAACGGGAAAGATTCTTCTACACCATCTTGATTAGCTACTTTAATCCAATTAATAGGTCTAATGGCTGGTTTATCTGATCCTACTCTCTAGCCCATTATTATGTTTGGCATAGCGGCTTTATCGTTTATGTATACTCCTCTAAGCTATTCATTGTTCTTACCACTATACATGCTAACTGGCTTAACCAAACTATCGTTAGTCCAATTGTTTAAGAATAAATCAGTTTTATTTTTATACCCCAGTTGGGAACCGTTTACTAGTTGATCTAACTTTCCTTGGATATAATCTGTGTAACCTATTTCTTTTCTAAAACTATTTGGAAGATATTGGAAGAACGAATTCATTGAAGGATTGTCCCCTGATACGTAAAAAGCATATATTGCTAAATCTCTAGCCAATCTCTTAATCTCTGGATTTGGATCATCCAGTAATTCTCTCCAGTAATTAATAAGATTATTAGCCTGAGATTGGTCAGAACTTAATAATTCAGAAGTATCAATAAAATCTAAACCATCATGTGTTATATTAGGTAATAAATAATTTAAGAAATCATTATTTATAGTTCCATCAGCGTTCAATAAATATTTATATTCTCCCTTAAATATCATATTTTTGAACTTATTAAGCCTCTTAGCTATACTATTTCTACCGTAGAACAAACCTTTTACATCAATGTTATTATCTTCTACATATTGATTGAAGAATTCAGCTTTCAGTTGAGCCTCCATTCCAGATATAATTGGATTTAATAGTTTAGAGTTTGCGTTATTTTTTCTACCAAGAAGTGATAATACAGTATTATACTAGCTAATAAAGGTATCAGTATTTCTAAATAGTAAATTCCTAAATATAGAAGATCCAAATGGAATACTATTTTCTGTTTTTCTAGCTATAAAAGTTTCATCATAAAAACGTCTTACCTCTCCCGGAGCAAAGTGACTCTCTTCTGCTAGATCTTGCATACCATTATAATATATTTGTTGTTCTGCAAACGTTTTACCAGTTTTTTTAGTATCTATCTTGGAGTACTTTACTAGATTAGCTAGATCATCAGCATATGGTTTAAGAGCAAGCCAAGCGTAATATATACCTACTTGTCTCTTATTCAAATAATTGTATGCTCCATTATTCAACAATAACTCTCTACAATAGCTAGTTTCTTTTCCATCTTCATCAAAAAATGTTTCAAACAAGTTCTTATAAGCATTAGCTTTCAATTCTGGTTTAGAATTAATATATTGGAATTCCTTCCTATAAGAACCAGTTGGATCGTATTTGTCAAGTACAGATTCTATTGCTTCTTTCTCAAGTTGCGATGGTGACTTAGTTCTATCTACACCATATTTTCCTTTAGTTTTAAGAACTTCTTCTGCCATTTCTTTCAATATAGGTTGACCTACAAAATAGAATGCCCATTTACCTTTACCTGTACGTAGTAAAAAGGATACCATGTTATATGTCCAAGCGTTTACATTAAGACGTACAATATATGGGTCCTTAGCTATATCAACAAAACCATTAATCATAGCAGATAACCAATCTAATATTCTACCACCCTTTTTAGTACCTACTGTAGGATAATCGTATATTCTACCAAGATCTACAATCTTCATAGCTTCTGTAAATGCATTACTTTCCATCTTTAAACCTACTAACTAAGTAAGAATATGATGAGCATTATTCAATGCAAATGGTCCAATACCTGCTTTACCTCCAGTATATTCTGCTTTTCTAGCTTCTTGATATGAAGGAGTATATACTTCAAATGGTTGTACATGATGCACTTCTCTATTACTTTCTATATCTTTAAGTACTTCCTTTGTATTCTCAGTAGCATTATCAATAGAAAGTTTGAGAGAATTGGTATTATCTTTAGTAAGTAATACTTTCATGTATGCATCAAGCATTTCGTTCTTAATGGCATTTGCAACCTGTTCTGTACTATTAGCTATATCGTGGTTTATCTTTACACCATCTTTGTTATATGAGAATCTGGCTACATATAGTTTATCAATATCAAAGTCAGAACCAGTTAACTTCGTAAAGTCTTCTGGAAGCATGATTGTGTCTCCCATTATTTCAGGGAATACGTCTACAAATCTAAGTGGAGATATAGAAGCAATTGACTGTGTAGGAATACGATAACCTATAGAATTAGCAGTAGCTTTTTGTCCTATTATATCGTGATCAATAAGCCATTGTCTAGCTTGTCTGAATGTCATTTTTTTGTAGTCAGGTATAAAGTGCTTAAATAGATTTATACTTACTACTGCATCCATAGAACCTTCTTCATTTATAGCCTTTAAAGCTCTACCATCATTTATCATACTAGGAGTAATAACATTCTTACTAGTAGCTTCTAGTCCAAATGCTGAACGCTGAATAAACGCACCTCCTGGCATGTGTACGTCAATCACTTCTTTGTTGATCATAGAAATGAATCTGCTTTCCAACCATTTATTGTCAGATAATGCCGACAATGGTATAGTAAACGCATTATTTTTAGTATTTAAACCAGAGATAATATTATCATTGGCATCAGATTCTCTTGCATCAGCAGTAAGCATTTCTCCTAATGCTGTTATATTTACCTAACCGTCTTCAGTAAATAGTTGACCTTGTAGTTTAGCTTTACCTATATCAGACAATCTATTTAGAGCATTCATTACTGTGTCCTTAATAGTTTGTCCAGATACTTGTTCTCCTTCTTTACCATACATATCATTCATACGTATGTTAGATAGATTAACTTTCATAAACTGTGTACCAGCCATAGTTTCCTCGTGAATATGAGGATCTGTAGCCAACTGTTGACGTAAGTATTTAAACTTCTAAGTATATGTAACTAGGTTATTAAAGTCATTCAGAGTATTACCTTCTCCACTTTGTAATTGATCTGTTAAATGAGCCGATAATACAGTCTGTCCATCTTTTAACTCTATTTCACTGTCTTTAGCAGCTCTGTATGCTTTCATTGGTGCTCTAGATCCAGCCTTAACAGCAGAATCAAACATAACCATATCAATTCTCCTGTTAGGATCTTCATCCATCATCCTATCATACAAAGCTCTTATATCTCCAGTAGCTACAGATTTAAATAATGGGAACAAAGCCATTTTATTAAAATAAGGTATTCCTAAACCGGGAATTTCATTAAATCTCGTACCAAATGCCATATACTTCATAGCATTAAGTATTACCTTATTAGCTCTCGCATATAACTCAGGATTAGAATCCCACTGTTCAGCAGTATCTTCATTCATAAGTATATCGAAAGCTTCTTTTATTTCAGGGCTCCACTGTCCACGCATTCTAAGAAGATCTCTGGTCATTATAGGACTTATGTAAACAGCAGCGTCAGCTACGTTTATTCCCTCTTTATAACCTCTAACTTCTACTTCAGCAGCTTGTTTGGCTATTTTTACTTCTTCTGGATATTGTTTCTCTATTTCTTGTATAGATAGATCCTTAACTTCATTCCAAGCCTCTTCACCATTCATTTCTTGAATGGTTTCTTTTATATTACCTAAAGTAAATAGATTACGATATGTATAATATTGTTTACTTTGGATTTCATGATCTTTGAGTTCAGCTACTACGTATTCTTCTCTCATAGGATCATTACTGAAGAAGTCTAACCTATTATTAGTACCAGTAGAAGTTAATGAACCAAGACGTTTAATCTTATCTACAGATAAGTCTAATATACCGGTTCTGTCATATTTTACTTTATAGTAAGCAGGTGCTCCATTGAATATTTTCTCTATTTCACTTACAGATATAATACTATTAATAGTATAATCTGCAAGCATATCAAATATTGCATAGCCTTCTGCATTATTAGCATCCAATGATTCATACGCTTGTTGTCTTTCTGCAAGCACATTATCATCTAATAGTTTGTTTCTAATACTCCAGATATCTAGATTTTCATTAATTTCTATAAGCCCTAAATCTCTAGCTGTCTTTAATTCATCCTTCATTCTTCTATTGATCAGTCCACTTATCAATTGTTTCTGAGTATCAATAGGAGCATTAAAGAAATAATCTTTAGCAGTCTATAAATTTTCTATAGCAGATTTAGATGGATCGTTAAAATCTATGAACTTCCCATTAACATATACTCCGGTTAAGAATAAGAATCTAGATCCGTTACCTTCTAACATTACAGTATGCTCTGTACCTTTATCATCTGTATACTTATATTCATTAGGAGTATGAAAGTTCTTAATTCTGCGAGAAGGATCCAACCAGTCGTTGTTTATAGTTCCATCAGCATTATAGTGGATATTCTTATCTTTATCATAATGAGTAGGATCATCGTCAATTTGTCTTAAACACAATTCAATCTGATTTAATTCATCTTGACAATAACCTATAATTGTATCTAACGATTGTTCACCGTATAATATGTTAACACCATTACCTGTTTTAGTAAATCTAATTCTTTCGTGAGGCAATTTAATTCCTCTAATGAAATGATATGTCTTCTTATCTGCTACTGTAGGGAATATTATTCTGTCATTAAAGATAGCAGTCATTTTTGCAAGGTAGTCTTCTCTTTGAGTTATATTAAAGTAATCTCTACCAGCATCATAACTAGTTTCATCTTTAAAATTAATGAAAGTCTCTACTTGGATATTTTTATTACCATTTCTTACTGCACTCAGTATAATAGAATGTTCATTATATACTACAGCTTCTAGATTGTGGAACAATTCTGGATCAGTTATTAATTCGTTTACTCGGTCTTTAGCAAAATTGTTCTGAGAAACCATATAATAACTATTACCATCTGGACCTAAACTACCTAATCCTTTGTCTGTAGCATGTACAAAAGCATAATAATTAGCCAATGCTTTAACATAGCCAACTTCATTCCATATTTGTGTAGGTAATGTATCTTTACCACTTATTGTTATAGTAGACAAAGTATTATCAGGTTTTATAGCATCTTGAATTATCTTTAATGTATCAGATATTTTACTTAATCCACCAAAGTTGACAGTATTTACTACAAATGTGTTTAGCAATGTATATGGATCAGACTTAGGATTACCATAATCACCAGATAACAACATCTTATTTATAGTAGGTTTATCCATCCCAATTCCTACTTCCTATAATATAGAAACTATGTAATCTTTAAGCCTCTCTTGATTCTGAATTTCATGTAAATCAAAATTACCATCCTTAGTACGTATAATACCCTTATTATTTACAAATGCTTGTTTGATCGTACTTAGGGCATTAAGAACTGTGTTTATTTTGCTCTTAGCGTTATCCTGTGCAACTACTATACCATCCTCATTATATTTAAATATGCCAGAATTTTCAAACATATTCCTAGACCACACTTTAGGATATTGCATAGCTTTCATATCAACAGTATTGTCTGTTAATTTCATAGTAGTCATTCCGGCTTCATCCTATGATATTTTTGCAGTAACATAGTTGTTTATATCAGAAGTAATCACAGTTTCTAACTTAGTTAACATAGCTTCCGCGTTTATAGCAACATTAGGATCTGAATTAGTAGATCTTTGAACTAAATCTGCGAACTTTATCAACAACGATGCATAGAATTGATCATTTTGAGACAGTAGAACTATTCTATCCATAATATTGGCAATAGTTCTACACCCTGCTAAATCTTTTAGTACATTATTCCAAGCAGTATTAGAATCTACAAAACTAGGAAATTTGGTAACTGCATCTATCTTAGCTGAATATGAACCATCGGCATTCCTTTGTCTCATTGGTATAGTCTAGAAGAAGAATTTAACTTCAGCAGGGGCGTTGTCTTTAATAGATATATTCATCCCTTCTACTGTATGCTGTCCTATATCTATTCCTTCTTCACCCTCTTCTTTAGCTGTAACATTATCATTATCTATAGTTCTTATATTTAATGATTTAAGTTTAGAGGCTATAGCTGGAGCAAATATATTATCAAAGTTGTCATATATTTCAGTAAGAGCTTCAGAAGGAAACTTGTTTTTCTAAGCTTCTACTATTAATTTAAGTCTTTCAAAACTATAATCTTTTGGATTAATATCAGTATAATCAATAGATTTACCTTCTACAAAAGAACATTGGAAGAAAGCATAAGTGAGACTTTTTACTATATCATCAAACTATTTAGTCTTAGTAATGGCTTTAAATTGGTGACCATTTACTTCAAAGTTTGGACCTTCGTCACTGTATATTGATTTAAATCTTTCTACATTAGCCTCATTAGGTTTTATACCGTAATATTTACCTCTATTAATGTCTGCATATATTTTAGCTAAAGCATATTGACCAGTTCTAGCCCATAGTTTAATAAAGTTCAATATACGTCTAAACCAATTCTTTGTATCAAAATCATATTTAGCAGCATCATTTAACATAAATTCTCTGAACTGTTCTGCTAAGATTTCATCTATAGCCGCATCAGAGAGATTTGACTTGCTCTTCTTCTTATATCTATCATATATCTTTCTTCTATGTTTTTCATCTATGCATAGCTGAGATACTCTATGCCAAGCCTCATGAAATTCTACTCCTTTTGGAGCATCATTATACAATTTAATAGAATCTACAGTTACTCTACCTACTACACTTTGACCTGCTTCCGTAACATCTATAACATAATTGGTTATTTCTGGAGTAATGCCAAGAGTTTTTTCTATCCACTGTTTAGCTTGATCTACATCCATCTTTTCTGTAGCATTATACCATATTCCGTCTTTAACAGAATCTTCTACAGTCATATTAGGACCACGTTTCTTTCCATCTAATATCTTATAGATTTCACCAAGATCAAGTTTCTATTGATTACCTTGCTCATCAGTATAACTGATACTTTCTTTTCTAAAGTCCCTTTCTACAGCCTCACTGATATGTTGCTGAGCCTGTTGCTGTTCAGACCTCTATGACTTACTTTGGATAGTAACATCATCTACATATATGTTAGCATCTTGTAAAGTATCAGCAATATCAGTCATAAGTATACCTTGTTTGATATACCAGCCTAATACGCTTATACCATTTGGATTAGTTTTTGATACAACTCTCTTACCATCCTAATATTCTATACCAAAATCTTTAGGAGTAAATTCTATTTCTCCGGGAACAATAACCAATTTATCTACATTGCTGTTCTTGAAAAAAGAGTGCAATGATTCAAAGTGAGGATCCCTGTTTTCATTCTGTAAATCTCCACCTAACCAATTTTTATTAAGACCATCTTCATCAATAGCATAATGGAAATTGTCCATTATGTACTGTTTGGCTTGCTCTCTTATATTCTTGTCAGTTAATAGATCACTTATACTGTATGTAGTAGTACCAATTACTACATTATTATTATCATCAATATAGAATTGTTTTTTAAGTCTCTATTGAATTTGTTCATTATTTAATCTAGTGTCTTCAGGATTAGTAGCAGTATGTGAACCAAAGTTAACTATAAAGTGCAACAGCTATTTTGGATTAATAGAAGTTTGTACTCCATTAGCATCTGTGTAAAATTGATCATTACTGGTTACTAAATCTAATATTAGATCAGCTACTTTAGGTTGGTCTTTAAAGTACTTGTAATTAAGCTGAATTGGTTTATCTATCATTGCACCTTCTGAATTAGGAGCTTTTATAATCCAGAATGGTTTACCCATAGACTTACCATTATATGATAATACTCTATCTTTAAGACGGATAATAGATTTACCTTTAGGTCCAGTGCTAATACCCATCTCAGTATTACTTGGATTAATCTAATACGGATCCTTTACTTTCTACCAAGCAGAGTCAATTATATTTCTATTCTTAGGGGTTCCATCAGCATTTACTTCATTCACAATACTACCTGAAGTAGTTCTTATAAATGTTGGAACTATCTATAAATCTGCATCAAGTTTTACTTGTTTGTTCAATTCAAGTATTTTGTTTCTGAGATTTTGCAAATTCTCCTTAATATACTATTGTTGCTCATAAGGTAATCTGTTAAATCTACCACCTCTTTTAGCTGCTAAACCTTTCTCTGTTCTAACAGAAGCTACATATTCTTTATCTTTATATTTAAATATTGCATATATAGCATCAGACGTAACTCCATTTTCATCAGTATATGGTCGTACTTCAAAGTGTACTCCGTTTTTAGTAACTTCAGATACAAAATCTGGTGCTGCGCTTATTTCTGAAAATTCCTTATTATTAAGGTATTCTTCCATACCTTGGAATTTATTATAAGTTACTACAGTCCAATTACCATCTTTGTCTTGTGTAATTCTACTTAAACGGTAGTTTAATTCATGAGAATATGGATCTAATTGTTGATCATATGTTAAAGGAGCCACCTTATCGTTATCACTATCAGTTATTGGTTCTTCTATAGGTACTGTCACTTGTTCTGTTGGTACTTCTGGTTCTACTGCCTAGTCTATCACTTTAGCATCTTCTTCACTAATCAAACCTCTCAGTATAGAACCTAATGTGGGCATATCTTCAACTTGGGCTGGCTCTGTCTTTGTTTTATCTTGTACTGGAATAGTACTCGGAGCTTCTTGAACTTTAGTAGGAGTTACATCATTCTGTTGTTCAGTTAATTTATGTTGTTTATCCTTAATTCTCTCTAATTGCTGATGAATATAGTATTCTCCAGAGCTTATAAAATCACTATATGCTTCCCACATTTCTACTGATTCCTTAGCTTTATCTATTAATTGATTAGATTTTTGAGTTAACGCTTTGGCTAATTCTTCTGCTTTAGGTGTTGCTCCATTTTCTCCTACTTCTTCTTCTAATTGATTACGAAGATTATACACCTCTTCCCAAGCATCAGCTACTTCACCATGACGATTAGAAGATGCTAACCTAGATTGTGCAGCATTGTCAGAATAGTTTTTTGTATTTGGGAATAATAATTTATATGACTGCTGAAGTTTTATATTAGCATTTTTATAGGCATCACCAAATGTATTGTCTGGATTTAAAACAAATTTATTACTTCCTCTAGAATCTCTTTCCTGAGTAAAATACTATTCTCTGTTCTAAACTATCTATTTTCTTTTATCAGAAATATCAGTGGGTTCTTTAACCTCATCCTCTATAGTAGAAGGTACTGGTTCTGGTGATTGCTCATACACTTCAGGTTTGACATCTTCAGAATCTTGTTCATTCTGCTTTTCTGTTTTACCTGAGTATAAGTCATCCAGACGCTACATAAACTTATTACTAGCATCCTCTACATCTTTCCACTTATTTATCTTAGCCTATATGGCTTCTTTATCTGTGGATTCCATAATAGTTTGTTCCATTTCAGCTCGTCTAAGATCTAATTCAGAAGCTATAACTTTCTCATAAGCTTCTTTTAAATCTTGATGCAATGATGGAACCTCTAAATCTTCTTCCTTGATACCCAGAGCTGTAACCTGTTTTTTCAGATTCTCATACTGTTCCTAGAATGATTTAATATCTTTGTTAAGCATTCCAGCAAACTGTACTACATCTGCTTTTGATGTTTTAGTACCAGTATGTTTTTGTATCTACTCTAGTTTAGTCTTTTGTTTATTTTCAAACTCGTTATATAACTGGAACATAGTATCAAGTTGAATTTTAGCTGCTATAGCGCTTCTCATAGTAGATACTTGATCTATATCTTTTATATTAAGTTTCTCAATGTATTCCTATACTTGAGGACTATACAGTAAATTATCAGCTTCACTTCTGTGTTCAGTAGCAGTAGCTCTAGCATCTCTTACTTGCTGATCGTGGTGATCTTTTAAAGCTACAAATATATCATAATCTTCGGTTCTTGGATCTATGTCTAACTGTTGAGCTTGTGCTACAGTTCTATTAGAGGTAAATATATTATACATCTATCTAGCTCTTTTCTGTTCTTCCTAGATTTCAGCTACATCTATACCATCTATTTTAGAGTTAACAAGATTATCAAACGCTGTTTCAACAGTATTCCATTTACCTTCTCTTATCTTAGAACCATATAGTATGTTCTTACGAACTTGATCTTTCTATGCCTCTCTATCTGCATATAAAGCAGCTAAGAATCTATCACCAGATATCTGATCATTTAAAGGTTTAATACTAGTTGCAGTACCTATTACAGAAGTCATCAAACCGCCTAATAGAGCACCACCTTTAAAGTTCTCCATAAACTCCTAGTCATCTGAATATACTGGATCCCATGGAGTAATAGCAGCAAATACAGATCTAGCGCCAGTACCTAAATTACGTACGTAGCTACTGATCAGATTAGGATCAGACTCAAAATCTCCATCTATATATCTTTGACCTTTTATATACTGAACTCCTTCCTCTGCTCCTTCTAAAGCCGATGTTATTACAATTCTACCAGCTATGTCTTTTATTGCCTTTCTTCTAGTAAGTCTAGGTAATTTGTCTATACTCTCTATGCCAAATGCTACAACATCGTCAATTCTATCTGCTAACTGTTGTTTAAGATTTCCAGTTTTACTAGCAATTACCTAAGCTGTTTTACCATATTTGCTGTTAGCAAGTTTTTTTAAAGACGATAATCCTCTTACTTTTTTAGCTATAGGACCCAATGGAGTTACTTCTAGTACTGTCTGAACTATATCACTTCCAGATAAAGCCATATTGTCTGTATAAAGAGACTTTAAACCATCCATTTTATTAAGTCTTATACGGTTTAAAGAATTGTTATTTACCTTTACTTTATTAGACAATATTTGTTCATACACAAAATCATCATTATCTATTTGTTCTTGTGTATAACCCATTTCTTGCATTTGAGATTTAGCATCTTTAAGTACCTATTTGTCTATACCATCTTTTTTAGCAGAATTCATTACATTCTACTTATAGTTTTGATATACTTCAGCTTTAGATTCTTGATCTCTTGCGTACACATTTCCTGTTACAAACGCAGTCAATGAGCCTAAAGTACCCATAACACCACCTGCTCCTCTTGTACTAAACATAGCACCAAGAGTACCTATTAACTAGGAGCCAGCGCTAGAAGCAGATGAACCTAAAAGACCCGGTAGTTTATACAGATACGTGTCTATATCCGTTAGATCCATACCGGGAGAATTCTTCTTATCACTATAATATTGAGATGTCATTTTACTTTGCCAATATTCTGCAAATTTTTTATATTTCTCAGCTTTCTTTAAAGCATCGTCTCTTCTAGCTATTACACCTTGTCTATCTATTTCACCATCACCTAGTACAGTTTGTATGATCTCTATCTGTAAGTCTATAGGTCTACCAGCAAATCTTTCAGGAAATATATTATCACGAACAGCTTGATCATTAAAGTCTTTAGCTAATAATTTGTCATAATTAACTTTATTGTTCTATACTTTGATAGATTCTTCTCTTAGTAACTGTTTATTTTCTGGAGTGTTAGCATTAGGATCCGTATCCATAGCTTTGCGTAACTAAAGAACATTCTTTACCCCTTCTAAGTACTATTGAGCTCCTGTTAGTATATCATAGTCTTTTTGTAGAAAGACATACTCACCTAAAGCAGTATCTTTATTAGTTTCATTTCTAGTAAGATTCCAATCATAGAATGCATTAGACAAATAATCTGAAACACCAAATGAATCTGGCGCACTATCCTATGTAGGAATATTTGACATAGTATGAACATAACTATCTAAATCCGCTTTGGGAGATAGATAGTTACTATAATCACGACTTCTTTGTCTTACACTACTGATCAAACTAGGATCATATATTTTTTGTTTTGCCATATTAATTATACTCCTGATAATAATTGTTCTGCTGAATCCATATAAGTATCTTTTGCCTACGAAGCTCCGCCAAGCCCTGATTTTCCTCCTTGCCAAGATTGATTTACTCTTTGCCAATATTCTGAGGATATATCTTCCTTAGGTAATACTTTATAACTTTCAATTTCATAGAATTCTTTTCCGTCTTCTCCTACTTTCTCAGTTACCTTTCTACCACCAAATAAATTTTCTATAGATGATCTAATGCTCTACACTGTAGTTGGGAAGTTGGTAGTTTCGTATTGCTTTCCTCTAGGTAATGAGAATATGCCGGTACTGATATACCTAGTTATTTCATCCTTGGGTATTCTTATTTTTCCAGATAAAGCAAAATTATCTCCTATTTTAATAACTCCATTATCTGGTTTGAATTGTACATCCTTAAGCTTCCCGCCTTCTACTAATTCTTTCAAAGGGAAGTCTCCACTTCTAAATGTACCAGCAGCTCTTTTAATTTCTCTAGGTTTCACATCTGCTGCTATATTGAATACAGTTTCAGGCATTAAGAAACCATTACTAGAATCAAAGTTAAATATTTCGTTAGTAGTACCATTATCATTTACCACTGTAGATGGTCTTCCTCCTACTGCAGTTAATAACTCATCATCCTTAGTAATACCTATTTTACCTTTAATAACATCTAATGCTGAATTTATACCAGATAAATATTTCTCTGTATTAAATTCTTTATTAGTAGATACAGATATTGGAGAAAATCCAGCAACATTTTGAAACTCATTTCTTAATACATATTTATTTCCTTGTTGTAGTAATCTATTTTGATAGTCTCTTGCCATATTAAAAGCTGTATTGTAATTGATAAAATCTTGATCACTACCAGTAGCTTCATATCTCTTAGCATATAAATTAGCCATTTCTCCTAACTGTACCATTTTGTCAGTCATATTATCTATATTTGCTAATCCCTTCTTAGCATCTTCTGCTATTTTGGTATTAGGGTATTTAGTGATAAGACTTTGTATGTAATCCCTATAACCAGTATCTAATCTAGCTCCTACCTTATTCTTAACAGACTTATACATGGTATCATTAAGAAAATCAAGTCTTGTAGGTTGAGGTCTAACTATCTCAGTACTACCTGATCTTGTCATTGAATGTTTAGCTTGAGCTAACCAATATGGATCTACAGTTTCTTGTTCTACTATTCTATCTCTCTGAGAATCAGCTATCATGGTAGTAAATGCTTCTCTAGCTATATCTTCATTACCGTTAGCAGATCTTAATGCATCTTCATAATACTTTTGACCTTGTGGAGTTCTGATTAAGTCATTGAATCTAGCGTCTGCTATACCTTTCAAAGTATCATAGGTAATGCCTTGTCTTTGATATTTTACTCCATCTTTATATACAGGACTAAGTGTACTGGGTTTTAAGTTATCAAAGTATGCGTTACTCAGTGCGTTAGCTGTTAAATACTCTATAGGAGCAAGATCTGTCATAATACCACCTTCTAAAGTATTCCATTCTCCTATATTTATATCATCCCAATTCTAATTATATTTACCAGCAGCCCTCATCTGAGCTATCATCTTCTGTCTAGCATCCAGATTTTCAGCACTCTGTTTTAGCTTACTTAATGAAGAATAATCTACATTATTAATTAACGACTGTAAGCTAGATCTAAAGGAAGCATCCTTCAAAGCATCTGGGTTGGATACCATTTGATTTATAGCATCTTGTATATCCTGTCTACCAGTAGTAAGATCATAATATCTTTGAGTATCTACAGCAGACGGTGATCTAAATTCTCCAAACTTCTATAACTATGCTCCAAATTGTTGGGCAGCTCTATCCATTTCTTCTTTCTGCGCTGCACCAATTCTAAACAATTCTCCAAAATTAATTGGAGCATAAGTATTAATAAACTAAGCCTATGCGGCTTGATCGTACATATTTGCTGCCATATTATCTTCTAAATTTACTCATTAAGTTAGAATAATCTTCTGTCTTATATATAGATTCTAAGAAAGGAGCGTATGCATCCAACATAGCCATATCTCTATACTTTTGATTATTCATTAATCTTCTATTCTGTGCGTAGTTACTTATCTGTGATAAAGCTTCTCTGTTAATATTTCTAGCTGCTGCTCTACTTCTAGCATTCAGATCAGTAGACATGTTACGAGCAGATACAAATTGCTGTCCTAAGTTATTGAGAGTATTTGCGTATTCTCCTTTATATTGATTCTCAATATTACTCTTCTGTGAATATAAATCTGCTATAGCTTTATCTGCAGCTACCTGACTTTGTAATCTATAAGCCATACTAGCTCCTGTATTTGTATTAGATTGAGAAGCATTGTAGTTTGATATAGCTCTGTTCTCTCTGATAGCTCTTCTAGCTGGAGTAATATCATATTTTCTACCAGCCATAGTACTAAGTATTTGACTAGAGTATGGATTATATACTGTATCAAAACTTTCTGCGGTAGTTCCTAGGTTAGATAATACTGGAGTTAAAGCTGCTAAATCTGTCAATCCTTGACCTAATTTTCTCCAATCAAAACTATTTCTGATACGTGGGCTCCTTGTAGAACCTGCTTCTGGTACTTCAGATGATACTGTAGAAGGAGTAGTATAAATTGTTTCCTGTCCAAGTCTAGAAGGGTATTCTGCACTTAAATCTAATGCATTATCTATTAGTGGTAGATCAGTAGTAGTTGCATTGGTTCTAGTAGATCTAGTAGCAGTAGGTACAGCAGTAGCACTTGATACTGTTCTTTTACGAGTGGGAGACGCTGAGTAGCTTGTAGGTATTCTCTCTGTTCCTAGTCTATCTATAGCCTCATTACTAAGATCTAATTCGTTATTAACAGTATCTACCATCTTTGCTCTAGGTCTTCTAGCTATTCTATTGGCGGCAATGGCTGATGCTGAAGCATCTACATTCGGCAAATTAATAGGTAATCCTTCTGTCTAATATAAAGAAGTCAATATATTATCTGGATTCATGTTTGCGTTGAAACCAGAGTATTTGTCATCTAATGGTACAGCACTATTTCTATCTGTTACTTTATATTTTCTTCCTTTATAATCAAATGTATCACCTATTTGATAATCATATTCTTTTCCAGAATTATCTCTATATCTGAAGCCTCGTTTAGTTCCACCATCCTTAAACTTGTCTATAGATTGATTTTTAGAACTCTTTATAGATTCTTGTAGGTTAAATAATTGATCATGAATCATTTGATCATTCATCTAATTCAATTTAGCTGAATTCTCAGCATATTTGTCTTTGCCTTTACTTTTCTTTTTAGACATCATTCTTTTACCCATTTGTGCAAATGTTTCTTTACTTCCGGGCACTTTCAAAGTATCACTTAATATTCTACTGCCTTCCGGAATATTTACTAAATTACTATCTGTAGGTTTACCTTCTTCTGGTACTTCTAATATGTTACCATCTGGAGTATTAATAAGCTCACCATCATCTACATAAGCCAGACTAGAAGTAGTACCTCCATATGCCATAGTATCTACATACTGATCATATGTTTCATTCCAATCAGCATTCAATAATGCACTATTTTGCAATGCAAATCTATTACCCAGTACTCTTTCTTTTTCTCTTCTGTACTTTTCTCTAAGACCTTTGTTCTATACAGCTCCTTTAAATCCAGTACCTAATGTAAGAGTAGGATCTTCATAGAATCCGTTTACTTGTACTTTACCACTTTTACCTATGGAACCAACTACAGCTCCACCTATTCCACCAACAACGGCTCCAACAGGTCCTAATTCAGCTCCCATTTTAGCTCCAGTGGCAGCTCCCTTGAATACACTCTATACAGATTCTTTAGCAGCCTCACCTCCAGTAGCAGCATTAGAATTACCTCCTACTAGAGTTAACATATCACCTGCTCCACTTATCATATTACCAGCTACTCCCATGATATTAGTACTTGTACTAGGATTATATGGTTGTGTCTGTATAGGATTTCCTGATAGTTTCTATGGAACTTGTGCAGACATTGCAGGACTAATAGGTCGCAAAGGATTACTAGTAATATTCTAGTATCTTGACTTTATATAATCACTATTAAAATTATACCCGCCCGTTTGGTATTTATTTATCTTATTCTTTTTTTTCATTATACTAATGAGTATCTATATGTTGTATTAATATTAGGGAGAGTAAAGTTGTGTTGTTCTCCACAATTCAAAGTAAGATCACATATTAAGTACTTACCTCTTAATCTGCCCGGATATGATAATGTATCATCACTATTCTATTCTCTGCCTATAGCAAATCTATATGTATTTTCTCTATGATCTATAGCATAACCACCATTTACATAATCCTAAGTAATAGTACCTACTTGATCTGTAGTTCTAAATGTAGCATCAGTAAGCATATTCTTTATATCTCTAAACTGACCGCTAAAGAATACATTGTCAAATGTCTTAGTATATAGTATATCTTTATTAATAATATACTATATCTTACACTCCATTACATTTAACGCACGATCTTCGGTTTGCATCACTTTATTGTCTTTGATATATAACAACTTGTCAGAAAATTTCAAGTGACTAGTAGGATTTTCAGTATAAAATGAAGTAAAACTTTGGGTATATTCATTATATACTAATGTCTTAGTATTGAAACAGAATCTAACTTCGTTGAATTCATTATCATAGAATGAATCATGAACTACAAAGTTAGGATTTGCATTCAAATAAGTCTATACTCCTTTCTCTTTAGACAACTTATGTATAGTATCAGAGAATTGGCATAACTCATTTTTATCTCTATCATGCCAATATAATGCGAAGTCAGAGTTAGTTATACTATTGTCGTTTATAACAGATGACCCATTACCAGTAGTAATATAATCGTATCTTGTCAATATACCACCAGTACCTAAAGTAAGTTCACTAATATTGTTATCAGTAATAAGTGATCTATCATTTACAGAAGCTACTCCAAATGCGCTATCTTGCCAGAAGAACAGTTTGTCATTAAATGACTTAAGATTGGTTATCTTACCATACTGATTGTCTACATCTAAGTAATCTGCAAACTTAAACTGTAACCAACTATCCGTTACTTCATTATTAATCTTAGCTTGTGAATATACAATTCTATTTATATTATTAGCATTAGTTATTGCATAAGCTGATTCTGTAACATACTTCTTTGCATCACCTTGAACTGAATATGCATCATTATATGCATAGTATGGTTTAGTCTATTTATTATAATTACCCAACGTACCCCCATCTATAGTAGTACCTAAATATGGGTTAGTATAATCATCCATACCTTCACAACTACGACTAGTAGTTTCACCATATTGCAATGCTAGATTAATACTACTTTCTACTGGAATATAATCTGTACAGCTAATTAATGATGCTCTATAATCTCCGTCACCCGGATCTGGGAATGCGTTGGCAGTCCTATGATCATGAACACCAATAAAAGTATCGCCACCATATACTAAAGATTGACCACCACTAGGTCCTACTGTAGTAAATGAGTTAGTACTAATATATGTAGAGTTAGTTCTAGCTATATAACTATTCCCACCATATGGTATATTACTAAGTTTTATGTTTACTACTGGTAACTCAAACCAAGCCTTATTCAAGAATATATCTTGAGAACCTATTACGCTTGTTATGTTGTAGTTAGCCTGTATAACACCATCCACTCTATGAAACTTTGGTATCTTAGTAAAATCTCCATTCAATACTGCGCAATAACCAAATGGTCCTGCTCTACGTGCACCATTATTATCGCCATCACTGTTGTGTATATGACCTAAGTTTAGATAATTAATATCACCAATAGTTCTATAGTACTGCATCTTTTCTGCCATAATATTTCCTCCAGCCATAATTGGTGGAAATATAGAGTTATTATTAATATCTACAGTTAACCTATTTTCAGATATTGCAGTATTATGTAATATGTATCTTTTGCCTATTAAGTTTGATATAGAGTGTACAGTCTAATGTGTACCAAATTCTTCAGATGCTATTACAAATCCATTAATGCTACTATTATAACATCCTATGAGCTTTGATTCTGTTACTCTGTCAGAAGAAAATCCCCAATTTGTATTATTAGGAGTTATAAAGTATTTATTAGAAAATACATTAGAACTATCAGTAGCTTTATACCAGTATCCTTTACTAGCTATTGGGTGTAAATAATATAGTAATTCAGCATGAGCATTCTTAAGTTTGCCTACCAAGCTTTCACCTGTTATATCTAGTTCTGGGCTTATGAATGTAACATAGTATTTTGTAACTCTATCATTATAGAACATAGAGGATTGCTCAGCCCCTAGTTCTCCATAAGGATAAGCTTTTGCATACTTAACAGGTATGTCCTGATCTGTGTATCCAAGCGGTATTCTAGGTCTATAACTATTATCTGGTTCATCACCTTTATTGATATACTTATATGGATAGTTGGTTATCTCTGATATAACTCCTTGCATCAATACAGTTCTATCATCAATAGTACGTCTACACCTTACTATTTCGTACGCCACTGCTTCTTCTGGTACATTAGATACTTCAAATTGTAATCCTAATGCTTTACCAATAAGATTTTCTCCTGCAAAGAAGGTTGGGTACTCATGAGCGTTAGGCATTCTAATATCTCCAATCCAACTAACATTAGATGGAATACTCTTATTGTTATAGAATACAATACCAAATCTATATATTTCATCTCTCTAATATCCTCTGAAATTAGCATCAATATATGGATCTGCATAATTCATCTATCTAGAATACTCTGGAATACTACGATTTATTGATGTATCCTTCAGTCCATCTAAGAAATAGAATGTCATAGAAGATGTAGTCTGAGGGAGTACTTGAATCTTAGCATAGTCATGACCTTCTGTTGCAGATGTATTCATAGACTACATGGTATCCATAGTAAGCTCAGTATAAACAAATCTATAGCTTACATTTATACCACTACCTCCTAATATTCTAGCACCTCTTTCAACCTTATTACTATATTGTAGATTATCGTTAGCAGTTGGCTATCCCTTTACAGAGTTATAGGGATTGATGCAATCATGTTCAGGATCTATATCTGATAATATATTCTTCCATGCTTGCGAACCATACTCTGGTAGCATTACATCAATATCATTCTACCCGCTAGCAGATTTAAGAATAAGTCTCCCTTCCTTAGTACATCTATAAGCTCTAGCATCATAATCTGTTCTCCAAGTATTTTCTTTAATACCAGCAGCAAATAATCTATTATCTTTCTTCTCAATAGTAGAAGCTACAAATGAATTGTTTGTTAAAGAATTTAATTCTTCTAAAGTAATAGTATTAATTGGAGTTCCACCTAAATCTTCATACTCAATACTAGTAGCTGTACTAGATGATTTAATTTCAGCAATAACATCAATAGTTGGTAATGCCGTGTTATCATTATAAAATATCCTAAATATCCTACAATTAGTATAATAACTATTATAGTTTATTCCTGTAGTTTTATCTACCAGATCAATAGTCATTTTAACAGACTTACCTGTAGATACCTCTTTATCTAACCCATGATATTCATTTAGGCTACTAGAAGTATTACTGTCTGTTAAATGCACTAAACCACTACAAGGAGACATAATAGTGTTAGATCCTCTAACATTAAATAATTGGTATACATATTGTACAATACCAGATGATAAATTACCAGAGCCTAGTTCTGTTATTTTTGGAGGAGATAGTAATGAACTCGGAGTTAAATCTAATATACTTAGATCTTTAATATTGCCTTCACTATCTAACAAGTCATTGGTAACACCCGGTTCATATACATACTTATTATCCATAATGTTTAATACTCTAATAGGAGTATTTCCATCTGTTATGTATATCTTAATATTATTCTCAGCCTCATAGTTAGCTACTATTTTAACCCTATTAGACTTACCATACTATAGTTTACCTTTTATTATTACAGTGTTCTTTAGAGGTAGATTATTATAATCAGATACTCTATATACTCTATTTATGTTTTTACTATCTACAGTAAGAATAACAGCATACTTATCTACAGTAACAGCATATAATACAGTTTCATCATCTGATATAAATCCGCCACCATCTACTGGGCGAATATTCTAAATATTTTGCAATACTCCACTAGTACCTTCAGTATCAGTAATGATTCTGATGTTCTCAGCATATCTATACTGATTCTCAGGTATTGCATGAATATCAATATCCATATTCATACCACCTACGAAACTGTTAGTTTGTAAAGTATTTGTCATAATCTATTCTAATTATATATTATTTGTTCATCTCCAGTAGTAGCAAAGAACGTATCATGATCATCAAACTCTGTATATAACTTATGCCAATCATTCTTGATAGATTCTATTTCATCTACACCCGGCATCATAGCTTCTGCGTAAGCCTGTCTACGATAGAAGTTCCATGAGTTCTTCATATCATAGTATATGTTTTGATTCAGTTGTCCTTTTAGATACTTAGGATAAGATAACTTCATAGCTACATACCAAAATATAGCTTCGAAATAAGAAGGATTGTCAGGTATCATAGGCATACTATCTTCATCAGTAATGATAGCATGATAAGATATCTTAACCCAACCACAAGGAACATTAACTGTAATATACCCCGGTTTAGTAGAGTATTGTAATGATCCGTTTAATGATGCTGGATTACCTACTATAAGTCTACCATTTACACTAGGTATAGTATATTGATTTACTAAAGCACTTAATGTCTTTTTAACGTTAGGATCAGAGTTAATGATATCTAATGCAGACCTATCATCTATAAGGTTGTATAAATTCTTTACCAAAGGTATAAGAGCGTTATCTCCAATTATCATATTAGGATCGCATTTATCACATTTGGTATAAACACCAAAAGAGTTGGTAACCTTTCTCATGGGTAACCAACCACAACTATTCTCAAATGAAAATGCTACCTAATTTAATCTGTATAGATCACATGGCAACTTTGCCTAGTAACCTATTACAGGAATATTTTCTACTTTATGTTCTAGTTGCTATATAGCACCTATCTTTTCCATAGCCTCACCAATATATTCTCTTATATCGGTTATTTTAACTTCATCTTCTTTTAAATCTAAATCAGCAATTATTTTGGCTATAACTGCTTTAGATGATATCATATTATTGTCTATCATAATATATTATTTGTATGGTATCTCCACTTATACCCAAAAGCTGTTTTCTTCTATCCTCTACATACTCTATTTATAGCAGATCTATTTTGTATTGATCCATTTGATTCTGCAGCTATTCTCATATTATCATAAGTTTTAATATAGTTCCCGTTTATGTCTAATTGATCAACTTTTATTCCTTTATCACAAGGTTGTTTTGTTACTTGCATAATGCTTCTATCATCATTCTTATATTTCCATAGATACCCGCACGCTTGGATCAATTTACCCTAACAACACAAAGATATTTGAGGGTGTTTGTTTTTATTTCCACACCATTTGGCTGCCTGTGTTATACTGTCAAATTCTCTGATAAAATTACCGTCTAAACTATATTGTTGTATTGGATGCTTTACCTTATTTGTTTTTATCTTTGCCTATTTAGTAAATCTTCTATCTGCTACTTTCTCGATATTATATTCTGGATTTAAATCCAAATACTTCTACTCTAAATATATCAAAGTATCTTTTATAGGCTAACATCTCTCTAGTATATATATTATGAATTTGTCTTCACCATATTTATTATACGCCCTCTACAAGTAAGTGGAATGATGTTTATCCTTACGTAATTCTCCGCGATGTCTGGTTAGTCTTCTCTTAAAGTTATTGGTGCTACCTACGTATTTATGATTGTTTAATATATTCAATATCATATAAATACCAGATTCCTCAGGTAATTTGTTAACATCAGCGAATCTCCACGTAATCATGCTCTCTATTTTTTATTATTTGTGCTAATCTTCTCTTGTTTGCTCTGGTGGCAACAAACTAATATCTGGTTTTATTTTTTAGAAGACTGTCTTTTTTTGACCACAAAAATCTGAATTTAAAAAAATTGGAATGTTCGTTGATAAAGTATACTGCTTTACCTTGTATAGCACTTTCATGATAATCAATCCTTAGACTCTTATTATCAAAGTTCTTAGGTCTACGTTTCACTATACTTAGATTACCCAATCTGCATGGTAGTTTAAATTCTCTACTATGTTCAATAACCTAGTCTGCTATAAATTTAAAATAGTCTTCTATTATTTGTCTGTACACTTTATAATCAATATCATATACAGTATCTCTTTCAATATTAGATAGGTAGAACTAATAGAAGTCACTTATTGTGTAAGATTTTCTGTGTGTCATTTCTGCTGTTTATAAATGTTCTACATATCATCTCTAGAGTTATTAGTCTCATCAGTAGGCATTTTTGGCATTATATTTAACTCTTTACTAAAGATTAAATCTTTAATAGTTGGTATCATGTGAGCTGGTGCTGGATAAGGCATATCTGGATCAAAGCATTCATTTGCATCAGCTGGATTCTCTAATATAACATCTGCCTCGATATATTCTAACTGATGATTACCTCCATCTACATATATTCTGTTACCTTTCAGATATGCTATGTAGTCTTTGCATGTATATTTTCTATACTTTTGATATTTGTTTTTAGTTTCACTTCCTAACTAGATTAAATTGCCGAACATATCTTTTACAGATACTAATCCAGTTCTAAAGTGAAAGTCTATAAGCTTTGGTAATTCAATATTACTTACGTATTCAATATGACCGGGAGTGCACTCAACACGATCTAGATGAATACAAGGCAGAGTCTACACATACATAGGATTGATATCTCTTCCTTTATCAATATCCTATTTAATTAACATAGCTCTGTAGTTATGAATCCATTGCTCGATTTGTATTCTACTTATATGTTCTGATTCGGCAATAGAACTGTTGCGCAATTCAAGTAGAATATCATCAATAATAGTATTCAATGTGTTTAATTTCATAATGCATTATTTATTAAATATAATAATAACGTATTTTAAGGCGTTTCTAGCCACTTTACGTAGTAAGTAATACAATAGACCATATGAACTAATAGCGTTTGTTCTTGGGGCTATAAATGAAAAAAGGCTAGTATTAACTAGCCTCATTCATTGCTTTTTGAATATTCTATGGTAACATCTACTTCATCTAAGGTGGAACCATGTTACTCGCTTGTTTTATTAAACCTTTGAGTTCTTCTACCTGATCTTGCAGCTCCTTTATCTTTGGATCTTCTTTCTCAGGTTCTTTGTCATTATAGTCTAACTACTTAAGTATGTTCTCGCATTTGTTCATCTCTTCATCATACTTAGCCATTGCTTCTTTCTTAGCTTTGCATTCATCGTAGTTAGCTTTAACCATGTTTATTATTTGTTGTTTATCAGTAGCCACTGTTAAACCTATTGACCCATCTGTCACTATAGATTTGTTTTCTTCTACTGACAACTTCTTAGATTCTCCATCACAACTAATTACTATATCTACTAATTTCTTTCTAGTCTAATTAGGCATTGGAAATTGTTGTGGTGGTAGTTGCTCTTCGTATATCTTAGATACGCTAGTAACCATACCTCTATAGTAAGTAGTACTCTTTTTAAATGTGCCTACTACCTCAAGCACATGAATTGGTTGACCAATATTTAATTGGGAAAATGTCATCATAATTAGTATAGTGTTTAAAGGGCTCATATAGAGCCCTTATTATTAAGCTGCTGGAGCTGGGGCAGCTGGAGTAACAATATGGTTTACTACTTGGAATATTCCATTACACTTATTATAGTATACGAAATATTTATTTCCAACAGTAACTTCTTGATTAACCATCTGATCACCAGAACCATTTACCAATTGTTTTCCTCCCGCAGATACATTGCTTACTGTGTTAACAGAAGATGTAGTATGAGTAGGATCAATCAGGATAGCTGCATCCGCAGCAGTACTAGCTGAAGGAGTGTGCTGTACGTTCAACAGTAAGATACCTTCATTTGGCAATTGTCTCCATTGGTATGGGCACAGACCATAAGTAACCTGATTAGCTTCGGTATCTGTAGTCACGTATATTGTACGTGCTACAGGTATACCAGCTCTATCTAATCTCTATACATTTCTACGAGGAAAACCGTAACCTAGATTATAGAAAGGATACATAATTACCTCCTTTCTATTAGCAACCACATCCTTCGTTGTAGCCATATCCATAGCCTGCAAACCCACCATAGCAGCAGTTAGGATTAGGAACTACGTACGCAGGAGTTGGGCACGGAGCTTTCAACTGAGAAACAATATTAGCTGTTTGTGCTTGCTGAGAAGCAGCCAAAGCCAACTGAGTGTTTTCTTGACGTAATGAGTCAATCTTGTTCTGCATTTCACGCATTTCAAGTTGACAGAATCTATCATTGATAATCTGAGTCTAAGCGTCTATCTTAGCTCCTAGGATATTGAACTGAGTATTAGCGTTGCTAGTTAATGTATTTGTCTGATTTACTATTGCTAATTGACTTTCATAACCCTAAGTAGTTATGGCATTTCTTACGTCGCAGCAGCAAGAAGCGAGCTGTGATGCAAGACTAGCATTTCCACTCTGGATAGCATTTATTACCTGAGCACCAGAAAGTTTAGTGTCACAAGCGATCTGACTTACGCTAGTATTAATAGTGTTTAATGCAGACTGTACTGAGTTGATATCGCAATTCAAAGTATTAGATAATGTGCTGATAGCTTCTTTGTTACCATTGATTGCCTGCATCAACAGATTAGTGTTAGCATCTGTGTTCAGTTGAGAAGCCAATTGTGAAGCTTCACCGCCTCTGTTGCCAAAGCCGTTTCCACCCCAACCGCCCCATACAAAGAACAGTAAGATGATCCAAATCCACCAACAACCATTGCCACCCATACCATTGTTATTCATCATAGCCATGAGAGCTGCAGGGTCCATATTACCTTTGTTTGCATTCTGCATTAAAGCAGCTAGACCAGCGTCAAAACCGCGATCTTGAACGATAATTTTATCTTCTAACATAATTGATTTTATTTAGGATTGATTTAATTTGATTAATATCTAATGTAGCGCACAGAACGACCACGTTTGGATTCTTCTTCCATAGGAAAAAATTTCTCTCTTTCCCTTTCAAAGTCTCTTTCATCGTATTCTCTGTCGTACTCTTTACGTCTACCATATGAAGATCTGCCCATTCTACGGTAGTTACCGTAACGTTCCTCTTCGTCGTCATCTTCATATTTGCTGTAATGTCTTTCGAAAAGATCCTCTTCAGCATTTCTAATCTTATCACACATTACATAAATATAGTAGAACCACATTTTACCTTCATCTATGTCTTTGTCATGCAGCCATGCTTTAGCTAATTCTACGAAGTACTTCGTATTATTAGAGCCTGTCATGCTAACAACTACACGGTAGTAATCTGAGTATACCATATTTAATGCTACGTACCAGTCATATTTGTTTATCTTTTCATCCAAACGAATACCATACTGATTAGCTAATGCTGTAGTTTCCTCAAGTGACCAATGCTGACCTCTTGTTCCGTCTTCATTTTCCATCTTGTTTACAGCTTTGCGAGCATGCTCATCATTGAAATGAGGACCGTGTTCAGCTTCATAAGCTTTTATACGGATTATTCTATGCATATTATTATTGATTAATATATTAATAGATTGATTTATTTTTTATTTAGTAACTTCTACGATTCTAGTATCAGTTACCTTTATAAGTTTGTTGCTATTATGTATTTGATACTTTCTGACACGATCTTTCTTCCAATCAAAGTGCAAGAACCTCTAGAAGCCATTTTTATACTAATTACGATATTCTTTTTTTTCTTCTACAAATAGTATCTGGGAATTTCTTAGATCTAGTATGGCAGTTAAGATTGAGTCTTTTCTATTTACTGTGATAGTAGTTAATTCATTTAGCTTTAGTTTTTCACTAAAGTCAACATTCTTAGTTTTTATTTCAACGGATGCTGAGTCTTTCATTTCTGTATTGATTACTTGTACCTACTAGAGATTCTTATCTTTGATTTTAAGTTCCTTCTAAACCTTCTTTACTTCAGTAATTAAACTATCTTTACTATTATTCAATTCACCTATAGTAAGTTGTAAGGTTCTATTATCTTCTTTTAGTTTGCTATTTAATTCCTGATAATACTTGTAATTGTTTGTTACTTGACCTAGACTTTTATCTAGTGTCTTTATTTTCTATCTCTAAAAAAAACAAAAGGCAGTCAAACCAATTATGATAGTGACTGCCAATTTGTTGAAAAAGCTTTTTAATAACATGTTATTCTGTTTTGAATTCTGGTAATATGTACTAGATCGAAAGTGCACTTGACCTAGACATTTTTTCGATAAGTTGAGGATCTACGTTATCATCAAAAGTATGTATGTAACCTATTACTATAGATCCTATCCAATTATTCTTTTCATCGCTTAATCTTCTGATAGCAACGGAGTGACAACCATTACCTGTCATGATTGACTTAATCTTGTTATCCAGAAAGTCTGATGAATCTATATCGTTTATAAATGTATATTCAGTATTTGCCAAATCAGATACGAACTTAGAGATTGTTTCAATCTTGATATCAGACAAACTATCTCTTACTGAAGATACTCCATATTGTTTTACTTCTAATGTAGCAGATATGTACATCTCTCTATATAGAGGATGTGGTTGGATAAGATATACCCTGTCAGCTTTTAAGAAGTATAGGAGTTCCCATAGTTCTCCATAAATTGTAGCTATATTTCCAGCATTTTTAACATTGTTAACATGCTCTTGCTTTTTCCATCTTTCAATCTTATAGTCAGTTATCTTATTCTTTGTGTACTGATTATAAGTGAACCATAAAGCTAAAATTGAAGCTACTCCTGTAAGTATTTGTGGCAAGAATTCTAAAAACATTTGATAATAGTTTAAAAGTAAAAACCCCGGCTGAACTTGATCTGCTAGGGCTGATAATCGTTTTGAGATATAACTATAAAACGTATATAAGTATGTTATGTTTTACTTGGTCTATGGATGTTAACGTATTCTAATAGCTCTTTATATTTCAACATTTTACTGAACAAATTCCTTCCATTACAATGTTTAATCCAACCTATATAACTACATATTTTTTGTTTATAATCATCCTTATCAATATCTTTTTTATTTAGTTTTGTTATCTTTCTGCAGAAGTTTTGTTTGATTCTCTTTCTAAGAAGTATATGTGTATGAAACAATCTGTATCCTACAAAATCTATTCCTCTAGAATCTACTTTAAATATCTGCCAGTTATCTTTGAAATGTAAATTAAGTTTATTCTCTAAATAATCCTTAATATCTTCATATAGATATCTAAGATATTTCTTATCACTATGTAATATTACAATATCATCTGCATATCTGAAATAGTGTTTAACTTTCTGAACTTCCTTAATATAGTGATCTAGATAAGTTAAATATAAGTTTGCAAAGAATTGTGATAAGTAATTTCCAATAGGTACTCCTTCAGCAGAGTCTATTATACTATCTAATAGATTTAATAACTTAACGTCCTTTATCTTTCTTCTTATTACTTGTTTGAGTATATCATTATCAATTGAAGGATAGAACTTTCTGATATCTAACTTTAGACAATACTGAGTTCCTTGTATGTCCTTTAATGATTCTTTTACATCTCTCATAGCTTTATGAATACCACGTTTCTTAATGCAACTATATGTACCTTTCACGAAGGTTGAAACCCATATAGGTTCTAATATATTCATTATTGCGTGGTGTACTATTCTATCTGGATAATATGGCAACCTAAAGATTTCTCTTTCTTTTGGTTCATATATCTTATAGATATAATACGGAGATGTCACATATGTACCATCAATTAACATTTTCTATAACTCTAACAGTAACTGTTCTTTATTCTTATCGAACTCAATAACTTCTGGTCTGTGAGTCTTGTTTTTTCTAGCTTTCTTTTCAGCTAGACGTAGATTGTCTAAGCTAACAATCTGTTCAAATAAATTATTATATCTTTTCATCTGAAATCCCATACCGAATTTTCGCTTGCGCTACTAATACAGTGTTTTAAAATGTCGTTTTTTACCAAGAGGTAAGGTCTTCTCTAACAGTGCTTCTTTAAATATTTTTTCTGTTTTGGGGATCAGTGTACTGACATTAGCATTGGAATTACTAAGCTCATTGTTAGAATTCACATTGAGTAACCTAGCATTACTGCTGTTAGTCGTGTTACTACCTAAATGCAAGAGAACAACCTATTATTTTTCAATAAAATTCTATATTTTTACGGTATATAGATTAACCGAGTACCGACAGAAGCATAGGAATGACCAAGCCCATTGTTAGAACCCACATGGAGCAACCCAGCAATACCGCCGTGAGCCGCGCTACCACCCAAAAGGATAGTTCTGTCTGATGTACTATTATTGCTGTAATTATAATCACACCAATATGTTGTAGTATTTCCTCCAAATGCTTCGTCTTTAGATGGGAATAAATCAAAGGCAGAGTTATATATCAACTGCTTTTTATATCCTTCTCTAATTGTTGTCTGCCCTTGTAATGTATAATCACCTATTGTGGTTGAACCAAATGTAGCGAGATTACTATTCAACATTACATCATTACAATTATCAGTAGAGTTAAAGTGTACTAATGCATCTATTACATTCTTCCATAAGTGTCCAAATGGATTCTCAACACCTCTATAACTAGGTACATTATAATTGAATGTAGATGTAGTAGCACCTTCTGCATTAGTATTGTTCCAAGCAAACGAAACCACACCCGTAGAATTACCTAAAGAATCTGTGGTGCCACATGGAACAATTGAGTATATATTAGAACCGTTCTTAACTGGTTGACCTGCACCAGTTACACCTGCGCCAAGTCCGCCTTGTCTATATCCTTCTGAAGTTAATGTAGCATTGTAAGTTGCTTGACTATTAGTACATGCGTATTCTACTAAGTAAAGAATAGTAAGTATTCTATGTGCTTTATAAGTATACATATTCCATTTTTCACTACCATTTGCTCTAGCTCTAGATTGCATAGTAGTTCTGGGGATAGATACTGTAGGGGTAGAACCATTATTAACTGACATCAACTTATCATCTACTGTAGTAGCCTCATATGCTGAAATATAGAATTTAGTTACATGTTCCACGTCTGCTAGTTTAGGATCATTAACATACAAGTTAAGGAAAACGTCTGTATCATTCTTCATACACTTATACCAGAATTCAGGTATTTCTACCATAGTATTAAGCGTCATATCTCTGTCAGTTCCATCTTCATACTTAGTTCTATCAGATGCATTGATATATTTAACAGTACCATCAGAAGTAATAGTACATGTTTTCATTTTAGATTGAATAGGTAATGACTTATGCCAAGGCATATAACCTATTCTAGTCATAAGAGTATTCTGAGGTTCTAATGGAAAGCTAACTCCATAGTAATTAGAGAAGACATTGTTATCTCCTAAATTAATATCAGAAATAGTCTAAGCACCTAGATAAGCTGCTATTATGTCATTATTCTGTAATTTCATATTATTAGTAAATTAAATATAATGTTTTGGAATCTTTAACCGATAATGCTTCGTATTGTGCCTGAGTCATATAAACTACATTAGATACTACGTCAGATGCAATGCACCCTGTTAAGTCTACAGTTTCAGATAATTTATCCCATTCTGCAGGACTAGCTGTAATACATACATAGTTAGCTCCTGTATCATCCAAGTTATACACATCACCAACTGATGCTGTACTTGGTAATGAATCAAAATCAGCAACCGATCCTTTTACTCTGTATACTGATGCTACTTTTGCATCTACTTGATCTTTGGTATATGCATCTTGAATGCCATAACCAGATAAAGTAGTAGCCTTAGTAGCTTTCTTTTTAATCTCTTCCTGTAACATAGCTACCACTTCAGTGTCTCCACTAATAGGTTTCCATGTAGCGCCATTCCATACTTTGATGACAGCTCCAGTCGGATCTTCTTTTAAATCAATCCAATAAGTACACTCCGATGGATTTGGAGCATACGTTTGGGCTAGAAATATTATTTTCTCTTTCATATGAAAAAATTATTTAATTTTATATGTTTATAATGTAAACTATAGCTTATCTGGATAACCTGTCTTATAGTTATAAGACTCTATTTCCTCTTTTGTTTGTAATTTATAGATTGCCGAAATGTGTTGTTGGGTAGTATTATAGCAATTAAGTGCATATAACTCTAATGAATTTAGCATAGATATAGCATCTGTTATAGGTATAGTATATTTTATTGTATCAAACCATAAAACTGTATCTAGTTTACCAGTATGTTTCTCAATATTAATTGAGTTAACAAGCCCTACTCGGTCTTCTTTATCTAACCACATTTTTTTTCCTGAAAGATAAAATGAATTTACCGCATCTGATTTATCATAAGCATTAATGTCAGCTATTTTCATTTCTTTTAATTCATCAATAGTATACTGATAATCGACCAATATGGGATATCCAACTTCGTTTTCTTTTATTTCTTTTCCTGATGACTACCCGACTAATAGTTTCTGCCAATATTCTTCGGTTATTTCAACCGAACCTTCTTGAAATTCATCATAGAATCCCTATTTCCAATATTTCATAATAGTTAATTTTTTATTTCCATCTACCAACGGCTACCCAATAAAAATCATTGGTTCCCGCGCCAGTACCGTTTGAATCTCCCACTGTATATCTACTCCTTATCGTGAAATAACTAGTCTGTTTATTTATAATAAGACCTGTGACAATATTCATACCGTTGCCCGGTTCATAATAAGTAATAACGGGAACATATGTAGCATTATAAAAAGCTATAGGTGTATAAGTAGTATTAGTACCAGTAGAACTTGCTGTTTTATACCCCCATTGCATTAATAAACCATTGTCAAACTTTATGTAACCATTCTAACCTGCCTAATATCCTACTATCTCAGCCTTCTTTACTAACTATTCATATATTACTTTGTTCTGAACTGCATTTGTACTAGTAGAAGATAGAGCAGTATCAATAACTGGTTTATTACTTAGATCATTATATGATCCAGATGTGGCTACATCAGCAAGAGATGGAGTACCAGATATTTCTGAATATGAATAGGAAGGTTTACTTGAACCGATCCATGATGGCTTACTTGTGATTTCCGACCATGTATACGTTGGTTTGCTACTACCAATCCATGATGGTTTTCCAGTAATACCAGACCACGTTGTAGTACCAGCTGGACCTGTATCACCCTTATCTCCTTTATCACCCTTCGCTCCAGTTGCTCCACGTAAACTAGTTGAATAAGTATATGATGTAGTACCTTCTTGTCTTACACCAAGAGTATAACCACTCCATACAAACTCTAACGATTTACCATTAGCTCCATCTGAACCAGCATATCCTCTAGGTCCTTGATCCCCAGTGTCACCTTTCAAACCCTACGGACCCTAATCACCTTTTTCTCCCTTCTCACCAGTATCGCCTTTTGGTCCAGCAATAGTTGGTATATTCAAAGTAACAGCAGAAGAACCATCATAAGTACCCGTAACTGCTCCTGTAAACTTAATGGCGTTAGGATTCTTTAATGAAGTAGGAATATCAGAAGTGACAGCAAATGTACCTGCTTTAGATACAACTCTACCACTAGTTTGGAATTGGTAATCTACCCATCCGTCATCAATAGCTGCTGTATCTGATGGCGTATCTTTAGTTCCTAACGATAATACAGCTGGACCAAATGATCCATTTACATTACGTATACCTAAAGCTACAGCACTAATACATCCATTACCTGATTTGCCTACATAAACTATCTTCTTTCTAGATACAGGGGTAGTACTAGCATCTACAGTTTGATTAGTAGATGAAGCTATCTCGTCTAGCCTGTAAGTTGGTTTAGTAGTTCCAATCCACGTTGGCTTTCCTGTTACGTTAGCCCATGCAACTGAATCAGCTGTGCCACCTCCATTAGCAGATAATACTCCATTACTAATAGACAATCCTGCTCCTACCTTGATACCTCCTAAAGTAGTACTAGATGCGGTTGGTAATGTGTATGCAGAAGGAATGTTTAATGCTGATTTAAAGTTAGCAAAGGATACTCTTCTAATAATTTTATCTGTACTCTTTATATACACTGAAGATATAGATGTACCAGCTGCTTCATCTTCTTGTTCTGTGTAAAAATACTTACCATATACAATACCATCAGCATCTCTCTGTACCATAGTATTACCAGTTGTTCCTTTTGCCAACAGTACATGACCTCCACCACCAAGTAGTACGTATGAATCACTAGATCCTTCTTTCTTATAACCACTAGTTAGTATCTGTTTGTTAGCGTCTCTAACTGGAATTTTGTCTGCTGTATTAGTAGCACTCATATCATTGGCATCTAAAAATCTAACCCATGGATTTTTAGTTACATTCCAACCAGTTCTATAGAATATTCCTCTCTAAGTAGAATTAGTTGACGAGTTATCAGAATACCATATATCAAATCTTCTCGAACCTGCAGGTAATGATATAGCGGCTCCATAATTAAACGGCGCATCTAGCTGATCTGGATTAGCTGAAGAATATTCTTTAATACCTATCTTATCCCATAGTGTATTATCATCATGCGTTGTCGTAGTACTTCTATATCTTAAATAAGCAGTATCCTATTGACCATCTAATGTATCTGCATCTAGACCTGTACCTGATATTTGTGTTTTAAAGCTAGATAAAGTTCTTCGTCTTAACCAACCATCTCCATTGTCTACCCAGATAACAGATATAGTTCCATCGTCATTTACTCTTTGTGTAGTCTAATAACTGATATTTATTATACTACCGTTACCATCTCTTTTTACAAGCGAATCTCCAGTAGCAGAAACATTCGTATCAGAAGTTTCAACCATAGTTCTTTTAAGAGTACTATAATCGGCATTAGTCATATCAGCAGCTCCTGTAGGATACACCGTATCATTACTATTCGTGTAAGCAACGGTATGTAATATAGGAGTAGCGTTTCTACTAGTTTCAAAATAATACTTAGCTCCCCCTCTTACCCAAATGACCTCTTCTGAGGAATTTCCCATCTGTCTTACTTTACCAATAGGTTGTACATTATTAGTATATTTATATTGGTAATCAATTATTCTTCTGTGAGTAGAATAATTAGCTCCCCATCCACTACCATAAACTTCTTCTATAAAATGAGTAGTAAATCCATTGCCATGTGTAGACCATTCTGGTGTACCAGAAAGATATAATGCTGAATGAACTTCTATTCTAGAATTATAAGCTGAAGATATTTCTATAGTTACAGGATAGTATGTGTATTGATCTAATGATGTAGTATCTATTAGTGTTTCTTTCAAAACATAAAGATTCTTTAAAGTACCTACTTCGTCTCCATGATATAAGAACTTATTTGCATTACCAGTACTGTTAAGTATGAAGTTACCATCAGAATTAACCTGCATCCACCATTCCATATTATTGTTGAAATTAATGGAGCCTTTATTAATTATCAGATTACCTGAACCGTCTCTCTATACTAACGAATCAGCAACTGGAGTTACAGATCTAGTAGGTAATGCTGACCATGCTGCATTCTTTCTAACGTATTCTTTACTATCAGATGGAGCATCATCAATTCCTCCACTACTACCACCTTCAATAACAATGTTACCAGCTCCTAGTAATGAACTACCATTGACAGTCTTAATGGTTTCACCACTAACTAGTCTTTCTTGTTTCGCAGCGTCTAACGCAAATATTTGTCCTGCCAATCTATTCTCTGCATCTGTAGCTCTGATTTCTTCAGCTTCTATATCTGATTGTAGTTGTGTAACTGCATCAGTTATATCAGATGCTTTAGTATCTGTATATGCTTTAGCTGAATTAAGAGTTGCAGTATCTGCTGCTTTATAGTCAGTATCTAGTTTGTTAATAGCTGCTGCTACACCAGATAATTTGATTCCATTAGCTCCTACAGTTAAGTAAGAATCAGAAGTACTATCAATAGTAATGCTAAACTTATTATTCGCTAGACTTAAACCATTACCGGCAGTATATGTATCTACTAGATCGCTAATATCTACAGGTACAGTTTGTTCACCATCCTCAGTTACAAATATAAAAATAAGGCTCTTCTTCTGTGGATCGTAATAAGCTTGCTTTAAGAATCTATCCTTAGGTATGCTTATTTCACCAGCATTAGTAGAGTCTACCATCAATGTATAATGTAACTCATTATCAGGATCCTATACTAAGTTAACAGTAGAAACTTTGCTTGATTGCAGATTGCTGATTAAAGTATCTTGTGCATCATTACGATCCGCTTCTACTACTATAGCATCTGCATTTGTTTTCTCAGCTGCTTTAGCTCTAGTAATCTCATTGTCTAATTTAGTGTTAGTTGCAGTATCAGCAGCCTTATAAGCTGTATCCATTGCATTAATAAGATTCCTATTATTATCTTCAGCTTGAGTAGCTCTAGCAGTTTCATCAGCTATAGCTTGTGTATTAGAATTTATAGCATCAATTAAAGAACCACCCTGTTCAGATATTTTAGCATCTACAGCCCATATTTCACCTTGTAACTGTTCTTCCGCTTCAATTGCTCTGTTCTGTTCTTCTACCATTCCTGAAGCAAGAGCTGTTTCAATTTCTATAGCACGCTTTGCCTCATCTTCTATTGCTTTAGCATTAGCTTTTTCTGCAGCTTCTGCACGTGCAATTTCATTTATAATACGGTTGAAGTTATCTCTTTCTGCAATAAGAGCTCTATCCTTTTCTGCATCAATGTCTTTAGACAGTTGTTCCTCTGCAGCTAATGCTCTATTCTTCTCAGTAACCTCTGCTTGTGTTGCACGATTTACTTCTTGTTGCAGTTCTAGTTTAGTAGCATAAGTATCAGCAGCTTCTACCTTAGTAAGATAAGGAGATAGATCTATATCGGCTTTATATTCGCCCAACAGTTCCCACTCTCCATCTACATAGATATACTCTTTATAGAGATTACCATGAGTACCTTCACTATCAACTACTAGATATATCTTAGTAGTATCAATATCTTCTGTAGGCAGTTCTGATACTATCTTATATAAAGTTAGATCCAGTACACATGATACTACATTATCAGTAATATCTATGCCTGAACCAGCAATAAGTTTATCCTATTTAGTTAGTTTTAATGTCTCTATATCCTAACTTATGATAGCAATCCTACCGTCAAATTGACGTATCTCTTCATTCAGATGCTCATCAAAGTTCTTTAATTGTTGTTCTACCCATTTCTTTATTCTGTTTTCAAATTCAGGTAGAGTTCCTTGAAGTACTTTTATAGTCTCCCAATATCCTTCTGCATTCCATACCTTTATACTACCACCAAGTGGATCAGTATTAAGGTCAACCCAGTACATTACTTCATCAGGATTGGGCTATATATCACTTGCTCTAAAATTAACAAATCTTACCATCTTTATTTACCAAGCTTTAATATTTGTTTTCTAAGTCTTCCTTCTCTATATGATACATGTATCCATGAGTAGTCATTCTCATTAATAAGTTGATCAAACTCAAAGTTATCTCTGATTAACTCAAATAACTTCTTATTCTCTTCTTTGCTACCTGCTGTTATATCAGCAGCCTCTCCTAATACATGTTGACTTGTCTTAGCTCCTTTAACTGCTTTATTTACTTCTGGACTGCGATAACCTGAATTAACTATAATAGGTTTACCATACAATTCTCTAAGTGGATCAAGTACCTTTTCTACTAGAGTAATTAGATTCTTCTCTGCCTACTCTGTAGGAGTATTATCTAATTTCTTAGCTGTAGCTGTAGTAGATTCTGTTAATTCTTTTATAGTAAAGTATTTCATTTTATATCTTTTTAATTTGCATATCTTGTAGTTCTTGGTTGAGCATCATATACTACACTACCCAATAAATCTGCAGCTAAGTTCATTCCAAACTGTTTATCATCATTATCTATCTCATTTACTTTGGATAGAATATGGATCTACATTAAGTAGATCCACTCTAACAATTCTCTATCAGTATATTTAGCGAGTTGTTTGTTCATCCTTAATCTCCTCTGCACTAGTTTCGATTTCTTCAGTGTTCATGATCTTATCAAAAATAGGGTTCAAAGATTCTTGTATAACTGCTAAGAAGTTACCAGCTATAATGCCTTTAAGTACTTCTACATTTTCTTTAGTAACATCCATTTCACCATTATGATACAGTTCTCTAGATATTTCTAAACCTTCTTGACTTACTGCAGAATTATACAATAGATTTCCTAAATCTTTAGAAATATCAACTGTAGATTCTTCTCCCTCAATGTTCTTAATTGTAATGTTTCTAAAATCAATCAACATAATATTTAGTTTTAAAATTAATAATATTTATTAACGTTAAAAAATGTTACATGTCTTACATGAATTACAAACTTTACAATCTATAATATTACATAGTGTTTCTAATTTCAACGGATTGTCAGTATCAATCTGTCTATTACATCCACAAATCATAGATTGTAACATCTATCTGTCCTATACGAAATCAGTTTGTGTTATTAGAAACTCTAGTTCATTTATACATATAGCTGCTACCACAGATCTATTGTCTATGATAGCGCTATATCTTAATTTATTATCTACTTTGTTTGTCATTTTTAGAATGATTTATTAACAGCATATGTATAATTTCCTATTGTAGTCTTCACAAAATCTCCAGAATTTTTTACTACTCTTAATTCATTAGTCTAACTACCCATGGCGTATAACTCATTCTTAAAATATATAAAATCTATAGTAACATTACCTCCATTGTATAGTCGAATAGTATCACAACTTCCAAAACCGCCCGAATTAGGCAATACAAAACCGGGATCTAGTCTACTAGGTCCTTTGTGTATATCTACATTATAACTAGTTAAGTTTACTATATTTAGCTAAGCCTATACCATTTGATCTGCCTAATATTCATCTGGGTAAAATTCAGGATCTGGAGTTGCAAAAGAAGCTGTGTATAAGTCTATGGTATTATTGGTTACAGTTACATCGTCTCTCTATCTGACTATATACAAAGTTTTAAAAGAATAATCATTAGGTATAGTTAGAGAATGTGTGGTAGTAAGTGAAGTAACCTTATGAATTACAGCATTCGTACTAAATCTTCCTTTTACAGTTGCTTTATTCATTATTACTTCACCAGTAACTCCATTTACCTAGAAATTTGGATTGAATTTATTAGGCAACAAAGTAACTACAACATTCTCACTCAAATAGGTACTTGCAAGATTTACTACTAACTATAAACCATATTTTAGAGAACCACTTCGTATAAAACTTTTAGGTAGAGCATAGGTTCCATCATAATCCATTCTTATAGAGTCCCTTGTTCCACCTTCTGTCATATAGTTATATAAGAGATATATGTTAGCATTATTAGAAACTCCTTTTACACTTATATTAAATTCTGGGAGATCTTTATGACTACTTTGAGTCCATACTAAATAATCTGATGCAGTAGAAGATGATGTTTTGCCAGTAACAGTGATAATATCACTTGTTATAGTTCCATTGTAGTTACTACTGCTACTTTTAAAATTATATGACCATATAGATGTATCTGTGAATGAAAACGGTTTAACAGTACTATTAAAGTTCTAATAATCAGTTGAATCTTGTCCAAGTGTATCAGTACCTTGTTTACTGAACATATACTCTTTATTGAATACAAAGTCGCCAAGTGTACCGTTATCTGCAATTAATAGCTTAGTATATACTGCTTCAAAATCATCCATCAATATCCAAGTAGCATTGACGCCATTAGAATTCCAATCTTGCTCTGGAGTAATTCCTAAATTTTGACCATTCCATGTAGTGGTTTTATTCATTACATAGAATGCTTCTCCTTCTAACACAAACGGTGCTTGAGTATCAGTTGCTTCATATGTTTTACTATGAATATAAGTTCCTGCTGGATATACAAGTCTTCCTCTTAATCCATTAGTACCATTTACACCATCATTACCTACCCATTTAACCCATTCATAGTCTGTATAGCGAGTACTTTCTACCTAACTAGTTTGGTTATAAGCTAAACCTATATACTTAGTATACATATTAGGTTTGTCGTATATCTATGAGTCAGATGTAGGTTGATCATCAGAATACTTAATCCAAGTGTATAAACTAGTACCCGGTTCACCTGCAGCACCATCTTCACCACTAATTCTGACAGGTTGGTCCCATACTCCAATCAAATCATCGTTAGCAGATATTTCGGCATGCGACATCCACAAGTACTCATAACTATTAACTACTGGTACAGTAGTAGTCCAACCTGCTGGGTTTCTAACAGTAGAAGCAATGCTAGGAGAATAACCTTTGGTCATAGACATAAATCTAAACTCTGTATGCTGACCATCTAGAGCTTCTCCATCTCTACCATTCAATTGTATAACCTCAGACCATGTTTGTACTTCATCTTTAGGTCCATCTACCATACCAACGCATTGCCACCATTGACCATCTGAAGTAGTTGGATAATCTAACCATCCGTCTATACCAGTAGTACCCGGTCTAGGGTTCTTAAATGTTGGTTTAGCTGGTCTAGAATTAGATTTCTTATATACATATGTGCTCCAATTAGGCACTGATCCTGATTCTCCGTCCTCACCATCTTTCAGTACATATAGTGTCTCTTGATCTACAAGTATATTACTACTATTTCTTTGATCATATAGCGAGAATGTAATATAAGCAACTATACTACTAGTACTAATAGTATTGTTAGCATAATATCTTACCTCATTAGCATTATCAATCTTATAAGCAAAGTAATAACCATACGGAGTACTATCTACAGTAGTAGTAGAATCACCTTCGAACAATCTTATACCACATGATACATTAGCTACAGATGGAGTACCATTCTTATTTACATGAATAGCACTAACAGAAGGAGCTAGTTGATATATCTTAGGAGTTTGACCATCCGCACCGGGTTTAACTTTTGTGATAGTTAAAGTAACTTGTCTTATATATGTATTACCTTCATATACAGCTTTTACTGATACAGGAAGTCTTATTATCTCTGGTGCTGATTTGTCAATAGCAGTTATAGTAATAGTACCTAATACTGAAGATGTAGCTGTTACTCCGGTTACTTCTCCTAGTGTAGGATTTTCATATAGAGTTAATTTAGTAGTGCCATAATACATACTTACTGTAGATGTTACTGGTAAACCACTTACTACATTACCTTCAGAGTCACAAGCTACAGCAATCATATCATTATCAAAGTCTGTAACTAAACCACCTACACCATCTACTCCATCTTTACCATCACTAATCTTATAGATAGTCTCTTTATCTACTAACTGACCACCATTAGTAAGCATGAAGATTATTTTCTTCTTAATAGATGCAGTAGATATATTTTGATCTATGGTATAATTTTCAGCTAGGTCTTCATCAATTACGTATTTAAAAGCATATCCATTAGGTAATTGAGATAGTTCTATAGTATTAGTACCTTGAGTCTTCTTAATACCACAACTAATGAATGTTACGTCTGATACACCTTTTTTATCTACATGAATAGCATCTACACTAGGCATCAGTGAATATAGTATAGCATCTTCTCCATCTGCACCGGGTCTGATTTTGTTAATAGTAAGGTACGTAGTACGTTCCATTAACTCATTGTTATATACTGTACTAGCATCAATAGGTATACGTATTGTGGTATCTGTAGTATTAGCAATAGAAGTAACAGTAATAACTCCTGTTTGTCTATCAGCTGTTGCTACAACTCCCTCTGGAGGACGTACAGTTAATGAACTTAGATTTAATTGCACAGTTCCATAGTACATACTTAGGGTTGTCTTTAGTGGTAATCCACTAATTACATTTCCTAAGCTATCTGTGGCTACAGACTGTATTTCATTATCTAAGTCTAATACAATACTACCTAAACCGTCAAGACCATCTTTACCATACTTAGCCCACAATGATGGTCCAGTATATGCTCTCCATCTACCTCCTCTGAACTTTCTTTGACATACCCATTCGTATGGAAGTTCTTTAGTTACTCCTTGAGGATTATCAGACCAACCACCTCCAGGAATATATTCTATTCCTTCGAAGTCACCTGTTTCTTGATATGCATCAGAGTTAGTATTATTTGGAGTAGGATTATCTGGATCATTATTTGTTCCAGTTCTAAAGAATATATACTATATACCATCTCCATCCTAACCATTTTCTCCCCATTTAGACCATAAGGCAGGTTGACTAAATACACTCCATTTACCGTTTCTCTTACTTCTAGTACTAACCCATTCTCCCTGATAATTAGTTGTTACACCTCTAGGATTATCAGTCCAACCTAACTCTGTAGGTACATAATCATCAACTTGTTCACTAGGCGGAGTATCAGGTCTATCTAAATCACCAGCTGTTGCAGTACGTATATAGATAAATTCATCAGCTTTTCCATCTTCACCCGGCTTACCATCAGCACCAGATATCTTAATTGGAGTAGACCAATCCTCTACTATATCAGGATTAGAAGTAAATGTTCTATCTGACATCCATATTGGAGGAGTCAGTTTCTGATCATTGCCTTGCCATCCTTCTGGGTATACTACCTCGTTAGTTTCAGAGTCCCATGATCCGCCTACTGGTTTCTCAGGTTCTTCTTCACTAGATTTATATGCAAACACAGTCTTGTAAGATACTCCGGGTAATCCTTCTCCCGGTTCTCCTTGAGGACCTGATTCACCTGTAATTCTAATAGGACCTACCCATTTATCAACAAGATCACCATTTTCGTCGATTAACGCATTAATCATCCACATGAATTCACCTTTGATCAATGTTGGTGGTTCATCTGTCCATCCTTCTGGGAATCTCACAGTTCTATCTAATGGAGGTGGAATAGTCTCAGCAGCACTTTTAGCATACTTGAAGTCCATATAACTATTAGTCTTACCGTCTTCACCTGTACATTGTACTGGATCCGTCCAAGTAGCCACTGTGTCTGTACTACCATCTACCAAACCCATTGACATCCACCATCTACCAGTAGATCCCGGACCATCAAACCAACCGTCAATACCTGCTGCTCCCGGAGTAGGTACAAAGAAGTTTGGTTTACTTGGTTGTAGTTCTGATTGTTTGAATACCCATGTATTCCAATTTGGTTTAATTGATTCTCCCGGTTGACCGTCAACACCATCTTTACCCGGATCACCTTTCTCTCCCGGAGGTCCTTGTATACCTCTTTCTCCTTGTTTACCTTGTTCTCCTTGTGGTCCTTTGAATAGTATCCAAGTATAATCTACAGGATTTGAACTAGGAGTTTCTACAGCTTGATTCTCAGCAATACCTATATGAGTAGTATCTGGTTGAGGCTGCATAGTCATATTAAGACCACTAGAGTTATTAGCGTATCTAATCCAAGTATAATTACTTACAGCACCACTACCTGATCCTTTCTCTGATAAGTCTACTAACTTATGACCTATTACTGCCATGAGTTTATCCTAAGTAGAATCATAGTATATCTGACCATTTTGATAAGTACCACTAATATTACATTTAATATTCTTAGCAATGTCTAAACACTGCGGTAATACTAAAGTATTATTCAGTATAATACTACCATTAGATATACTACCTCCATCAAAGAACAATACACAGTTAGCTGGCATCTATATTGTTTGACCTTGCAGATTATAATCATACTATATTCTATAAATAGTACCAGCTCTATTTATATCTGACTACTGAAGTAAATTAACATTGTTAACAATACGTTTACGCAATATCTTTCTACCCAAACCGCTAAACTGATTTGGTACATATTCTTTATCTGCAAACTTAAGGTTGAAATCATAATCAACCATTATGTCTTCACCATCTGCTGATATTGCACTTACTGGTTGCCAATATGCTTTATTGGTAATGCTAATATTAACAGGTACTTCCTTTATAGATATAAAAGACTTATAATCGTTATCATAGACCAAACAAAGTCTATCATACTATTTAGAAGAATCATGTTTACCGTCACATGTAAGTGTAACTTTACCTAATAATTTCGTATATTCCATTCTAAAAAATTAATTCTGTTTCTGGTTTAATAAAGTCTTTAACATCTGGTGCATCAAAAGTAATTTGATTATCCTTAGAATCCACAAATGCATTGGGATACTTAGCATAATCTGATATCACTACAATATTGCCATGATAGTCTAACGCAATATATAGGAACTATTTTAATTCATCACATGTGCACATATTCTCACAATTTACATACTCCATTAACACATGTTTTACATCCTGTGTTAACAGTTTTAGTATTAATATTAACGTTCAACAATTTGCATAAATCCAAGTAAAACTATAGTGCTTCCTTATTATGCGCAGTAGCAATAGCCTATTCTAGTAATTGTCTCTTAAACACTATTAACATTAGAAGCTACATCTGTCTATCATCCAAACACGTCTGACAATATTTACGCAGCATCTTTATTTCTGCATTGTACAGAATATTAGGATCATAGTATATACCATCTACATAGTCATTAGCGTAATACTCAGTAGTAACAAACATCTTAATATACTTCATATTAGTATCAAACTCTGTTAATACATCAGATTCAACTGTTATTTCATATGCATATATAGTTGTTACTTCCTTCTCTTCGCCTTCACGTACAATCTCTTTATAAGATATCCTAGCGTTATTATAGTTCAACACGTAATCATGATTGTCTGGATTCTCGCAATATATATTACCTATATTATGGCATTCGTCAATGTATAATACTATATCATTAGTATTTACTATAGATATATTAGTATACACACTGAATACCATTAGATTATCCTTTATGGTTACATTAAATATTTTATTCATAATATTAAAATAAAAAAGTGGAGCGGGGAGATATACTCCACCAGCCCCACTTCATAATTGATTGAATTAATTCGATTAAGCAGCTTCTCCTGAGATGAAAGCTTCGATACCTTTAGCAACGATTGAATTTGTGAAACCTTCAGCTTTCTTAACATAAACCTCAGTTGTCAGAGGAGTAGTCTTGATATACTGGTTATCATTACTAAGATATTTATTGTCATTTTCGATAGTGATGTAGTTGTATTCTGCACCTTCTTCTACCATTCTAGGCTGTTCTACAATAGGATAAGCACCTGTAAATACATGTCCTTGGTAACCCATGAAACGTACTTCAGTATCTCTTACTTGTTTCCAGTAACCCTTACCCGGAGTACCTTCAACTTTATTGATAGTAGCTCCCGGAATAGCTTCAGGGTAGTTGCTAAGGATAGCTCCCGGAATAGTAACATACAGACTAGCTTCCATGCTTACTGTAGAATATTCAGACAGTGAGTAAACTCCTTCATTATCATCTTTTTCCATTGCAGTCAAAGTGATAACAGCACCAGAAACTGTAGCATTAATTCTACGATTTGCGTGTTTGTTGATCTTCTTAACAATAGCAGCAGCTAAAGCAGAAGCATCTGTGCTAGCAGCATATACTTCATAAGTATGAGTAAACTGACCCGGAGCTTCATACATATCTTTGTAAACCATTCTCAGAACGTATCTGTGACCAGCTACGATAGTTGCATCAGTCAAAGTAATAGTAATTTTATCCTGAACCGGAGCAACATATTCACCAATAACAGCACTAGGTTTTGAATCTTTCTTGATTTCATTACCAAATTTGATATTAGCTTTCTGAGCAA
>ERZ773175.35-NODE-35-length-100551-cov-38.561644_pt1 | contig 100551 bp, 164 predicted proteins | sample MGYA00581004_ERZ773175 | MGnify/ENA primary metagenome ERZ773175 (study PRJEB29015, sample SAMEA2737834) | human gut metagenome | biome: human gut; feature: human-associated habitat; material: faeces | place: China | collected 2012 ...
TACTGAATGTTCTCTTTATAAGTGCGAAATGCCTGTTGTTCAATAAGATCATATTCATTTTTTACATCATCCAATGCTTGTTTCTTTGCTGACAATCTTCTTTCTGCTTGTGCAAACTTATTTAATGAACCCATTTCATATTCGCCATTATAGCTATATGTATCATTTTTATATACTAAAGACATTAATTCACCTCTTTTATTTTTTCTAACTCCTATCCTCTCTTTGCGTCCAAAGAAAACCTGAATTTACTTACCAATAGTTACTAGAATTATTATCATTATGTTCAAAATCATCTGCTGTTTCTGAACACTCTCTTGATAATTTCATTGTATCTTCATCATTCCAACCATATTCTGAATCAAGTCTATTAAGTCCTAAATGTTTCTTAATGTCATCCTGATTGGCTAAAATCTGACTCAATGCCTGAAATAACAATCTTGTTTCTTCGTCTCTCATATATCAAACCTACTTTCTGTTTACCCATTCCTTAAACTCATTAAAATCATCCTTTGTAAGCACAATATCAGAATAATAGAAATCTTTATTTCTAATAATCGCCCAAATCTTCTTCAACTTCTCAAAAAATGGTCTTTGCTGTGTATAAAAATTACCGTTTGTATATGTTAAAAAAGCATATTCGCCATCTCCACAATCATGAATCTTAAAGTGGATACCTTCATCGCAGCCACATTTGCAACTTACAATCAACTCATCATCTTTGAAATTTTTAAATACTGCCATCTTAATCTCCTTTACTTACAATTTCCAAGTCCAACCTTGTAATAGTCTTTTTTAAATATTTCCATAACAATCTTCTCTACTTAAAATTTCCAAAATATCATCTTTCATATCAATAGTAACTTCTTTTTTAAATCTCCCTATAGTATCATATAGAGATAGATAATATTTATTTCCACGCTGCTCTAAGTCAAGATTCTCATTCTCGAATAATAATACTCGTCTCTGTTTCTGCATTGGTTCATTCTCTACCTTCAAGTTATTTAATGCGTCTTTTGAACCTACAAAGACTGGTGATTTTAATTCTTCAAGAATACAGCTAATATCATCATCTAAATGATTATCGTCATTCGTATGACTATCAACTGCTCTAATAACATCTTTCTCAAATAATAATCTGTTCTCCATTTATTATTCTCCTTTCCTAAAGAAATGCTTCTTTACTCAGACTCTTGATTTTCATTTTTATGTTGTAGATATTCAAGGAACTCCTCAATCATATCTCTATCATCATCAGACATAACCTTTTCTGGTTTCTTAGTTTCAGATAGTCTCTCCATTAATCTTTCAATTTTGGAATTAGTATCATCATTTGATAAATTAACAATTGTTCTAAAAATGGTACATAATTCATCTGTTCCATCTAAGTAATTACACCATACTTTATCTGCTGTCTCTTTATCTGTCGCAGTTTTTAAATTTTCATAGCTCCAAGCCATTCCCTGTGCTATACCTAATTCATAAGCTTTATGCATTGGTGTCTCTTTTGAAATATCTTCCCACTTTTTCGCAATATAATTACTTACCTTATATTTACTCATGCTCTTATTCTCCCATCTGATCTACAATACTCTGTAACTTATCAATAAATATCTGAGCATTCTTTTTATGTCTAAGCTGCTTAATATCAGCAGGTACAAAAGCCAATATTGTTTCACCAAAAACTTTATTGTCAGCGTATAAATTCATAAACTGGCACATAGTCTCGACATCAATCCAATTTAAATCTGGCTGAAAACAAATCACATCACCCTTCTGTGGATGCAGTTTTCTAACCTTAATAAGTGTCTGTTTAAATAATTTCTTTTTCTGTCGCTTGTTCATATCTATCACCTACCTAAAATATTGATACATACACTCATTTCTATATTTTTGTATCAAGCTCTGCTCAATCATTTTTTTATCAAAGTCATCCAACGAATTATACATATCCATGATATGTTTATTGGGATTATTAAGATAATCAGCGTACTCTTTGTCGTTTTCCACCTGTAATTTTATATAGTCAAACGCATCAAATTCATCACTAAATCCAACATTAAGTTCATTGCCATCTTCATCTTTTATGAAAATCACTTCACCAAATGCATGAGTTTCTGGATTAGGACTTTTAACTAATTTATATCTTTTCATACTGTTATTCTCCTTCGAATATTACTCTTATTGGCTTTATAGCTTCGTCATTTGTTGGTATAAGAAGCACTTTGTCATTTTCAATCTGATCTTTGAATGTTTTGGGAACTTCAACAAATGTAACTCTTTTTGACCTGTCACTATCCAGCCACTCTTTAAACTTTTCAAGATTTTCTTTTTCAGAAATTGCAGCACATGGACTTACTTTATCTATTAACTCTAAAAATTTTTGTCTTTCATCTTGTGATAACTCCATATTGTTATTCTCCTATTCGTTCACTCTAAGTACATTTGTATCACCAACTGCCAAATCTTTTACTTCTACAAAAGAATTAAAACCATCCTCCATTACTGTAATCAGTATCTCATCGAATAAGTCCTCTATCATGCAAGAGAATCGTACAGATGGATGGAATCCTGGATATTCTTTCAAACGGTGCTTATTAACTCTACCTCTTAATACAGGAAGCCCATGTCTTCTACGTTTATTGTTGTCCCAATGAATAGGGTTGGCATAAAAGGCTTTCTTCTTTCGTCTGTAATCCTCTAATTCTTCTCTTGCAAGTTTATCAATCTCTTTTTCTCGTTCTGTTTTCGGAGGATTGCCATGAATGATATTGTCAAATTGTTTTCTGATATTATCATTTGCTTCTGCTTTTTTTAAATCACTCATTTTATCATAATTCATAGCAGCTTCTAAAAATATATTCTTCAATTTCTCACCTACCTTCACAACCAAATGAAACGTGGTTTTCCCTGGCTTTTTCAACCTCTGAAAGCCTTGATTTTAGAGCATTTCAGAGATTACTTTTTATTATTCTCTATTAATCTTGATACTCGATATGATAATCTGCCATTTCAATTTCATTTCCACAAGATAATTCAGGAATTGCATCTTCTCCATATTCCCATCTAATAGCAAGACTTCTATTGCAATCACAACCAAAATTACCTTCTGTGAAATAGAAAATTGCACTATCTTCTGGATATTCATATCCTAAGTCATAATGAATGACAAATGTTTTATCCTTATATTTGAGAGTAGCAACAAAAATTGTCCTCTTATGAGTCATAATTCCATGTTTACAATCAGTTGCCAGTCCTTGTTTCTCATATTTATCCTTCCTGATTAACTGAATAAACTTGTTCTTTTCTTCTTCAGTATTAAAATAGTAATAACCCTCTTTTATACCTAAATCTTTCTCGATGGATGGATTGGCATCGTGATTCCATGCGCCACCCCAAATATGAACCATCCATTCTTCTTTCTTGCTCATATAATTATTCTCCTAATGGTCTTTCATATGTAACTAATTTTTCAACAATTAGATCCTTTGGTAATAAATCTCTACAGAAATATGCCGTTGCAAATGGACTACCTTTTACTACAGAATCCATATGCTCTTTATCGTGATAACAAATTCTTGCATCAAAACTAAGAATCTGAATACCATCTTTGAAATATTTATATCTTGTTTTACCTTGTAGGGAATTAAGCGGTAGAAGAACCGCAAATGGTTTATTGAATGAATAGAGTCTTTCTAAGACTTTATCTTTGATTGAGAATGGTGGATTGCTAACTATGATATCCCATTTTTCAGGTTCGTAATTGAAGAAATCCTGACCTTCAGCTAATGAACTTCTGACTACATTGTATCCTTCTTCTTTTAGCCTGTTGTAGAAAGCAGACCAGTTTTCATCAAATGGACACCATATAATTTTATCCTTTGGAAGATATTTAATAATGTGATCTGTTGCGTAATAGGGCGTGTATAACTCATTATCTTCCTTATCTGATGTTAAATATCCAATATTTAATGCCAATATTTGTTCACCAATAGTAGCTGCGCAGCTTTACTCACATGTGAACATTTTTCCTTTCCTTAATTGTAATTACGTTGGTATATTCTCTGTTACTTATAAATCTTTGGTAGTTTTTTAAAGGCAATTACATCATCTCTAAAGCAAACATTGTCCTTATAAATCCTTTTATCATTTAAATGAGTTTCACCATTATATCCATATACTTCATATGTATTGTAAACATCTAATCGTCTATTATCTTTCCATCTTAGTGTCTTTTCGTCCCAAAATAAATCCATGACATATGCTTGTCTTGGTTCTTCGCCATATCTAATTGAGCATATATACCAACCACGCTTTTTAGGTATGTGTTTAGGATATGCTTTCCATCTATTGAACATATTTTTACCTCCTAACAAAACCAAAATTTACTGTGCTTTTAAGTTGAGCTCATCAATAAATCTTGATTTATGTATTCTCTCACTCTTTTACTTCCAACCTCAAAAATATCCTTATCTTTCTCGAAACATATGTAATTTCTACCTGTATTCATAGCTGCAATCGCAGTTGTACAACTTCCTGCACACGAATCAAGAACTAAATCTCCTGGATTTGTGTAAGTTTTAATCAACTCTTCAATCAAAGCAACAGGCTTTTGTGTCGGATGAAGTGCCGACTTTTGAATATCCTTTGCAAATGTCCATACCGACTTAGGATATCTTTCTGTACTATCATAAGTAGCAAGACCATGTTCTCCATAATCAGTAGTCTCTTTACAGTTAGTCTTATGTTCTGCTTTGCTAACTTTTCTTGGATGTCCAGTTGTTTTTTGTGGATTATATGTTGGAAGTTTCTTATAGAAAATACAGATATCTTCGTGTGAGCGCAATGGCATTTTCTTAGCATTTAGAAATCCTGTTGGCTGGGTTTTCTCCCAAATCAGATTATATTTCCAAAGCTTACGATTGCTTTGCATTAAATCTGCAGTAAACATACCATTCGCAAATAGAATAATTGCACCATTGTTTTTAATGATTCTTCCATACTGTTCCCATAATGGTTTAAATGGAATAACTGAATCCCATTTATTTCGTGAAGTTTGTCCATAAGGAAGATCCGTAATAATCGCATCGACTGATTTATCATCAATCTTTTTCATACCTTCAAGACAATCTTCATTGTATATTTTGTTAATCTCTAACATTACTTACTCAGAGCAAATCCAGATTTAATGCTGCAGCAAATCTCTCGCTCCTTTCAATGTATTATTCTCTTAATGTGTATACTTACTTCTTGGAAATATTTCTTCAAGATCAACACCATATCCAGAAATAACTTCTTCTAAGTCGATACATACACAATCACTACAAATTCTTGCTTCAATTCCACCTTCATCAAAAAGCGAATAGCCAAAAATATCATTCAATCGTTTGACAAATTCATTAAACCAATTAAGATTAATCCAAACATAAAACTCTGTATTGCTAACCCATCCAAATTCATCTACGTATGAGATGTCAATATCGTCTTCTTCTGGATTGATTAGTAATTTATATAGTTCTAATTCATAATTTTTTCTCATCTGCCACATCCTAACTTCCAAAAAAACCAAATTTACTGTGCTTTTAATAGATCTCTGTCCATTCACTAATTTCTACTTTGTTATCAGGATAGCCAGCAAGACACTACTCATCATCTTTATATATCACTTTCCACATAGCATTTTCTCCATGTGGATTACCTTTAATTTTGCCATAATATAATCCTGAACATGGCGGTAATTCTTCTTCTGTTTTTCTCCAAATTGGCTTCTCATATACTTTATTAATATCGTCTACTGCTTTTGCCAAACCTGTCATCGTATTTGTAAAATAATTTTCTTCATGCTTGAGCATATTATCAAAATAATTCACCATAATGTCTAATAGATTTTTTGTAAACTTTTCAGATGTATCATTCATTCCAAGTATATAATCATGATTGATCTTAAAAGAAATTCCAAGCCCAATAAGTGCTCCTATACAAATTCCTATTAATCCAATTAATACTGTTAAATACATATTCATGTCTTACCTCTCTTTCTTATCATCCAAAGGAAACTTCGGTTTACTGTGTCTTTTGTAATATCATTTATTTACTATGGTAAGTCAACAATATTGTATCTAACAGTACCATCGTCATATTTCTTGGTTTCTAATATTCCATCAACATATTCTCCAATTTTGTCTGAATATTTGTTATATGTATTACTACCAGAAATATTATATTCTACACTGTTATATTCAACAGTAATTCTATAAACTGCTGAATGCGATTGTGGTATCATCGTTTTAGTCGCAGGACTATAATACATTGTTGTATAAGCAGCCCTGTGATATTCATCTATTATTTTTACTTGAACCGTAGATGTTTCGGTGCTAATGCATTTTGCACAGCCGGTTAATATAAACATAAATGCTAATACTAAAGCCAAACTATATAAAATTTTCTTCTTCATATGGTTTATTCCTCCTTCAATACAAGAATTGCTTTATAGTATCTACTATTGCATGAACTGGATTCTACTTTGTATCCATCATCCAAATAATCATTCATAGCATTCTCAAAATCATTACTATTTTCCATTTCTAAAATTACACATTTCTTCATATAATTTATTCTCCCAATTCTTTTAGTGCATTAACAAGTTCAGCGAGTCTTGGATTCTCAGGATGCTCCTTTGCCATCTTTTCATATAAAGCAATATTATTCATCTTTTCAATCTCAGACTTTAATTCCTTCTCAATAGAAGCTTTCTGCTTTGCAATTTCTTTCTGACGATTTTCTTCGTCAATTCTTGCATTATACGCATTCATATTAACTACACCAACAACCTGAGCTGTCACATTCTTACCATACTCTTTGACTGTTTTAATTTGTTTTATAATTCCAAGAACTCTATTATCCTTTCCTCTTGCATTTACAATCACATACAACGGATGCTTTGTATCATACTCAATAATTTCATCAAAATCTTCATCATATAAAGCAAATCCATAATCCTTCTTATTGTAATCATCTACCAAATTTACAATCGCCACTTTATTAAATCCTGTCATTTTATTCTCCTCACTTTCATCTCTAATAATATCCAATTCACTTCTTTTAAACCAATATAATCCATTGGAGCTTGCTGCATTATACATTCCATCAATCTGAACAGCTATTGATCCGCTTGTAGTTTTAATAACTTGTCCATATAGACCAACAATGTTTTCTTCTCTGTATTTTCTTTTATCAGTATATGTAACTTTTACTCGTTGATTTTGATATTCTTCATAATCGTATATCTTGCTCATCGCATCACCTCCTGTTAATTTATTCTCCTAATCCATATCTTCTTAACCATTCTTTTTTGCTTAATGTGGTTACACCACGTTTCTTTTGTTGCTTCCATACTTTAATAGCATATTCTTTTGTCATTCCTGGCACTGGATAATGTATTACGGATTTTAAAATTGTATATGGTTTTCCTATAGAAGCCATCTTCAACAAATCTAATAAGTTAGTCATAAATATATCCTCCTAATCCTCAATATACTTTATTTCTTCTAGTATCGAACTTCCTATTTTCTTTGGAATGTTCATCCAATATTTCATTATTTATTCTTTTACATTTATTTAACCCCTTGGTATATCCAATCAAATATGTCATATAAGAAAAGCAGATTGATAAAATTAACCATAACACCATAAGTATAATTATATATTTAACCATTTCTTACCTCACAATCTCACAAGGAAATCTATGATTCTTGTGACTTTATTTTTGACATTCGATCCGTTGTACTTATCCATACACTCATCTATTCATTCTCCTTATCTTCACCCAAAATCTTCTTTCTTAACGAATTCCAACCATCATCATAACCATCACAATATTCATCAATATATTCATCGTTGTGTGTCTCATCTGGCAATTCTTTTAACGGACACCATCTTTGTCTAAAATCTTTCGGATAAGGATAATCAATTGTACGATTATTTAAAGCCATGCAACACATATCAGAATAATAACTACAAAAACATGGACATTTATCACAGCTATTTGGCATGTCTATCGCTAAAACAGCTTTTGTCATATATTTAACCCTCCTTTTCTTTGTTTTTATATGTATTTATTTTCTGAAACCTAAGAAGAAATTCCGCTTTCCTTAGAATTTCATATTATGTTATTCTCTGTTTAATTACATATAACAAGCAAAGTTCCACTTCTCATAGCTCCATTACTTCTTGTTGATATTGTAGGAGCAAAATCTTTCACTTCTGTTCCGTTATAAATATCGAAATATTTTGGAAGATAACCTTTTTCTTCATAAAATTTTTTATACTTGTCATTAACCCATTTACTTCTTGTTAATTCAAAATCATTTACAATAGTATGTTTTCCACCACAAGCAGAACTTAATCTGCTTGCGGATTTATAAAATTTCCAGAGTTGATTCCTTCATATAATCTGTTCAACGCTATCTCAAATGCGCCAATCCCAGAGAAAAAACTACTTAATCTCAAATCATCAAAAAGATATGGCATAGCCTTATACAATTCAACCAATATGTAATATAAAACATCTACTACGATAGAATTTCCTGCCTGCTTGTACAACTGACTGTTACTTACCATCTTCTCGGCAGCTTCAAAATTTTCATCTGAGAACCCCATAAGTCTGAAACACTCCTTCGGAGTTAATTTTCTAATCCTAATATCATTCGTGACAGGCAAAATTGCAGTTTTAAATCCTTCTGGTCTTGTTGTTAAAGTTGGAGAATATCCACTTCTATTCACTCTTTTATTAAATGCATCAATTGTATCTCCATAATTTGCATTTGAGTTTTCAAATGTTTCCAGTGCTTGTCTAAAAAATCTTTCTTTCGGCTTATTGTTGTCTTCTTGATTTACCTCATGGATTGCAATCTTATTACCTTCACCTTTATTAGTTGTAATGGTTGGTGCTAATCCATTCTCATCAAATACATTACCATTCATACCTTTGCCAGATGGATTTATATTTCCTAGCTGAACAATCTTTGGTTCATGACTACCACCTCCACAAGTATTTAATGTAGGACTACAACCATCTGTACTATAAATTCTACCTACCTGTGGATTTTTCCAATTCCCTTCACATTTAGAAATTGTGCCAATCTGTTTTACAACATTATCATTTACAAGACGTGGATCTTTATAATCTCTTGCTGTTAAAGTAGGACAGAAATCATTATATTCTCTTGATTTTCCTTCTCTTTTAACCTGGCAAGCGTCGTATAATAAAGCGTCTTCGTTGTTGAGATTTGTTAAAAATCTCTGAACCTTATCTTCTGAAATATAGAATTTCTCATCAACATTCTTTTCAAGAACATCTTTTAATCTCATTCCATTATCAAATGATTCAGGATATGTAAACTTTCCATTGTCTAATTCTTTCTTAATAAAAATCAGATACACACGCTCTCTATTTTGAGGAATGCCATAGTCTTTTGCGTTTAGAACTTTCCAGTACACATTGTATCCATACTCGTCCAACTCATCCGTAAACATCTTGAATGTATCTTTAAACTGCTTTCCCACAATATTCTTTACATTCTCGTACATACCGAAATTCGGTTTATTTGCTCTGATAACTCTTAGATACTCTACCAAAAGAGATGAACGAGTCTTCTCAATATTATTACTTCCGCAGCATGGACACTTATCTCTTTCTGACCAATGAACTGTCAGTGGATTATACTCATGTCCACAATCTTTACAAGTCCATACAGAACCTTTCTGCTTACCTGCGACAGAAAAATCCTGGCAGGGACTACCTCCACAAATCATATTAAATGGTTCAAGTTTTGTTTCATCAACCTTAGTAATATCACCAAGATTTTTACTTTCGTTTTCATTGTGAATAGCACAATAAGAACTTGTTGCATATTTATCGAACTCGCAGAAGTTCACTAACTTCCAGTTCTTCTCACAATAATTATTTTTTTCTTTATTCTCTGTCAAAATCCTTTAATCTACAGAGATTGCGCAATCATTTATCCTAGAATTTACTGTTAAATCCTTTCGTTTTAATATTATTTTGTTGTAGAATCACTCGAAAATAGACATGTCTGCCCAATCGGATGAAAAAAATATTTCTTGTTACTTTTATTTGGAAAATTTGACTGATCAGCCGTGAATAGAATACTTCTATATTAGATTATTCTCTACTTGAAACTTCTTTAATTCATCTTGAATCATCTTCTGTATATCTTCTTTGTCAAAAGATATATTTGCAACTGGAACAACATTTGCACTTAGATTAACATCACCAAGAATAGCTTTATCAAATGCCTCTAAAAACATTTCTGCGATTTCTTTTTCATAGTTACCACACATTCCATCGTAGTTAATATCTGCAATCACTCTTGAAAAGAAATCTTTGAACTTATCAGCGATAAAATCTCGTTCATATTCTCTTGGAATATCAATTGTTATTTTCACTCTCTTCCCTCACTATTCAAAGATTTCCTCAATAACTTTCAACTTAATACTCTGACTAAATTCTGAACCAGCAGCCTTTGGATGACCACCGCCACCAAATATACTTGCTACATCTTTACCAAGATCAATATCTTCTTTAACGGTTCTATAAGATACCGTACAACCATCAATATCAATCATTGCCACAAAATCAATTTCAGGATGCATTTTACAAAGTCTATTACCTAATTCGCTAACAAACCTATCTGCAAATACAAAACCACAAACCTTACCACACATAGGACTGGTAAACATGGTTTCATTCTTCTCCTCGATATATCTATCAATTTCATCCTGCTTAATCTTCAGAACAACCTCATCTTTAGCAGATAACAATGGGAATATTTCACCACGTATCTCTGAAATACACCAATGAATAAAATCATCTCGACCATACAGATAAAGTAAGTCATTTACCTGCTTACAAATAACACCTTCATCACCAAGTTCTGACCATCTCCAAGTGTCATAATCTCTCACAAGTTCAGCAAATCTCTTTAACGCTTTATTATTCTCTAACTCTTCACTCAGGCAACCATTCATACCTAACCAATGATAAAACAACATAGTTCCCGATGTTTTAATTCCTTTGAAATCTTCGATAACTACATCACACCAATCATACTTATTTAATCCAAGAGCTGTTGGGTGATGATCTAATAACTGAGCATTGCCTCTTTTATTCAGCAACTCAGCAGTTTCTTCATTGACACGAATATCGGTAATATAAATTGGGATTGTGTCGTCCTGTTCTGTTTCCAAATATTCCTTTACAGTTGAATCAATATTGTCGTAATCACAATATGAAATTTCTGCATTATCTTTACCAAATACAAGTTGTGCTAAAATACCACAACCGATTCCGTCTAAATCACTGTGGCTAAATAATCTTACCATTATAATTCTCTCCTAACTTCATCCATTCTTTTGTTGTTTCAACATATTTAAGTAACTCACTTTTCTCGTTTAGATATACACCTTCAATTACTAACTGCAAAAGACAATTCAGGGTATTCCCTATTTCTTTTCCTGGCTTATATCCAATCTCAATCAAATCATTGCCATTAACAGCCAAATCTTTTAGTGAGAAACATTCGTCTTTCTGTAAAACTTCATCTAAAATATATTCGATATTGTCAATTTTCTGAAGCCTACTCTCTTGCTCTGTATAAGCCTGCGCTTTAATATCTGCTCTACGAACATTCAGCAATCTTCTAAATTGTTCTTCTCCAATCTTATTGAGCCATCTCTTGATATACTTTTCACCAACTTCAAAAGTTGCATCATGATAATAAACAAGCTGCACTACTTTTTCTCTTGTATCATTATCAAAACGAAGTCTTTTCATAATTGTATCAGTCATATCAGCACTGACTCTTCCATGACCTTTGAAATGTCTAATACCATCCTCGCCATCTTGATAACAATGTGGCTTTCCAATATCATGAAAAAATACAGCTAAAGATGTAATCAAGTCTCTTGAATTCAAGTCGGGTTCACAATCACATTCATAAGCTTGTACTGCATGTACTGTATGATTCCATACATCATAGATGTGATATGAATTATTCTGTGGAAAGCCAAACATGTCTTTAATTTCAGGAATGAATAACGAGAATACTTCACGAAATAATCCTATCTGTATATAAAACTCGATTGATAATGCAATTTTACAGAACTCACTGTTGATTCTCTCAATAGATATATTCTCTAAATTCTTATACATTTTATGAATATTAAAACTTACATCAAAATCAACCACAAATTCCAATTGTGAAGCAAACCGAATAGCACGTAAAATCCTTAAAGCATCTTCTGAAAATCTATCCTCTGCTCTACCAACACATCTGATTTTATAATGCTCAATATCTTCCATGCCATTAAACGGATCTACAAGACCAACTTCATCATTGTATGCCATCGCATTGATTGTAAAATCTCTACGCTTTAAATCTTCTTTAAGACTTCGTGTAAATGTTACGCTATCAGGTCTACGACTATCTGAGTAATTACCATCAATTCTGTAAGTTGTACATTCATATCCTTCACCGTCAATTACAATGGTAATAGTTCCATGTTGCAAACCAGTTTCAATAATTCTCTTGTCCTTGAATACTTCCATCATTTCATCTGGTGTGGCAGAAGTTGTAATGTCATAATCGTGAATTGGTCTGCCAAGAATACTATCTCTCACACATCCTCCGACTAAGAAAGCTTCATATCCATTATTTTGTAGACTATGGATAATTTCATTTGCACCAGATGGAATTTCAATCTTCAAATTAGATTTCACCTTTTACCACCCTTTCATTTACACTAGCAACAAATTCATTGATAGCCTTATAATTAGGATTATCAGGAAGACTTGTGTTTTTCTTCGCATAATCTAATCTCTTTTCATAATCATTTACCATTTCAAAGAATTCTGGGATTGGCTGATCGTTGCTATCCAAATACTTACCATTACGAATATCCATAAGTAAATCATGTTCGTCTTCTCTATACGTGATTATTCTCTCTTTTTCAAGAATATCCAAACACATCATGTACAGACGAATCAAATGCATTGAATGTTTAGCGATTTTACCATGTTCAATTGCTTTTTCATTTCTCTTGCCAATTTTTCCATACTGACGAACTGTATTCTGAAGCTCATTCCACATAGAACAATAATCTCTTAATGGATAATGATGTAATTTTACATCCATAAATATCTCTGTGTCATAACCTTCCTGCACAGCTTTATCAATATATAATTTCATAGAATCATCTTCATATGGTGTATATTTCTTTGTGAAGTCAGTCTGCATAAATTCAAGAGTCTTTAGAATATGTTTCTCTAATTCAGACTGCGACATCTGATGTGCAGCTTTCTGATTTAATCTGTATAATTGCTGATTAGCATAACCGCCAAACGAATGGCAAGCTCTCTTTGATAAAAATAAATGTGCATTGTCAATTAGCTCTTGACCAATAGGTGATACATAAAAGTAATGTTCAGGCTTATTTCCAAGCATTTCTATTGTATTAGGATTGGTGTTACTCAATAATGCGACCAATTTATTAAATGCATAAATCGTGGTATCTGTTTCATTGTTTACAAATTGCTCAAAATTCTCATTAGTGAGAATCTGCATTTTACTATTCAATGCACAACCACGAATATCTAAATCACTACCCTCATTATTCGTTCCATATGCATGACTTCCACCAAGAGTTAAGATAATGATATTGTTATCCAAATTCTTATCTGTTCTCAGGAAGTCATACTTTTTTGATTTTAATTTGTCCTTAATCTGTTTAATTGTCATTGTCTTAACCTCCAAAAATTCCGCAAGAAATGTGCGTTTCTTTCTAATATAATTTATATACCATATATAGTATATATTGTGTTTTATAGTTACTATATATGGTATATTGATAGAGTTAGTAGGCTATAACACCTACCAACTCTTGAATTATTTATTCTTCTTACGTTTTCCTACAATAAAACCTGCTCCAAAGCATACGCCAAGACAGATTAAGAAAACTCCAATATTTAATACAATCATTACTTATTACCTCTCTGTCTCTTCATATCATCAAGGATCTGACGGGCATTGCGTTCTCTTTCAGAATTAGCAAGTCTTCTCTCATTAGCCTGTGCGCTAGAATCATATGCAATTCTACTTCCTTCTGCACGTTCTCTTGTCTTTCTTGCTCCTTCACGAACTCTTTCAAGCATTCTATCGCTCTCATTATTCGTATTAAGACTATCCATACTCTGATGAAGTTCGATAATCTGACTATCAGCTTCCATCTGGAAAAGAACCTGTTCCTTTTCCTCTTTAAGTTTCTGCAATTCTTCGGCTGCCTGATCACGAATGTCTTTCTGGTGAATCTGTGCTTCTTTCATCTCTTCGATTGTATCTTTTAATACATTAATCTTATTCTCCAAAGTAGACTTCTTCATTGCATACTGCATTGCCTCATCCTCTTTGTTTTCATCAAGACAAGCGTTAATCTGCTGTGTAACACGCATAATATCTTTATTTGCCTGATACAAGTCTTTTTCTGCTGTATCACGTTTTCCTGAGATTTCAGCATATGTAGCAGATGCCTTATTATAAAAATCTTCCTTTTCTCTAATAGCTGCGTTGTAATAATCTCTAGCACCTTCTGCTGTCTGTGCATCCTGACGCATTACTTCATCCGTTCTTCCTTTAAACTTTACTCGAAGCTGTTTACCAAAAGGAGTAAAGAAAAGAACCAGTGCAATTAATACAATCGCCACAATTACAATAAACATAAAATTTGTCATACAGTCCTCCTACTCTGCATCAATTCCATACTGATTACATAATGCTTTTAATCCACCATTATAGCCACTTCCTACAGCCTTAAACTTCCATTCGCCATTATGTTTATAAATTTCAGCTACGACTAACGCAGTCTCCGTAGAGAAGTCTTCGCTTAAATCGAAACGAATAAGTTCCTCGCCTGTCTCTTCGTCTACTACACGCACATATGCATTTCCAACCATACCGAAATTCTGAAGTCTACTCTCAGCATCATAAATTGTTACCGTCACAGCAAGAGTCTCGTAGTCTGATGGAATTTTATCAAGTTTAATCTTAATAACCTCATCATCTCCATCTCCCTCACCTGTACGGTTATCTCCCATATGCTTTACACTCTTTGAACTATGTTCAAGATTACCATAGAAAATGAAATCCTCATCCTTGCCAACCTTGCCATTCTCTTTTGTCATAAACACAGAGGCATCGAGATCAAAATCTGCTTCTCCGTCATAATGATTAATATCCCATCCAAGTCCAACAAGAATGTTTTTTAATGACGGTCTACCCTTTGTTAAATCTACTCTCTGTCCTTTACTTAACGAAACTGACATAATTAAATCCTCCTACTTGTATCTTCTTGTTAATTCGCTAACACTTGAATCATTTGTTCCCTGACCGATAGCATTAAACTTCCACTCTCCGTCTTTCTTATAAACCTCTGCAAATACCATTGCTGTCTTGCCAGCATAATCATCTGAAAGATTATATTTACAAATTTCCTTACCAGTTGACTCATCAACAAGTCTAATGTATGCATTCTTGATAAGTCCAAAATCCTGCTTTCTTGAAATACAATCATAGATATTTACTACAAATACAATCTTCTCAACCTTATTTGTAATATTCGCAAGGTCAACTGTAATCTGCTCATCATCACCGTCTCCATCTCCTGTGAGGTTGTCACCATGATGATACACACATCTGTCTTCCGCTGATCTGTCACCATAATAAACACATGTACGATACTTATCATCTTTTCCCAAAATAATTGCCGAAGCATCGCAATCAATGTTTGGCTTAGAGCCAAATAATCCTTTCTTAACAGCATCCCATCCAAGTCCTACCATAATCTTTGTAAGACCACCTGCTACTTCCTTAGATAAATTAATTTTCTGTCCTTTGACTAAATTTACTGACATATATATTCTCCTTCCATTTTATAAATCCAAACCAAAATTTCTACCAATAGCAGCTAAACCACCATTGTAACCTGAACCAACTGCATTAAACTTCCATTCACCGTTCTTACGATACAACTCACCTGCAATAACACCTGTCTCTAATGAGAAATCCTCATTAAGTTCATATTTGAAAAGTTCCTCATTTGTATCAGCGTTGTATGCTCTAATGTACGAATTATCAACCATTCCGAAATTCTGTAAACGATTTTCTGCGTCATAAATTGTCGCTGAGAAGCTAATCTTTGTAATATTAGATGGAATCTTATTTAACTCAACAATCATTGTCTCGTCATCGCCATCACCTACACCTGTTCTATTATCGCCAGAATAAATCAATGCTCCGCTTGGATGCTGTGGCTGACCATAAAATACAAAATCCTGTTCGCCTGTTACCTTTCCTGAATCATCAGTAAAAAATGCTGATACATCCAAATCGAAATCTGCATTACCATCGTATCTATTTGTATCCCATCCAAGACCAAATACGACTTTGTTTAAACCTGCATTGCCTTTTGTAAGGTCAATCTTCTGACCTTTAACTAAACTAATTGACATATTGTTTATCCTCCTTATTCTTGGGAAGGCTGTCAACCTTCCCTTTTAATAATTTAAAAGAAATTGGGAATGTGAGTAACGTCAGAAAAATAAATGGAATAAAGCGTGTAATACATACTGTAATAACACTAATTGAAAAGCATATAAGAGTAATAATCTCTACTTTTTTATAACTTTTATCTCTCCTTACCATGTTCTCATCTCCTCAATTACTTATTCTCTCTTTTCTTCTCAATGATCTTTCTGATAAGATCAGTTGGAATAACCATAAATGCTAAAATTACAACTACTACCCAATGTTTGAAATCTAAAGCTGTGACCTTGATAAGATTTTCCGCAAAGCTACAAAGAGCAAACGTCATTACAAAAATTCCGATTGCAATGGCTGAAAATAACTTGTTCTTTCCAATACCATTGAATAAATTAATATGCTCTGTACGAATGTTAAATCCATTAAATACAGCCATGAAACATAACAATGCGAATCTAGCTGTCATAGCTTCTGTCTCAGTCGCAAACATATTAGCAATTGGGCTAAATGTAATAATTCCATAGAGTGCAATAAAAGCTACTGTACTTATTGCAATACGTTTCTTTGCTCCTCTGATGAATAAACCAGAACCCTTTTTAATAGGTTTCTCTGTCATGTATTCATCCTTTGGAGGTTCGCCACCGAATGATAATGAATTAAGGGAATCCATAATGATATTTACAATCAGAATCTGAACTGAAGCGAGTAATGCACCTGTTGCAATCATTGGATAGATAACGCTGAGAATTAGAAGTGAAATATTGATAGGTAACTGGAATTCAAGGAACATCATAATATTATGCATAAATGTTCTTCCAAGTTCTACTGCCTTTACAACGCTTGCAAAGTTATCATCTGTTAATACAATGTCTGAAGCTTCTTTTGCTACATCTGATCCACCTTGCATACCAAAACCAACATCAGCTCTCTTTAAAGCAGGACTATCATTTACACCATCACCTGTCATTGCAACTGACTTTCCAATCTCTTGTGCTAATGTGACAAGTCTGAGTTTTGTGTTTGGTGAACATCTTGAAATAACTCTCAATCGAGGAATTATACTCTTTACTTCATCATCTGACATCGCTTCAAATTCATCATTTGTAAGTGCTAAATCTCCATCTTTGTAAATTCCACACTCTGTAGCAACTGCCACTGCTGTCTCAATACAATCGCCTGTAATTTCAATAACTTGAATACCAGCCTTATGTGCTGTTTTTACTGCACTCGGTACTTCATCTCTTACAGGATCTACAACACCAATAATTCCAAGGAATGTCATGTCATTTGGTATTTCATTCTCTACTAAATCACCATCTGCCATTGTAACTGCAATGCATCTCATCGCATTACTTGTCAGTGCTGTAATTGCATTACTTAATGTGTCATTGTCGTTATTCTCTACAATTTCACCATTTGAGTCCATTACTTTTGTACAATGCTCAATCAGTTTCTCAGGTGCGCCCTTATAGTATGTAACTCCATCCTTTGTCGTAAAAGCTGAATACTTATTGCTACTATTAAATACCTGCTTTAACTTAACTGGATATTTTTTCTGAATGTCAGCATATGTTTCAGGATTTACAAGGCTAAGAACTGCTCTATCAATTGAATTACCACCTGTAATATTGTTTTCTGAATCAAATGTTGCACTATTATTTAAAGAAATGTTTGCCTTGATATTATTCCAAAGAACTGAATCCTTATTTACATCATTACCAAAGCCATCAATAATCTTCTTTGGAGTCATAATACCTGTCGTAAGAGTACCTGTCTTATCAGTACAGATAATATCAACATATGCTAACTCTGGAATTTTACCAGGATTCTTAGCAAGAATATTGAATTTCTCCATTGTCTTTACATTCTGTTTTGTTACAAGCTTTACAATAAGAGGCAATCCTTCGGGAACAGCAGCTACAATAATTGTTAATGCTACTGAGAAGTTCTGTGCGATTTTCTGAATAATATTCAGAACGCCACCGCTAAAATATTCTCCAAATCCAACCTGTACAATTCCTGAAATTGTAAGCACCGCAAATGTAATAACTGCTGCGATTGTTCCCCACTTAGAAATGAAATCACTCAGATTATCAAGTGCAATATCAAGTGCTGTCTTTGGTGCTTCAAGTGTTTGCATTTTAACAAGTGTATCACCATTTACTGTATTCACACCTACATCAGTAACAATCATTTTTCCTTCGCCTGACATTACTGTTGTACCAGCAAATAAGCAATTCTGATTCGTATAAGCATCTGTTGAAGTAGTTTTCTTATGAACGTATCCTTCAACTGGTGTTTTCTTACACTCTTTTGTTTCTCCATTAATAGCTGCATTGTTTACAGAAATCTTACCTTCAAGGAGATATCCATCTGCAAAAATCTCTTGTCCCATTCCTACACAAACGAGATCACCAACTACCAATTCATCCTTGTTAATTGTTTGAACTTTGCCATCACGAATTACGTCACAATACCTGACTGATGTTTTGGCTCTTAACTCTGCTGCTGATTTTTGAACACCAAGTCCAGTCTTAACAGCAATACATGTTACAATTGCTAATACAACAAGAATCATAATTGGATCTGATAAATCCATTACTCCCATGATTCCAAGGAATAACTGCAATACTGCAATTGCAATAAGAATCATTGTGATTTTCTCACTTAATGCCTCCTTTGCGAAGTCATACCACTTGTCCAACTTTGGTTCAGGAAGCTTATTACTTCCATGAAGCTCTCTACTTTTGAGAACTTCTTTACTACTCAATCCATTCATCTGTTTTACTCTCCTTTTCTATAATTTTTATATATGAATGTTAATTGGTTACATATCTATATTCTCTTTTTAATTTGGGAATTTTATTGAGCTGAATCGCTCAGAAATTTTTTACAATGAAACGAAGTTTTACTGTGATTTTATTTACAACAACTATCTCTTTGCCACAATAAGGACAATATTTTAAATTTGCCATATTTTCAGGTATCCTCCAATATGGATCATCAGCATCGTCATGTTCTTTCGGGCAAATCGTTCTATAATCGTATTTTATCCATTTACAAGTTTGTATTTCCTCGTATCTTCGGAGTACAACATTTCCTCCGTCAATAAATATTTCCATTGGCTCACCAATTGCGTCTGCTTTTCCAAACACCAGTCTTCTAATTTCCTTTGGAATTACTATTCTACCTAAGTCGTCAAATCTACGAATTGTTCCCATAATTTTCATCTTTCACCTCTCTTCTAAAGAAACGAACTTTATTTTGATATTTCTATTTTAATTTCTGTTCATTTACCATTTTTAATAATGGAATAATCCAACTCAGAACGAGAAGAATGTCATTTGGATATTGATTCAGCCATAGAAATGAGATACTATATATGTATATCGACTTCTGGATTATTCCTAGTTGATATGCGAGATGGGCAACAGCAACTTCACGACATATCGTTGCCCATCTTTTATGTAAAAGCTATTGCTTATTACCAAATTGATTACGCATTTGCTATAAAATTATCAAAGCTGCGTTTCATATATGTATAATTAACTTTCTGTGATGAACTAAAATCAGATTTATTTCTGTAATTCTCAATCCATTTTTCAAAATCCTGATCCTTATCATTTTGACAAGCATATGCCATGAGTGCTACTAATGCCATTCCACACTCTTTATAAACTGGATCGTCAATCTTAACACAATCTTCTACCATGTCTGTGTAAAGGTTTATATCTTCGTCTGTCACATTTGGATTTGCATTTTCTTGAACAAAGGAAAGAACACTTTCTTCCGTATTTTCTTCAGCACTTTCTTTCGTATTGTTATTCTCCAATTCTGTGTTATTTACTTCTCTTGTACCAATATGTAAAAATTCATTCATCAGTTTTATAAGTAAATCAATTTTACCTGTAATAGTTGCCTTTTTCTTTGTCTGTTGGTCTTTAAAATCTGCCATAGATACACCATCAACTTCTTTATCTTTAAGTTCTGTATTATATGCTCTTAAGAAATCAATGAATCTTGAATCTTCAATATTATATGTAGTAAATTTATCAAATACTGCAATCCACATTGGCATTGTAGTTGGAGTAAGTAATGACTTCAAGTCTTTATTGTCATCGCCTAATGCTAATTCCAATCTATTAAAATGTGAATTAAGTTTTAAGAACTGCTGTTCTGTTGCATTTTCATCAACATATTTGTAAATTGTATCAAGTTTTGCTTTCCATGAATCACGGAAGAACATTAACATTATTGATTCTGCAACAACACGTTCCAACTTTCCCTTAATAACATTATTATCTGTAAACTTCCCACAATTTTTAAAGAATGTGTTTTTCTGTGAAATATTTTTAATATATCCCGCTGTCTGTGCAGATACATTAAGAAAACCACCCTGTTCCTTATTCATACTCGCATGATTGTTATAATCACGAATATGATCTGCAATCTGCTCATCTGTACAATCAAAGAATTTTGTTACGTTTATATTGAAATTATTGAATCGTTTCTTTAACTCATCAGGAAGATCTTTATAATATTTCCCTATAACATCAAATATTTTCATCTCATATTCTGGTAAGCCATCTTCATCAAGTACACGATTTCCATTATCATCTAAGACATAATCTCTATACTGAATTAAATGTCTCTCTGCTCCTGCTGAACCAATCTTAATACGATTTTCCTTGAATGCCTCAGCATATGAAAGTCTCTGCAATCCGTCAATTAAATGAGAGATTGTCAATCCCTTTTTCTTCTGTTCACAAAGAATAATTTCTGGAATAGGAAGATTACTAAGAATACGACAAAAATATCTATTCGCTTCTTCTGTAGTCCACTGAAAAGGTTCACGTTGCAAGATGTAGTTGCAGTTCACGTCTCCATTTTTCTTATCCTGTAACAACGAATACATGCTATACTTGTCCGTCCTGTAATTTTCAGATTCGCTAATTTCAATAATTCTGTCTTCCATATTATTTACCTCCACATCATAATTCCCATCATTTTTATTCTTTGAAAATACTGAAAGTCCTTTATTTATCTTAATTGACTTCATAGCACTACTATATTCTCTGTCTGATATATTCAATTTTTGTTTTATATTATCAGCAGGAACATTCTCCATCCGCATCAGCAAAATATTTTTTTGTATCCTCGGCAAAGAATCAATAAAATTATCAACTTTTTCATCGGCACTAAAATCGAACTCACTCTTGTCTTCTACGTTAAAGTCAGATGCAATTTTTTCTACTAAATCATTATCTTCTTCAGTAGGTGCATCAAATGAAGTATCTGGAATAATAACTGGTTTTCCTTTATCGTCATCTGTTACATTTCCATTTTTATCAACCTTTACTATCTTTCCATTTTTATCAGTTAATAGATTTTTTCTTTTACATCTCTGATAGTTGTCTCTATACCAGTCAATAACAGATTTTTTAATATTATTAATAAGGTAAGTTTTAAAACTCGCACCTTGAGATGAATCAAAGTTGATAACACTTTCCATCAGAACATTCATTGCATCATCGTACAATTCGTCATGTTCATGTGCTGGAATCCCATACCTGAAAAATGCATTGTAACTAATTTTCTTCAATTTTGACATATCATTTACACAGTATTCATTAATCCATTCCAACTGTTGTGATGAAAGATTATTTAATTTTTCACGCAATATTTCGTCTTTCACTTCATGCACCTGCCTTACTTCATTTCCTTTTTCTGTCTAACTCTCTATACAAATATTCTCCAAAACTCAACTCATTATCATTGATTTTTATATGTCGTGTCTCTGAACAACATTTCGAACAACGACAGAATTTCTCATGCTTGTCCTTTGAGAACGACATAACTCCAATCATCGGAATATAACAATTTTTACAAATCACCATATATATCCTTCCTTTACAAATCAAACAGCTCGTTCATTACTCGTGGTTCATATGTACGCTTATCCATTTTCGACATGGATTCCAAAATCTCATTTGTAACTGTGTCAGAAATCTTTTTATCAAGAATAATGTTAAGAATTTGTATCTCATTTTTAATACTTCTTCTTTTTATTCTCCGTTCCTTTATCATCTTATATGCTTTCCATCCTTGTGCTGCATTAAGATTGCAAAATTCTATATAATGATTGATATCGGATAATTCCCTATCTACAAAGCTAAGTTCTTCACACAACTCTTCTTTTCTATGTAATGCATCTGTTGCTAATCCGTTAAGATCAGTTATTTTGTCAATCCATTTCTGGATATTTTCAGCAACCATAACTTTTTCAGTATTATTTTCCACTTCTGATTGTGTAATCTGTTTTACATTATCGGGTGGGGTATCAATTTTCTGGATATGAAATACTGATTTCAAGGCTTTGGGTAGCGAGTTATTATATAGATTATTGACTGCTTTATTTGAAAATGTATCAGCCAATGCCTCGCAAGATGTTGGAACATATTTACCATTACGATTTCTCATAATCCAACGAGAACCGTCTGTAATTACATATTGTGCCAACGTAATCATCTCCTTTCTTTGTTTGATTTAGCAATGGATCATCAGAGACTTGAACTCTGAGCCTTTCGGTTATGAGCCGAATGCACTAGCCAATTGTGCTAATGATCCAAGTCGCTGACACTATCGCAAGTTTATCAGGAAGTTCTATAGTATCAGCTTGTAATCCGTTAGTGGATTAAACTATGGTAGAACTATAGCAACTACACATTTTGCTCTTACAAGGAAATCGCTTGCGTTCTGTAACATACCGGGTGGAATGTCACAAAGCAGGGCATATCAGATTCGAACTGATGTAATGCAGGAATCAAAATCCTGTGCCTTCTCCACTTGGCGAATGCCCTATAATATTATTCTCCACTATTTGATTGTAAAAATTAGGAATTTTAATTGCAGAAAACGCTTGAAACTTGACTTTTTTTCGAAATATATGTAAAATAAATTCAAGCGATATTTCGCTTCTGCAATGGCTTAATGCTGTTGTATGTATTTGGTTTGATAGAGTCAAGTAGAAAGCTGTTGGCGCAGCGTTTGAATCGCTTGACTCTATCTTTTTTATTATTTACGAAAATTATAATACTCCAAACGTTTGTTCTTGTCAACGCATTTCCAGAACATTCGTTCGAGATTTGTTCGTTTGATATTTTTATTATATAATATTTCAAGTCCTATAATCAGGACACTATCTGGGGGAACTTAATATTATGCACAATAAATTCCTGCACTCCATCTAGCGAAAGCAACCCAAAAAAGTCATTATTTTGATAATTAATTGTGTTTGCCCTATTTATTATTCGCTTTCCTTCATCAACAGTTATCTGTCTTGGTCTTGTATGGATAAAAGTCATACCGTTGAATGAATCAATCCATATTTTTCCAGGTGTTTCATCAATCATTCTTTTTGCTACTTCCTTATCTACATACATTATGCCATTACCTCCTCAAGTTTGTAATCTGTTCCAAAAAATAAAGAATTAAAACATACTTTATCTACCATTCTTTTATTTTTATCATCAGTAATAGTTCCAATTTTTGAGATCACTTCATCTTTTGAGATTGTTGTGATCTGTTCACCTAATGCCATAGAATATAATGTTAAACCATTATTTTCATTTGCTTGAATACATCCATGACAAGGCATGTTTGTCTTTTTAATCTTACTTGTCAAAGGCATCACTGTTATAATCGGAGCATATTTTGTACCCAATGGATTACTTACTATTATATAAGGTCTTTCATTCGTTTGTACTGAATTTCCTTCATAATTGATTTTTGCTTTTATTATGTCGTATCTCTGTAAATCCATATGTACTCCTCCTCTCTTTTGTGTTTATGTACTTTGGATTACCTTTGATAATTTGCATTATAGCAAGTTGTCATCAACTTGTCAATGGGTTTATGTCAGTTTTTTAAAATAATTGACATATAGTTTGCAACAACTTATAATCAACTTATATTAATAAAGGAGATATTTACTATGCCACAAGGAAAAATCAAAGATGAAAACACAAGGGTTATGGTGCTTCTTTCTAAAGAAGTAAAAGAAAAGGCTGCTAAAATTGCAACAGCAGATGGACGCTCGTTATCTGGTTGGATTCGTAACCTCGTAACAAACGAAGTTAATAAGTTTGACGACACTAAAAACTAGTGTCGTATACATATTACATAAATTTAACAAGATCGAACGGATTCACTTCCATTGCCTTAGCAACCAAATCAAGTACAGCTAAATCAGGAACAGCACTTCCATTTTCCCATTTGCTAATTGTACTTGGTGCAATATCAGCCATTTTCGCTAACCCTCTTAGCGTTATTCTCTTTTCGGTTCTGATTTTCTTTCCAATATATTCAACCATAATCACATCTCCATCAATTTCTCTTTCATCCCCACAGCTCCGTTTGCATAGTTATTAACTGTTGTATTTACACTACTATGCCCCAACTGTTGCTGAACAAATGCAAGATTTCCATTTCTGTTCATTATACTAGCATAATAATGTCGCATCATATGCGGAGTAATACCATTTCCATAATTCTCAAATATCTGTTTGATATTTCTCTCTGTTGTACGTGTACCGTTTTTATTTACGAACACAGCTTCTTTGTCTACAATATTATTCAATGTATTTCTGTACTCTAGCCATTCTCTTAATGCTTTTAAAGCAGATCCAGTAAGATATACAGGTCTTTTTTCAGTTTCTCTTTGATATCCTTTTGGTAAAACCATAATATGTGACATATCATTAAGATCAATACATTCACTATTTTCATCTAAATGCAAATCTGATAAATCCAAGCCAGCAAGTTCAGACTCTCTTATTCCAGTTCCTCTTAAGACACGAAAAATAGCAATATTTCTATTCCTTACACATTCATCCTTTTTCCACATTATTTTTTCTTCCATATCATTAAGCTGATTTTCTGTTGGAAGTTTTTGTGTTAAATTGTTTTTAGAAGATATCCCTTTATATTTTATTTGTTTACTAAACTCTTCCATACTGTTATAGAGTTCTCTCAATAAACATTCTCTATATGAATATACATTTTTTATAAAACTTTTTATAATATTCTTTCTTGTTTCCGTTGTGGTTGGCGACATTCCATTTGTTTCCTTATATCTAAGGTATGAACTAATATTTTGTGGTCGCAAGTCACTAAAATCAGAAACTTCTATTCCAGAAATTGATTTCTTATTAATGATATTATTTTCAATCAACCACTGTAAAAAATCTTTAATTGCCACTAAATAATTTAACGCTCCGTTCTTGCTTTCCAACTCATTCAAGTAATCTCTTAAAAACTGTGGTGCGTTTAACTCATCTAACTTCCTATTGAGTTTTTCTGCGTTTTTATTTTGAACTTCTATCTTATAACACATAATTATCACTCCCTTGTGTAATCCGCTATCACTTTTGCAATAGCTTTAGCTGCTCTTTTACTTTTCAATGATTTCTGAATAGATTCTGTATTCCAAAAAACATCACTAAAATCAGCTAACTCACCACCGCAATTCCAGTTTGGAATACTAAAGAATCCTCCATTTACATATTCTCCGAAAATCACACTATAATAATTTCCATTATACTCAACACCCATATGGTGAATATTTTCAACATAAGCATCACCATTATAACCGATTTTATAATTTTCCATATTATGTTCCACCTTTCTACATATTATTCTCTACTTTATCCGTATAATAACGTGATCTAATTCGTTGAGCATAATCAAACATTTCCAGATAATCGTCACACCAGCGAATTTCTACATTCTTTGTAATTTCTCCGTTGCAACCTTCATTAAAACATGTTAGATCTTTAATATGTTTTTTCTTACGTTGATTTCCATTTCTTTGAATCCCACTTCCTAACTGGTTGATTTTCATACAATGAAGACATAAGAATCTTGATGCTCTTTTTGGATTTCCCATATTCATTTTTATCACCTCTTTTTCTGTAATAAAAAAGCAACCAGACCTTAATCTAGTTGCTTTGTTTACTATAATATTAAATTTATATTTCAATTACCAATTTACTTCCGAAACCAATCCAGCAGAAAACATCTCAGATGCATCTGACCATTTTTCTCCATCTTCAATATCATAGCTGATAATTGCAAGATAAACACCATTCAAGAATTCAGTTTCTCCTACATTTTCCATGTACTGTTTTGTGAAAGTTTCCATCAATTTTTTCTTAAAAGGTTCTATATTATCACCATTAAGCTCTTTCATCATCCATGTTTCTCTACCTTTGTAGATTCTATCTGGTAATTCACTGTTCTTTAAAACATGTTCCACCCATGCGCCACAAATGAATCCCCATTCTTCAATGTTGTTTACACAGAATTCTTTCTTTTCTGCGCCTTCTTTTACTCTTTTAAGAAGATCTTTCTTTTCATTGTAATTCATATTTTGAACCCCCTTGTTATAATTATTTCCGTAAAACAGCACATCTCATGTTATGGTTTATAATTGTTTTTATTTTACCATATTTCTATGGAAAATAAAAGAAGCAGTTGGTTTCTGCTTCTATTGCTTATTTCTATATTTAGCTTTATAAATTTTCTATCATCTTCTTGATTCGTTCAATCTCTTCATTTGTATGTGGTGTGCCACCTGCATTCATATCAACATACCATTGAAGAATTTCTCTTTTAGTCTTCAGATTATTTCGATATACATTAATGCGATATTCCGGTAATGGATTATAAGCAGCAATATATTTTGTAAAACTGAACTCATCAAAAAATTGTCCAAATGCTTTTAACTTATTATGTACAAAATTTTGAAGAGCCATAGTTCTTTGCAACCCATCGACACAAACATAGTCATTTGTATCAGGATTCCAGTTAAAATAAAAATCTCTTCCAGATTTTCCACCTTTTAAAATAAACTCAACATATTTACTTTGCTGAATCTCTGTCCAAACATGCCCTCTCTGAAAATCAGGGTTCATATTTAGATTATATTCTTTTATTTCATTCTCAATAAAATCAACATAAGAAATAAAACCAAAACATGTTGGATTTACTAATTCATATTCTGTAAATTTCGGAACTTCATTCCATTTCATATTAAGACCTCTTTTTATAATACTTGATATAAATGCCAGTTTTTAATTTTATTTGCTTTAAATAAGAAAGCAATTTTTCTTTGGGTTATATTTTTTCTCTTAATTTATTACAAAAATCAGAGGAATCAAGTAATGAGCCGTCAAATATTTTTTTACCTTCTGATTCATATATTTTCAATGAACCATCGAATCCTATAACAGCATATTCTCCGTTATATTTATTCATATCTGAAAGTTTCCATTTAACAACTTTATACTGTGTACTGTCATCCATAAAATCACAATATCCATCATGTTCTAAAAGAGCAATTCCAAACATATAAACTATATTATCCATTATCTATTCACCTCCAAATTTTCAAAAGAAATCGTCATTTCTTTTAACAATAGTTATCCATTGCTGGTATGTCTTGACTTGCAACAATATGTTCATCTTTTATTTGTGGAGCTGAATCAATAAACTCACCATTGAAATTAACTAGAGCTATTGTATCACTTTCAATACAAATAATTTGTGCTTCAGGATTATATACCTGAATCCTTTTTAGAATATATCTCATTTTATCAAAGCATTTTTGCATATCACGAATGTCTTTCTCTTTAATGCCATTAGTCATTTTATATCACCCTCCCCTCTAATCTACCTGTATAGAATTGTTTCCAAATCATTAATCACAATTTCCATCTGTCTTTTTACTTCTTCTTCTTTAATTTCTATAAGAGATATTTTATAATCTTTAATTTTCTCTTCAATTTGATCACAACACCATGTAGAATTATTTCGTTTTCTATCCATCAATACCACCTCTTCTAATCTTCCAAGTAAATCATTTATTTTAACACTTATATTTTAATTCGTATTTATCGTTATTCGATAATCCAGTAGATTCATCTAAAATATCTTCATTTACTTCATACATTCTTAATGCAACTTCGGTTATCCTTAATTCTTTTACAGTAAGACATTTTGCTGTATTGATTTTTTCGATAATCTCTTTTGAAAATTCGTACATTACATCACCTCAATCCTAATTTATCAGCACATTTTTTACAATAGAATTGATCCTCAATTCCATTATAGAATCCATTGTCATAACTACCTCTGACACATTTTATATTGCCTGTCACATCTTGCTTTTGTTCTGTTAGAATGAATTTCCCACATTTACAGCATGTAATATCCCATTGTTCCATTATTTATTGTACCTCTTTGTACTCAGTGTCTAAAAATGAAGCCAATGAATATATATCATCAACTCTTTTATCATTTTGATTGCAATATGCAACGTATTCATCTTTTAATGCAAATAAATACCCAGATATTTCATCTATTGATAAATTCTGTTGCATATCTGTTTGTAATTTTTCATACTGTTTCATTTATATCACCTCTTTCAATCTTCCGAGTAAATCATTCATTCATTGGATTATTCATCTATTCCAAATTCATCATACAATTTTGTTTGTAACTCTAAAATAACTTTCCATAGTTCTTTATTATTTTCATACATTGATTGTTGTACACATGTATCAATTTTATATTTTATTTCATCATTGCGATACATTCCTTTATTCATAATAGATATGCCACTTTCTATACTACTAATTCTGCATTTTCATCTGCCTTTACAAATCCATTTCTCTTAAACTGCTCTCATTGTCATAAAATTCAGCTTCAACTTCTACTGATAATTTCGCTTTTATTTGGGTTTGTCTTTCATTTTACTCACCTCAATCTTTTACCTCTTCTCTTTGCCTACCATCAATATACCACTTAATTTTAAAATCAAAATCACTTTCTATTACATGATCAATGTATGACCCTAACTTGTTCAGCTTAATTATAGATACATTATCTATATCTATAATAACAGGATTGCCAGATTTTGTATTAACACTCATACCATTTGCATTATTTGTAATTGGTAAATAATTTATATATCCGTTCGAATCAGTTTCATTGTTTAAAAGAACTAAAGATTTCCCATCATTAGTTTTATAAATATCAAGTCTTTCCATTTATTTCACCTCAATTCCCATAATCTCACAAAATTCTTTATCCTTAATGACATCTACAATTTTGAAAAATCTATGTGCAATCTCATTAAACATATCAGCCTGACAAACTGCTTCTGCTGCTTTTGGATGTTCGCTTTCCACAAAAGTCTTATATTCTGTTACCAAATCAGAAAATAATTCTTGCTCATTCTCCCTTTTACAACTCACTCTAACATAACTATCATAGCATTCTTTTAATTTGTCATTTGGAATACCTATAAATAAATTTCTTCTTGACATAATATTCTCCATTTCTAAACCAAAGGAAAGTTAAATTTCTTTGCCTTTTACTCACAAAAATTTTTAGCCCATAAGATACTCCCATCATTGTTGCAGGTTAATTCAATCCCATATTTTGTTTTAAACCATATGTCAAGCCATTCAAGGAAGTCTTTTGTAACATTAATAATGTAGCTACTAACACAATTCATATTTGGCAATGCAATTTCCATATGTGGAATACGTGAATATTCTGTTTCCCCCTCATACTCATATCTGAATGGACACCCTTAATCACTAATTCGTTATTCAATTCTATTACCATTTCTCTTGTTATCTTCATACTATTACCTCCATTCTTAAACCCATAGTAAACTTAAAGTTATTGTGGGTTTATATCTGATATTCAGATGCGCACTTGTCACATACACTAAGATTATCTTCTTCAATATAGTTGCCACATAACTTACAATGATGTGTTTTATGTTTATTCTGTTCTATTTGAAGTAGTATATCTTTTTCTCTTTCTGCTTCGTCTAAATCAATATCGAAAAATTCAGCAAGCAATTTTTCTTTGTTAATATAGTCTCCATTTCCCATAACATCAGCAAATGGGTTTTCTCTCTTTTGCTTTCTGTCAAATACGGTATATTTACCTAAAAACCAATCCAAAAATTCTCCGCATAATTGTGACTGTTCTTGAATTTCTACCATTCTATCCAGTGTTGGTGTTTTTGACTTTTTCATAAAATATCATCCTTCCATAGTAAACTTAGATTTCTTAGTCATTAAATAAGTAATCTCTTGCATATTCATCACCAAATTTCTCATACATCCATCTTCTATAATCCGGTGTACAATTACCTGAATGGTGATACACTTTGACATCATAATCTGTAATCTCATAATCATCATCAAGTATAATGGTTGCATTTGGATTCTCTTTTAGTCTCTCTTTGTCAAAATCAGGAACCTCGATATATCCCTCTAGTCCAATAGAACGTTCATCTCGTGTAATATTTAGTTCATTGATTTTTCCATCTGAATCAATAAATAAGCCATACACTTCTCTTAATTCCGCATCTGTTAATCTATTTGCATATTTCATAAAATAATTCCTTTCTGTTTCAAAAGAAAACTTGGTTTCATTGATTTATTCAATTGGCTCGTCTAATCTTTTTCCATATACATCTACATAACCGCCATAAGTATTTCCATTCTCTTCATACCAAAAATACCATTCTGTACCTGTTATTCTCTTTACATTTATGTCAGAAGTCTTTGTATTCTTAATCCATTTTTCCGCTTCATTAATAGCAACATCTTCATTTGAATATATCCCAAGCACCCTTGCGTTTGCTTCTGGGTGTTCTCCTTTATTATTAATTGCTGTATGTACTATTGTATATAACATGTCATTCACTCTCCAATCTACTTAATTCCAGCTTCCTTACACAATTCTAAAAACTCATCCTGACTAATTTGCATTTCTGGTTTAATAGTTGTTTCGTAATAGTGAATTGTATCGGCTGTAAGATTATAATTCTTATCAGACTTTGCAAGATCAACCATTGATTCTAATGTAAATTTTACAATACCTATGTATGTTTCTTTATCTATTCCATTCATTTTATTCTCCAATCCACTCCATCTCACCAGCAACATCAATAGCATCGTCTAAATTATCACATGGTCTACAAGATCCTTCTGGAAGTAATTCTTTACCATCTAACACTCTGACAACCTGCGTAACTGTTTTACCAAAACCTTTACAATCATTCACTATAATAACTACTTTCCCATTCCCATCATTGTAATCATATGTAGTAAACATATTTTTCTCATTTGCTTTCCGTTTGTAGTCTTTGTATTTCTCTTTTATCTCTTTAATAGTCATTGAGTAATCTCACTCCATTCTTCTATAGAATCTATTCCAAACCAATCATCTTCTCAAAATACATTGCAGCCTTTCCATTTGCGCCTTCGTATTTACGTCCAATACAACCAACTAATGCCGAATCTAAAGACATATAAGAATTATTTGTATCAGCATAATTAATATATGTATGCCATAAATGTTTAGGTGCAGTTTTGCTTTCGTATTCTATAATTTGATATTCTCCAATACAATGTATATCAATCACTTTGCCCCATGTAAATTCTTCCCTTATTAATTCCAGTTTTTCATCAGGTGTCGCTTCTCTTACATCAGCATCTGTAATCGTATCTAACTCGCTAAAATAACAACATCCATATTTACACGGATGAAACTTAAACTCATTTTCACTTTTTACAACTGTTCCAATCTGATTTTTATATACAACTATATCTCCATATTTCATATATTTTTACCTCCAATTTTCAAATGAAACTATTATTTACTTAGAATATGTATTCTATATTATACAAATCAATCATCGTGCGTTTTTCAGTTGTACCTCTAAAGAAATTAAATTCCGTAGAATTCATTAATGGAGCGGTTTTTGCGAACTGTTCCAAAATTTTATTACTACATTCTTCTAATCCATTATTACCATAACATTCTGCCTTCAATTCACACCATGTAATTCCAACATTTTGAGGAACTGAAATGTATTCTTTAAAAATTTTAGGAATAATAACTCTTTTTATTTCTGATGGTTCAACTCTTTTTGTAATATATTCTATATAATCATCTACATGTGTATCTGTTTTACCAATTTTATTTTCCTTTGCTTCACATTGAATCTCCAACAATGCTGCACCATAATTAGGGAATGAGTTCTGTTTACCAATCGGGCTAAATAAATATACCACCGATGTATCATTTTCTGCTCGTTTTCCTTCGTCCCAATTATTATTTCCACACTCATCCATGCTCAGAATTCCATTCTCAATTATGGACTTCAAATCACAAATATCTACGTTTTTGTATAATAGCATTATTATTTCTCCGTTTTAAATCCATTATTTTAATTAATAATATCTTTTAGTAAATTCTTTATTATACTTCAACAATGCATCTCTTTCTATCTCATCAATTTGATTTCATTCTTATCACTCCAATCTATTTATTCTCTAAAACAATGTTAATACAAGGAATTCTATATGAGTAGTCTCTGTTTCCACCAAAATCGTGATCTGACATTCTAATCACAATTGTTTTATTCTTGTAATCATTTTCTTCATATTCAGAGTACGTTTCTGTAATATTAATCCCTCTAATTGTTTCTCCGATATTAAGAAATTTACCGATATTATCCTCTGTAACAGGAATATTAATATTCAGATATACAGACAAACTACTTCTGGAAAACTCAACAGCGTAATCAACATCATCTGGAAAATTCTTAATAATGTTTGAATATCCTTCAGACAATTTTTCAATTTTATCTATTTTCCTTTTATATGGCTCATATGTATCTTCCATATCTATGTCAATCACTTCGCAAATAAAACTATAATGATTTTGATATGTATTATAATCCATTAGATAATCTGAATTTACATCATCTCTAATTTCCTTAAAGTCATTCTCATCCACTTCATCCAAAAAAGTTTTCAAATTAGACTTAAAAATATTACTCCAATATTCTTTTGTTTCTATGTCTTTATTTTTGCAAATCGCATTTTCAAAAAATTCTGCTGTTAATTTGTCTTTTTTCATTTTAATCACCTCATTGACATATTTAATATTTAATGCTATTATATTTTTTGTGTTGGAAGATTAGGTTTAGTACCTTTTCGAATTACGTGACTAATTAAACAGAGAAGGTAATCCCTTCTCTGTTTTTATTTTACGCAATTCCTTCCCCATAGGTCGTTTAATACTTTCTGATCGCTTGGTAGATTCGAATAACTAATTCCAATAGTCTGTAACTTGTAGTATTCTTCTTTTGTAATGTCGATTCCATAATCGCCTTTAACAGTTTCTCTATAGCCGAATTTATCCTGGCATTCAGGTCTGAAGTACCATTTCTTATAAATTGGTTTATCTCCATGTTCCCATGCAAAAAGACAAGTAATTGTTCTACCAGTAGCAATCTCCGTTGTAACCGATCTTCCAAAATAAGGATTGTACTGCATATAAGCTAATTTGCCTCTTTCAATTGCATCTTGCTTTTCACGTTCACTCATTTCGAATAACTGCTGTGTACCCCTCCCATAAGAAGTGTCATACACTTTACTACTGTTTACACCAACAGTTGAATACAATTTAACTCCGTTTCTATCAGTAGTTTCAACCCTCTTTACTCGCTCTCCATTGATGTAATCATTGCACAATCTGTCCATATAATGCACGTTCCCATTTTCATCAACTCTACGAGTAGTTTTCTTCATATCATAATTATCTTTAGATGCCTTTGCAGCACTTCCTGCATAAATTCCTAAGAATGCTAATAGTCCTCCGAACATATTCATCAACCTCTTTTCTCTTCTATATTATTTTCGCCATTTATCCATTTCATCTACCGACTTCTTGTTGAGATTATTATACATATCTTGTCTCTTACGAGATTCTTCCTTTTGATTCGCTTTCCAAGGAAGATAAATACAGAAGTATCCTGCAATCAAACATCCAATTAACTGTGCCATAATAATTACCTCCGTTATAATTGTTTACGTTCCTATTACTGTTATTTTAATTTTATCATACAATCTTAAATTTTGCACTATATATCCAAGTATTAAAATGATCCATATTTAGTAACTTTAATACATCCTCAAAGCCTTTAATGATATCCGTTGCAAACAAAAACCCTTTACTGTATCCCTCGTAATTATTATTAGGAATAATTGTAAGATACTTTCCATTCTTATGTACTTCGTGTCCTCTTTTAGACATTTCCTTCTTAAAATCTTTGTAATTAAACATAGTAATTACCATTCCTTTCCATAAAAATAAGAGATTGGATATTCCAACCTCTTATATATTCTCCAAGTAAATTTCCGTTTCATGTTAATCAAGTATGAATCGGTTTTCTTTTACGTTACTTACTCTATAAATTCCATTTATCTCTTGCAAAGAATAATAAGTAGTATTATTTCTTATATACTTATTGGTGATTTTACAAGTAACTAATCTGCTCCATTTTTCTGTTACATAAACAGATATTTTTACTGTGTCACCTATTTTATAATCCATTCCAATCACTCCTATCTAAATCACAATTCCAATACTTACTCATAGTTTCTACATATATCCATTACTGTATCTATCACATTTAGTTTAGAATCAATTCCATAACCACTCATTAAGTCAAAAGAACTGTTATCTTTGGTATAAACTAAATCGCAATAATGATGCCATCCATCTTCTTCATCATAAGCAAAAGTAATTTCAAGATTTATACCATCGACTATTTTGCATTGCCAAGGTCGTTCATCAAAACTTTCGGGTTTATTACCTTCTCCATTCCATAAAGCAGGATTCATATCATTAAAAAATCCATTTACAATTCTCGTGGCTTTTTCTCTTGTCATATTCTAAGCCTCCATTCTGTCAAGAAATCATCGTTTCATTTCTCTTTCAAAAATAGCCATAGCATCCCTCAATCCTTGATTATATGCTTGCGCAATTTTATATTCTTCTGATTCTTTGACATTTTTAATAGTTGTATCCATCATTTTCATTGATATAATGATTTCTTTTTTAATTTGATTTATCTTATCCATACTTATCTCCAATCATACAATTATTTAATAGTTATACACACCAATATTCTTCTCCATCCATTGCTCTTTTAATTTCATCAATAGACAAATCATATAAATCAGCAACAAAATCTATTGCACTATCAATAGATTGCAACGAAGCAAATTTTCTTCTGTCTCTAAGACAACTAATAGCTTGCTGCAAATTTCTCTCCTTGTGTAATAATTCCTGCTGTTTAATTACTGCGTATTTTTCATAATTGCTTTGACTCATAATTTCACCTTCCTTTTGAAATCCTCATTTCATATGTCTTACCAAATTTGCATAGTATCTACCTATACCACGTCCATTGTCAAATTTCTGATATTTATGAAACTTAATCGGATTATCTTTAATCAATTTAAGTATATCATCAGGAAAATTATTTTTATTAGCAATTTCTATCATCTTTTCGTTCGCAAATTTCTCTGTGCATGAACCGAAAGGACAACTAATAGAATTCACTCCCCATGATTTTTCTATAATATTGATAATTTCTGTAATATTCTGCATTCTTATTATCTCCATTCTTCTAAATAAACTCTTGTTTACTTGCCTATTTCACATCCCATTTCACTTCATAACCAGTAATTTTCTTTCCAAAATCACAAGCATGTACGACTACAGCTCCGCAATTATTACACCATAAAGCAAAACTATTAACTCCTGCACCCATCCTATTAGCACCACCACGCTTCATTTTTGATCCACACCAGATACAAGTACATTCGTTAGGAATCTGCACTCCATTATTTACAACACTTTTAATTTCCATTATTATCACTCCGTTTCTACACTAATTCATCAACTTCAACTACATCAGGATTATCGCTGAACCACGAATCATCTTCTGCAATTTCCTTTATCTCAATAAAATCTCTTTCAGAATCAAAACAATCGTTGTGTTTTAAATAAGCCATCTTGACCTTTTCTCTTGCATCTTCATATGAATCTGCCTTTACAATTCCAACAGCCAATTCTTCAATTCTGTATGCATATAAGTTTGTAATATCTAGCATAATCATCACCTCTTTATAATTTTATCTTTCCATAATCGGGAATCATCTGAATAAATTCATCTGCATTTGTAAACTGTTTATTGATTTCAACCCAATACTGTTCGTTATTTGTATCTGTACAACAAGCTTCTAATTTGAAATCATGCTGTGCGTAAATCGTTAAGCATAGTTCTACTTTTTGAACAGATACACCTTTTGGAACTTCTTCAACAGTTGCGTATTCTTCCAAAAAGCTATCAATTTCGCTTTCTTTTAAATCATAGTTGTAAAATGCCTGTAATGGCTTGTCTGTATTATCTAACTCATTAAATGTGATTTTCGTATAATCTAACATATCAAGCACTCCTTTCCGCACTACAGAAGAAATCATCTTTTGTAAAACTATATCCATCATAGTGTTCATAAATAAATTCATCACTTACATATTCATCAATAAATGAAATTGCTATTTCCTATAACCATTATTAATGTATTTTACAATTTTCTTAAAATCTTTATCTCTTGCATATGCTACTTTCGGCTTGCTTCCATCAATATTAAATTCCGTTACACTTGAAATTGCATAACCTTGTACTGTCAATTCTGCTAAATATGTTAGCAAATTTAATTTCCATCCAATAGAATCGAAATCAATTTTCTCTCTCATTTTCTGCACTTCTTCTGTATATTTGTCATCGACTTCAACAACAATGCTAGAAGCATATGTATTTACTTTGAATAGTCTATTATTTATTTTTCTTACCATAATAAATTACCTCACTTTTCATTTCTAATTTTATCCAACTGCTTCTTTAATTTTCCATCGTTAATTTCAACATCATATCCTGACAAATAAGAAACAATATCACTTGCTCTTTTATTGCTTCGTGTAATACATACAGGAATCCCATCTACTGCAATAACTGTCTTGTATGTACTGTTATATTGTTTTACTCTTGTCTGTGTAATTTTCATTTCCATCACTCCAATCTATGCTTCATAATCAAATTCGCTTAATCCACCACTTGCAAATACATATTCTGCTACATCTGGAACAAATATCATAAGATTATCAGGATATTTTCTTTCATCCTTAATTGCAAAATATCCTCTTTCTTTTACATCATCATCTTCAAAGTAATAACCAAAAATCATTTCTATTAAATTTTTCATTGATGTTTCTGGTTCGTATTTCTGTTCTCTGATCCATGCAGCTATATAATCGTAATCGCACCATTTCTCTTTTGGATATATATTGTAATCCTTTTCCTCTGTCCATTTACCTGTCCACTGATCTACCATACTTATACCTCTTTGTAATCTTCCAATAGCTCATTTAAGTTACCTTTTCTCCACCGATGAAGTTTTCCATCGCCAGTATAATTTCTAACAACTCCAACCTTATGACCTGCAACTTTCTGATCGTGCTGTATATACTGACGAACAGAATTATGATGATGTCCATCATTATGCACTTCTATGTACTTTTGTTTATTTCGCTTGTTTTGATATATCCTTACTTCCATATTAATATCCCTCCAATCGTTTCCATTCACCATTTTTCTGTTCCCATGCAGTCGGATTTAAGCCATACAAATCCTTTTTTGAACAATTCATCATATCTTTTATCCATCTGCTCTTTGGTATTGAACATTTCTTCGTGGTCTAAATTACCTTTATTTTCACCAGACAGTTTATATAGTACACCATAAGCCTAACTCATTCATTACTTGGCAAATTCCATTTTGTAATGAAGTACATGTATATTTATCTACATCATCTTCAGTAAAGTTATCATTTTCCTCAAAAATATCATTAATTTTTTGGCACAGATTACCCAACTCTGTTTTCTGTTCTTCTGTTAATTTGTTTAGTAAGTCTTCCATTTAATCATCCTCCTTTAAGTTAGGACACAATCCAAGACCACCATCAATCCTAGGCACTCTTCTATATGCTTCTCTGTGTGGGCACTCTTCTCTTTTGCACTCTGGACAGTAACATTTCTTGTATTCTTCGTAGCTCATTTTCCAATTTGTTTCTTCTACAAATCTTTCTCGTGTAATCATATTAATCACTCTCCCTTCAATTCAGCATAACCACCATCGAAATTTTGTTTCCAACTTCTGTATATTCCGTTTACATCTCTAAACTCTAAGTAATATGCCTCTCTCCAATCCCAAGGCTCTTGCCATGCAATTTCTGCAATCTCACAAACAATTCCTTGAACATGAACAACATCACCAGGTTTTAAATCTCTCATACTAATCACTCTCCTTTTAATGCTTTTTGTACTTTCTTATTGAAATCTCCGTACTTCGCTTTCCATTCAGCAATTATTCCTTCTGTAGGTTCGCCAATCAAGTTGTATCTTTCTTGTCTGTATTCTTCGGGATCTTCACAACATTCTGTTATAAACACAGCAGTTCCAAATTTATCTGCATCACATCCAAAACCACCAGTTGCAAGTACAATTTGATATTTTGCATCTCTAAATTCTGGTTTGAAAAAATCTGGTTTAATTACTACTAACTTGCCTTCAATATTGTCACTTAATGGTTTACATTCGCTTCTATCAATTATTGTTTTCATTATCGTTTACCTCCTTCGCCCAATCTGGTTCAATTCCTCTTGCTCTCCATTCTATTACAGAAACTTTGTAGCCTTCGTTTTCTGGAAATTTTTCTTTTAATAATTTGTAAACCCGTTTTGCTTCCCAATCGTATGTAAGCTATCCTTGTTCTGTTGCGAATAAATATTTGCCATCTTTTGACACATTTATTCTTGTATAATCAACCATTTTACTTGCCTCACTTTCTAAATAAACAGTTCTTTCCTCTGGTTTTAATTCATACAACCAAGCACTATATTTAAGTCATCACTATCCAATGCAGAACGATTCATTATTGCATGTATCTTTTGGGGCATTTTTGAAATAATTTCTTTTCGTTTTGCCATTTCCTTATCTCTCTTGTCTTTCTCGTATTGTAAATCATCTTCATTCCATTCAAGAAATTCCTTGAAATATTCAACTTGATTATTTTTTGTATCTTTGATATACTCATATACCTTTTTAACATCTTCAATTTCCCTTATAAAATCGTCATACATATCATCAACAATATATTGTAATGCTGGTTTCAGTTCTTCAATCCACTCTTCTCTTGTGTAATAATCTTCATTGCACTTGAATGATTCTTCTTCATCTACATTTCCTTCATTATCAAATTCAAGCAACTGATAATAATTTGAATATCCAAGCTCATTGAAAATGTTATACATTGTCCAAGACCAATTAATTCTTCCATTTTCTCTTTGTACAAGATCTTTATCATACAGGTAAAACGATGAAGTTCTGCCAATATGATGACACATTGCTCTAAAATCAATTTTCTCTTCAGCACACCAATCTGTGAACTGGTCATATGTTGAATTACAAAATCTATAAAAGTATGAATTTTCACTACATTCTTCATTATCTGCATAGCAAAGTGGGAACTCTTTTTCCATATTTCTGTACTCATAGAAACTTGCATCGTGCAATTTCAGATCCATTGAATCAAACATACCTTCATTTTCTGCAATATAATCTTTAATCCGTTTACACTGTTCGTTTGCTTTTGCGACTAATTCTTTAATCTCTGCCATAATCATCAACCTCGCTTTCTATGCTATCTGCCTTACTATATCTTCAATGTTCCCATTCATTACAATCACAGCATCTTTGTTATCAGGATGTTCACTCATAAAATCTCTCAATCCTTCAAACTGTTTATTATCTGCATTTTCAATCATCTGCCTTACATCTTTATTGTGCAGCTTAATCAGATAAACCTTTTCATAATACTGTTTGAATAACAGATTTTTCTTTTCACAATACTGCTTAATTAAATCAATCTGTCTCTGTTCCTTTTCTCTGATTGCTTCAACCTTTGCTTTCTCATTAGCTTCTGCTTGTTCTTTTCGCTTACGATTTCCAATCAGATGATTAAATAATGAGTTTGTTTCACACAGATCCTTAATAACTGCATTATTAATGTCATATGCATCAGGATTATCTTTGTCAATCCACCATAAGAAGTTATCAATTGTCCTGTTGAAATTCTCTTCAAAGATACATCTGTTACCAAGATTTCTGTTGTAGATTTCCTCTCCGTTTCGCTCAATCCGTAATGATGTATATACATTTTCATCTGGTTTATTATTGTAGATAGTCCATTCATATCTATTCTGTCTGCCATATACGGTTAATCCGTATGCACTGTATAACTGTTTCTCTTCATTCTTTAAATATAAAAGTCCCATTTTACTTGCCTCCATAGTTCAAATCTAAATTTGTATATTTTGCCCATTTCCCTGTATAAACACCATTCATTCTTTCTTCAAAAGTTCTCTTTCTCATTCCATACATTTCTGTTGCAACTTTATACATGTCATAAACAAGATCCTTTTCCGTATCAATAATCATAAAATCTTTTGGATTTTTCACATTGTCCAATACATACTGCATGAAATCTCTGAATGTAATTAGTCTGTTTGTTGTACACCATACAAGAATTTTGTTTTTGTCTTTGGTGTCTCTTGTTACAAATTTCATCAACTGCATTTCACATTCTCCTTCCTAATAAAATAAGACAGACACATTTGTTTGCGTCTGCCTTAATTTATTCTCTGTATTATTTACTCTCAATCCATTTGCTTATCATCAAGTAAATAATAAAAACAATAATTGTTGCAACAATCACTTTCCAATCAAATAAATCTACTCCCATTTTATTTGCAATTCTATTAATTGCTAATCCTAAGAAAAATGGTAATACTTTTAACAATGCTTCTATAAAATTTTTCATTTTGTTCATCCTTTCTTCTAAGTAAATTACAATTTCCTTTGACTATATATATTCAACAATATCCGTGTTCGTATTTCTAATTTTACCTTCTGATATATAATCAGATTTCTCTCTGCCACTCTTACAGTTTCTGTAATAATTTAGCAACATTACAAGATCGCCATCAGGAATATTGTAACTATATTCAATACCTCCATTACTGTCACAATGAATAACTTCTATACCTTGTGATTTATTCTCTAATACAATCTTACATCCATTGTTTACTTCAATTTCTTTCATATAATCACGCTCCTATTCTACCGACCAATTACCAACTTTATTTCCTTTGATTAGATATTCTCTAATTCTTCATTCAAGTCTGCAATTCTCTCTTTGATTTCATCAATGTCTGGCTGATAACTGTCAATAATTTCTTCCCTCTCTTCTGTCGTCAGATCTTCATCGTCAAGTTCATCTTCCAAATCGCTTTGGATATCAGCAAGTTCATCTTCTGTCTCCTTAATTTCCTTTCTAATCTGTTCTTCGCTTCTAATCCCAAGCCATTCATACACCTGTTCAGAATCGAACCACAGTAAATCATTAAGCTGCGTTTCTGTCATTCCATCAGGATATAAATCTTCAAGAATGTTTTCTAATTTTCCGCATTTACCTTCTCTCTGTATTCTGTCAAGTGTATCAACTGCACCACTCCAAGCCTTAAAACTATCTAAATCTAATTCATATGTAATTGTCATATTCTTCACTCCCTTCTAATAATTCAGACTTACAACTCGCCCGTCATCAAGTTCGAGATAATTTTCATCCTCATTGACTAAATCCTCTCCAAACTTTTCATAATTGAAATATCTATCTGCAATAGAATCTCCATTCTTAATATATCCAAAACTCCATGCTTCTTCGTATCCTAAGTCTGAGCTGTCTTGGAACACGCTGCTAATAATTCCTCTGTCTCTGTAATCCAGATAATATTCATCAAATATCTTCTCAATATCTGCATCATCCAATGAATATTCATCCTTCATATATTCGATTTCGCTTTCAATGATTTTCTGCTGAAATTCTTTTGCTTCTTCAGATTCGAGCTTATCATAAATGTGCTGTACTGCTTTCGCTAAAGCTATTCCTTTGTTATAACGTTCATCTCCCTTTACAATTCCATAGCCTAAATCATTGATTGCCTTATTGAACTGAATCAATTCGTTATATTCTGCCTCAGTTAATACCGTTTCAATATCTTCATAAGCAGGAAATTCATGCCCACTATAACAAGCTCCGTTTAAATTCACTCTTCCAAAATAATGATTGCATTCAAATCGTGGATTCTTTGAATCAATATATGCACAACAATCTCTGTCATCCGAATCCTTTTCTCTAAATAAGAATAAATAACTCATAATCATACCTCCTACTGAATTTCTCTTAATTCCTCCATTTGTTCTTCTGTAAAAATTCTTATCAGATCTTTATATTCTTTGATTACTGCAATATAAATTCTCTCTGCTGTTCTACTATCCTCGTTATATCCAAGTTCTGAACAAAAATCTTCAAAAGTTCCTGGATCATATTTCTCTAAACAAGCAAGCACATCATATTCGTTTGGTACAGCATCTGCCTTTAATCTTGCTAAATCATTTTTTGCTTTTACCTTTTCACCATATGACATATCTTCAACTCTGTTATATTTGAGCTTCTTTTTTGCGTATTCCTCAAATGTCATTGTGGAAATTTCTGTATTGTGAATGCTATCCCAGAATGTGAACGTCATTTTACCTCTAGGTGTTGTGATTGTTACATCATACCAATTTCTTTTTTCTTTCTCTTTCCAGTTCTCATTCCGTGAAATACCACCATACACAATTTCACACTTTGCATTTGCCTTATTTAATAAGTTCTTTGCCTGTTCTAAATATTCGTTCATAATTCATTTCCTCGCTTTCTTGTAATAAAATAGGCAGCTAGGTATTTATTCTCCTAACTGCCTTTGCGTTTACTATAAATTTGTTGCATTTCCATCTTCATCATATTCAATTGGTGCAATGTGAACGGCATAACCGATTTCTTTTTCTTTGTCATAAATTTCCATTGTGCCACCTGCACAAAATTCAAATGAGAACCGCTTATCATCCGATTCAAGTAATTTAATCAAATGATCCGTGAGTTCATTTAAGTTCCGTGCATCTTCTTTTAACTTTTCAATACTTGTCATTTCGCTTCACTCCTTTTCATAAATCTCTAACTTATGCAACAAATCAAACATTGCTACATATCTACCCTGATTCCGTTCTTTTAGTTTATCATTGTCGTTCTGCATTGCATCATCATAATCTTTATTTACTTTTCTAAATTCCTCTGCAATAATCTCAAGAATTTCATCCTTTGTCTTGCTACATGTATATTTTGCCATTTCTCTTCACCTCTTCCTTGTAAATCTTAGTTTCTTTGTTAAAATAAATCATTCTTTTTTATTTCTTTAAGAACAACATCTCTGTTCTTCAAAGTAATTGTATATGGTATGCCTCCTCTATATCCAAATATTTTACCAGATTCACGCATTTTTCTGTTGTCTTCTGCTGTAAACCTCCTTCCACTACTAACAACAGAACCAATTTTAAATAATTCAGAATTAAGTTTCTCCCTTGCATTTGCCTCACTATCAGCCTCTATATTCCTTGTACATGTTTTAATCTTTTCTTCCTTAGTTGAACTATCAACATAAGTTTCTGAAATCTCAAATACATATACGTTATCATAAGCAGGAATACCTAATTCCCAACATACAATTTCTTTTGCTTCTGATTCTAAAATTCCTTGCAGGGCTACCCGAAAAGAAATTCTTTCATCCTTTGAAAGCTGTTCATACTTTTCCATTCTTTCTATTTCAAATGGAAATTCATAATCAACCACTCTGCCGCTATCATAAAGAGCATCAACAGTTGCATCATCACAAGTAAAAAATGAACCATCAGAACAAACAAACCAATTTGTCTTTCCCTTTCCCTCTACATCTTTTACAGTTGCGAAATCTTGGTACATTTCTGTTGGACAATCAATCTCTCCAATGTATCTATACTGCAAATCTTCTTTCAGACTTACAACCCTTCTCCGTGAATCTTCCTCTATAGCAGAAAATAAATTCTGCCAATCTTTATTACTTAACGCCTCTAACTGTTCCATAATATTTGCCATAATATCATCCTCCATTCAGATTTAGTTTGTCATCATCAGTATACAAGTTACTATCTTGCATAGACCGCCTGTAATAAGGCGGTTTCGACTTAATTCTTTGTAATGAAATGCGAATTTAATGGTCTGTTCCATATCCATGAATAACTACATTGTTTTTATCGTCTACATATTCAATTAAGCATCCTGGCTGCCATCCTCTGTAATGCAACGGTTTGATTTTTCCAAGATCTGTTATATCAAACACATGCATTTCTTCAATTCCATTAAAATCGCTTTCATTTGTTGCTTCAATAATCCAACAAGAATTTACAATCTTGTTTATAATTTTTTCACTTCCTTCAATAGTATACTGTACTAAAAATTCCATACTTATCACTCCTTCTTATTAAATCCAATGAAACACGCATTTCAAAACTACATGTTTTTCCATTTCTCAACCATTTCTTCGTGTCCATCGCTTGCCTGAGATTTAGTCGCATAAATATCGCTGTCTAAATCCATCCAATTTGATACATTTCCATTTTCATCACTTGCAAAAACCATTGTTTCCCATCCGTGATCTAATATATAACAAGTATCAATCCATACATAACCTCGTGTTCTTGTTTTTACTGTTGTTGATTTTTTCATATTTTTCTACCTTTACCTTTCCAAAAGAAATATCTGTTTACTCTGCTATTACATTCATCGAGATAATAAAATCCACATCTTCCTGCTCATTATCTTTTAGGAACAATTAAATTTCCTGTCAATGTAACTTCGATTCCATTTTCACACTTTCTAAGACTTCCTTTTTCAACCTCAAAATCATTATATTTAAGAGAAATACTATCTCTCCCATTATATTCAGCTACAATTTTTCCATCCAACCATACATAAACGTTTTCATTTTCGCTTATATATGATAATAAATCACTTAATCGCATGAACTATACCTCTTCGCATTCTTTTACCTTTTTAAACTTTCTTCATCTACAATGCAATAACAACCAATCGCATTTCCAACTCTGTCATTATCAATTCCAAGCGATGTAATAATTTCATTGAATGTGCCTTCGCTATAATCTTCTCTGTAGATTTCAAGGTATTTCTGACCTTTGGTTACATAGTTCTCTTCTGTTCTACTTCTAAAACAATCTAAAGCATTTTGCAAGCAATCAGCTTTTCGCTTTGCGTCATTCCAATAAGTAAAATATGTTCCACTTGACCACTGCTGATCTTCAGGCTGCGTTGGATCATAGCCACTTGCAACCGCATACTGTGTATCACTTTCGCTTTGCAGTAAAGCATAATTATCTTTCCGTAATAACTCTGTCCATTTCATGTTCTTACACCTCCTATTCAATCACTTCTACTTCTTCGCTTGATCCAATAAGTATTAAATCTTTCATTGGACAATTTTTATTCAAACAATCTGCTTCAAATATGAATCCATCGTTCGATGTACAGATCCATTCTTCTTTCATATGCTTGAATTTTGTTCCTACTTTAATTTCTCTTGTCTGCACAGTTTTATACCTCCTGTAACTTATTCTCTTTTATTAATCGTTCACGAACCATTCTGTTCAAGTCTTTATTGACTGCTATGATTTTATGAGAAGTTCGATTCATATAAATGAAATGACTTCCCTTGCACCGTGTAAATCTGTATCCATTCTGTAACAGAATCGGTTCAAATTCTCTTAGTTGTTTTGTCTTTCTATATGCCATAATTCATCTGTCCTTTCCTTATTATAATGTGTTTGCCCGTATAGCCTGATAGCATAGCTTCATTTCGCTTTTATCGATGTTTCATTTTCATCACTCGCTTTCTAATATATTATTCGCTTCTTAAAATAATTTTTTTCATTAAAATAGCGACCACAATTATTTTGCAGTCGCTTTAATTTCATTTGCCTTTACCATTGCATTGTTCATGTCAACGCAGATCCCATGACAAGTTCTACGTTCTCCGCATCTTTTACACAATGCATTGAATAATTCGCCTTTTATTTCTCTTTCCATTTAGACCTCTTCTCTTTCTAAAAGTGTTTCGTAATATTCGCTTTCGCTTTCAAAAAGCTGGTATTTTCCATTGATCCAACCCATATAACCATCCGGTACTTCATATCCTTTCATCTATTCTTTCGCCTCTCTTTCTGTTCTCCTTGCTAAATTATTTTCGCTATCTGGGCAAATTCCCATAGCTAATAATGCGTCTTTCGCTGTGCATCCTGTAATAATCGCATAGAATAATGCGTCCCATGATGCTTGATTATCCCGTAATGTTCTTGCCATGATTTTCACTCTCCATTCTATAATAATCCACATGCAGCTAATAATTTCTTTGCAAATGGATGCTTATTTGCTTCGAGTTTGCGTTTTAAGTCTCTGTTGTAACGCTCCTCAAAGTAATCACGCTCTGACTGTGCAATTTCTGCTTCTGGACGATTATCAATAACATCATAACCATCCTTAATGATAATTATCATTTGGTTTTCATCCTCCTTCTGTACTAAAAAAGCGATGCTAACGTCTGTGCTAACATCGCTTTACTCATATTATGGGTTTTGATTCCATGGTTTCGTTTTACTTCTGTCCGGACTGAATAGATCCGTGACGGTTTGCTTGCCTTTGCTACTTCATAATTACAATAGGTTGCATGAATTTGTTTTGCTTTCTCTGACATTGTTTTTACTTCCTTTCTTATTATTTACCACTCTGCACCGCTGTATCTGACCTGTAAAATAATATCATCAGTTACCTTTTCTGTTCCGTTACTATCTATGAGCATAGATACTACGTCTCCATTTTCATAGTCTTCACAGCCACGAAATTTCCATTTGTTTCCGCTATAATCCTGTACAGTGACAACGTTTTTCTTTTTGTTTACCTTTGTTACTTTCGCTGTCAAAGGATATGTTTTGCTTTCATCTAAATCTTTAAGATGCGGAAGTTTCTCACAGATTTTTGAATATGAATATCCATCTGCCTTATTGAACTGCTTTGTTGTATCGCCAAGCTCAAAGCAGAGATATCCATATTTGTCATAGAAATAACCAGCAATGTCACAGATTGGAATTGCATTTGTGACACTGATCTGCTTTGGAGTTGAGGCATTGACTGTTTGCATTGGTTGCATTGTGCCTACTGTGTAGGATGTAAGGATTGTTGCTGTTGTAAGAATGAGTGATAATAATTTCTTTTTCATATTTATTCTCCTTTTCTGATTGTTTTTGGGTATAAAAATAGCACCCGGAAATTGGGTGCTTGATTGGTGCTGTGTTTTGCAAATTATTCTTCATCAAAATTATAATTTGCGTCTATATCTGCAAACTGCTCGTCATAATACTTACGAGCTTCTGAACAACGGAGTTCATAATTACTTCCGTTTGCTGGATAACCTTCAGCTTCACACTGATCGGCTATCTCTTTGCATTCCTCTCTGTACTGCTTTTCGAGTTCGCAGATTTTATCTATATCTGCTTTTGAATACACTCCTGCTTGTGCCATTGATTGACGCATTTCTTCTATTGTTGGCATAGTGGTTCCTCCCTTTTTACATGGTTTTTAGCTTTTCTTGGAGTTCAGCTATTTGAGCTTCTATGGCTTGTTTTTCTTCGTTTGCCTTGTTATATTCTGCATCTGGTATCCATTCCATGATTTCGCTTGGTTGGACATGGAGATATTCGCAGACTTTATTTAGAGTATCAGTATTCATTGTTTTATTTTGTGAAAATCTTTGAGGCATATTAACAGATATACCCGCTTCGCATAAATCTTTCCATTGCATTTTTTTATCTTGCAATAATTTATCTAATTTCTTATATACAATCATTTGTTATTCTCCTTTCCGTTGTTACACCTCCATTCTACCACAAAGAATTGTGATTAGCAATAAACTCTTCTAAAATCATGCATAGGATTTTTTGTACACTCATAGTCTGTGATTTGACCACAGAATTTACCTAAACGTACTCCACCAGATCCGCATTTCCGTTTACGATCATGTGACATCATTTGTTTATAATTCAAGCGTTTTGAATCGTCTTTGAATTGCTGCGTATAGTCATACATTGCCTTTGTATATTCATTACGCATTTCAGTTTTGAGAAATTTCTTTCTACCTGGAATATGAATAAGTACAGTAATTTTGCCTTTTCTCATTCTAAAATCAGCGCAGAAAATCTCTACTCCGTTTTCACTACGCAAAACAATTGTATTGATCGGAAATTGTTTTCCGTGGTAAAGTTCATTTCCAAGTGTTCGTCTAATTTTCATTTTCATTTGCGTTCACTCTCCTTCCTATAATTTCAAGCCCTAAATCATTGATTTTTAGACTTTTTTCTTTAAACAGTTACCTCATAACAAGTGCTAAAGTGCATGAACATTCATTGTATCAAGTACTGAATAGTTGAAAACAGGTACACCAAATAAAGCATCCATTGCTTTTGCATTATTAAGGCTATAATTCCTCTGATCAACTATGATGATGAACCTTCCGTGTCTAATGGCATCATGTGCCAACTTCCTTCGTCCCATCTGCTCATACACTGAGTGCCAGCTAAGCTTTCAAACAGGGTCATGCCCTACGGAGAGAACTACTGCCAGCTACAGCTCTTGTTTGTTTTTGATTGTTACTGACCTTCCTTTGCTGCCGGGACTTTTTTCAGTGGACGCCTCCCCTGCTTTATCAGTTGGTCTTGGTGCTGATGTAGTGCACTCCACACTCCATCTGGTTTACGGGTTTCTTTTCCAGAACCCTGCCCGAATCCAGATAAACTCTGAATCCCGGCAAGGGTCTGGATTTGTAATGCTATCTTAAGTAGTACTTATGCTGCCTGTGGTATTGACTGATCTGGTCTTACAATGTCTCCCAACAGTTTCTTCGGATCATATGTTGTCCCTTTTGTCAGGATTGTAAAAATCACCCTCAATATCTTGCAGGCAATCACTATGAGCGACTGCATCTTCTTTAGCGGATTTTGCTTCCTTGTCGTATAGTAAACATGAAGTTCCTTAAATTCTTCCGAATGTGCCACTGCCGACTTTGCCGCCTGGAATAACCAATATCTGAGTCGTTTGCGTCCTCTGTGACTGATTTTGGTCTCTCCGGTATGCTTGCCCGAACTGCAGGCTACCAATCCTAATCCGCTTAACTTCTGTATTTCCTTTACATCGTCAAATCTTGATATGTCCCCCATCTCTGCAAGTATCCCAGACAGAATGTTTTCACCGATTCCTGATATTGCCAGAATGTTCTTTGCATATGGAATCTCATTGCATCTTTGATTTAACTGGTTTTCTATATCTGAAAGCTGCTCATCAAGCTCGATAATCCGGCTGACGAACCACTTAACAGCCTGTCTGCCGGCATCCGCTCCATCCTTGATCCCTACGCTTTTCCTTGCGTATTCCAGAATAGCTGATGCATTGGCATAGCCTCGTCCACGAAGCTTCGCCTCATGCCATATCTGTTTCATTCCCTCTGTTCCAAGGGCAGCCAGTCCATCCGGAAATGGTGCCTCCTTAAGCAGTTCTAAACTAAATGCTCCGTCTATTTTTCCAAATGCGTCCTTGTATTCGGGAAAATAGATTTTCATCTCTCTGTGAAGCCTGTTAAGATTCCGGATCCTGTCTTCATTCAACTGATCTCGGAACATCGAAAGACGTCTGATATCTGCATAAAGTTTTTCCGGAAGATATGGCATTCCAAAGTTGCCATCCTTAACCAGATTTGCAATAAGCTTCGGATCCTTTTTGTCATCCTTAAGCTGGCTGTTGTCTTCTACCTCTTTTGTCTGCTTTACTGCGTATGGATTCACCTGCACAACACTGATTCCCTTTGCAACCAGCCAGGTTGTCAGACAGAACCAGTAATGACCGGTAGGCTCCAGCCCTAAGACAATCTGTTTCTTATCATTTGCAGCTGCAAGCTTAGTGCTCCAGTCTAACATGCTTTCAAAGCCCTCTGCCGTATTACTAAAGCCAAAAACGGACTTACTGAGTTCTCTTCCTCTGGTATCAATTGCCCTCACATAATGTGTCTCGCTGCCAATATCGCATCCTAATATCAGCATGTCATCACTGACGAATGAAAGCTTATCGTTTTTGTCAAACTTACCTTTGGTTTCCAACTCATGCCAGGTAGATGCTTTTAACCCTGCCTTAATAGCATCAGCTTTTGCAATAATCTCCTGCTGTTCAAAAATATTTACTGATAAAACTTGATTTTTCTTCTTTGAGCCTTTAATATTCATTGTAGATACCTCTTGTATTCGTTAGATTTTACCAACTTGCCGGTCAGTAATAATCTAATTTTACTTGAGGTATTTTTTTCGTCAATCTCTTGACCTATTTAAATTATACAGGAAGCTTTTATTAAAATGCACACTATTAAAAGGCAGAACCAAAATTCTGCCTTTCGTACTATACATTTTTGTTTTGTATTATGCGAAATAATGCTTAATTACAATGTTGCTGATAGTGCTTGCAAGTCCGCTATAATCATAGGTGATTTCACCTGTCTTACGGTTCTTTTTTGCCTTTACAAGCGTGTTAATCTGACGCTTTTTAAATGATACAGTTCCCTTTTCATCGTCTACATCAAATTTGTTAGAAAATCCCTTGATGTAGCAATCATTTAAAAGTTTCTTATCTTCTGCTGTCAGCTTCACTCTTGTCTTGTCCGTGTACGGGGTTTCAAAAGGCAGAGAGAAAGTTTTCTTGATGATTGTTTCAAGTTCTGTACTTGCCTTCTTATAGGCTTCTTTTACCTCTTTGCTCATTACAAGATTTCCGTCATCTCCTGCTTTGGAGTTAATATGAATTGCCTGTAATGCCTCATAAAGTTCAGGTGATTCAAAAGCAGGAATAATCGCATACTTTACAAGCTTAGAGTTATCCCATGAACCAAGTACACGAAGTACAGTTCTTACAACATCAGTAGAGTTGCCAAAGTGGTCAGCATTTTTCTGTGACATAACAGAAATAACTTTATTGTATACTTTTAATGTGTCTGTCTGTGTCTCCACAAACTTAGTCCGTGATTCATTTGCAGAGTCTAACTGTACCTGGAAAGCTTGTACTTCTTCATCGGAATAGTTGCTATTCTCATTAGCAATCTTCTTCTCAAGTTTAGCGATTGTATCATCGAGTAACTGAATATTCATGTTGCAAGACTCGTGCTGTACTGCTGTCATAAGTTCAGACTTAGACTCTTCTGTGATATTCTTTGCATAGAAATTGATTGATAATGTTTTCATAAAGTACCTCTTTCTCCTATTTAACGCATAGGTGCTATAATATGATTTATTGTATTTGTTGTAATAGTGTTATGCACACTATAAAAGAGCAGACTGGTAGTGCTGATCTGCTCCTCTAACTATGTATAACTTGAATTATACAGAACACAGAGATACAACGGTCATGTGAGTTGGAGTTACCCAACACCAAGAATAGCAGGTGTTACCCTGCTACCTGCCACTTTGTACTTGTGTCTGTCTCTTATGTATTTATTGACTTAGTAAGTATGATTATGAACCTAAGTCAATCACGCTTTTTGTTGTAGCGCGGTTTTTTAAGTTCGTGCCGTTTCTAATCAGCTTTAACGTCACTCCTAGAAAATAACTAGGCTTTTTGACCGTATACACTTGTGAGTGTTCTCTCACGTATTTATAGCTAAAAATAAATGCTATAATTTGTTGTCCAAGGTAATAAACCGGGACAGCTACACTATTTTTTCGGGACTTTGTGTCTATTGTCCACAATATATTCCCACTTTTGGTGGTGCTTTGTATAAGGGAAACGTTTTGATTAAAACCCTTAGCAACCCTATACGCTTTTAGTCTTTTGCTTGTCACTCTAGGAATGATAAACAGTCAAATCTTATGAACCTATACACGCATAAGACTGTTTTGTTCTTGTGGAATTAAAGCAGATGTGCTAGAATTGTTTTGGGAACTTTCCTAGCTTGCAACCTGCTAGTTAGAATTGCCGTTCTGCTAGTGGGTGCTTGCTTTAATTCATGTTAAATTGTTAAATCAGTATCAGTGAATCAACCTTCTTTCTTGTTGGTGCTTGTTTATTTGTTGTAATTACTATATCACATATTATTGTGATTGTCAATAACTTGTTTTTAAGGATTGCTAACAAAGTAGTTTAAAGTGTGTCTGCTTCCTTATTAACTTGGTTATATGTTATCACAACATGTTGTGATTGTCAACAAAAACTTTTGTAATGTATGTTCGTGTTGTTGTTGTTTTGTTGTGACTATAATATATCATGTTGTTTGTGTTTTGTCAACGCTTTTTTGTTATCAAGTTATAAATTGTTTTGTATAAATAAAAGCTATGTTAAACGATATGTCATAGTTTTAAACTATACAAAATAATAATATCAATACTATCTCATATAGTTTTAAAAACTACATCAAACTTGATCAAAGGATCAGAAAAAGAATGGTCAATATATATCTATTATCCACTGTTTTTGCCTAACCCGGGGTAGTTAAAACTAATTAGATGGGCTGGAAATACAGTAAACCTTATAGCTGATTCATCCACACACCAACTCAAAAATCTAACCCTTCCCAATATTCAAAATCCCAACAAAATCAAGCAAAATCTAAAATTTCACCCTTCAAACCACTTATCGTACCCCATATCGTCAAATCCCACTAAAATCAAGCATTTCAGCCACTTCAACCCTCAAAAATTAAACTCCTATCTCATCAAAAATTCACCCATAATTTCAAAATTATCCTTATTTATAAGCACTTTTGCCGATAACGATTTTTCCATCAAAAGTCACACTCAAGAATCTCAACATATGGGGGTATTAAAACCTTCGCACAAATCACCTTTTAAATAGAGATATCCATATATAAAACAGCAATAAAAAAGGACTATAGCCAAAGCCATAGTCCAATAAACAAATATTCAACAATATACAACTAATATAAATAAATCTCAATTCTCTGGATATCATATTTTTCTTTCATATCCAATAAATAACGATCAGATATTTTTATTTTTTCACCTACAGGTATTTTATTTGTTTTTATACTATAAGAAGTGTTTATACAAATTGGTTTATTATCACTATTGTAATACAATATAGAGCACACTGCTGATTGATTACGATTTGAATTATTATTAAATATAATATCTCTATATTCAAAGTTTCCATTAGTATATGGATTAGATATGCTATATTCTATATCTATAGGATCGGCTCTATAAACATTGCTTAAGTTTATTCTTGTATATTCATCATATGATATTGGAATAATAATATACCTGTTAGAATTTACAACACCTCTAATTTCACCACTTCCAATATAAAATCCGTCTTTATCGTAACGTTTACATTTAATTCTAGCTTCAACAGTAATATCATTGTTATTTATTATCTTAATAGCATTAGTATTATTTCTATTAAAATCTTTGTTTTCAGGAATATCAATCAACTCATAACTTACATGATCTTTTAAAGCATCCTTGACAGTAACCTTACAAACATAATTTTTATTATTATATTTGGCGATTATTTTAACAGAACCATGTTTTAATGCTTCTATATGTCCATAATTAGTAACTTTCACAACATTTTTATTAGAAGAAGACCATCTAGCAGAATATATTTCCGTTTTTCCTTCATGTATTTTCAAATTCTTTACTTCGCCAACATACAAAGTAAGCTTTGTATAGTTCAATTTAACTTTATTGGCAGCATAAACATTTTGTGGTACTAATTGAATAACGGTAATAACCATTACAATGCATAACACAAAACTAAATATCCTCTTTAATCTCTTCAATTTTTTCATAAACAATTCCTCCTTTAAAATTATATATATTTATTTTACTACCAAAAGAACAATAGTGCAATAATCACATTTTCACAAAGAGAGAGAATAATACATCAAAGGAGGAATCAAATATGATACAAGAAAACGAAATACCAAAATATCTCAAGTCAACAGAAAGTAATATCTCAAAGAGCAACCGCAAATCAAAGCACAAACATCATTATGAAGAATGTCTGATTCAAAACAAATCCACATTCGCAGGAAAGACTCATCTTAATACAGGTTTATATACATACTGTACTATTTGTGGAAAAATAAATGAGCGATTCAAGGAAAATAAATCTATTGTAAAAGATTATATTAGAGAAGTTAATTCGCCAATAGGTAAATACAAATGTTACTCTCGTATTTTTGATGAGGAATTATATGAAAAGTACCATGACAAATTACCAGTATTCTTTGTAGAGGATATTTACAAAGAGAAGTATGTTAATTTGGAGCAGAATAATAATCAAGATAGAGAATAAACCTATAGGTATATCATATATGTATTCAAACGAAACCATCTATCCTAAACACTATATACCTAAATCAACCAATAACAATCAAACAAAAAATTATGGAGTTTGTATGTAGCGTTAGCGAAATACAAACGGAATAGTCTGTCTTATTAATAATGTTATATATCTTCTTTCAGTTCGGCAAAGTAGGTTTCATCCCCTACTAATTTTGAAAATAAAACAAACAGGTGGGGGTTCAGACCTACTTTACTGAACGCTTGCAAATTTCTCTTCCACTTAATTTCAAATGGAGAATAAATAAATATCACATATAAAGGAGGAATTTTTATTGCAACAGAAAACAGAATATTTTACTCGTTTTCCAAATAACTATATTCAGGGAAACATTAAAACTAAATATGGAGTTAGTCGTAAATTCTATATTACCTATATCCTTATTGATAAATATAGGTCTTACGAAGACTATAGTTGGATTACTCTTAGAAAGGTTTTAAATTTCTACGGATACAAGACGCACAAACGCAGACCGAAAGCTGTTCAAGAAATTCTTGATGTACTGGAATATATGATTAACAACAAAATGATTGAAGTTCAACAGGATCTTGACACGCTTGGATATGATACTGGCATTGAAATTAAGATTATTCCTGAAAATTTTGATGCTGTTGATAAGTTCTCAAAAATCACATCTTCTCAGCTTGATTTTATTATGATGAACGAATCTAGTATTAATAAAGAGAATATATTAATGGCTTTTCTTTATATTAATTCGTATATTTTCATTCGTCCCAAAAATAAAGATAATGAAGAAACTATGTATAACCCTGAAACTAAACCAGAAGCTTTTTGGCGAAGTATAGAATCTATGTCAAAAGAACTCTCTATGTCAAAAGATACCATTAATCAATGTATTCAATATCTCACATCTTCTATTGGAAACAAAGAGCCACTTTTAATAAAAAGGGAAGTTGGTAGTGTTCAACCTAATCCAAAGAAACCACCACAAAATGTACCAAATATATATGTACTTAATAAAGAAGGATATGAGCAAGAAATTGAATGGGCTATTGCTAAGATGTTGGAAATCTATAATGTAGACTCATTTGGAGAAATCAAAAACGGCAATAAGTCGTAAATAAAACAGAGAATAAACAATTGTAACCATTAACGCAGCACTTAAAGGAGCTGATTGCAATGAACAAACTTTTAAACAGTAAAGGAGAACTAATTAATGAACAGAACCGTAACAATTACATCAAAGAACCATAAATACCAGAATACATATGGTGGAAATATTTGTATATCAGATTTTTGCACTGACTATGAAGGAAGTAAAAATATTGCAGATAAAATCGCTTCTGCTTGGAGATTTGATAGATCATGTAACATGCAAATGAAAAATAGTATTAGAAGTTATAAAGAAAAGGTTCCAAATAATAAAAATAACTGAGATACCATTTCTAGCTAAGAATTTATTATTCTGACAGTGCACAGAAAATTCTACACCATTCGGTGAACAAATACTCGCCTAAAAATTATAACTGAAAAATTTACACAACTGTATTAAAGGAGAATGGAATAACTATATGTGTAGTCTATGTAACAGATATGATGGTACGCACGATCCACGATGTCCTTACTATTCTCCTACTCGCCCAAGAATAACTTGCTGCTATTGCAACGAAGGAATTTATCAAGGCGAAAGGTATCTTGATAATGAACAAGGAGAATATATACATGAGGATTGCGTTGGATCTGCTGGAATTAATTGGATGATTAATTGGTTAGGATTTAGATATGAAACGGAGGAGAACGATGAATAAGATTATTAGAAAAATCAAGAAGATGTTCTGTAAATCTGGACAAGTATATAAGGTAAATATCAAAGACATTATTATATCAGAAGAATTCAGGGCTACTCACCCTAGATTCAAGAAAATGGTACAAAAACGTGAATTTTACCGTAAGAATAATATGTATGAGTCGCAGGTTATACTCAACAGAGATTTTATGCTGATAGATGGATATACTACATATTTGCTCTGTTTAGAGAATGGTGAAAAATATGTTGATGTTTATTTTATGGATTAGGAATAAATAGAAATTTCATTTGGAGAATATATAAGTGAAACATAATAAATAAAAGATAAAAGGAGGATTTATGGCTGGTACAGTTGAAAAAGAAACCAATTTTTATCTATATAAGATTATAGATAAAGACGAATTAGTGTATATTGGGAAGTCAACTAATATTGATAATAGAATTGAAGTTCATAGCGTTATAAATAATCATTTTGATAAAAACATGTATTTTACATGTAGAGGAGAAAGTATATCAAATTTAGTTATTTATATTGCCAACGTTCCTGACGAGTATCTTTTGTCAATATATGAAATAACATTAATTTCAAAATATAAACCACTATATAATAACAGCGACAAGTATGATACAAAACATCTATTAAAGTTACCACAAATAAATTGGTTTCCATATGTATCAAAAGAAAATTGTGAAGTAATTTATAACATGAAAACAGGCAAGATTATTGATCCTTGTTTAATAGATACACCATTAAAAAGATGGAATATTTTAAAAGATTTACATATGGAGGAAATTAAATGTTAGATACACAGATTAATATGTATTCGGTTGATACAGGTCATTTTTATAGCAATCATGAAAAATACTTACATCAAATGAACTGTAAATACAGACGTGAAAGAAATTATGTAAATAATATGCTTCCAAAATTAGAAGAAGAACTCGTAACGCAGGGTTACAACAAAGATGATTTTTCTGATTGGAAACGTTGTACCGTTGAAGACTACTATGAACAAGAAAATGATTCTGTAAAAGAATATATGAAGTGGTGTTTGATCATAAAACACAAAAGAGAGAAAGCAAATTTATCAAAAGAAAAACTTCTGAATCTTTTATCAAATAAGACAATTCAAAAAGAGAATCTATCGAATAAAATCGAGTATTGCAAATCACATAATATTCCATATAATAAAAAAATCGAATTAAGAGAGTTAAGAAAAGATGAACTAAATGATAATAATATCATTTCAGTATTTGAATCTTCCCTTACACGTATTATTGGCATTAAAAAAGACGAACTAACAGACGCTCTTATTGTAGTTCAAGTTTATTATTTTGATGTATTTAAAGATTTATCTTTTTATGGGTTTATGTATAATGGCGAAAAATACAGATACTTTACATCTTCTGCTGGTCAAATCCGTAAGAAAAAAGCTGTTTTTATTAAAGAATCAGTATGGAATGAAGTTGAAAAGACAGTCATGTGTGGTCTTACTATTGATAAAATAAACTCAAAGGGTGGAAACAATGTTAATAAACATCTTGCGTATATGGCATTGGCGAATTCAGCTACTGACCAGTGGAATGATTTTGATATAGACAGATGTATTGTTGTAGATGATTTTGAGACGAATGTGCCAGGAGAATTTGATTTTATTGATGAGACTGATTATTCGATTGAGAGAAAAACTGGTACTGTTCCGATTACTCATACTGATGGAGCTGGCATGATATTACCAAGCGTAATGACGAAAAACACAATGTTTCGTGCTCCATGGGTGAAAGGTTTATTGGGAGTATTTGATTTTAAAAAGTTTATTGAAGTAAATAATTGCTCTCCTATTATCACAGATATTTATGGGCAAGATCATGATGTAATTGCTGAAGATATTAGAATAATTTTCACAAAAAGTCAATTTAAGATGTATAAGTTTTATGATTCATGGGATGAGTATAAGACATATTTTAAGCAATATCATTGTCAAGCTGGTAGATGTAACACTGAGGAAGATAGAATTAAAAATGCAAAAATCAATTATCAGATGTTGCAAACTCTCACAAATGTAACAGATGAAGAGATTGATTTACTTACAAAGAAGTCTGTGGAGCGAATCACAAATATCTGTAACTCTGTTGATACTATGAAAGATATTCTTGGAATTACACCTTATAATACAAATATGACAGCTTTTCAAAAAGCAGTAAAGATTTATCCTGCTCTACTCAACGATACATATGCAAAAGACGTGATCCGTGAAGTAAAGAATAGCCTTTTAAAAAAATATAGAAGTGGAAAACTTGAAATAAATGGAAAATATACTTTCTTACTTCCAGATTATTATGCAGCTTGTGAGTATTGGTTTGGACACATTGATACGCCTAAAGGATTGTTGGCAGACAAAGAGGTATTTTGTTGGTTATTTAAACAATATGATAAACTTGACTGTCTAAGAAGTCCTCACCTCTACAAAGAACATGCTATTCGTTTTAATGTAGCGAATAAAGTATATGAGGAACGAGTTGATAAAATCAGAGAATGGTTTACAACAAATGCGGTATATACAAGTACATATGACTTGATTAGTAAAATTCTTCAGTTTGATGTTGATGGAGATAAATCATTGGTAGTTGCTGATCCTGATTTTGTAAGAATCGCAGAACGTAATATGAATGGTGTTGTACCACTCTATTATAATATGCGTAAAGCAGAGCCAAGAATTTTGAATAATCAAAGTATTTATGAAGGATTAAATGCGGCATTTACAGGTGGAAACATCGGTGTTTATAGCAACAATATTTCAAAAATCTGGAATAATGATGTATTTATCAATGGAACAGATGAGGAAAAAGAACATGCAACTAATTGTGTCAAGCGTTTATGCTGTCAGAATAATTTTGTTATTGATTACGCTAAGACATTATACAAGCCTGAGTTTCCAGAAACAATTGGTGAAGAAATTAAAGAGTTTACCAATCAGAAACTTCCTGCATTCTTTGAATACGCTAAAGACAAGGAAAAATCACAAGTTGATGATAGAAATGATAGTTTTGTAAATAAACTCTACTATCGTATTCCTAATAAATCAATTAATACAAGAGGTATGAAACTTGGAGAATTAAAATATAAGGATATGATGAAAAATCCTGATATTGTATGTTCTAAAGAGGTATCTGATTTGTATGATGAATTGAACAAGAAGTACCGCTATATGGTCAATATGAAGGATGAATATATTGATAATCTTCATTATGTGGCTTGCTCTATTAGAAATCAATTTGCAGAGCTTGGATATTCGGAAGAAATGATTGCTGATATGCTCATTCAATATTTATATGGTGGGGAAAAACGTGCGAAACAATTGTTTTGGTTTTGTTATGGTCAGTATATTGTTACTAATTTAGAGAATAATCCAAATATCAAAAAGAAAAAGACTAAAATGATTCAATGTATTGATTGTGGTAAATGGATTGAAGTTGATTTTATGTCCAAGTCATGTAGATGTGAACTTTGTCAGCATGAATATCGAAAACAGCTTGATCGAGAAAGAAAAAGAAAAAACAAGTAAAATTCCGCATATCTTTAATGATATTTTGCACCCATTAGTAATGGACTATTTTTAAATGTTATTTTTCTAAATAGTCCATTCATTATGGACTTTCATTTGTGTCTATATGGAGAACAACATATCATATAGGCATAAGCCTAATTTACAAATTAAGATATGTTTCTATAAACGAATTCGTGCAGTTGGGAGGAATGATTATTTTTGACAATTACACAGGAAAAGATTATTAAAGAAATCGCAGAGAAGGAAGATATAAATGTAGCGACAGTCCGTAAAGTATTCAAAAGGGCAGAGAAATGTATATTCGCCTACCTATCTTCTACTACTCCCACTGATAATACAGTGGTAAAAATTTTAGATGGATTAAGTTTGGAATGTAAATATATTCCAGAAAAAGAAATCCATACATATGATAATATCCAATGTGAGGCAAAAATTTGGACGAAACCAAAAATAACTCGTTATTACAATAGAAAGCTAAATGGATATTTTGATTAAAACAATGAAATCAGCTTTTCTTGGCTGATAAAACAGAGAATATATAATTGTCGGAAGACATTAGAACAACGTCCTATACGGACGCAATATAACACAAATTAAATTCAGAACAGTGATTTAGATCTCGTATCATACTGAGGCAATAAAGTCCATAGAGACAATGTATGTGGTGCAAGCAGCCATAACTGCTAACTTTAATGTTAGGTTGGTAAACCTACGGATAATCAGCTTATTTGGTGAACTGATAAAATCTAAGAGATTCCATCGCTACTAATTCATTGGCGGTTCTGAACAATTCTAAAGATCATTTCTAAGATTGGTACATATTCATATTGTACTCCTCTTCTTATATGTATCGGTGACTGTGCTACAATTCTTGCAGTATGGTTGCCGATTATTCTTTTAATCTCTTATAGCTCAGTTGGTAGAGCATCGCACTGTTAATGCGAAAGTCGTAAGTTCGAGTCTTACTGGGAGAGCTTTTCTACTTTTGTAGGACTGGTTGGTTTCGGATCAGGAGATGCTAAATCTCAAAAATAAGCATGGCGACATGTATAAAGTGGTTCTTATCGTATTATAAGGCTGCGACTGTGAAATACAGTTTAACGGAAAACACATAAAATCTACGCCCAACCTTCTATTCAAGGACAACTGTTGGCGAATATGGTTGATTGGTGGGTGTCTTGAAATAGGCACTGTAGTAACACAGAAATGTGGGTATGATTTGTGTACTATTGGTGGGAATACCGCAAGTATAACCGCTGGTAGGATTTTGGTAATATCTCTTAAGTTGAAAAACAGGGATGGAATCAAAAAGCAAGGAGATCGCAATTCGAGCAGGATGGTGATGATTGGGCTGTACTCAAAAGGTACGGATGATCAAATGTACACCTCATCGTCCATAATAAGTACATGCTTTTGAAAGAAATCAAATTATTTTAGGTAAATAATATTTAAAAGGAAATTACAAAACAGCAAAAGTGTGTGCGACCGCAAAGAGAAAAACAACTTATTCACCTGTAATATGGTGACATATAGCACTCGCAAGGTGTTATATGAGAAAGTACAAGTACGTACAACTCTAATAGGCTGCAACCTATGAATCTCGCAAGGAAGAATGTGCAGAAAGAAAATCTATAATACTTTGTGGTAAGAGTTTGCCGATTATGTCAAAATCGGTGTTGTTGCTAACTACAAGTTAATCGCTTGTGTGATAAACTGTGTCCAACCATAGTAGATGTTAGTGTATTGAGTCAAATATCTCAGCTCATATTAAGTAATGATCTCATACTTCGGTATGGGATTTTTTATTTGCTCTCTTCGTATAGTTTGGTTTAGTACAACTGATTTGTAATCAGCAAACGGCAGTTCAAATCTGTCAGAGAGCTTTTAAGAATGGGGCAAATTAGAGTAGCTACTAATTTGAGTAGAGTCACCTACCTCTCCCCCATTCTATTTTTATGTATTGGAGTAGGTGAGAAAGTAGGGTTATATGAAAAAAACAAGATTTGAAAATATTGATGAATATAATGAAAATCCAAATAAGTGTAAATATTGTGGGAAACCAATTATTGCTACATACAACGATAAACTAGCTAATATTAAAAGAAAAACATTTTGTAATTCTTCATGCGCCGCATCTTATAATAACTCTCACGGTCAACATAGACCACAAAAGGGAGTTTCTTATTGTTTAAATTGTGGGAATGTAACAAAAAAGATAAATAAATTTTGTTCTTGTAAATGTTCTTCAGATTTCCAGTATAAACAATATATTAAAAAATGGAAAAACGGAGAAGTAAATGGATTACAAAAAAACAAATGGAATTCATACTCATCTTATATTAGGAGATATTTATTTGAAAAATATAATAATAAATGTGCAAGATGTGGATGGGGAGAAAAAAATAAATATTCAAATACTATTCCATTAGAAGTAGAACATATAGATGGTGATTCTACTAACAACAATGAAGATAATTTGACACTATTGTGTCCAAATTGTCATAGTTTAACAAGTACATATAGAGGATTAAATAGAGGGCACGGAACAAGAAATATTACGTGGAGACCAATTATTTAATTTTTTTATAACAACTCTTCTGCTATTCGGCAGGAAATAAATCAAGAAAGAAGTGAAAATTATTTTATTAATTAACAAAACAGAAGCCTTTGCAATGAGGAAACTTGTTGGAAATGAGAATGTAAAAAAGACTTATAGTGGTCATTCTAAATACTATCTGGTTGAGTCTTATCAGAATTTAAAGGCTTTAAGTAATTATAGAAAAAGTAAAATCGTTGGATAGAGACGAAATCTAAAATGAAAGGTGGTCGGAAACCATCGGTACAATGAAATTTTATGATACTAATGCTATTTTAAAACTACAGGACAAAATTTTTGAGGAAGATTTTATCATAAGTTCTGTAACATTACAAGAATTAGAGCATATTAAAGTATCTCGAAACAAAGATGATCATGTAAAGTATGAAGCACGAAAAGTTTTGCACCTACTTGATGATAATTCGGATAAATATGAAGTTGTTGTATATGACAACGCAATTGAAAATTACATACTTGAGAAAAATATGGAAATAACACCTGATACTAAAATAGTTGGTAGTTGTGCATTTGTAAATACAATGAAGGATGTTATTTTTATTACAGATGATATTGCTTGTAAAATGATTGCAAGTAAGATATTTAATCTTACTGTAAAAGGTGTAAATGATGAGCCAGTAGATGATTATAGTGGATTTATTGAGAAGACACTTTCAGAGTCAGAAATGGCTTATTTTTATGAACATTTGCAGGAAAATACCTATGGATTACTTGAAAATGAGTATCTTATCTTAAAAGATTCTAATACTCATGCCGTTGATACTCTCGTTTGGCGAGAAGGAATGTACCAAAATATTAAATTCCCTAATATTAAATCAGATTATTTTGGCGTAGTTAAACCTCTTAATGGAGATATTTATCAGCAAATGGCTTTAAATAGTTTCTCTAATAATCAAATTACTATGATTAAAGGTTCTGCTGGTACAGGAAAATCATATCTTGCGGTTGGATATATGATGTGGTTACTCGAAAAACACAAGATTGATAAAATTGTGATTTTTGCCAACCCAACTCCTACTATGAATTCGGCTAAGATTGGATTTCTGCCAGGAACACAGCTAGATAAGCTCGTTGATTCAAGTATTGGTAATATGCTTGCTGGAAAACTTGGAGACAAGTTTATGATTGAACAGCTTGTGTCAAGAAACAAGCTTTCTATATTACCGATGTGTGATATTCGAGGATTTGATACAAGTGGTTTAAATTGTGCGGTCTATATTACAGAGGCGCAGAATTTAGATATATCACTCATGAAACTTGCATTACAGAGAATTGGAGAAGATTCAATCTGTATTATAGATGGCGACTATAACACTCAGGTCGATCTCAATCAATATGCAGGCAATAATAATGGTATGAGAAGAATGTCTGAGGTATTCAGAGGACATGATTTCTATGGAGAAATTGAATTACAGAACATCTACAGAAGTAAGATTGCTGCTGTAGCTGATGACATGTAAAATATTATGAAATTGGAGGCTAAATGCCTATGAATAAAGATTATTTACAGTTAGAGTTTGATAGTTTAGGAAATGAAGCAAATTATAAACTTGCAGATCCGACTCTTGTTGATTATTATAAGCGATTAAATAATCGTGAAATTCTCATCAATCAAGATATTGATGACGGAATTGTAGAATGGACTCAGGAAATAGTTGAATGGAATAGAGAAGACAAGGATATAGCAATTGCCGAAAGAAAGTCAATTAAGATTTGGATTAATTCAAATGGTGGTTCTCTTAATGCAATAAACGAGCTTATTAATATCTGTAATCTTTCTAAGACACCAGTTTATGCTATTGGAATGGGAAAATGTTACTCCGCAGGAGGGCTTTTGCTTATGGGTATCCCAAGGGGCAACAGATATATCCTGTCGTCTACCGAAGCACTTATTCATGATGGTTCTACAGGTAGTTACGGAGATACTGGCAAGGTACTTGATGATTTAGAGAGAACTAAGAAAATCGAGGAAGACACAAAACAGTTTATTTTAAGTCATACAAAGATTATTGAGAGTGAATATGATAAAAATTATCGTAAAAATTGGTGGCTAGACGCTAACGAGATTATTGAAAAAGGTGTAGCTGACCACATTATTACAGATATTGAGGAATTATTTTAAGGAGGGCGCACTGCTCTCCTATTTTATTGGAGAAAAAGGAGAAAATATGGTAGATAGTAAAATTAAGAAAGCAACTGTTAGTGCGGCTAAAAAGAATATCACAGCAAGTGGAGTAAGAATTGAAAATGGAACTTTCGTTGACGATGAAGGTTCTATTGTAGATCGTATTGCTGAGAAGTTACCAAAAGGTACAACTATCTTTGATATTAAAATCAGTATTGAGATTTCAGATGAAGAGTCTGAGTCTGCTGAATAGAGAGTAGGTGGATGTTATAATCGACTTACATAGATTAGAAAATGAAACAGATTTTGAATGGAAATTAAGATGTTGTCTTGCAAAGAAACGTAAAGAGACAGACATGGATTGGATTGAAATTCGAGATATGCTTGGATTGAACATTACACCAGATCAGCTCAGAAAACAGGCAGTCGGATATGAAGAATATGATAATTATATTCATGGCTATCAGGGTGTAGCCACTACTATCCTATCTGTGTCAGATTTACATTACCCTTTTGCAAAACCATTAGATGTTTTTAGAGAGTTCAGCGGGAAAATTGATATATTACAGTTAAATGGAGATTTGGTAGACTGTATGGCATTATCTCACTTCTCTAAATTATATAGGGTGTCCCCTTTAGAAGAAATGATAGGTGCAAGACAGTACATCATTGATTTAATTGAAATGATCAAACCAAAGAAAGTTCTTGTAAATCATGGAAACCATGAATTGCGTCTTGGTTCATATTTGGCAAAAAATCTTGATAATGAATTACAAGAATTAATGCCTGAAACTGCATTGGATTATATTTTTATAGACGGTTTTACTCATTATGATAGAAAAACCAAAGCAAAAGTAAAATATTCTCCATTATGTGATGTATTTGATGATATTGAAATTAAATATACTGGAACATGGTACTCTCAGTATAAAGACGTTTTATTCTGTCATCCAAAGGCTTTTGCAAGTAGTCCATTAAAGACAGCAGAAAAAGCTTTATATTGGTTTAGAAATGAAGGATTTGAATTTAAGACACTTATTATGAGCCATACACATAGAATTGGTTCATATAAAATTGGGAATTCTATGATTTATGAGCAAGGCTGTTGTTGTGAAACAAACAAAATGAGATACAATGACGGACAGTTAATCAATTCTCAAAAAGAAGGTTTTATGATTATTTGTCTTGATAAGGAAGGACATGTAATTGAGAATAAAACTCATATTAAAACTTTAAATTAGAGGTAGAATACATGGATGTAAATCTTTACTGTTGCTATTCTCTTCCTTTACGAAATTACTTGCGTGACAATGGAATGAGATATAAACTATGTGCTTTAAATCCAAACTCTAAACAGAGATTTTGGGTTTATGTAAAAAATGAAAAATTAGATAATCTGCTAAATAAGTGGTCAGCCAATTTTGGTTAGACCACTTTTATAATGGAGAATAATTATGTAGAAAACTATGGAGGTTTTTATGTCAGTAGAAAAAATATGTGGAATTTATTGTATTGAGAATAAGATAAATCATAAAAAGTATATCGGTCAAAGTTGCAATATTAAAAAAAGATTGTCTGAACATCGCAGAAGATTGAATTGTAAAGATAGTCATGAAAACAGACATCTTCAAAGAGCATGGGATAAATATGGCGAAGAGAATTTTTCATTTTCCATTATTGAATATTGTGATAAGTGTTATTTGGATGAAAGGGAAATATATTGGATAAATTATTATAATTCTTCTTGTGATAAAAATGGATATAATGCAGAACTTGGAGGATCAAAAAATAATAAAAAGTTATCCAAATTAACCAAAAAACAAATATCCAAAACTTTAAAAGAGCAAAGAAGTTCTCAAGAATATAAAGATGCTCATAGTGGAGTTAACGCTCCATTTAAAAAGAAATGTATTTGTGTTAATACACAACAAATATTTCCTACAGCGAAAGCAGCCGCAGATTATATGAATATAAATTATTCTGTAATTACAGATTGTTGCAGAAATAAAATAAAACAAGTTAATGGGTTACAATTTCAATACTACGAAGAAGGTAAAGAATATAATTTAAAATCATTAGATAGAAAGATTCGAGAAAGGAATAAATTCCAAAGAAAAATTGTACAATTTGACAAAAATTTTAATTACATATGTGAGTATGAATCTTCTTACGACATAGTTGAAAATTATCATAAATCGTGGAATAGAGACTGTATAATTGCTACATGTAACGGAAATCAGATAAAATATCGAGATTTTATTTTTATGTATAAAGATGAAATTGGCGATATTTTTGATAAAGAACATATTCAAAATTTATGGAGAACAAAATTATTGAATCATAAAAAATTTTCAGACATGATAATTTAATTTTTAGTTAAAATGGATAAGCTGGATTATAACAACGGTAAACTTATAATTCCAAATCAGAACGGGTTTATGTATCTTGCATTGGATTCAAATGGTGACATTATTGATTCCAAGACAAGAATTATTACTAATTTCATGACAAAGTAGACCAAGTACGAGTGACTTGGTTTTTATATTATGCATAAGTAACTATGAAAATTGGGCTAATTTTCTACTTTTAATTAGTCCGATTGCATAGAAATTGTGATGTTACTGTCATAATTGTATGTATCAGAGGGAGTGTACTCAAATGAGACGCTACCCTCTTTTGTATTAAAAAATAGCAAATGGTTGAGGAAAAGGAGAAAATTAAAATGACAAAGAACGAGGTATTAAAGGCAGTAGTAAATAAAGTTGAGGGAGCTTCACAGAAGGATATCGCAGTTATTCTTGATGCTTTTGCTGATGTAATCACAGAGACATTAGTTGCAGATCACAATGAATCAGTTGCAGTTGGAAAACTTGGAAAGTTTAAGGTTAAGACAGTTCCAGAGCGTAGAGGAAAAATTATGATGGGTGATCGCAAAGGTGAGGAGTATGTAACTCCACAGCATGATGAGATTTGCTTTAAGATGTCAAAGTCTGCAAAACAGCTCTAATTCTAAGGTGGTGAAAATATATTGAAAACATTTGGTTTTACAGATACAAATGATTTTGCTGAATTTTTAGCAGATACTTTTGACAAGCTGGATGTTTGTACAAGAGATTATGACGATGATTGTTCAGAAATTGTAGTTGTGGCTAAATATGATGTGATGAAAGATGTTCTTAATTCTGTTATTAAGAATACGAATTTTAAACTTGCTTCTTGTAACGATTTAAATGATCCTTATTGGGATGGTTATGATGATGCATTTATTCTTAGTATTGATCCTGAAATGAATGTATATGTTCAGGCTGCCAAGTATGAGGGAAGTGATACTTATATCAATATGGATGAGACAGACATTGTATTTATTCATGGAGACGTGAGTTCAGCTTTTGTTATGGACAATAAAGATTCTGGATGCATTATTCATGAATTTAACATTGGTGAGGACGCTGAAGATGTAGGCGATGATTGTGACGGTAATTATAAGAATTGCAGTTGCAGTGACGTAAGTGATAATTCTCATAAAAATATTACATTTGATAAAGATGAAAACGGAAATATTCACGGATTTACTTCTGTTAAAAGTGATGTTAATGGATATGAAAAGCGTGAATTTTATTCTAGTAAGCCGATTGATTTAAGTGATTTTGACGAATATAATTCGGTTGGAAGATTATTTGATTTGCTTGATTTTATTTTTTAAATATTTGGAGTGTGTGGTGTATGCTGCACACTCTTTTCGTATGGGTAAATAAACAACTACGGAGATTGGCGAAACTGTAAATTTCGTGGCTTCGGCATCGAGTGGGTTCGACTCCCTCTTTACCCACTTTTGATGTTTCTGTGAATGGAAACAGAGAATAAATATATGTGCTCATGATTGGTGTCATAGTTGATTGTGGGATTTATGATGAATATATAAAAATGCGACAAGAAGCGGTTAGTTAATGATACTACTGCTTCTTTTTTGTTGTTTGAAAGGAAGTGAGATTTTATGGGTAGAAAAATACAGCATAACAATATTGTTACTGATGAGTTATTGGCTCAGTGCAATAAAGAGAATATAAAGTTAGGAAATGACTTTTTGGATTATCTTCGTTCAGTTGATAGATCCCCAAATACAATCAATGCGTATAGGCGTGACCTTTTTATTTTTTGGGTTTATCTGCTTCAGCATTGTGACAACAAATTCTTTATTGATTTATCTAAGAGGGATATTGCTCATTATCAGAGTTTTTGCCTTACTGAATATAAATGGTCGCCAGCTAGAATGCGTAGAGTAAAATCTACTCTTTCTTCTCTTTCAAATTATGTGGAAGCTATATTGGACGATGAGTATGAAAATTTTAAACCGATTATACGCAAGATTGAAAATCCTGCAAATGAGAAAGTATTTACTAAAACTGTATTATCCGATGAACAAGTACAAGGTATGCTTGATTTTTGGGTTGAAAAAGGTAAATATGACAAGGCTTGTATTTTAGCATTAGCTGCATTTAGTGGCAGACGTAAGAGTGAGTTACCACGATTTAAAGTATCTTATTTCGATGATGAAAATATTATATACGGTTCTTTATATAAAACACCTGAAAAGATTCAAACAAAGGGAAGAGGCTCTAGGGGCAAAATGTTGACGGTATATACACTTGCAAAACCGTTTAAGCCATATTTTGATTTGTGGATGAATTATAGAAAAGAACACGGAATTGAATCAGAATGGTTATTTCCAAAGAAAGTAAATGGAGAATATATAGATGAACCTATGGATTCAAGCACTCTTGACAGTTGGGCTGATACATTTAGTAAGCATTTAGGAGAAGACTTTTATTTTCACAGTCTTCGTCACTTCTTTACAACTTCTTGTTCTCGAAGCGGTCTTCCTGATGATGTAATTCAAATGCTAGTTGGTTGGAGTTCGCTAGATATGGTATCAGTGTACAAAGATATTGACGCTGATGAGCAATTTGCAAAATATTTTGCTGATGGAGAAATAAAACAAGTAGAACAAAAATCACTTTCTGATTTGTAGACAATCCCGATGAAACTTTTGTCTAACATTATTTTTCCACTATCAGCCATAGAAATGTTCGTGCTTCTCTGCGTTAATGAGAACCTTAATTGTCGGATGAGAGACAATAAACCTTATCAACTGGTCTTTGCTCCGAAGACTGAAAATATGTGGAGAATAATCAATAAGCATGAATGGATTGCGAAAGTTTTCTAATTTAAAACTGCATGTGTACAGTGCAATATCAGCTAGTTAGTGCTTTATGCTGATTATACTTGGCTCTATAGTATAAAGGTAATTATATCCGACTGTCTATCAGAAGATTTGGGTTCGATTCCCAATAGAGTCGCTGTGTTAGTAGCTTAGTAGGTTAAAGCGTCAGATTGTGGTTCTGAATATCGTGGGTTCAAATCCCACCTAACACCTAATAATTAAAAGGAAAACGAAAAAATAAAAGAAAGGAGTGTACATACAATGGCAAGTAGATTATCTATTGAAAATGATAGATTAAAAGTCGGTCAAGTAAAACGAGTAACATCGAATAATGGAAATAAAATTGATTCTATTACTCTTCTGCTTAATGAATCTGTGGAAGTTTTATTTGCACCAAATGGAAATACATTGGAATTTACGGTATCAAATCCAAATATTGATATGAGCAATTTGGACTGTACTATTGATAAAGAGACTTTAAGGGACTTAGTAATCAGTTTCAAAGATGCTTATAATCAGATAATTTCAAACGAAAGTGAGGGGACAAATTCATGAAATTAGATCAGAAATTTAATGTAGAAAATGACATCGCAAGTGTAGATATTACTGTTACAAGTCTTGGCACTGCTGATTTGACAAGTGAGCAGGAAAAAGAATTACTTGCAAATTACAATAAGTATATCGAGTATAGTAAAATACAGTTCAAGGGAAATATCAAGCTTAATAATGGTGTTCCAGAAGTAACAACAGATCCAAAAGACGATTCTACTATTGTTGAATTGGAGATTACGGATGTAACAAATGAGAGAAAACTTATCAATGAAGATTTAGCATTTCATTTTGAAAGAGATGTAACAAAATATCCTGATACAGTATTAAATACTGTTCTTGATAAGAAGGAACTGTATGCACAGGCTCAGTGTGTATTATTTGCTACAAAAGTTAAGGAAGCTGTTACTGAGAAGTTAGCTGAAATTCGTGCGTTGAATAATACTTTCGAAGGAACTACAGAATATACTCTGTAAAAAATAATGGGTGGTACTCTTCCACCCTAAATATGGGGCATTAGTCAAAAGGTAAGACAATGGATTTTCATTCCATGAGTATCGGTTCGAGTCCGTTATGCCCTATTTTTTATGCGGTAAGCCTGATGTGAAAGCTCATCTTTTGGATGCATACGAAATTTAGTGTGTAAGTTCAACACTTACTACCGCCCTATGCCCTTTGCGGTCTTCGGACTGGTACTGTTGTAACAATAGGATACGTCCTATGCAGTTTAGATGAAAGCTCGCCATTCGAGGATGGAATGAGAAAGGCAATATCATTTTGGAATTTTATCAAATATCAATTTTCTTAACTTGAGTTGATATTTATCATAATGAGATTCCCAATCAAATTCTTTTGTATTATCTAAGATATCTTGTTTGAGATTTTCGAGTTGCTGTTTATCTGTTTTATGCTTCATGATAATCGGTAATTCGTTAATCTCGTTCTCATAAAATAAAATGGTTGCAATAATACAATTCTTATTGGCAAACAACGCAACTAATTCTTGTTTTGTACCCAATACAATTTCAGCCATACCTACTACTCTATTCATAGTCATAGCTTTACGAAGAAGTTCATATTCGATTTCTGACTCCATTTCAGGAATTAAATAATATGATTTATCTATGAGTAGGTCTGATATTTCCTTTGATTTACAGAAATATTTTATTGAAAGTGTTCTATCTTTGTTTGATGTAATTGATTCTATATCATGTTGTTCCAAAATAACATACTTATCTTCTGCATATTTATATCCTTTTACAATATCTTCATTGTGGATTTCTTTATTACAAGATGGACAAAATTTGATATAACGCACTCTTTCTTTGGAGTCTTTGCAGAGTTGATTAAGTTCTATAGAACTATTGTGTGATGTTTTTAACATTTTTACGGGAATATATAAATCTTTGAATTGAATTGCAGTGTTATATGAAGCGTTCATGATAGTTTCTCCTTAGATGTTTTGATTAGTATGTGGAGAAATTTGAAAAATATTATCTGGATATAGGACAATTTGGTAAAGCAATATAATTTTTGTAATGGAAAAATGTATGGTAGGAATATATAAAATAGAAAATAAACAAAATGGTAAAATATATATTGGACAATCTATTGATATAAAAAAGAGATGGGAATCTCATATAGCAATGTCGAATTCTAAAAATAAGAATTCATATAACCGTCCATTATATAACGATTTTAGAAAATACGGAATAAAAAATTTTAATTTTAATGTTATAGAAGAATGTGAAGAACAAGAACTTAATGAAAAGGAAAGATATTGGATTAATTTTTACAATTCTTGTAATAATGGATACAATCAAACATTAAATTGTTATGGAATATCTTCGAGAATAAATATTAAAATATTAGAAGAAATAACAAAGGATTTACAAGAATCACAATTATCAATAGGAGAAATTTCTAAAAAATATCATTTATCGTATGAAATGATTCAAAGTATTAATACTGGAAGACATTGGAAAAGAAATATTGATTATCCAATAAGAGAATATAAAAATGCTGAACAATTTTATTGTATTGATTGTGGAATAGAAGTTTCAAGCGGCGCAAAGAGATGCGTTAAATGTGAATGTAAAAGAAAAATTGTTAAAGAATCCGATATGCCAGTCAATAGATTTCAGTTAAAAAAATTAGTATTCTCTACTCCATTTGTTAAAATAGGAAAACAATTTGGTGTAAGCGATAATGCAGTAAGAAAATGGTGTAAAAAATTAAATATACCATTTAAAAAACAAGAAATTAGCAGATATACTGAAGAAGAATGGGCTAATTTATAGTATTAGTTTGCGCATGTCATGCTTCATTATGCAGTAAACCTGATGTCGAAGGATTTTGCTGTGGTGCATATACGGTTCTATCCATGGTAGTTCATCACTACCCTATCGCTCTATACAGTTATAACCGGTTTGGCGACTGATTGGTAAATATTGGAAGAAAGAGTCATTTCCTTTGGAGGTGGCTCTTTTGTTATGGTCAGATGTCCGAGCCTGGTTTATGGTGCTTCCCTGCTAAGGAAGTGTGCATATATTTGCACCGTTGGTTCAAATCCAACTCTGACCGTTAAGTACAAAAATAAAAGAGAGGTTTGCACCTCTCTTTAAAAACTGAATAGTATCTATTTGTGCTCCCTTTACACCCAGTAAATGCAGTCCCAATGTGACCGGTCGTGTTTGAAGTAAACCACATGCTCCACCGCTTACACCTTGACACAAAAATTGTGCCAAGGCTTGCTTACCATACTACTTGTTTGAAAAAGTAGAGAATAATTATAAAGAAAAATATTTTTACAATTCCTCTAACCATTTCATCAAAGAAGCCATTCTTTTGTAAAAAATTATAAATGGAATGTTTCTTTGTCTTTAAGTATGAAGCAATTCTTTTTACTGGGTGTTTCATAGAAGCCTCCATTCTTAAATACTATTCAGTTGTCAAGTTTCAATTTATGGGTTAAGTATACACTTTTCTCTACCCAAAATCAAGACAGAAAAGAGAATAAATATATAGCCAACTATAAGAGGATTGTTACTGTTTCGATGGCAGATGGTTGGAATTATGGATGGAAGACACGTTGAGTAGCTACTTCGTGTTATGTGGTAAATCACTCACACCACTCTTCCATCTTATTAATAAAAGTGGGTGAGAAAGTGAGTGAAATAATTATGGCAAAAAAGAAAACACAGGAACAATTTGAAAAAGAGATACACGAAAAATATCCACAGATACAGATTCGTGGAAAATATAATGGATCTAATGAACGAGTTAATGTTCATTGTAATATTGATGAATATGATTGGAATGCATATCCAAATAATTTATTAACATATGGATGTCCATGTTGTAATGGTAGAGTTATAACAACTCAAAGTTTTAAAAATGAAATTGCAAAGTTGCATCCAGAAGTTGAAATAATTGGTGAGTGGAATGGTATTGATACACCAATTAGTTGTCGTTGTAAAGAATGTAATTTTGAATGGAATTATAAACCACACTCTATTAGAACTACAGGTTGTCCTAGATGTAATGGAAGTGTTACTAGAAAATGGACACATGAAGAATATGTAGAAAAAATTAACGAATTATTTGATGGTAATATTGTTGTTCTTGGACATTATAAAAATATGAACACTAAGATATTACATAAATGCAATAAACATAATTACGAATATATGATGAATCCAATTCATGCTTTAAGAAGACAAGGCTGTAAACTATGCGGTTATGAAATAACATCAGAAAAAAGAACAAAACCATTAGATGTGTTTTTACGACAATTACATGAAAAACGTGGGAACGAGTACAGCTATATAAGTGGTTATGTTAATTCTTCTACTAATGCTACTTTTCGACATAATATGGCAGATGGTACTTATCATGATTTTGTAATGACACCAAATTCGATGATTTCATCAAAATATAACTGCCCTTGTTGTTCTGGCTACCAGGTGTATAAAGGATACAACGATTTTAATACAAAAAGACCTGAATTGGCACAATACCTTGTTAATTATCAAGATGGTTATAAATATACAGAATGGAGTAGCGAAGAATTAGAATGGAAATGCCCTTCTTGTGGAAATATTATGAAAAAGAAAATATCATATATTAGTAAATATGGTGTTACTTGTCCTAGATGTGATGATGGTTATAGTTATCCGAATAAATTTATTTATAATTCTTTGCTCCAAATTGAAAATCAATTAGATTTCTTAGATAGGGAATATAGACCAGATTGGTGTAAATATAAGTATAAAGATAAAAATTGCTATGGAATATATGATATATATTTTGAAAAGAATAATAAGAAATTTGTCATAGAGATGGATGGTGGATTAGGTCATGGTAATAGAAGTTATACAAATTCAAAAACGAATAGAGATGAGTTAATTTTTAGAGATAAAGAAAAAGATCGACTTGCTTCTGAACATAATATAAAAGTAATTCGTATAGATTGTAACTATGAAACTAATGATAGATATCAGTTCATTTTAAATAATATTCTCAAATCTGAATTATCAAATATTTTAGATTTATCAAAAGTTAATTTTAATCAGTCAAATACACAATCCCAACAATCATTATTTATAAAAGCAGTTGAATTATGGAATTTAGGAGAAAATATATCTCAGATAAAATCTGAATTGCATATTCATGAAAGTACCGTAACAAGCTATTTAAAATCCGCATTAAAATATAATATGTGTGATTATTCTGTAAAGGAAAGCAGAAGACGTTCTTATTCAAATGCTGTTGTATGTATTACAACTGGCAAGGGGTTTAAAGCCATTGTTGATGGTGCAAAATACTATAATATTGATCCAGGAGATATTAGTAAATGTTGTAGACGTACTTCTACTTTTGGTGGTTGGTATAATGGTCAGAAAATGATTTGGATGTATAAAAAAGATTATGATGAATATCCAAAAGATAAATTATCTGAATATATTCCTAAAGAAAATGATAATTATACAAAAATTGTATGTCTTAATACAGGTGAAGTTTTTGATGGATTAATTTATGCAGCAGAAAAATACCATATGAAAAAAGGAAGTGGTATAAGTGCTTGTTGTAAGGGTAGATATCATTTTGCAGGCAAGGATGACAATGGCATTCCTCTTGTATGGAGATATTTATCCGATTATAAAAATATGAATCAAGATGAAATTGATTCACTTATAAATTATAAGCTCGAAGGTAAGAAACAAGTAATATGTTTAAATACAAAAGATGTATTTGATAATGCACTTGTTGCTTGTAAATGGTGTGGTCTTGAAAGTAAATTACCTATTCAAAGAGTATGTAGAGGAGAAACAAAGACCGCCGGTATGCATCCATTAACGAAAGAAAAATTGAGTTGGATGTACTATAAAGATTATAAAGAAATTTTTGGAGAGGCAAGTTGATACTTCCTCTCCTATTTTATTGGAATAAAAGGAAGGAAGTGATTACTATAGCTAATTTAAAACAAGCAAAAACAGATGATGAAATTAAGAAGCTAACTGTAAATTCGGTAAAATCAGCATACCATGAATTAGCTTTAGACTACAATCATCTTCTTAATTTAGATTATGTATACTGTCCTCATTGTGGAAAATGGAAGACTGTAAAGGCATTTTATTCATCTACAGAGACAGCGAGTGGAATTGAACATTTTGCATGTAAAGAATGTTTAATAGATATGTGTACCGATAAAGATAAAGATGGGCGAAGAATTGATAATAAACAAAAAACTATTGATGTATTTAGAAGGCTGGATTGGGTATTTATCGACTCTGATTATGAAGCCCAATTAAATGTATTATCAGAAGGTCTTGGCGAAAAGAATCGTTCTACTGCCGCACAGCAATATATTGTTATGGTTAAATCTCTACCACAATATAAAAATAAACATTGGAAAGATTCTGAATTAAGTATTGAAGATGAAACAGAAAACAATTCAGAAGATGTGAAAATTGTTCAAAAAACATTACGTGCAGCCAAAAAGAGATTTGGAGGCTCGTATAGTAATGAAGATCTTATGTTCCTTGAAAATGAATATCAAGATTGGATAACTAGATATGAATGTAATACAAAAGCCCAAGAAACAATCTTCGAGCGATTAGCATTTAAGAAATGGGAAATTAACAAAGCTACAAAAGCTGGACAGAATACAAAAGATTTGGATAAAACATATACAGATTTATTGGCTTCTATTAATATTTTACCACGACAAAATGCTGATAATGGATTAGATAGTTCTTTGACTTTTGGACAATTGATTGAGCAATGGGAAAGCACAAAACCAATTCCAGATCCAGATCCAGAATTTGCCGATGTTAATCATATTGGAAAATATATTAAAACTTGGTTTAAAGGAAGTTTAGCTCGTTCGCTTGGTATAGATAATGGTTACTCTAAAGAATATGATGACGAACTTCAAAAGTACACTGTTAAGAAACAAGATTATTCAGAGGATGACGAATCTGATGATATTTATAAATCTGTATTTGGGGATGATACCAAATGACAGAAAAAAAATTAACAGAAAAAGAAGTTCGTCAAAATAAACATGAAAGAATAATGAACACTGTTGCTTGGAGAGCAGCATACTACAGAGCCAATCCAAGCAGATTTTGTGTTGATTATCTTGGCTTAGATAGTAATTATCTAAGACCTTTTCAGAAAATTTTATTATGGGCAATGATGCATTATAATAAATTCTATTATGTTGCATCAAGATCTCAAGGTAAAACAACATTGGTTGCACTCTTCGCCTGTATTCGATGTATCTTGTTCCCAGGAGAGATTGTCGTGACGACCAGCCATACTTTTAAACAGGGCAAAGATATCGTACTAAAAATAACAGATGGTTTTATGCATAAATCACCTCTCTTATGTTCGGAAATTGAAAAAATAAGTACAGGTATAAATGATTGTGGAATATGGTTTAAGAATGGTTCTCAGATAATCGTAAAAGTTGCAAATGAGAACACAAGAGGAACTCGCTGTTCAATCCTAATTTGCGATGAATCGAGGATGGTTTCGCAAAAGATTGTAGATACAGTTTTAAGACCAATGAACGTGCCAAGAAGTCCTGGATATTTAAATAATCCTAAGTATAAACACTTGAAAGTTATGCCCAAGGAATTGTATATGTCATCGGCTTGGTATAAAGCTAGTGAAATGTTCGAAAAGGTAAAATCATATTTTGCTAATTCGCTTAACGATAAATTAAGCTACTTCATATGTTCACTCCCATATCAGTTGAGTATTTACGAAGAATTATTGCTCCCACAGATTGTTGAAGACGAAATGAATGAATCTACGTTCTCAGATGTATCGTTCAAAATGGAACGTGAAGCAATATTCTATGGTGCTTCAGAAGACGCATTGTTTAATTTTGATGTATTGAATAACAGAAGAATATTACAAGAAAGCTTACATCCATTAGAATACTATATGGAAACAGGCACTCAGATTCCTAAAAAACAGATAAATGAAAAAAGAATCTTGTCTCTTGACGTTGCACTTCTTGCTTCTCGAAAGCACGATAACGATGCTGCTGTCTTTACACTTTCTCAATCTATTTTTTCTGATACAAATAATCCAATATGTAATGTTAGTTTTATAGATTCAAAAGAAGGTTTATTAACAGAAGAGTTAGGACTTTTAGCAATGAGGTACTTCTATCAATATGATTGTGATTATTTTGCGATAGATGCTTCAGGTGTTGGACAGGGTACATTAGATTATGTTATGGGTGGTGATAGATTTGATCCACAATATTCCACAACATATAAAGTTATGACCGTTGTTAATAATGATGACCTTGCAATTAGATGTAAGTATAAGGATGCCACAAAATGTATTTATGCTATTAAAGGCAACGCACAATTAAATAATGATATGTGTTTGTCATTACGAGCAGGATTTCAGAATGGTTATATAAATCTATTGTTAAATGAATCAGATATGGATGATAAATGGAAGAAACAAATTAAGAATTATAATAAACTTTCAGATAATGTAAAGACTATTTTAAAATTACCATACTATCAAACATCATTTCTTATTGACGAACTTATAAATTTGGAGCATGAAATTGTTAATGGAAAAATAAGGGTAAAAGAAAAGCCTGGTATGCGGAAGGATCGGTATTCAAGTCTGGAATATAACTATTATGTCGTTGACCAGCTAAGATTAAAAAAGAAACGTCCAACCAACACAAATAATCTTGTCAACAAACTCCCAATCCGTCAATCAAAACGATTTAGTCTATATAATTAAAAAGGAGGTGTGCTATCAAATATGGCGCAAACAAAAAGTAAGGTGTCAAGCACACCGACTCGTACTGCCTCAGAAATTAAAGAGTGGTATGAGAAAAATGAGAAAAATATATCAAATTTCGCAAAGGCACAAAACGCTTTAAAACAACTTGTAGATCCGACAAAATCTACATCAAGAACCTATTCTACATTTGATAAAACAAAGCTTCGTACATATATGAAGAATCCACCAGCACAGTATAAGAACTTGCGAAATTTAAGTAGATACTTATATTATCGAAGTAGCGTTTATCGTAGATTGGTATGGTTTAATGCTACTATGATTGACACAAATGCTCGTGCAGTTATTCCTATTATTGATATGAATAAAGGTGGTGATGCTACAAAAGTTCTGAAGAGTTATAATGATACTCTTACTGTTCTCAATAATATGAACTTGGCATTGGAATTTCTAAAGGCATATATCATAGCATGGCGAGAAGATGTATTCTTTGGGATGGCTTTCTATGATGACACTGGTTATTTCATATTACCTGTTGATCCTGACTATGCCAAGGTAAACGGAGCGTATATGACAGGTGATCTTTCTTATGTAATGGATATGTCTTACTACACAAAGCATGAAGATATGGTCAAATGGATAGGCGAACCACTTACCTCTATGTATCGTCAGTATCAGAGTAATACAACAGAAAATCGTTGGCAACAGATGCCAGATGAATATTGTATTTGTTTCAAGGTAAACATAGATGACTATGAAATACCACTACCACCATATATGAATTTATTCAATTCGCTCATAAACCTTGCAGATCTTGAAGATATTCAGGCTGTGGCAGACGAAGCAAATATCTATAAATTGGTCACTGCTACTATCCCACTGTCAAACGACCAAGATGGAGTTGACCAATTTTTAGTAGATCCAGATACAGCAATTGAGTATTATAACAAGTTTGTTGAATCATTACCTGATTACATAGCAGCAGCTATTACGCCTATTCCATTAGATGTTCTTACATTTGGTGATGACCAGGCAAGTGATGTAAATAAAATTGAAAATGCTACCAAGACAGTATTTAATACTTCTGGTGGTGCTCAGTTGCTTAACTCAAGTTCCATTTCAGGAACTACAGCTTGGCAAGGAGCGATTAAGTTCGATGAAAAATATGCTACTGCTTCTCTCCTACCACAGACACAAGCTTATCTAAACAGATTCTTATCTTATCAAGTTTCTAATCCAGCAAAAGTAAAAATGTTGGAAACATCTCCATATACAAAGAGTACATTGAAAAAGGAATTATTGGAAGGAGCACAGTATGGTTTGCCAACTGCTTTAACCGTAAACAATCTTAATGGTTTCAATGAACTCGAAACAATGAGTTTGAATTTCTTAGAGACGCAGGTACTTGATATTGCTAATACATTCGTTCCATTGCAGTCAAGTCATACCCAGTCATCTTCATCTTCTAATGAAAGTGGTGGACAGACTAAGGATATTGGTGGTGCTGATAGCATAACCGATGCTGGTGAAGCCTCACAAGATAAGAGAGATCAAGCAAATGGATAAGGAGTAAAGGGATGAATGACAAAAAGTTAATCATGACAGTAGATGAAAATACTGCTACTGCTCTACGAAAATCTGGGTTCAAAGAGATGAAAACAGGTAACAAAAACATCTACACGTTTCTGAATAACACAACATTAAAATTTTCAGAAGGTGTTGATATAAATAAAATCGAGTATAGCAATATGCTTACATTCTAGTTGTCCTCTTGGGCAACTTTTATTTTGCAAAAATTCAGAAAGGAGGAAACATGGATAAGAAGCATACTTCGCTAAAATTTAAGGCAAAAGTTACGCCTATTGAAAAAATCAATGATGAGTTTACTTTGTGTAAATGTTACGTTCAGGGCGTTGGTAAGAACAGAAATTATTCTTATATGAGTAAGGAAAATATTGAAAGATGTTTGCCTACACTTTCATATGCACCTGTTGTTGGTCATTTGATTGATAAATTGGATGATGAAGGCAATCCAACTGGTGAAAAATACATGGGTGGTCATGATTATTACATTGATGACGACTGGAATCTTAAAAGTGCTTGCGTACCCTATGGTGTTGTAAAAGCAGATTCATTTGGATTTGAGACAGTTAAGGAATATGAAGACGAGATTGAAACTGAATACTTAACTGCTGAAGTTATTCTTTGGACAGGTAGATATCCTGAGTTAATGGATGCAATTTATTCCGAGGATTTTTATTTCAATCAGAGTATGGAAGTTAATGTCGAGGATTTTCGCCCATACGAGAAAGATAGCAATTATACAGAATTGGTTGATTTTACATATTCAGCATTATGTCTTTTGGGTAAAGCTGATGACAAGTCAAGTCCAGAGCACACAGAGCCTTGCTTTATAGAATCTAAAGTAATTCCTGTTCAGTATTCACTTGAAAAGGAAGAATTTTCAAAAGTAATGGGTGAACTCAAAAATGAATTAGCCTTTTATTTTAATAAAGACGCTGATGGAAAGGAGGAAGAATTCGTGGAAGACAATCGAGAAGATGTAGTTGAAACTGTTGAGGAAGTAAATGAGGGATCCACAGAAGAAGTTGTAGAGAATACAACTGAGGAAACTCCTGAAACAGAAGTAGATGAAAATGTAGAAACTGAATCTGAAAATGAAGAGGTACAGGAAGACGTATCTGATTCTACTGTGGAAAACTCAGTAGATGAACCCGTTGAAGAGGCTGTGGAAATATCAGAACTTGATTCATTAAAGGCTGAATATGAAGAGTATAAAAATTCTCACTCTCATACAAATGAAGAATTTGATGAATTGCAGAAATATCATGACGATGCTGAATTTGAGAAAGTTCATGCAGAGCGTGAAGCTATGTTATCTGATGAAAAGTATTCCGTATTAGCCGAGAATAATGCTTTTGATGAGTTAAAGAAAAATATGGATAACTACTCTCTTTCAGAACTTGAAAAAGAAGCAAAAGTAATCTTTGCTGACTATATTTCATCTGTTGGAACATTCTCTATGAACAATTCAGATAGAAAATCAACTTCTAAAATTAGATTCAGTATGAAGGAAGATACTAATAAGCCAAAAGCTTATCGAACATTATTCAAGTAAAAATAGAATATAAACACATTTGTTTGAACGTCAAATAGACGTTCTTTTTTATTGCAAAAAATTAAAAGGAGGAAATTAAAATGGCAACAAGTTTTATCAATTTTGATACTAAACATGCTGTAGCAGAGTCAACAATGATCAAGGCTACTCATGTTGGAAACATTTGGAACATTGAAGCAAAGGCAGACATTGACAATGGCTGCATCGTTTCAAAAGGTAAGTACCTCAGACCAGAAGTATATGAGGAGGCTGCTGCTTCTGCTACTTTCGCAGGAAAGATTATTGAGAAGGCGGCAAATGGTGGTTTTCGTGTAGAGGTTACTGCTGTAGGAGCTGGTGATGGTCTTGTATTATCTGTACCTCTTATTTATGAGGAATACACAACTAAGATGCAGGAGGAAAGCAATTTTTATAATGCCAAAGGTGACATTATGAGAGTCTACGAACTTTATGTTGGTGATGTGTTCACAATTTCTGCTGAAGGATTTACTTCTGATAAAGCACCTGCTGTTGGTGACACTGTAGCTGTTTCTGCAAAGAAGTTAAAGGCTACTGCTGAATAATTAGGAAGGAGGATAAAGAATAATGAAGAAATTAACTTTTAGTAATGCTGATACTAGAGAAGTATTTGCTGATAAGGATTATGCTGAGTTTTCTCAGTTAATGATTGATACTGCTTGTGGAAAGCAGAAAGATGTATCTAAAGAAGATGCAGACGCTAAGATTCGTGAGGTTATGTTCGAGATCCTTGGTGTAGATGAGGATTGCAATCGTAAAGAGTTACATAAGGCTATTCGTAGACATAAGATTGATGTCTTCGAGGTAATTGAAGAGACAGTTGAGAACTTACTTGTTTCTGGTTGGGGTGATAATCCTTTCTTCAATGAGTTCGTAGAAGTTAAGTCTATGAATACAGGTGATACAAATGAGTTCTATGTTCCTGATGAGACTGTATTAACAGTATCTGAACTTTCAGGAAATCACCACAATCTGTTCCGTCAGAGACTTGGTGCTGGAAGCACATTCTCTGTTAAGACAAGCTGGTATGGAGTAAAAATTTATGCAGAGTACGAGCTTTTCATGGCAGGTAAGGTTGACTGGGCTGGTTTCATTAACAAGATTTATGAAGCTTTCGACAAGAAAGTAAATGACATGGTTTATGCTGCTGTTATGGCAACTGGTGATAAGGTATTACCTACATCTCAGTTCACAAAGACAGGTACATTAAACAAGGATACACTCATTACTCTTGTAGAGGACGTTCAGACTGCCAACGGTGTAGAAGCTGTAATTATGGGTACTAAGACTGCCCTTTCAAAGCTTAACGCTCTCGCTGATACACAGTGGATTTCTGATTCTATGAAAGAGGAAAGACATACAACTGGTCGTCTTGGTATCTGGGAAGGAATTCGTCTTGTAGAGATTCCTCAGAGCTTTGCTTCAAATGATACTTCTAAGAAGTTGGTTGCTAATGATGTTCTTCTTGTTATGCCTGTTGCAGATAACAAGTTTATCAAGATTTATGATGAGGGCGAGGCACAGGTTAAGGAAGTATCTGATGGTGATACAAATATGGATAAGACTATCGAATATGAGTACCAGCAGAAGATGGGTGTAGCAACTGTACTTCAGAGAAAGTTCGGTTTCTATAAGAACATTGCCTAAATTGTGCGTAGATTTTCGGAGGGTGCGTTAGCACTCTCCTATTTTAATGTAAGGAGATAAAAGGATGACATATACAAAAAAGACTAATGCAGAAGAGAAAGCTGTTAAGACAACCGCAACAAAGCCTGAAAAGGTAGAAAAGCCAGTTGAGAAAGTAACTGTTAAAGAATATAAGTCTGATGATTTAATTCCTTGTCGTTCTATGACAAAAGGACAGCTTATTTACACAGGAAAGAAATCTGGTGAAGTATATACATGGGAAGACTATGGAGATATTACAGAAGTTGAGTATCAGGATTTACTTGGATTAAAAGCCAAGAAGTCTGCATTCATCTTTGAGACATTGTTTGTAATTGAAGATGAAGAGTTATTAGAAGATCCTAAGTGGAAGGATGTTAAGTCTCTGTATGAGAAGATTTATTCAGAAGATGTAGATACTCTTATTGATATGAATCTTGATGATTTTAAGCGTGTCTTCCCTACTCTTCCTAATGGATTACAGAGAGCCGTAAGTGCAGAAGTTGCAACACAGATGGAAGCTGGAACTTTTGATTCTCTTCAGAAAATCAAGGTTATTGATGAGGTTTGCGGAACAGACTTATCTTCTATTTTATAATTAAAGGAGGTACACAATGTTACTTCCATATGAAACCGTGTTTTCAAGAACACGAGGTCGTGTAAACGATCCTAAAGAGTTATCTTTGTCAGAAAATGATTTGCTTGATATATACACAGAAAGATTACATAACGTAATTGGAAAACCGAGAGTTCGTAGACTCTTCTCTTCTATCGCATTTGATGATGAAATCCAACAGATTGACTTTACTCTGAATAATTCAGTTGATGAAGCATCTGATATTGATTTTGTTACAGACTTACTTATCCTTGGAATGACTATCGAATGGTTACAACCACAGGTAGATTCTATCTTACATACATCTGTAATGATAGGCGGCAAGGAAGAAAAAAAACTGTTAGACAATCATAGTAACATGATTAAACGTCTTGACAGTATGAAGACAGAACTCAATAAGATGATTAGAGATTACGGATATATGTATAACTCTTATATCAACTCGGAGTCCTAACATGAAGTATATCTACGGTTATTTTACAAAAAAGCAAATCAAAGAAGCTGCCAGCGCCATGCACAATGACATACATAAGCTTCTACTCTATAAAGATAACACAATAGAGGAAACCATCTTCGAGAATGATGAAGCTTTCCTCATATATTTTGATCACTTGCTTGAAAACTTTGGCGGTGTCCATACTCTCTTTAATAACAATGGAATTATGGTCAAGCTAATGTCAACATTGCAAGCCGCAAGAAACGAAGTTGCAAGTGATAATTTTCATTATGGTACTTTTCGTAGAGAAATATTAGATTCTCACGGATATATTAAGCAAATGTTTGAGGAGGTGGGTTGCGATGCCGAGTCTACAAACAGCTAGGCGTATCGCAAACGCCAAAACAAATAATGCGAAAACTATTGGTCAGATTTATAAGGAACAGTCTGATTGGATGATGGAGGAAACTTGGGATAATGACATCCAAAGTAAAGTCTGTTATATTTATGATTTCTTCCACGATGACCAACCACGGTTGGCTGAAGGCATGACATATGAGAATACAACAAAAACACGCATAGACGCAAAATTTATTGTTAAATCATATCAGTCTATGGATAAAGACCAAGTTGATTATTATGTGCAGTTCAAGCCATCTCAACCTGTTCGATTTACAGAAGATGATGAACTGTATTATTTTGAAACTGACTATAAATCAACCTATGGAAACACATTTCCTGTTGGTTGTTATCTGGACATTCCAGACGATAGGAATGTTTATCATAAATGGTTGATTTGTCGAGAAGAAAAAGCTAATCAATTTCCAAAGTATCTTGTACTCCCTTGTGATTACGAATTGTGTTGGATTGAGATAAACGGCAAAGATAGGATTAAGCGTAGAATGTGGTCTGTTCTTCGTATGCAAAGCAGCTACACCATCGGGCAGTACACGGATCGAGTGTTTACAAGAACTGATAACCAAAATAAAATCTGGCTTCCTCTCAATAAATATACTGAGAAGTTTTGGTATACGACTAATGAAGATACAACAATGCGAATTGTAGTTAGTGCTCCAACTGAACATCCTCTGATATGGGCTTGTACAAAAATTGAGAATATTCAGCCTGTCGGGATTCAGAAACTTACTATATATCAAACTGTATGGTCTGATAATCGAGACTATATCGAAAAGGACGAGAATGGTCGTATCATTGGAATGTGGGCTTCATATTTCGATTCAGAAATCGTTCCAACAGATCCGTCTACTCCAACTACTCCCCCATCTTCTATTACAGCAAAAATTTCAGCATCCACTTCAACTATTAAAATTGGTGGCAGCTATAAAAATCTTACAGTAAATTTATTCAATGATTCCAATGAAGATATTACAACTGAATATGCTGATGCAACTTTTACATGGACTTGCTCTATTGACGATGAAGATTGGACTGATAAAGTTACATGGCGAGTTGGTACAGAATACAACCAAAAGAAAGTAAAGTTTCCTAATGACGCTTCTACTATCGGCAAAATACTGTCTATTAAGTGTGAAATTGTTAAGAATGACTTACCGATTGAATCTAAAATTTTGTCGTTAGAATTAACTGAATAGGAGGTGTTTTATGGCAGAAAAATTAGTTACAAAAAATGATTTGTTAAATAAGCTTCGTGCATATAAGACTACTCCTGATGATGAAAATATTCAGTATAAGAAAAAGATTGAAAAAGCACTTATGCTTAATCCATGTCTTTTATATGCACTTAATGAAAAATCATTAGAATCTGAACTTTTTGACGATGATGGTAATATCAACTGGGAATGGAACGAAGATACAAAAGAGTATGAACCTCTTGGGGAATGGGATAGATATTTTGGTGGAACATCTAATATTCGTCCTTATTTATTTATTCCTGATACTCAGACTGAAGTAAAACATTATATCTGTTACCAAGTATCTTTTGATGAAATGCCTCGCTATCAGGATACATTAAAGTATACAAATGTTACATTTACTATTTTTGTTCATGGTAATGACAGAAATGATAAATTAACTGGTGTTCCAAGACACGATCTTATTGCTTCTATTATAAGAGAGCGATTTAATTGGTCAAATATCTTTGGTATGCAGACTCATCTCATATCTTCTAAGGAATCCACAACAGATAATAATTATCTTGTTCGTACTCTCGTATTCCAAGTTGTTGACACTAATGGAATTCATAAAACAACAGATAAAAAGTCTTCTATTGTGAATTACGGTGTAAGGCGGTGATTATTTGGATGTATTAGAAACGTTAAATAATCTTCAATCTGCTGCTGAAGAAGATATAAAAAAGAAACAAGAAAAAAGTCATAATCCAGAATACCATTTTGACAAACTAAAAATGTATTTTGGTGAGGATTATACAATAAATGGTATAACTATTTCAATTCCAACCATAGGAGATATTTTAAATATTGGCGAATCAAAATTTTACCAAGCAATCTCTCCCTTTCTGAGTAATTCTACTTCTATTCGAGTTCTTCTTTATGATGTATTCAAAAAAGACTGGAATAAAACAAAAGATATTGAAGTGTTTTATATCTTATATCAATTGCTTGAAGATAAAGAGCCGTTAAAGCTACTATTCAAAGATTTTAGTTTTGATGGATTTGAACTAATTCAAGCAAGAAAAAATGTTGACGATCCAGAATACAATCATCTTGCGCTTTTAAATCAAGATAAAAATATGATTATTTATGATGACGAATATATGGAAATTGCCGAATTTATTCGAGCGATGATGAATGTTCATCCAAAGGTTGAAAAGGCAAAAGGTAAAACAACAAAACAATGGATTTTACAAGAAGATAGAATGAAAGCAGAACAGGATGATAAAAAGAAGGGCGCATCGACTCTTTTACCACTTGTTTCGAGTTGTATAAATCATCCTGGGTTTAAATATAAGTTGGAAGAATTAAAACAAGTGAATATATGTCAGTTTATGGATTCTGTAAACAGAATTCAAAAATATGAACAGGGAACGGCTGCTCTACACGGAATTTACGGTGGTATGGTGTCAGCCAAAGACATTCCTGAAGATTTAATCAATTTTATGGGCGATATTTAATCGCTCATTTTTTATTGCATAAAAATAACAATTTTAAAGGAGGAAAATAATTATGGCATTTAAATTAGGTGACGTAATCGTAGATAGACTTCAGTTTGGTTACGGTGCAAAGTCTAATGGTACACCTCTGTACGCTTTAACACAGCTTACACAGGCAAATATTGATATTACTGCTGACTCAACAGATATCAATGATAAGGATGGAAACCTTGTATATCGTAAGTATACAGGTAAGAAAGGTGAGGTTACTGCAACTAATGCATTCCTTAACCTCGCTGTTGTAGAAGCTATTTCTGCTACTGATGCTGAGATTGCAACCGCAGATAAGGGTATTGTTATGCCAATGATTCAGATTGTAAAAGCTGGCGAAACATTAGATATCACAGGATATGTAGATGGATCAATTCATGTAAATGCCCTTTCTACAAAGGGATCTATGGGTAAGGATGAATTTAAGAAAGGGTCTGCTGCTTCTGCTACAGAGTACGGAATTACACATACTGACGAGGTAAAAGATTCAGGAGATCAGCATGTAACAACTCCTGCAAGTGATGTATTAACACCGCCTATCGCAGATGGTGAAACTCAGTATATTGTCAAGTATAAGAAGACAATTAAGAGCGGAGCAAAGATTACTAACTCAGGTAAGAAGTTCCCTAAGTCTCATGAATTATTCTTCAAGGCACTTGTCGTAGATAAGTGCGAAACTGATGTATTAAAGGCAGCAATCATTCACATTCCTTCATTTATGCCAAGTCCTGAGTTCTCACTTGCATTACAGGGTGGTGATTCTCAGACAATGGACTATAAGGGTTCTATGATGTTAAATGCTTGCTCTACAGATGCAGAACTTTTCTCTATTTATTACATTGATGAGGAAGAAGACGACATCGAATTATAAGAACATTTAGGGCAGTTTAACTACTGCCCTCTTCTTACAAGGAGGAACAATGGCAAAGAAAGAATTGAGAACTTGTGTGCTTTGCGGTAAAACTTATTCATTTTGTCCAGTTTGTAATCCAGAAGATCGTTTGAAACCAACGTGGTATTTTTGTTGGTGTTCAGATAATTGCCATGAAATTGACGAAGTGACTTCTGCTTTTGAAGATGGACGCATGACAGATATCGAAGCAAAAGCAAAATTAGAAAAATTAGATTTAAGCAGAAAAGAATACTTTGGCGAAAGTTATAAGAATTCTATTGCTTCTATCATGAAGGCAAAAGCACAAGTTATTAAGAAAGAAAATAAAAAGACGGAGGCTAAATCTGTCAAAAAGGATATTGTTACAAAAGCCGAAAAAGAGGTTGAAAGTAATGTTGAATAGTGATTTTAAATAAGGGATTATAACATACCACTATTCAATGTTAGAATCCCTATTTTTTACGCTATTTACGTGAGGAATAAAAGGAATGATAATTGAAAGTAATTTAAAACCAAGGAATTATACCGAAAAAGAAGTTGTTCGTATATATAATCGAGATCAACAAACTTTTTACATCGACTCTAATGTTTATCCAGTGGATGTATATACGAGTTATAGCCCCAAATGTGAAAAGAAAATTATAATAATGACTTTTATTAGAAACGACACAAAAGACGTTTATAAGAAATGGTGTAATCATGAATTAATATAGGAAGGAGGAAACTATTATGGCAGTAACCGAAAAAGATATTACAATCTGTGGTCACGGATCAGGAACTCCGTCTACTAAAAATATGTACGCATATCTTGAAAGTCGATATAAAAGTATTGCTCCAAACGGAAAACATAAAGGCGTTGTTGCAGTAAGACGATTAAAGAAAATTACCGATTCTGGACGTAAAAAGTTCCATGACACATATAAAACTATTCTAGGTCGGAACTCATATAATCAGTCGTTACGATCATATGTATATACTCCATATAAGGGGAAGTATTATTCAGACTGCTCTTCTAGTGGATGTGCTACGTTTAAGAAAATTGGATATAGTGTACCGTTACTAAACACGGCAGGAATTTATACAAGTTCATTGTTTGAAACTGTTCCAGTAAAGATTAAAAATGGTCATATTACAAATCCTGAAATTTTAAAGGTTGGAGATGCAATATTGTTTGTTGGATCTGATCCGTCTCGTCCAAAACAAATCGGGCATGTTGAGTATATCTATTCTATCAACAAAGAAACAACCACAACAAAACCATCTTCTACTTCTACAAGCAATTCAGCTTATTATCCAAAATGTAATAAATCATATACAACTCTTGCAAAAGCCTTAGAGTCTGTACATATTGATTCTTCTAAGGAAGCTAGAGCAAAGATTGCAAAGGCAAACGGAATTAAAAATTATCAGTTCACGGCAGAACAGAATAATCAGATGTTGATTCTTCTGAAGGCTGGAAAATTAAAAAAGTTTAAATAAAAGGAGGAAAAATTATGGATGTAACATTTTTAACAAATTTTGCAGTGCCAATTATTGTTGGTATTTGCTTATGTATTGGCTATGTATTAAAAAATCTTGTAACAACAGATACAATCAATAAATATATTCCGTTAATTATGGCAATAATTGGAGTCGTGTTGAATGCATGGATGAATATGAGTTTTACACCTGAGATTTTGCTTGGTGGTTTAGTATCTGGACTAGCTTCTACGGGATTATACGAAGTATTTAAAAATTTTATTAAATCAGAAAAGTAGAAAGATCATAGGTAATAAAAATGACTGAAATTGAAAATTTACTCAGTTTTGATTTTGCGCCTTGGCTTATGGGATTGTTTATTATCATCTTAGGAATTGATAAAATTATTTTTTTATTCGGAAAGATAAAAAAGACTCTTAGGATAAAATTTGGATTTGAAGAAGACAAAGAAACAATTGAAGACAGAATAACCACTTTAGAAAAACATGATAATTGGCAATATAAAGAAATATCAAAAATATCTCAAGGTGTTGACGATATTAAAGATACGTTAGTGCAAAAAGAGATTAAAGATAAAGCAAAGACCGTTGCAACTCTTAGAAATCAACTTTATGACTTACATGGGAAATTCACAGAACGTGGTTATATAGATAAATCAGGAATAAAAACCTTCCTTGAATTAGGGAATATTTATGAAGATGCTGGTGGCGATGATATTTACCATGATAAATTAAAACCAGAAGTATTATGTTTGCCAATAAAAGAAGTTGAAAAAAAATAACTGTATTTTTATATTATACCACAAAAATTACCAATTCTGGTTAATATTTTCTTATGTATTATATGAATATACAAAATAATTCTAAGCATACTACATTACATGAAGAATAAAGTTGGTGAATATAGGTATAAACAGAATATATCAATATCAGAATTGTCCAAGAGATGCGGACTATCTTCTACTGCTATTTCCAATTTAGAAAATGGATATACTTCTGATATTTTATTATCTCATGCAGTCGCTTTATCTCTTGCGTTACATGTAGACTTATATGAATTATTTTGCATAAAAAGATAAAGGAGATGTATGCCTATGGGAATGTATTACAATGTAATTTGTGAAGAAATCGAAATAACAGGTGGAAAAGTAATTCATATTGACAAGAATTTAGGGAATATGAATGATGTCCATAAACTTGTCTGTGAAAATATCAGCAAATATCCAAACGCCAAATGGGAACTTTATTCTATGATTATTAACAACTAACCAAGTACATATAACAATTAAATATAAGAATTAAGAAAGAGCGGTTTCTTCAGAAGCCGCTCTTTTGCTATGTAAAGGAGTGAAAGGAAATAGCACAGAATCCAGGAAAGATTTTTGAACAGTCGATTAAAGATTCTGTCCCAAATACGTGTTGGATTTATCGTTTCAGGGATAATGCAGCATCGTTTGGGAATGGAAATAATACTAGATTTGCTAGTAGTAATATTTGTGATTATCTTCTATTTGATGATGATTCAAGGACATTGTATTTGCTCGAATTAAAATCAACTCAATCAACAAGTCTGCCATTATCAATGATTAGAGATAATCAAATTAAATCTCTGCAAGAAGCAAGTGAACATAATCTTGTCGCAGGATTTATTTGTAATTTTAGGAATGAAAATAACGACACATTCTTTATAGAAATCTGCGATTTCGTAAAGATGATGGAGAATATAGATAAGAAGTCGTTCAATATTAACGACTTGAAAAATAATAATGCTATTCAAATAAATAGCAGAAAGAAACGAACTAGATATACATATGACATTCAGAAGTTTGTAAACGAGTCACATTTGTAAAGGAGAAAAAGGAATATGAGACTTTTAGAGTTTGTAGAAAAGTATAACAACATGGCAAATAACACATTAAAGGAACAGTTATTAAGTAAAATCAAAATCACCCCATACATTTCAATTATCAAGAAAGATGCTTACGCACAGTTGATTGTAGATAAGACAACATTTGAGCAGGAATCTTATGATGATAACGGAGTAACAAAGTATCGTAAAACAGATAAGATTAGAGTAAATTCTGTTGCTCAGTATGTACAGTTTTGTCGTGCCGTAATTGAATTATATACTGACCTTGAGATTGACGAGGATGATAAAGGTTTTATCAAGGGATATGACGCACTTAAGTCATCTGGTCTACTTGATATTTTAATGGTTGGCTCTGATAAAGCTGATCCACTTATTCCTATAAGCGAATTAAGAGAATTTAAAACCATTTTAACAATGAAGCAATCAGACACTCAGTTTAATGAGACAACTACTCAGGCGTTTATTAGCAAACAGATTGGAAGGATTTCTGATTTGGCAAATGCTACTCTCACACCACTTGTCGAAGTTGTAAGTAAAAAGCTTGATGAGATCCCGAATGAAGATTTAGAAGATAAAATTCTTAAGTTTGCTAAGAAAGGCAATTTCAAAGAGGTCTAAGTAAATTCAAAATTCTTTGGAGGATTTATATGATTGAAGGAATAATTTATGGACTTATTGGTGCATGGTTTCTCAGTCTATTTGGAGTTGATAATATCTTTGTAGAAGCGTTGCAGCCATTTGTGAATTTCACATTAACAACAAGTCATTATTATTTCATATTTGGATTTGTTGGTATGGTATATGGAATTGTATATTATTTAAGAAATAAAGATTAAATATTAGGCTCTATACGTGTAACAGCGTATATGGCTTTTCTTACGGAGAGTGGTTATACTGCTCTCCTATTTTAGTGTAAAAATAGTGAAATTTTTTGAGGTGATGAAATGGCAAAAAATATATATGCAGATTTTAAAAAGAAGTTAGACAGAATTGAAAATCATATTGCAGAAGAAATTGCTCCACAAGCAAATGAACTTCTAAAAGAATCTGTCAGATATTCATTAATAGATTGGTATAACGACTATACTCCACAGTCGTATGAAAGAACATATAACTTCATGAAAATTCTTGATTCTACAAAAACAAGAGGTAAAGGGAACGTTCTTCTTTTTTCAGTTGATTCAGGCGCAATGGATTCATATGTCGGTTGGTTTGGTCAGAGTTTAAAACCAAGTACAGCTTTCGACTATATGTTTATTGATGGAGAACATGGTCATGGAAAATGGATGATGCATCAATCATTACCTCCATATATGTATGTTGAACGAGATATTGAAAGTGGATTTGGTGGTCGCTTAGACAAAATTATAAATAACAGAATAGAACAAATTTTGAGAAAGTGAGGTAGAAAATGCCAGGTACATATCAGTATGATGTAGAAATCAAATCGAATGTAGCAAAACTACTTTCAGATATGAAACAAGTCCAAGACAGATTAGACACTGTTGAAGGCAAAGAATATAAAATCAAATTAAATGTCGATGAAAAGAAATTATCCAGTGTAATTTCTAATCTCGAAAAAATGCTTGATTCTCTTAGTAAAGGAACAGGTGATTTTAAACAGTTTGAGAATTTATCGAAAGAACTATCAAATATTGTATCAGAAGTACAAAGTTTAAGTAAAGCTTTTGGTAAAGTGGATGATTCTGGTGCTAAAACACTACTCTCTTCTATTCAGAATATTGACAAGTCACTTTCTGAACTGAGTCAGAATATTCTCAATGTTAATAAAAACATGAGCAATATGGGTGGCAATACGGGTGGTGCTGTCAAACAGGTGGAGAATATTAGTAATGCATATCAAGATGCTGCTAAAGAAGCTGAGAAGTTGGCTGATGCACAGAGTAAGATTGGACAGAAAACGAATATTTCATCTGCTTCTACAGAATCTGTTACCAATTCCATCAAAGAAGAGAATAATGTATTAGAACAGAACACTCAGAAAGTTAAGGAAAATACACAGGCAAAAGAACAGAATGCAAATGTAAATCTTAATAAGTATGATAAACGGTTAGATTCATATAACGGCAAAATTGACAAATATAAAACAACTATTGACAGATTTAATGATGGTGGTTGGACAAGTAGTACATATTTAGAAAATGTACAGGCTGTCAAGAATGCTGTTAAAGAGTATGAAACTCTGCTTAATGAATTAAAGGGTAAAGATGCTAGTTTGGTGACAAGTGATGATATCAACCGATTGGATAACTATGAAAAGAAAATCAAAGATACTATCGCTACTGTTACCAATATGTCTGCTTCTGAAAAGGGATATAACTTTGTTTCAGGTCAGAAAGAATTAGACAAAATTCATAAGCTTCTCAATGAAAATAGCAAGATGTCTTCTGAGGCAAAAGCTAACATTAAAGCTTACTATGCGGAAATTGAAAGTGGTAATCCTAGCATGAGTCTTGACAAGATTCATGGTGAAATCTTAAAGATTTATAATGCCGAAGTCGAAGCTGGTCGTGCTGGCAGAACATTGTTTGACACTTTAAAGAATAGCGGATTCCATCAAATTGCTGCACAGATGGCAGGAATGGTTGGTGTTTATGATGTTATTAATGGATTAAAACAGGTCGCTTCTACTGTAATTGATATAAACACACAAATTACAGATTTGGCAAAAGTCTCAGAAGCAACATCGTCACAAATATATGACGATTTTAGCAGTTATGCAGATATCGCTAAAGACATTGGTGGAACAATTTCTGATACTATTTCAGCAACAGCAGACTGGTCAAGAAATGGTTATAATCTTCCAGATAGTAAGGAACTAGCTAGAGTTGCTTTGTTGTATAAAAACGTTGGAGATGGTATTGATATTGATTCTGCAAACAAATCACTTATTTCTACACTACGTGGTTTCAAAATGGAAGCCGATGAAGCTGAAAAAATAATTGACATTTTCAACAATGTATCGAACAATGAGCCAATTGACTCTGGGGGAATTGGTGAAGCCCTTCAAAGATCTGCTGCTTCATTTAATGCTGCAAATACTTCGCTACAAGAAAGTGTAGCTTTAATTAGTACAACCAACTCTGTAATTCAGAATCCAGAAAAGGTCGGAAATATGTGGAAGGTTGTTAGTATGCGTATCCGTTCGGCAACATCAGAGTTAGAACAGGCTGGCGAGGATACTGATGGTCTTGTAACATCTACGGCTGATTTGCAAAAAATGATTAAAGCAATGACAGGATATGACATACTCGAATCAGATGGAAAAACATTTAAAAGTATATATGATATTGTATTAAATATCTCAAAAGTCTGGAACAATCTTTCTGATTTGGATCAGAGTTCTTTGCTTCAAGCATTAGCTGGAAAACAGCAGAGTAACGCTTTGGCGGCAGCCCTAAGTAATCCTGAGCTACTTGAAAAATCATATCAAGAAGCTATGAATTCCGCTGGTTCAGCCGCAGAGGAAGAAAAAAAATACCAACAGAGCGTACAGTATTCCATTGATCAAACAAAGGCAAAATTAGAAGAACTGTCTGCCGATCTCTTGTCGTCCGATTTCCTTAAGGGTGCAATTGATGCAGGTGGAAAATTAATTGAAGTTTTGGATGGTATTGTAAAAAGTGGCAATGCAATACCTGCCGTAGCAACTGCTATCGCAGCAGCATTTTCATTTAAAAATGTAGGTTAACGCAATCGTTACATATCATTTTGTAATTGTTTGCCTATATGCCCACTTCACCTAAACTATATAGCGTTATATAGCATGGTGCGGTGTATGAGAAGGTAAAGTCTCATATACAAAGTTAATTATACGAATATAAATCATAATAGTATTAAATCGTATAATAGGTTAAATTGCTGGGAAGAATGGTAACATTCATGTGTGAAAAGAAATTACTTATAACCAAATAATACTTATTTTACCCTGTATTATTTGGTGGTGTTGGAAATCCAACCATAGAAATATGTAAAACAATATAAGAATTGTATATGGTGCAAACCCTCTATATGTTCGGTTCAATAAAATTATAATCCGATAAGCACAATATCAGCAGCGAAGCCACTCCTATTTTATTGTAGGTAAGATGCGTGAGCATTTTAGTAAAGGCGCATAAGGCGTATAATATTACTAAGTATTATGCACTTATAAAGATTGGGTAAATCTTGAAGCACAAACACTTGTGGAACGTCCAGAGACTATAATCCTCGGTATTTATCATACATGCTTGATAAATATTTAATAGATAGTCCAAAAACGTTGGTAAAATTGAATATGCCAATATGAGAATGGTGGTTTAAAGACTACGGTTCGAATATTTTTATTATATGAATAGCCTATTATAATAGAAATTTTAGTTTGTTTGATTTCTCTCTCGTGCTAATGGAGAAATAAAATAATGGCTTATAGCACAAAACCAAGAAATCTTGATTTCAATCGAGTAAAATAGAGAATAATAAAATAGCACTACAACTGCTGTATTGTAGTGCTAAATTGTCTTTGAGATTACCAAAAATCAAAGACTCCCTATATTGTAACATTGGGGGTAGTACATAAAATTGGTCGGTATGTACAAATTTATTGTATCAAACATCAATGATTATTTCAATAGTAAAAAGAGAATAAATAAAGTAAAATAGAGGACAGTCGTGATGACCTGCCCTCAATTAAGGAATAAAAGGAAATAAATGACAAATACAGAAATAGAATTATTTACGAAAGATTTTTCTAGTCTTGGTGAACATTTGTGATAAAGACTTGGTTTGTGAGTCCGTATAGTCTTTGCACTTATTAACAGTATAACACTTTCCAATTGTATCAACTATGACACAAAGAAAATGACAGCCGTATACTAAAAGTCCACCACTTACAAGTATTTTAAATACTTCCAATTCTACCCTCCCTTCTTTGTAGTATTTCTTAAAGTTGGGAAATGTATTGCTCAGAACGAGCTGAATTTATTTCCGATGTGAATCGTGCCAAACTACAAATATGGCACTTCGTATGGTAAATACCGAGCATTCTGTCGTGCTATTGACCTGAGATACGATAACTCAAATACAGTTTGCTTGGTATTATATTACCATATATTTCCAACCACATAAATCCAGAACGTAAGTTTGTCGAATAATGCAGAAAGAAAAATATTCAAATTTTGAATAATTCTATTTACAAAATTTTACAATTATGCTATTGTGAAAATATAAAAATTTTTGTATTTTTAAGGAGGTAGCATGATGAAAAATTCTAGCAAAGAACGCACTTTACAATGGATAAATAACCAAAACAAGAAGGGGAATATATCGTTTAAACATCGTCTACAGCGTCCGACTGGACAGTGGAATACTCGCATGAAGAGTCTGTTGATTCATAGCTTATTAAGTGGCATTCCAGTTAACCCAATCTATGTTGTAGAGGAAGAAAACATAATCTATCCGTTAGATGGTTCTCAGAGAACATCTACCTGTATTGATTATATCAATGATGTATTCTCATTGAGTAAAGATACTCCAAATGTATTCATATCTGTAAAAGAAAATGGAGAACAAATTATTAAGGAATATGAAATTGCAGGAAAGAAGTTCAAGAAACTTGATGACGAAGTAAAAGAAACACTTCTTGCTTGCACTTTAGAATTTTGCACATTATCTGATTATACTGATGAAGAAGTTAAAATCATGTTTGCTCGCCAGAATTCAGGAAAACCTCTGAATGGTAAATTGCTTCGTGTAGTACATGAGTCGGATGAGTTCAGCGAAAAGGTCTACTCTCTCGCTAATCATCCATTTATGGATAAAATCATGTCAAAGACACAGCGTAAGAATGGAACAGACAGAGATACAATTATCCAGGCTATGATGCTTATCTCTTCTAATCAGGAACAGGAATTCACATCTTTTAGAACCAAAGATATTGATACTTATGTGGCTGATTATGCGGATCAGTATCTTGGTAGAGCTGACACATTAAAAGAAGCCATGGATAGATTTAACGAATCATTTGATGATAAAGTAAAAATTCCATCCACAAGTATTCCACAAATTTTATATACTGGTTATAGAATCGTTAAAGACAAGAAATCATTCTCTCGTCTTGCAGAGAAGATATCTGAATTTATTGCAACATATGATTCTAATGAAGAATATAAACAATATGTTCAGAGTGGTACAGGAAGTCGTGAGAATGTTAAGGGACGCTTCGATTATTGGCGTGGAATTGTAAAGACATTACAGTAATCATCGTGGAGAGTAGTCGCAAGGCTACTCTCTCGCTATATGAATCGTATGTTTAGGTGGGTTCATCTTATTCATTATCATACATGAGTAACTGAACTTTAAAACTACTATTGTTATTCATGATGACATAAATTATAATTCTACCCTATTTCATGAAATTCATATGTATACGGTAAATCAATTTCTCCATATTCATTAATGTGTTCAATTTGCTCATCAAGAATTTCTGATTTACTGAAATCATAATATAAATATGCTTTAGCCATTGCCGTAATTTCTATATCAAAGCACTGACATTCGAGCAATACATGAAATACGTCATCTTCGGAAATTTCTATATTATATTTACGTCTTAAATAGTTTTTTGTTGATATTACTTTATGTCTGTAATTAACACATATAATAACAAATATCTTATCTACGAGAGAAAGTTCTTCAATATTTATATTGTTTAACTTGTCTTTCAGATATAGATAGTCTTTTGCCATTATTTCATCTAAAAAACTATGTGTAACTGAATAAGCTATTCTTTGATATGAGATACGCTTCATAGTTCTCTCCTATTCTTGTGATTTAGTATATTCTTTTGCAAATAAACCATCATCAACTACATAAAGTAAGATAGTCCAATTACCATCAGAATCAGCTTGGTAAATATAGTCACCTTAAAATAAAATACATAGTATTTAATAAACCAACATCTGTGTAGCTCTCGTCTCAGGCTACCAATCTCTTATTCTATCTACACGGATAAGAGCGATAGTGCTCGCACACGTACTCGATTCTGCCGAATCTCATACGCTTATACGCACGAACATGAACCAACCTTAAAAAATCGTAGTTATGCACTCAAATCACCTCCTCAAAGACGAGAAGATGTTGGTTTATTAAATACTATGTATAAAATTTTTATTTCTTTTTTACTAAGTTTTCAGCTTTTTCTGTGGCAAAATCAATTTCGATAATATGAATAAGAACATCTATAAAAGACTTTAAATCTTCTATGTCATATTCTGGATTTTTGCGGAAATAATGTGTTTCATCATTCCCAATCCATATTGATGCTTTTGAAATAGTTTTCATTCTATCATCAAGTTTATTGATACAATTCCCAAGATCCATTTTGATAATAGTATCTTTATCTTGATGTTTTATTTTTATAAGATAGTCTTTTATCAAATATTCTAAAGATTTTCTGTAACCAATTCCTGCAAGACCGTAAATTTGTATATTAGTTTCGGCAACTGAAGCCTGGTTATATAATGAAACAAATGTTGGAGATAGTTCGTTTATGTTATCAGAAAAGGAAATCTCTTTTGCAATTTTAGGAAAGACGCTATCTAATTGTAAATCTAATATTCCTCCGTTACTGATATATCTCGCTGTATATATCGAGTGGCAACTTGTACAATATAATGCAACATATGCATAAATTATATGTGGTAAATCAGAATGAGGAATTACAAACCCTTCTAAAAATGTTGGACTTGTCGCAATTCCACAACAAGGACACTTTCCGACTTCTTCCACTTTAATATCTATTAAATCAGATGGTTCGTTTTTAGTTGCTTTTTCTTTGTAATGAACTTTGTATATCTGTTTCATTGGTATCACATCCATTCATTAGTATATGGAATATTTTACCACTGATTATTATACAGGTATAGTCGGAACGTATGTTTACCACGTATATCCACAATTACCACACTTGAAAGTCTTATTAATTTTCTTACTAAAGATACCGAAAGCAGCAATTGATACTCCACGTTCTACTCCACCCATCTTACGGATATTTGTTGAGCCACAGGTCGGACATTTTGGTGCTCTACTCTTCTCTTCTAGTATGGCTTTG
>ERZ773175.83-NODE-83-length-72512-cov-9.294533_pt1 | contig 72512 bp, 86 predicted proteins | sample MGYA00581004_ERZ773175 | MGnify/ENA primary metagenome ERZ773175 (study PRJEB29015, sample SAMEA2737834) | human gut metagenome | biome: human gut; feature: human-associated habitat; material: faeces | place: China | collected 2012 ...
CTTATTACCTAATACTTATTACCTAATACTTAATACTTATTACCTATTACTTATTAATCAGCCTTAGAAGAGGACAATACCTGCTTCTATGATCGCTCCTTTATCGAAATTACCGGATTTGTTGTAATACCGTGTCAGTCCGTAACCACCGGTGGCAAAGATGCCGAATTTCTTGCTGATCTGATATTCCAGATTCGCTCGTGCCTGCAATCCATAAAGCCGTCGGGGAATCACTTCATCCTTGTTGGAGCACGTTTCTATATGCTGGAATCCGAGGTCACCGCTAATGGACAAACCTTTGTAAACAGGTACCGCCAATCCGGCACGGTAAGACGTGCTGATAGAAAATTTATCGTTCAGATTCTGATCGAATGCACCCACTCCCAAGATCGTATAAAACAGTTGGTTCTTGAAACGCACTCCTATGTTGGCGGGCGTGACGTTACCGCCATATACCATCATTTGTATTCTTGTATCGGGATTCGCGTTCACGAGGCCGAGTTGTAATCCTTTCATATCTTCCCTGTAGTAATTGACCAGACCGATCTGAAAGCCATGAGCCTTCGTCGCATAGTTGCATAACCCGATCTGTGCGCCATTCAGGTCTTTTGCGGTGATATTGGCGATACCGGCAATCTGCAGACCGTTCATGTTTTCGCCTACCACATTCAAGAGTCCGGAAGTCATCATACCGTTGAAACTCTGTCCCGTGATATTTGACACGCCGGAAAACTGAAATCCCGAAGCCATGTTTCCCGTCACATTCATCAGACCGCTTATCATTACTCCCGAGTTGTTGTCTCCACCGATGCCGGTAAGTCCCGAAATAATGACCCCCTTTGAGCCGTCGCCTGTGATATTCACTAGTCCGGCGGCGGAAAGCCCTACGGTGTTGTTTCCGCTGATATTGCTGACACCCGCTATCTGAACACCCCGCATCGTACCACCGGCAAGATTGGCTAATCCTGTGATCTGTACTCCGTTCATATCTCCATGAATGACGCTTCCCAGCGCGTTGATGCCAACGCCGTTGAGACGGTTCAGCGTAGACAGCAGACCGAGGTTTACATAAGTCGTCTGAGTGCTGTCATACGGCTGTGTGCAGATGTCTTTCCATAAGGAAAGGTTGATGCCCGCACTCTTGTTCTGTGCCGGCAAACAAACGGCAGCCATCAGAACAGCTGCCGTGAATATTGTCTTTATTATCTTCATCTTTATTATAACTCTTTTTTTCAGTTTAGGTTCACAGAGTATTCCCTTAATCCTTCACTTCCTTTATCCTTTCGCTTCCTGATACAGATAGCGTTTGATGCTCTTCTTCGGGGTCTTTTCAAATTCTTCGGGATATATCTTCATTTTTAGTATTTGGCTGTATGCCGGTAACATGGCGTTCAGTGCTACGCGGTTTTCTTCCATTACCCGTTCGATGTCCTCATTCTTCAGACCATGGGCGAATGCTTCGTCAAAGTCCGGATAAACCAGTCCGACGAGTTTCTCGTTCTGCTGTACGATGATGCTTTCCGATACGTATGGCAGATTGTTCAGTTTATCTTCGATTTCTTCGGGGTAGATGTTCTGTCCGCTGGCGCTGAGCAACAGGTTCTTGCTGCGTCCCTTGATGGTGATATTGCCTTCGGCGTCCATCAAGGCGAGGTCGCCTGTGTGCAGCCAGCCGTCTTTGTCGATCACTGCTTCTGTCGCTTCGCTGTTCTTGTAATATCCCAGCATTACGTTAGGCCCTTTGCAGACGATTTCGCCAACGATATTTTCCGGATCGGAAGACAGCACCCGTACGTCCATACGCGGCGCGGCTTTTCCGCACGAACCCGGCTTGAATCTTGTCCAGTCTTCGTAGCAGATGATCGGACCGCATTCTGTCATGCCGTAGCCTACTGTATAAGGGAAGTCTATCATTTTAAGGAATTGTTCTACTTCCTGATTGAAGGCTGCTCCACCTACGATGATTTCTCTGAAATTTCCACCGAACGCTTTGATCATTTCTTCGCGTATGGTTGCTTTTATCTTGTCGTTGATGATGGGTACTTTGAGTAAGATTTTCATGGTCGGCGTTTCCAGTTTCGGTAGTACGCTCTTCTTGATAATCTTTTCGATGATGAGCGGAACGGCGACGATGAGATTCGGTTTTACTTCTTCGAATGCCTGGAAGATAATCTTCGGACTCGGCATACGGGTGAGGAAGTAGATATGGCAGCCGACGGAGAACTCATAGAGGAACTCGAAGGCCAGTCCGTACATATGTGCCATAGGAAGCATGGAGACGATCTTGTCTCCGGCTTTCAGTTCGAGCACTTCATACGCGAACTTGGTGTTCGACCAGAGGCTACGGTAGGGGAGCATGACTCCTTTTGAGTAGCTCGTTGTGCCGGACGTGTAGTTGATTACTGCCAGTTCTTCGGGTTCATCCTTATGGTATTCGATGTGTTCTTTGCGGAAGTTCTTCGGGTATTTCTTGCCGAACATTTCGTTCAGATGTTCACGTGCGTGCGTCAGTCGTTCGCTGCGTGATACCAGTAAGGTGAAGTCGTTCATCATCAGAATACCTTCCAGCAGGGGCATTGCCGATTCGTTGAGGTTTTCCCACACCATGTCTCCTACAAATAGTAATTTGGCTTCGGAGTGGTTGACGATGTTGTGCACATTGTCCGCCTTGAACTCGTGAAGGATGGGGACGATGACTGCTCCATACGTCAGTGTGGCGAGGAAAGTGACTCCCCAATGGGAACTGTTTCGGCCGCAAACGGCGATTTTGTCTCCCTTGCGGATTCCGCTTTCTTCAAAGATGATATGGAGTTTTTCGATTTTTCGAGCAACGTCTTTATACTGAAGGGTGGCTCCCTTATAATCTGTCAGGGCGTCTAAGTCCCAATTGTTCTTGATACTATTTTCAATGTAAGCTATAAAACTCTTTTCCATTGTTTTTGCACATTTGGTATTAAATTGTGCAAATATAGTAATTAAATTAAGAATGAAGAATTAAGAATGAAGAATTTTTGGAAATGGGGAGTCTTGGGGTAATAAGGGACTAAGATGTGGAAGTATGGGAAAAGTGTTGGGAAGTATAGGGGAAGGAGTTGTGCCACGCCTTTGGCACAAGTGTTTCCGGCCTGTGGCACGATTGTTCCTTACAGATGACATTACTGTTCTCTCTATAAGAAAAGGAAGTTATCAATGCTTGTTAGGGTCGATAAGAATGCATGGTAATGTCATTAACAATGCTTGTTAAGACAGTCCACAATGCATGTCGCAGTCATTAACATGGATTAATCCGAAAAACCGGTTGTTTTCAGTCTGTTCCTAATGAGCTGAATTAGAAGTCGGTAGTGTCTTACTTCTCCTCCTTCGGGAAGGAGGAGTACCCGTAGGGGGAGGTGGTAGGTAAGCATATAACTTAATTTATTATTATTAGTTTATGTGTTCACCTACCACCTCGGTCTTCGACCACTCCTCCTTCCCGAAGGAGGAGAATGTAGATACTACCGACTTTTTAGTCAGCCCCAATGCGGATAGTTCTTTTTGAATTTATTTCAAGTACCATTCGTACATTCTCCGTACTCCTTCCTCTATTTCTATTTTGTGATGCCATCCCAAAGAGTGTAGTTTGGACGGATCGGTCAGTTTGCGCATAGTGCCGTCCGGTTTGCTGCTGTCGAAGGTTAGTTTGCCTTGATAGCCTACCGTTTCTACAATTCGTTCGGCGAGTTGGCGGATGGTGATTTCCTTTCCCGTTCCGATGTTGATATGGCAGTTGCGGATATCCTTGTCACCTTCTTTGTAGGTATCTTTGAAGTCCACGTGTTCCATTACGAATACACTGGCGTCGGCCATTTCTTCGCTCCAGAGAAACTCGCGCAGGGGAGTTCCCGTGCCCCACAGAGTCACTTCCGTTTCGCTGATACCGTATTTGCGGAGGATATTCAGAATGTCCGCCTTGGGGCTGTCGCCATTGACGCCTTCTACAGGACGTTGGTTCATATCCTTGCGGACAGCTTCCCAGTCTCCTTCCTTCAGACAGTGCGCAAGATGAATCTTACGGATCATGGCAGGCAGGACATGGCTGCGTTCCAAGTCAAAATTATCATTCGGACCGTATAAGTTGGTCGGCATCACGGCGATGTAATTCGTGCCGTATTGCAGGTTGAAGCTCTCGCACATTTTCAGTCCGGCGATCTTGGCGATGGCGTATGGCTCATTTGTGTATTCCAGTGGTGAAGTCAGCAGGACTTCTTCTTTCATCGGCTGTTCGGCGTCACGCGGATAGATGCAGGTGCTGCCCAGAAACAGCAGTTTCCGGACGTTATGACGGAAACTTTCACCGATGACGTTCTGCTGTATTTGCAGGTTCTTATAAATGAAGTCGGCACGATAAATACTGTTTGCCATGATGCCGCCTACGAATGCAGCAGCCAGAAACACATACTCCGGTTGCTCTTCGTCGAAAAAACGGCGGACAGCTACACCGTCGAGCAAATCCAGTTCTTGATGCGTACGCCCGATCAGATTGGTATATCCCTTATCCTGTAAATTCTTCCAGATAGCAGAACCCACCAAACCGTGATGCCCTGCTACATAGATTTTTGCATTCTTTTCCATGATTAAGTATCATATATGAACACGGATTACTCCGGTTATGCGCATCTCATGTAAAAAATGAAGATCGTTGAATCGGCGTAATCCGTGTTCGGTTTGAGGTCTGTTAGTGCTTGGTAGCGATCATTCTTCTTACTTTTTCCATGTCATGGCGCACCATGATGCTTACCAGTTCTCCGAACGATGTCTTCCTTGGGTTCCATCCCAGCAATGTCCGGGCTTTGGTAGGGTCTCCTAACAGTTGTTCCACTTCTGCCGGACGGAAATATTTGGGATCAACCTCTACCAATACTTTTCCGGTAGCCACGTCGATACCCTTTTCGTCCACGCCTTCGCCTTCCCAACGAAGTTCGATGCCTGCCTCCTTGAATGCCAGTGTGGCAAATTCGCGTACGGTGTGCATCTCTCCGGTGGCGATTACGAAATCTTCCGGAACGTCATGCTGAAGAATCAGCCACATACATTCCACGTAATCTTTCGCATACCCCCAGTCACGGCGGGCATCCAGATTACCTAAATACAGCTTGTCCTGCTCGCCTTGTGCGATACGTGCGGCAGCGAGAGAAATCTTGCGGGTAACGAATGTTTCGCCACGACGTTCGCTTTCGTGATTGAACAAGATGCCGTTAACGGCAAACATGCCATAGCTTTCGCGGTAGTTCTTGGTGATCCAGAAGCCGTATTGCTTTGCCACTCCGTAGGGAGAACGGGGATAGAACGGAGTTGTCTCCTTCTGCGGAACTTCCTGCACCTTACCGAAGAGCTCGGAGGTGGAAGCCTGATATATCCTTGTTTTCTTTTCCAGTCCCAGGATGCGTACGGCTTCGAGCATACGCAGTGTGCCGATAGCATCCGCTTCGGCAGTATATTCGGGCACGTCGAACGATACCTTCACATGACTCTGTGCTGCCAGATTGTAGATTTCATCCGGTTGCACCTGCTGTATGATGCGGATCAGTGAGCTGGAGTCCGTCATATCGCCGTAGTGCAGGTTGATGGTACGTTTTTGTTTCATGTCGCGTACCCATTCGTCAAAGTACAAATGCTCGATACGTCCGGTATTGAATGAGGAAGAACGACGGAGGATACCGTGTACTTCGTAACCTTTTTGCAAGAGAAATTCGGCAAGATAAGAACCATCCTGTCCGGTGATGCCTGATATAAGGGCTGTTTTCATATTCCTTTATTTTTTATTTGAAAATACGGGGGACAAATTTCGTTATTTTATGCTGTATATGCAAACCAAGTCTGTTTTATTTTCCCGTTCCTTTTCCCATTACTTTGTCTATGATCAACGCGATGGCTCCGTCGCCCGTCACGTTGCAGGCAGTCCCGAAACTGTCCATGGCGATGTAGAGTGCGATCATCAGCGCCTGTGCCGACTCGTCGAAGCCGAGCATCGATTGCAGGATACCGAGTGCCGCCATGATGGCTCCTCCCGGAACGCCCGGTGCAGCTACCATCGTGATGCCCAGCATAAAGATGAATCCGGCAAACAGCGGGAAGTCGAACGGCATTCCTTGCATCATCATCAGTGCCAGTGCGCAGGCCACGATTTTCAGCGTGCTGCCGGACAGGTGAATGGTGGCGCAGAGCGGAATCACGAATCCTGCAATGTCGGCGGATACTCCGTTCTTCTTCGTCTGCTCCAGCGTCACCGGAATGGTGGCGGCGGACGATTGCGTGCCCAATGCGGTGAAATAGGCCGGCATCATCCTGCCCAACAACCGGAACGGATTCTTACGGACGAAGAGTGCCGCAATGGAATACTGAAAGACGAGCAGGAAGATATGTAACAGAAAGATAACTCCGATGATTTTGATAAAGACCATCAGAATGGCATATACTTGTCCGGAATGAGTCATATTCAGGAAAATGCCGAAGATGTAAAGCGGCAGTAAAGGCAGGATGACCGCACTGATCATGCGCACGATGATTTCCTGAAAATCCCGTGCTACACTCTTCAGAGCATCGCTGTGCAGTGCCGCCAGTCCCAATCCCAGTGTGAAGGCAAGGATCAATGCCGTCATGACATTCATCAGCGGAGGGATGGATACGGAGAAGTAGGGGAGAATGCCGTGCGCTTCGCTGACTTCTTCGAGCGGTACGCCCACTTCGATGAGCGAGGGGAACACGGTGACACCGGTGAAGTAGGACAGGAAGCCGGAGAAGAGCGTCGCGCCGTAAGCGATGAGGGCGGTGACAAGCAGCATCTTTCCCGCACCTTTGCCGATGTCGGCAATGGCTACGGTGACCAGTCCGACGATAATGAGCGGGATGGAGAAGTTAAGAAATTCACTGAAAATTCCGTTGAACGTAACGAATATTCGTACCAGCGGAGCCGGAAAAATAGTGCCAATGGCAATCCCCAAGATGATAGCAATAATGATGCGTGGCAGCAGGCCGATCTTGATTTTCTTCATTCTGATAGTTATTTGTTGACCACAAAAATAGTATTTTAATCCAAAACTAGCGAACAAATGTGCTTTTCAAGTGTTTCTTACATAAACAATATTTTAAAATATATAAGATATGGCAAATCAGAATAAAACAGATATCGGGTTGATCGGTCTGGCAGTGATGGGTGAGAACCTTGCTTTGAATATGGAAAGCAAGGGCTGGCACGTCTCTGTTTATAATCGTACCGTCCCCGGAGTGGAAGAAGGAGTAGTAGACCGCTTTATGAATGGTCGTGCTAAAGGTAAAAACATTGAAGGTTTTACAGATATAAAGGCTTTTGTGGAATCAATCGCCACCCCTCGCAAGATTATGATGATGGTACGTGCCGGCAGTCCGGTAGACGAACTGATGGATCAGCTTTTCCCTTTGCTTTCTCCCGGAGATATTCTGATTGACGGTGGTAATTCTAATTACGAAGATACCAATCGCCGTGTAAAATTAGCTGAATCGAAAGGATTCTTGTTTGTAGGAAGCGGAGTGTCGGGCGGTGAGGAAGGTGCGTTGAACGGTGCTTCCATCATGCCCGGAGGATCGGAGAAAGCGTGGCCGGAAGTGAAGCCTGTCTTGCAGAGCATCGCGGCGAAAGCGCCGGACGGAACTCCCTGTTGCCAGTGGGTAGGCCCTGCCGGGTCGGGACATTTTGTGAAGATGATTCACAACGGTATCGAATACGGTGATATGCAGTTGATTGCCGAGGCTTACTGGGTGATGAAGAATCTCATTGATCTGACGAACGAGGAGATGGCGGACGTTTTTGCCCGTTGGAATGAAGGGAAGTTGCGCAGTTATCTGATTGAGATTACTTCTAATATTTTGCGTCACAAGAATAAATCCGGTGGGTATCTGATCGATAAGATTCTCGATGCTGCCGGACAGAAGGGGACGGGAAAGTGGTCTGTCATCAATGCGATGGAGTTGGGGATGCCGTTGGGCTTGATTGCCACGGCGGTGTTCGAACGCAGTCTCTCGGCTCAGAAGGAGTTGCGTCATCTGGCTTCCAAGCAGTTCTTGTGCAAGCATACATTACCTGTATATAATAAGGCGGAATTGGTGAAGGAGATATTTTCTGCCCTTTACGCTTCCAAGCTGGTGTCGTATGCGCAGGGCTTTGCTGTGTTGCAGCGGGCTTCTGATGCTTTCGGATGGAATCTGGATTTGGCTTCCATTGCCCGTATGTGGCGTGGGGGATGTATCATCCGCAGTATTTTCCTTAATGATATAGCTGCTGCTTTTGAGGCGGCGGATAAGCCGAAGCATTTGTTGCTGGCTCCTTACTTCCGTGAGGAAATCAAGTCTTTGCTACCCGGATGGAAGAATCTGGTGGCGGAGGCGATGAAGGAGGAATTGCCTGTTCCGGCTTTCTCTTCGGCTTTGAATTATTTTTATTCGCTGACTTCTGACAATTTACCTGCCAATCTGGTGCAGGCGCAGCGTGATTATTTCGGTGCGCATACGTTTGAGAGGAAGGATGAGTTGCGCGGACAGTTCTTTCATGAGAATTGGACGGGACACGGAGGGGAGACGAAGTCGGGGACTTATAATGTCTGAGTACTTTTCTTTTGCCTTGATGCAAAAGAAAGGTACCAAAAGAAAAAATCAAGGCTGCACCTACGGAGCTACTCCGGCCGCATCTCCGGCTAAAGGGCAGGAACTCGCTCCGCTCAAACAGCCTGCCCTTCTTCACGCCGGAGATACAGCCTCCGCTTGACGCTCCTTCGGTGAGGCCGGGAGACCGTTCGGATGGTAAGTTGTAGGTGGGGGTAGTAGTGGGTGTGTGGGTGATTATGCGTTAGGGCGGTTGGTTGAGATTGGTCGGTTTGTCGGTTGGTTGAGGCTGGTCGGTTTAGGTGCGGTGATGGATGGATAAAAGGTAAAAAGTTAAAAATACGACGATGGATAAATTTGCAATGATTATTTTTGGTGCTTCGGGCGACTTGACTAAACGCAAGTTGATGCCCGCATTGTACTCTCTGTATCGGGATAAACGGCTGACGGGGAGTTTTACTGTTCTGGGAATTGGGCGTACTGTCTATTCTGATGAAGATTACCGTTCATATATACTTGGGGAGTTGCAGCAGTTTGTAAAGGCTGAAGAGCAGAATTTGGAGCTGATGTCTTCTTTTGTGTCTCATTTGTATTATTTGCCGATGGATCCTGCGAAAGTGGAGGGATATTCGCAGTTGCGGGAGCGTTTGGTAGAGCTTACGAAGGAGGTCGATCCGGATAATTTGTTGTTCTATCTGGCTACTCCGCCTTCGCTGTATGGGGTGGTGCCTTTGCATTTGAAGGCGGCCGGGCTGAATACTCCTCATTCTCGTATTATTGTTGAGAAGCCATTCGGGTATGATCTGGAGTCGGCGCTTGAGTTGAATAAGATTTACTCTTCTGTGTTTGATGAGCATCAGATTTATCGTATCGATCATTTTCTAGGCAAGGAGACGGCGCAGAATGTGCTTGCTTTCCGTTTCGCCAATGGTATTTTTGAGCCGTTATGGAATCGTAATTATATTGATTATGTGGAGATTACTGCTGTAGAGAATCTGGGTATTGAGCAGCGTGGAGGTTTTTACGAGACGGCGGGGGCTTTGCGGGATATGGTGCAGAATCACCTGATTCAACTCGTAGCTCTTACGGCTATGGAGCCGCCGGCGGTATTCAATGCGGATAATTTCCGGAATGAGGTAGTGAAGGTTTATGAGTCGCTGACTCCGCTTACGGAGACGGACTTGAATGAACATATCGTTCGCGGACAATATACGGCTTCGGGCAATAAGAAGGGGTATCGTGAGGAAAAGGGAGTGGCTCCCGACTCGCGAACGGAGACTTATATTGCGATGAAGCTGGGCATCAGTAACTGGCGTTGGAGCGGGGTACCGTTCTACATCCGTACCGGTAAGCAGATGCCGACGAAGGTGACGGAGATTGTCGTTCACTTCCGCGAGACGCCCCATCAGATGTTCCGCTGTTCCGGCGGTAACTGTCCGAGGGCTAATAAGTTGATCCTTCGTTTGCAACCAAACGAGGGTATTGTGTTGAAGATCGGAATGAAGGTTCCGGGTGCAGGTTTCGAAGTCCGTCAGGTGACGATGGATTTCAGTTACGCACAGTTGGGCGGCGTGCCGAGTGGTGACGCTTATGCCCGTCTGATTGACGACTGCATTCAGGGAGATCCGACCTTATTTACTCGAAGTGATGCTGTAGAGGCTTCCTGGAACTTCTTTGATCCGGTCTTACGTTATTGGAAAGATAATCCGGACGCACCTTTGTACGGCTATCCGGCAGGTACGTGGGGACCTCTCGAAAGTGAAGCTATGATGCACGAGCATGGGGCAGACTGGACCAATCCGTGTAAGAATTTAACAAATACAGACCAATATTGCGAACTATGAAACTATCTGTTTTCCCGTCGTCTATGGAGACAGCCCGTTCGTTGATATTCCACCTGGTGGATATCATGAATGCTGAACCGGACAAAACGTTCAACATAGCAGTGAGTGGTGGCAGCACTCCCGCCTTGATGTTTGATTTATGGGCAAATGAATACGCTGATATTACTCCTTGGAAGCGTATGAAACTTTATTGGGTAGACGAACGTTGCGTTCCTCCCGAAGATTCTGATAGTAATTATGGAATGATGCGTTCCCTGCTTTTGGGGATAGTGCCCATTCCTTACGAAAATGTATACCGCATTCGCGGTGAAGAGAAACCGGCAAAAGAAGCAGCCCGCTATTCCGAACTTGTCAGCCGGCAGGTACCCAAGAAGAATGGCTGGCCCGAATTTGACATTGTGCTGTTGGGAGCGGGAGATGACGGACATACTTCCTCTATCTTCCCCGGACAGGAGGCTTTGCTCTCTTCCGACCAGATTTATGTGACCAGCACTCATCCCCGTAACGGACAGAAACGCATTGCAATGACCGGATTTCCGATTCTGACTGCCCGCCTTGTTATTTTTCTGATTACCGGAAAGGCGAAGGCGGAAGTGGTGGAAGAAATCTGCCACTCGGGAGATACGGGACCGGCGGCTTATATAGCGCATCATGCGGAGAATGTCGAACTCTTTATGGATGCCGGAGCCGCGATGTATGTGCGGAATGACTGAAAAGAGAGAGACAATATAAAGACAAAGTATATTATATATAAGAAGAGAGAGTAACATTGGAGAAGAGAGAAGCTCACGGGGTCGAAGCCGGGAGCTTCTTGCCTATGTAGCCATTCGGTTTTGATTCGGTTTTATCACCGGATATATCTTATGGGCGAAACTAAAAAACTAAAATTAAAAGAATATGAATCCATTTCAAAATTCGTTCGGCGGTCATATCCCACAGGATGTGGCCGGAAAACAGGGAGAGAATGTAATATTTATAGTCTATAACCTGACAGATTCCCCCGATACGGTTGATAAAGTAAAGGATGTATGTGCCAATTTCTCGGCAATGATCCGTAGTATGCGCAATCGTTTTCCTGATATGCAATTCAGTTGCACGATGGGATTCGGGGCTGATGCGTGGACGCGGCTTTTCCCCGATAAGGGTAAACCGAAAGAGCTGAGTACTTTCTCCGAGATAAAAGGGGAGAAGTATACAGCTGTTTCTACTCCCGGTGATTTGTTGTTCCATATTCGGGCGAAGCAGATGGGGCTGTGTTTCGAGTTTGCTTCTATCCTTGATGAGAAGCTTAAAGGGGCTGTGGTGTCTGTTGATGAGACGCATGGATTTCGCTATATGGATGGTAAGGCGATTATCGGCTTTGTGGACGGTACGGAGAATCCTGCTGTCGATGAGAATCCCTATCATTTTGCGGTGATAGGCGAGGAGGATGCGGATTTTGCAGGAGGCAGTTATGTGTTTGTGCAGAAATACATTCATGATATGGTTGCGTGGAATGCGCTTCCGGTGGAACAACAGGAAAAGGTGATCGGACGTCATAAGTTCAATGATGTGGAGCTGTCGGACGAAGAGAAGCCGGGGAATGCGCATAATGCTGTGACCAATATCGGTGATGATCTGAAGATTGTACGTGCCAATATGCCGTTTGCCAATACTTCGAAGGGGGAGTATGGTACGTATTTTATTGGGTATGCTAGTACATTCAGCACGACTCGCCGGATGTTGGAGAATATGTTTATCGGCAGTCCGGCGGGCAATACCGACCGCTTGCTCGATTTCAGTACGGCAATAACGGGGACGCTTTTCTTTGTGCCGTCGTATGATTTGCTGGGCGAGTTGGGTGAGTAAATCACCGGACGGTGCGAACTAGATAAAACGTGGTGGGAAGTTCGGAAAAGATGGTTATGTTTTCCGGATTTCCCACCACGTTTTACTCTTTGAACTCTGTTTCTTTTTGTACTTTCTTCCGAATTTCATGAAATAAAGGGGAAAAAGTGAGAGGAGTGAGAGAGGATTTCTAACATTCGTATTTTTTTTAGTTGAAAATTAGAGAGTAGAAACAGTGAAATAAAAATATAAAAGTTGCAATTCCTCCCTCACACCTCTCACTTTTTTAGGATAAACTTCTTTTTCCTATGCCCTTTGTACTATTGTCGGATCATTGGGAGATTTCTTTAAGAAATCGTTTCTGATAACGTATGCATCCATCTTCTCTGTATCGAAGGGTTTCAGTAAAGAAGCTATTTCGGCCTTGCTCAATGAGGGATTGAGCCATTTCTCTTCCTCCTCTTGGGTGAGTATGGCGGGCATCCGGTGCTTGGTGTTATCGATGTAATCGGTCAGCGAATTGGTGTCAGTGGTGATGATGGAGAAAGTTTCGTGTTCCTCTCCCGTATCCTTGTCCAGCCAACGGTCGTAGATGCCGGCCATCGAGAAGATAGGTTCATCTTTCACATATATATAATAAGGTATTTTGTTTGCTCCTTCATGCCTCCATTCAAAATAGCCGGTACTGGGCACTATGCACCGTTTCTTCATGATCGGTTCGCGGAAAGACGGTTTCTCGAAAATGGTATCCGCACGGGCATTGAGTGTCATCTTTCTTATTTCTGTCGCATCCTCTTCGCTTCTTACCCAGAAAGGGATGAGTCCCCAGTTGAAAACCTGTACTTCGTCCGAAGAAGTAATGATAGGATATCTGGGGAAAGTGAACGCATTCACATGATACTGTTCGTCAAGAATGCTTTGGTAAATCTCGACTACATCCGATTGGCGTCCGTAACGGGCGGCAACTTTGATGGCTTTGGCTGACATGGAGTTGTGGAAACACATATTATCTGCAATTAATGTTTATAATTTGGTTGATATCAGTAGTATAACGTCCGGAGAGCTGTTCTTGTTTGAGCATCCCCCCTATAAACAAACGGAGTCAAGTCTTTGCTCGCAAAAAGAAATGTATTAAGATTTAATAGAATATAAAAGAGCTTTAGGTATAATCAAACTTTATGTTATTTTTCTTTGATTTAGTGCTATCGTCCAGCTTGTTCTATAAATAGATAAATAAAAAGTGCTTCCTAGATCGTCCGCCGACGAGGAAGCACTCAACACAAAAACTAAACTAGACTTATTGTTAATAATGTCCGTTAAACGCTTCCTGCTTAATTAGTTACAGCCGTTGAAAAATGCCTAACGGCACGGAAACGGCAATACTTTTGTCCTATGTACTATCAATAATTCTATTTTTCATATTATGTTTCTATGATTTTATAGTTCTTCTCTAGTCTCATCTACTTGCGTTTTCACATTATTATTGTCCATATCCAAAGCTTCGTCAATCAAGCTTTTAACGCTTATGTAATTTTCATCATTTATATTTGCGGAGTATAATATCTTATTAAAATCTTTATCAAAAACATAGATGTAATCTGCTGTATATGATTCTCCATCATCGCCATTAAATTTAAACGAGTGAGATACTTGCCAGCCAGAGAAGTCTTTGCTTAGTGTTTTGGCTCTCTCAATAATACTATCTTGATCTAACTGCATGGTCTTATAGCATATTGAGAGTTTGTCTGAATAATCTTTAAATTCATATGCTGCCTGTATAAATAACTCATCCGAATTAGTTAATCCACTTGTCTTGAATAGATTAATTAGGCTTTCTTTTTCTTTTAATTTTAAAAGGTATAATTCCGCTTCATCTGTTATTCGTGTATTTATACGGTTGGCAAGATTAAGAATTATAGAATCAGTATGCGCAGAAATAAAAGCGCTGTCAATTTTCGTTTCGACAGCCTCATAACCACTTATATTGTGTTGAGACAATAGATCTTTTTTTATTAGTTCTGCTGCTTTCTTTTCTCTTGATTTGCATCCACTTATAATAAAGATAGATACAATAATGAATAGTAATTTTTTCATTAGTGTTATTTATTTGTTATTGAATGTTTTGCTTATTGATAGAGTTTCTTAAATATTATTTCCCTGTAACCATAAACTTAGTACTATCTACTAAATCTTTAAAAACACTTTTCTTTTGTTCTCCCAATTTTGTTTCATTGGTTGGTGCGTTATTTTCATTGGCTATCTTTTTAAGAAGTCGAATTATCTCTTCTTGGTTAGATACCATTTTATTAATCTTATAGTACCAGCAGAGTAGTTCTCTGCATATTATGAAGATTATTACGCAGATTAGTAGAACGATAAGTACAGAACCTATTTCTCCTGTTGCAGGAGCTGGGGCTTGTGCAAATAATGCCATTGGGGTGATTGCAAATGAGATAAATGTAATTTTTTTCATGTTGTATTATTATAATAGAAATTAAAACTCTTCTTTAATATAATTGTAAGGACCATAGATTATACGAGTGGCATATTTTATGCCAGTTCTTTTGGCTAGTTCATCATTATATTTGAGTATATCTGTATGTATAGCTACATTATATTCCCCTTTTAATAGCGAATTCCAATGACCATCCCATAATGGAGATATACCTCCACCGTATGTATCAAGTCCGTTAGCATCCTTAATGCAAGATAATTCGTATTTTTTAGACAAAATTTCGCTCATTTCTTTTTGCTTGTTAATTGCTTCTTTTTCTGTATCTGCGGTTAAAACGAAAATACAGGCATTAAAATAACTATTGATTCCATCTGATTGAAAAAGAAAATGTACATTGTTAAAATCCACACCTGCATACTTTATATTTTCAAAAGACAATATGTTTTTTTCTCCTGGATTATATGTTTCTTCTCCATACTTGTTTCTTAATATAGGTAATGCTTTTTCTCTAGAAATCCCAAAAGGAATTCCACCGATATTCTTTACTTGTTGATTTTTATACTTTTCTTCGAGTCCTGAATATAGCGAATCTATTTTGGAACGATATTCAGGCGGAGTATCTTCATATACATTCAGTGAATCTTGGAATGTTGAATCACTAACTTCTTGTGCATTTGCAAAGAATGGTATAATAAGTATTAATGCGATTAATATCTTTTTCATAGTTTCTTTATTATCCTAATATTGTGTTCATTCTTCATATTTCTGAATCTTTTTTTGGGGTAAGCTCCCAATATGTTCTATCATCTCCTTCGAAGGCTCTGAAGCCAACAGTACTAAATCTTAGCCTCGATACTTCATCCCTTATTTCTAAATATGTGTCTTCTTTTACTTGGTTCTTTACAAACATATATCCAGTGAAGGTTATATTTTTCCCTGACATTGAAACATCAATATCTTTTTCCCATAATTCATCTTTTGCATTTTGATAATATATTTTTCTAGCTAATGGGAAATTGTGTTTCTGAAACGTAAATAATGCCTTTTTTGCATTATCTCTTTGCGCGCTCTCTTTTCCGTGGTTAATCGCCTCTTTGGTTTCTTCTATTATATGTAGAAATTGTTTTAGATCTGATATGTTTTTGCAAAATGTAATGTCTTTAAACCCAACTATTCTTTCGTAAATTGAATTATATTCATTTTGTTTTTTACTCTCATATTCTTCTTTCATTTTAATAGCTTCTTCATCAGTCAAATATTCCGATGCGTTCTTTAGTTTAGTTTCACTACAAACTATGGGATTTTTGCGAAATAAAGATTGATATGAAGCATAATAATGTCCTTCGTCTAATGTACTGTCTCTGTAAAAATAGGTTGCAAAATCTTTGCCGATATTTAATCTGTTTCTTGTAGTTAATGCATCCTTAGAATCCTTCAGTTCTTCTTTAGTCCATATATGATATTCCTTTTTATTGGACTTGAACACAGACGCAATTAATTTTCCATTGTCATATAACTGTAATGGTCCATTTTTACCTTTCGAGTATGAATCTTTTTTGTTACCACATGAAGCTAAGCTAGTCAACAATGCTAATGCTGTAAAAATATGAATGATAATTCTCATTTGTTTATGTGTCTATGTATTTATTAGTTTATCCTATATTACGTTCATTCTTTAGCATGGCTAATTCACCCTTCAACTTTTGGTTCTCTTCCAAAAGACGTTGAGTAAGCACGGTCTTTTCATTGATCTCATCTTGTAAATTGGCTATTGTAAATACTATGCTCTTCAACTTTTCCATTCCTGGTTCAGTTTCTTGTTTTTGAATGAACATATCACCTTTACTTCGTAATAACCATTCTGCTGAAATATCGTCAAATGACGTTAGTATTTTCTCTATTAGTTCTGAATCTATTGTGCTTCTTCTTCCTGTTAGATAATTGTTCAAAGTAGAATAATTGAACTCAATTGCCATTGCAAAGGCTCTAGGAGAATAGCCTTTTGCTTCAATAATCATTTTAATTCGGCCTATTAACGTGTCCATAAATTTGTCTATAAAGGTTAAATACTGCCATTTGACAATATAAATCGGTTTTAAAATTTGCAATATCGTCAAATAGCGATATATTTGCATCATAAATCAATCACACATACAAACATACAAAAAGTGATTGACAAAAACAATTTAAAAACAAAGAATATGAGCTACAATTTATCACAAATAATGAAATCGGCACACCGCAATTATAAGAAAGGTGGAAAAACATTCTCAGAGTGCTTAAAATCAGCATGGAGCTTCGCTAAACTTCAAGAAAGCTTTTCATCGGAAGCGGTGAAAACAAGAACGGATAAATTCTTAGCTGAAAGGCACGAAGCAATTAGCAAGGCCGCTAAAGCAACTCCAAGCGAAGAATACAATAATAAGAATATTCCTGCTTCTGCTTATTACAACCCAAACTGTACTGGAAAATACGGTGCACACTATGTTGGTGACTAATCAATTTATATAATCATGGAAGATCAAAAGAAATCACGCGAGCAAGTTCTTGAAGAACAAGTAGAGGAATTGCGAAAAGAGAATGAACAGCTTAGAAAAGACAACGAAAGGTTTGAAGAATGGTGGAGAAAGGCGGATGCTAAGAATATGGAACTTGCTGAAAGCGTTAAGTCCATTTCTACAATCGCTAACCTGATTTACACTTCCGCTAAATCTTAACCCTCACTAAGTCAAACCAAACCCCGGTTATCCGGTACCCAGTCCGGTCTATGAGCCTGCCTTTAAAAGGAGACTGGGAACACAGAGAAGAGTTCTTTGACATATTGGTAAAATGGTGTTTTGGGAGCCGACACGTGCCGAAAGGGATTACTGACGTAGGCAGGCTTCTCAACGATATAATGCTGTGGTTAATGGTCAGACCGTATCGTTGCAAAAATAAAAGCAGCTAGACTTTTATGTCGGCAAATCGTGGTATTTGCTTTATGATATTAAAGGTGATGTAGCTCAGGCAGGTTAGAGCGCTGTGTGTGGTGGATGGTTGGGAGTTCGAGTCTCTCAAGAAATACTCTTAGCTTAACGGAAGAGCACCACAAGCAGAGGTCGGCGGTTCGAATCCGCTCATCACTTCAAGGTTTAATTGACGTTACAACTGTGTGTGTATCTTATAAATTGCATATGCTGTTAAACTAATAATAAAGAATAGAAATGAAATATAGGAAATTGATTCACAAATTGCGAAGAACTTCTTGCGTGGTACGGCTAGCGTTGCGGTCATTTTGGAATTGTATAAGCTATAGAGGATATATTCTTTTACCTGTTTTTGAGCATTGTGTATCATCACGTTGCTCATTACTCGATTCTCGTATATGGTTATACACGAAAAAAGGATGGATAGTGCGTTTGAACATACTACCACCAATAGTAAATTTCGACTGCAAGCGTTGTTTGTTGAAAGATTGCTTAAAGAAACAAGTACAGCAAAAGTAGCGGATGCAACAGTCAATAGAATGCTTTGGAGTCTGAAAGTCCATTCGATTTTTTTCTCTAAAGTTTCTTTGTAGTATGAAACTACTTTTTCTTCATTATTCATATTTTCTTATTTTAAAATTAGACACTTCAAAAATAAGAAAATCCTCCGTTCCTTTTTTATTAGCGAATAATCTTGGATCGGAGGAACCTATTAATCTATTAATAATCAGTATGGAAAAAGAAATTGAAAGACGTAGTGTAATTGATGTATTACGAAATATGGATGTTGGAGATACAGAAATATTTCCCATCATTCAAAAGACCTCTGTAAATAATACATTGAGTTCTAGACTTTACATAGAAAAAGCAAAAGGAATGTCCTGGACAACAAGAACTGACGTTGAAAATGGGATATTTAAAGTTACTAGAACTGCATAATAGCTTATGGAGAAGATTAGAGGTGAAATGGCTGAGATCTTACTTGATAATATTCTCCGTTTGTTTTCGACAGAGATATTCGGGAAAGATAAGTCAGCATACTATGTAGGTGGTGAGAAGAAGTTGATTAGCCTCATTGAAACAGGCAAGATTGAGAGTGATAAACCTTCAGTGGTTCAAAATGGGAAATGGCATTGTAATGCTGCTCAGGTATTACTTCATTGCCGATGTTCGAGAAAGAAAGTCAAACCTAAAAAACGGAAGAAATGAAATCATTGAAGATCATTCATAACATTTTTACTGTAACTGCTTTAATAGTGGCTATGTATATAGGTGGAGGAATCGAAGCAACAAGAAGTGATATTACTTGGTCGTATATTATCTTTTTTATAGTTGTGTTACTATTAGCAGCACGATTCATCTATGAAGATAAGAAACAAAATAAAGATAGCCTGTGAAGGTTACATTGCTTAATTTTAGTATTTGTCATGTTTATTAGCCCGGTTCGCCGGGCAACTGCCAAGGTAGCTCAGATAGGTAGAGTGCATGTAATACATGAGGTCGACAGTTCGAATCTGTTCCCTGGCTCAACTCTTTTAGAGTTAAGTACCCTGTGAAGGAGAAATAATATTTGTGTTTAAAAATCAATCACAGTAGCCGGAAGCGTTCGGCTACGAACCGAAGGAATGGTGGAATTGGCAGACACGCATACATATTGTGTGTGGTATTAAGTTGAGAGTGGCCATGCTAAAACTTATGTAAATCCGTCCCGGTTCAAGTCCGGGTTCCTTCACTGATATTTTTTTATGTTTAACCAATGATACCGGCGAAAAGGACGCTGTAGGGTTAAAGTCCCTTATTTGAGTTTTGAATTGTTCTAACTATCCCGGTGTGCTTTGAACAGCTATCCGGGAGCACAGTAGCTCGTGAGAGTGATATTTATTGTTTTGTCGTGTTTTATTTTGTGTTTGTGTTTCTAGGTGGATGGTTCGTGAGAATAGTTCACCTTTCTTTTTTATTTGGGCGGTCAGTACTCTGGGATGAAATGTTACTTCGTGCACAGAAGTAAAGAGATCGGTTCGATACCGATACCGTTCACCACGCATTTACATTATGTATAAATCGAGGGAGCCGTACACCCTTTAAGCGTAGCCGATCCATAAGGTACATTGGATTTTACTTTCGACATTTGCTTTGCTGCCTGTACAATACTGTACAGGCAGTTTTTGCTACTGAAAAAGGCGTTAAAATGGCGAAGTTTCTGTTTGTATAACTTGTCAATTAAAGATAATTTTACTGATGTAATAAATTAAAAGTCAAACCATTAAATTAGAATTATGACAACGAGAAAAACAACTGAACTAATGGCTCAGAAAGAAGAAAAGAAAAAGAACCCTATCAGACCACTTCTAGCTTCTGAAATAGAATGTAGAGTTGGTAGTATGAAGCCTGATGGTTCTGGATGCTCCTTGCTACTTTACAAGGATGCTAGAGTAGACATGAGAATACTTGATGAAGTATTCGGAGAAATGAACTGGAAGCGACACCATGATGTCGTTAATGGAAATCTATTCTGTACATTGTCTGTTTGGGACGATGAAAAGAAAGAGTGGGTGAGTAAACAGGACGTTGGTACAGAATCCAACACTGAAAAAGAGAAAGGACAGGCTTCGGACGCCTTTAAACGTGCAGGGTTTAACTGGGGAATTGGACGTGAACTTTATACAGGTCCCTTCATTTGGATTACACTTGAAAAAAATGAAGTATATCAGAGCAAAACAGGTTCTCCTGCTCTATATACCAAATTCAGTGTGAAAGAAATTGGCTATAACGAGCAAAAGGAGATTATTCTTCTTGTTATTGTAGATAATAAGAACCATGTTCGTTTTGCTTATGGTAATACAAAAGAAAAAGTATATGCTCCCAATGTCTCTGCTTCAAATACTTCGGGCAAAGTATATACTGGCATAGACCTGGACCGTGCAATTAAACAAATGACTGGTGTTAAAAGCCGGGAAGAGCTTGAAAAAGTTTGGGCTGAACACCCGGAACTTCATAATAATAAAGAGTTCAGGGACATAACTATTGATATGCAGAAAACGTATCCACCTAAAAATTGATAATAATGATAGAACTAGTGAAGTCCTGTGTGGTTTTCAATGAGGAAAACCACACCTATATGCTCGGTGAAAAACAGTTGCAGGGTGTAACCGGTATGATTGGTCGGCAGTTGTTCCCTGATAAATATAAAGATGTCCCGGATTTTGTTTTGAAGAAAGCTGCTGCAAAGGGTAGTCTTATTCATAGTCAATGTCAATTTGCTGATGCAACAGGTTTACCGCCTGAGAGTATTGAAGCAGAAAATTATATCAGAATGAGGGTAAATGCCGGATATAAAGCATTTGCTAATGAATATACCGTTTCAGATAACGACTATTTCGCGTCAAATATTGACTGCGTTTGGGAGAAAGCCGATAAAATTAGTCTCGGTGACATCAAAACTACCTTGCATCTTGATGAAGAGTATTTGAGTTGGCAGTTGTCAATCTATGCTTATCTGTTTGAACTTCAAAACCCGTTAATCAAAGTTGATAAGCTGTTCGGCATTTGGGTACGCGGTGATAAACATGAGTTGGTTCCGATTCCTCGTAAGCCTGATGAGGAAGTCAAGAAGTTGATGAAATGCGAGAAGAATGGAAAGCAGTACTTACCCAATCTTCCTGTTCCTGCTGATGACAAGTCACTTATACCATTGCAGCTTGTAAATTCTATAATTGGAATTGAGGAAGAACTTGCAGATCTAACTGAAATTCAGAAAGGTTATAAAGAGAAACTGAAAGCAGCTATGCGTGAGAATGGTGTCAAATCATGGGATGCCGGAAGATTGAGAGTCAGCTACACACCCGCTTCTACTAGTAATAGCTTTGATACTAAAAAGTTTCAAGCAGATCACCCGGAGATTTATTCCCAATATGTCAAAGTAGCTCCTAAAGCTGATAGTATTCGTGTAACAATAAGGGAGGAAAAATAATGAGTTTAAACAAATTGATGCTTATCGGGTATGTTGGCAAAGACCCCGATATTAGAGTTTTGGAAGCTGGTTCTAAAGTAGCCACTTTCTCCTTTGCCACTGCTGAAAAAGGTTATACCCTTGCCAATGGAACACAGGTTCCTGAAAGAACAGAATGGCATAATATTATTGTTTGGCGTGGTCTTGCCGATGTCGTTGAAAGGTTCGTCCATAAGGGAGACAAGTTATTCCTGGAAGGAAAGATAAGAACGCGAAGTTACGATGATAGTAGAGGAATTAAACGGTATATTACAGAGCTCTTTGTCGATAATATGGAGATGCTTTCTGTCAAGCCTCAACAAGCACCGCCACCTTCCCCTCTTCCAGGACAAACTAACAATCAAAAACAGAATACAGTGAATGAGTGCCCACCACCGCCCCCGCCGACTAAGGACGATTTGCCATTCTGATAAGTTATGGAAGCAACATTAACAAAGAAAGATGGCAAAGTCCAAATGGATAAGTCTTTCGAGTTCATGTGCAGCGCGTTACGTAATGGAGAATACACTGTAACCATTAAGAGAAAGACACAACCGAGGACATTAAATCAAAATGCTCTCATGTGGAAATGGTTTCAATGTATTGGCGCCTGCTTACGTGAATACACTGGTGAAGAGTATTGGAGTACTGCTGATGGTGTACAGGATATACATGACCTGTACTGTAAGAAGTTTCTTGTAAAGCAAGTGCATGTGAATGGTAATGTAGAAACTATTGTGCGAGGAACAAGTAAACTCAATACCTTAGAAATGCATAATTTCATGGAAAGCGTGAAGATTGATGCGGCTGCTGAGTTTGGTATTACGCTTCCATTACCTGAAGACCAACACTACTTAGATTTTATTCATGAGTACCAAAATCGGTACTAATTAATCCTTTATAAATTATGATTGCAAATTTAAGAAACTACGAGCCCGAGACAATCGAGTTCGTTGTTCCCGACGCTATTCGGGAAAAATTCCCTCCTGTATTATTTGAAGGTTCTACTGATGTAGATGAACTTATAAAGTTGGTAAATGAGCATTTTAATGCCACATTTCCTGAAAGTGAGGTTACTCAACGCATCCTTGACACATTTGAGATTGATGAAATACGTGAAGAGTATTGTATCAAGCAGGAGAATGAAGTACCTAAACGTGAACGTGAATTATTGGAAGCTATCGAACGTGCAAAGAAAATCAAAAATGATGCTCAAGACAGGTTAGCGTCCATCAAAACAGAAATCAAAGACCTTGCTGCTGAAGTCAAGAAGGGAACAAGGGAGTATCATCTTTCAAGTAAGAATACGATCCGGTTTGCTCTTAACGGTCACTTCTTATATTATTCTTGGGTTAATGGTGCCTTGAAACTTGTAAAGGCAGAGAAAATACCTGATTGGGATAAACGTTCCCTTTGGGCACAGGAAGATCGGAACCGAAAAGCAATGTTGGATTTGTTCGGCCTTGAATATCCCGAAGTTGAACGCCCTATTGATGGCACGGAAGATTTAGGAGACACTTTCGAAGAGGAGCTTTCTGATAATCTTCCTGAAGAAGAAGCGGAAGACGATGAGTAGATTACAGCACAAGAAAGGCAGGAAGTCCAATTATGTGAAGTCGCTTATGAATAATCCTGATTGGGAAGAATCGAAGCGTAAGGTTCGCATTAGGGATGGACATAAATGCCAGATGTGCGGTAAAAATTTCAATTTAGAGATTCACCACAAAATATATAAGGTTAACGGACAGTCAATTGTAGGGCATGAACTTGAACACCTTGATTGTCTCGTTACCCTTTGTGGTGACTGTCATTCGAAAGTACACAAATATCACATCAAATTATGACATACCAGTTAAGAGACTACCAAAAAAGTGCTAGTGATGCAGCAGTTAGTGTTTTCAAATCTAAGGAAAAGAAGAACTACGTGATAGTTCTTCCAACCGGTGCCGGAAAATCTCTTGTAATTGCAAATATAGCCGCCCGGATTGATGGACCACTTATCGTATTTCAACCAAGTAAGGAAATCCTCGAACAAAACTTTGCGAAACTTCAATCATACGGCATATTCGATTGTGGGGTTTATTCCGCTTCTGTAGGAAGAAAAGATATCAACCGTATTACATTCGCTACAATTGGTAGTGTGATGAAACACATGACTTTCTTCAAGCATTTTAAGCACGTCCTGATTGATGAGTGCCATTTAGTAAACCCAGCTAAAGGTATGTATAAGGATTTTTTTTGAAGATGAAAAAAGGAAGGTTATTGGATTTACAGCTACTCCTTACAGATTGTGTTCAGGTAGTGGAGGAATGATGCTTAAATTCATTACTCGTACCCGGCCAAAGGTTTTCACCGATGTAATTTATCATTGTCAGGTGAGCGAACTGCTTGCAAAAGGATTTCTTGCTAATTTAAAATATTACGATATTACAAAATTGGATTTAAGAAGAGTAAGAACTAATTCTACTGGAGCCGATTATGATGAAAAGAGTCTTTTGCAAGAGTTTGAACGTGTCGATATATATAAGGATATAGTTGGATGGACTAAACGTCTCTTGAACCCCAAATCGGGCGTACCACGTAAAGGTATTCTGATATTTACAAGGTTTATACGTGAAGCTGAAAAACTAGCTTCTGAAATTCCTAACTGTGAGATCGTAAGTGGTTCTACATCAAAAGAAGAAAGGGCACGTATCCTGAAAGGCTTCAAAGACGGAAGAATAAAGGTCGTCGCTAATGTCGGTGTACTAACAACTGGATTCGACTATCCGGAGCTTGATACAGTTGTTCTTGCACGTCCAACTAAATCTCTTTCTCTCTATTATCAAATGGTCGGCCGTGTTATTCGCCCCTGTCAAGGTAAAGAAGGGTGGGTTGTCGATTTGAGTGGAAATTTCCGGCGCTTCGGTCGTGTTGAAGAGTTACGCATTGAACAACCGGAAAAGGGAAAATGGTGTATCATGAGTCGCGGTCGTCAATTAACCAATATGGCATTTTAATTATCATGTGGAGAAATTACAAGAAGAAAGAAAAAAAGAAGCCTCTTTTTGAGGTTGAAGGGGTTAAGGTCAAGAAGAAACCTAATCTGATCGAGAAACTAGATAAAGTATTTAGTTTATTCATCCGTTATCGTGATACGATGCCTGGTGGTTATTTTCAGTGCACATCATGTGGTAAGATAAAGCCATTTGAACAAGCTGATTGCGGCCATTATATCAATCGTCAGCATATGAATACCCGCTTTGATGAAATGAATTGCAATGCTCAATGCAGACATTGTAACCGCTTCATGGAAGGGAATATTCAGGATTATCGTAGGCGTTTGGTATCCAAATATGGAGAACGTAGTGTGCTACTCCTGGAGGCGAAGAAAAATGTATCCAAGCAATTTAGTGACTTTCAATTAGAAGAGATGATTACTCATTACAAGGAAGAAGCGAAAAAGCTAAAGGAAGCAAAAAGACTGTGAGTATTACTACTAATCGGAGTATAATCCCCTAAAATATGGAAAGAAATTCATTCATCTTTTATAAAGGGTGGAGAGAAGCAATCAAGGATTTGCCGGATGATGTCAGGCTGGAGATTTACGAAAGCATAATTGAGTATGCGACAACGGGAAATCTTCGGGGGTTGAAACCTATGGCAAATATTGCTTTCAACTTTATAAAGATAGATATAGACAGGGATACTGACAAGTATATGTCTATTGTAGAAAGGAATAAGAGCAATGGTACTAAGGGTGGACGTCCGAAAAGTGAAAACCCAAGCGAACCCAAAGAACCCACAGAACCCAGTGGGTTATTTGGAAACCCACGAAAACCCAAAAAAGCCGATAATGATAATGTATATGATGATGAGTATGTAGATGATAATGATTCTGATTTTAAAAAGAAAGAAACTTCTCCTAAAGGAGAATCAAAGAAAGACGAGCTTTCTTTGTTCCCTGATGAAAAGATTGATTGGGTTGGGTTGATGGATTATTTTAATTCTACGTTTAAGGGTAAACTTCCTGCTATAAAGTCCATAGATGCGAAACGTAAGAAAGCTATTAAAGCACGTGTTGCTCAATATGGAAAGCAAGCTATATTCGATGTGTTCCAGTTGGTTTTAAATAGTCCCTTCCTGCTTGGACAAAACGATAAAAATTGGCAATGCACTTTTGACTGGATATTTTTACCTACAAAATTCACTAATATTTTAGAGGGTAATTACAATGGAAAACGAACTGATACTACGGCCACAAGAAGAGAATCGGTTAGTCGCCTTAAAGACCTCGCCGGAGAATTACTGCAAAACTCTTCGCCCGAAGAAGGTTGAGGATGTATTTCTAAGCAATGAACCTGCTATCGGAACTATAATTAGAAAATTTGGGGAACCGCAAGCTAGGGCAGTACTGGTTATCTTAGTTGCTGATGCTTTAGATTTCTTCAATGTTGGTAACACCATGTCGGCCATGCAAGTTATAACGACCGTAGATTTAATCATAGAGGAATATCCATACATGAAAACGGATGATTTTAAACTGTGTTTCAAGAACGCTATGAAAATGAAATACGGTGAAAATTATAATCGCATTGATGGTTCTATCATTATGGGATGGCTTCGTGAATACAACAAAGAACGTTGTGCTGTTGCCGATAATCAATCTTGGAATAATCATAAGGCCAATTTATCAGAGGAAACGAGCTACGCAAATGGATTGTCATATCAAGAATACCGAAACGAACTTGAACGTAGAGTTGAAGAAGGGGATGAAGAAGCCGTCAATGCGTTAAGAATTTCAAATGAAATAACCTCTTATCTAAACAAAAGGAAGAATGGCAAACAAGAAGCAGAAAGTGACAATTTACTGGAACACTAGACACATCAAACTTGAAGATATTCCAGAAGTAAAAAGAAAAATACGAGAACGATTTAATATCCCTGACTATACTACTATTAATGGAGAAACTGATTGTGAGATTTGTGAGGGAGATATGCAGCTTCTCCAGGAAACTGAAAGACGGGGCTTCATTCAAATACGTAATAAGACTGAATAAAAATGATGAGATATCTGTATATATAACCTGTCGCTTTACTGTAAATAATAGAGGATAAATGAAATAATGTGTGATACTATCAGAATAACAATTAGCCCCAACTAATATGATAACATTGAATAAGCTTGCTCCTTGGATATTGAAAATTATAGAACGGCGTTTCCGTTTGAATAAAAATACTTCCAAGAAGGCTTTCAGCTTAAAAATATCTGCTGCATGGAGGAAATTAGATGAATTGTCGGATTTGCCTATTGATAATATTGATGGTCATCAAGAATACAAGAAAAGGGCAGTTGATATTATTGTGATTACTGTCGCTTTTTTACAGCATTACGGATGCAGGGACATTGAAGGCGAAATTAAGAAGATTATAAAAATGTCTTCTGAGAAGCTAGAATAACCTTAAAAATGCTATTGCTCATTGTTTGTGTTACTAATTTATAAATTTAGAGTAACTAAGCAGGGGAGAAGTAAGGGTTAGTATTTTAGTTAATAGAATAGAAATGAATATAGAAGAAAAAGCAAGGGAAAGCTCTATAAAAGCAGGGTACAATCCTAATATCGCTGCTGATGCAGTAGGGCAAGCTGTATATGAATCAGCATATAAGGTAGGTGCAAACGATATGAGAAAACATTCCATATTAGTCTATAGAAGCGTTTGTCCTTCATACAAGGTTCAATCTCGCTATGAATATGGAAACTATTCTCATCGCCAAGAGTGGAAAACGAAAGTTTGTGACATGAGCCGTCAGTATATGAAGAAATTAATGGAAAAATTTTAATTCAAATTAATCAATATTGAATATTAGTTTCAAATCCTCAATCGTCAGAATGTGATTTTTATCTCTATGAATCATACTGTGACAATTGGGACATACAGGAGCTAAATCTGTTTTCGGATCAACAACTTGTTCACCTGTTTGGGAAAGTGGATTAACATGATGTACATGAATAAAACCACGTCCAATTTCACCATATTTTTCAAGGAAATTGAATCCACATATACAGCATGTATAGCCATGAATGTCTAAGGCTTGTTGGCGTAACTTTGGATTTCTTTCATATTTAGTTGAATAAATCTTTTTCGTTTTACCTTCAGTAATGGTAGTCGTAAATTCTGTTTCAACCTTATCTATGTTGTAATTGATATTGGATAGTGACAATATTTTATCATATATCTCTTTGGTTGTGACACGTACGGCATCTCTCCAATAATTGCTTTTACGTGAATCTGGGATTTCTTCTAAATATTGTCCATTATGATCCTTTATAAAAATAGGTATGTCGAATGCTTGGTAGTTTATTATCTCGGAGTAATAGTCATTTTTAGTTGATTCAGGATCGATATATTGATTGCCTATTTCTCCTATTCCGAAATAATATGGTTTTGCAGTTGGACGAAACTTTTCATATTTTTTCTCCTGTAAACGACCTTTGTAATAGATGATTTTAGTACCAGGTTTTAATAGTCTTAGATAGCGCTTTGGATGATGATACAGTTCTCCAGTTTTGTCTTTCCATGCAGATCGGTCGTTTTGTGTGATAATTGAGTACATTTTATTGGATTTTATTTTAGTCCTACAAATATAAAAATATAATTTTAATATATGACTTTAGAAAGGAAAATACAGCAATCAATAGATTTCCTTCGTAGTATGGAACGTGACAATCCGATGTGTTTAGGCTTTTCCGCCGGTAAAGATAGCGTTGTTATTCTCGATCTTGCTGAGCGTTCCGGTATAAAGTATAATGCGTCTTACGCAAATACGACGGTTGATCCACCTGGCACAATCAGTTTTATAAAGAAGAACTATTCACAGGTTCAGATACTTCATCCAAAGAAATCATTCTTTCAGTTGGTTGAAAGCAAAGGACTACCCGGCAGAATGAGGCGTTTTTGCTGTGAAAAGTTAAAGGAACAATACGGTATCGGTCAGCGCACAATCGAAGGTATGAGGGCAGAAGAAAGTCAATCGAGGGCGTTGTATGAGCCAGAGCAATGCGATACACGCAGATGGATGAAAGGTGCGAAACATATTCTCCCGATCCTTAATTGGTCAGAAGCCGATGTATGGAACTACATTCGTAAAAATGGTCTTCCATATTCCAAGTATTACGATGAGCCCTATAATCTTTCCCGTCATGGCTGTATTGGTTGTCCCCTTGCCGGTTGCAAGCAGATGCAGGCAGAATTTAAGATGTTTCCTGGTTATGCCCGAAGAATGATTGTCGCCATTGAACGATATATGAACAATAAGCCTAATAATGCGCTTGCTAAGAATTTCAGTGATCCGTATGAAGCCTTTTACTTCTACATCAATGAAATGTCGATGCAGGACGTTAGACGGTTGAAAAAGGGACTCTTTCACTTTAATGCGAAGGAGGTTATACAGAAAGAAATTTTAAATCGAATAGAGTAAAACTAGAAAGAAAGGAACATTTATGGCATTTTTAGCAGTAAACAGAAATGGGGAGGAATTAGTATTTAATGATCTCCCTACTTATGACAGAGTAGAAGATACATGGAAGGTTAATTGTACAAGAGAGGAACTTGTTTATGATGATCCGCATGATTTTTCAGCTGGGCATCATTGTGAAGAAGTAGATGATAGCGACTATGGTATCACACTACCTAAAGGCACAATTGAGAAAATTATAGGTGATCAGTTGTCATTCGCGGACGATCCGGTAGAAATATGCTAATAACTAAATAAGTAATGAAGAAAAGAGATACAAAAAAAGGAGAGTTTATATGTCGTAGGCAGAAACCTTCTGATAAGTCTTTTTCTCTCAAAGAAAGTTATCGGCTTGCCTACTTTGAGATTATGAGCAAACCAGCATACATTATCCGTAAACGGAAAATAAACAATGTTATTTATGTTGGCAGGGATAAAAGAGAGGCTAATAGACTTCTCAAATTCTTTAATAAATAACCCTCAAAATTATACTAACATGAGTGAAACGAAAATAATATTAGATGCCTGTTGCGGTAGCCGGATGTTTTGGTTCGACAAGGAAAATCCTTTGACCTTGTTTGCTGACATCAGAGATGAAGAGCATACTCTTTGCGACGGTCGAAGTCTGAAAGTTCATCCCGATATTGTATCTGACTTTACCGATATGCCATTCTTGGATGAATCCTTTAAGCTGGTAGTATTTGACCCTCCCCATCTTCTAAAGGCTGGCAAAGATAGCTGGCTGGCCAAGAAGTACGGAAAGCTTCCTGAAGATTGGCCAAGGATAATAAAAAAAAGGAATTGATGAATGCTTTCGAGTACTTGAAGATTACGGCGTTCTAATTTTCAAATGGAATGAAGACCAGATAACGGTTAGAGAAGTATTGAAAGCGATCGGCCGGCAACCATTGTTCGGTCACACCACCGGAAGACATGGCAAAACTATGTGGATGTGTTTTATGAAACTACCAATTAAAAGATAGATATGAAGAATATGAAACAAGTAACCCTTGAACTTACCAGCTTTTCTGCTTCAATTAGTAGGCAGCTAAAGAAGCAGAGAATAGATTTCGATCCTAACAGGATTAAAGAGTATCAGAAAGATGCAGATGCCATTAATCGACTATATTACAAAGATTTGCTTTCAGCCTCGCACTGCGATGATATGCGTCGAAAATTAACGGACAGAATTATCATAGAACTATAGTTCAAAATGAATAAAAACTGAATAAATATGAGTAAGGTGGCAATCAAAAGAAAAGCAGGCATGAAGCCTGCTCATATATAGTTTTAGAATAGTCAGAAGAGGGGATTCGAACCCCCGGGTCCCGAAGGATCACCTGATTATCAGTCAGGCGCTTTAAACCGTTCAGCCACCTCTCTAGGTGCAAAGATTGTAATAATTTTAATAATAAAAAAATGTGGCAAAAAAATGTAGCAGAGAATGTGCAGTTATTTTATAGATATAAATAAAGCTATAAGGGAAATCAATATAGCTAATAATGAAAGAAAGTGAGTTCTCATCTCAGAGTCTCTTTGGCGAAGTTCCCTAACTCGTTCTTCTGGACCACAAAATTCATATGGGTCATAGTATGGATTTAATCTTTTAAAAAAAACGATAACCTTTTTCATGGAAAATATATTTATATGTGTCACAATGATAAAAAAATAATTTGAGACGAAATAAAAATGAAAGATATAAGTATTGCATTGATTTATGTTGTTTTTTTCTTAGGGGTATATACGATTAGATTTTCTACCTCAAAGGTCTCTTCGGGCATATTAAGAAAATCATCATCATCCATCTCTATCATCTTTGTATACATGAGACTCATTCCGCATGTAAGAATGAACGTTTTGATGACGTGACGACAATCTTCAAAGAAGAATGATGATGTGGAGATGTATATTTCGTAATAACGCCGCACATCAGCTCCTTCAAGATATTGGTCAATGATTTTGAAGTTAAAAGAAAAGGCTTTGCATAATGCCCTTACATTTTCGGTGTGAAAATCAAGTGTGCCATTGTCATATGTAGTTTCAAAACGTACTACTTCGATTTTGCTAATGGGAGATACTTTATCCATAAATTATAATTTTAGTTTGATAGCTACAAATGTAGCAAAACTATTCCGGTTCGTGATGATTAGGAATAGACTTTTTTGAAATGAATGTAAAACAAACTGAATATGAGCGAAAATTCTATTGTTATTCCTCGGAAGTTGATTCATTCAGGAAAGAAGAGAGCATATCCATCAAGTTTTATTTGGGATTGTCCTTTATGTGGACATTGGAATATTTGGAATACAAATAAACTGATAGGAAAGACAAACGTCAAGTGCATGGAATGTTTAAAACCTTTTGTTTTAGACAAATCCAATCCTAAAGAGGAAATTATCAGAACTAAGAAAATGAAGTCTATAATTAATAAATAACAAGATAGAAAGGAATATTATGGGAGTTAAAAGAAATATAGATATAAAAAACTTTCCTAAGCAATATTCGGCAGAGGAAAGCCCAATGGGTGGTATCGGACGAAAAGTTGAAGTTTGCTTTCATTACAAAGCTGACAACACTATTTCCGGTGTGATAATTCGAGATGACAAAGAGTCGCCGTTTCGAACGTTAATCCGTCTTTACGATGGAAGAGTGGTGCTTGCTACTGAGTGCCAATTCAGGGCACTCCCTGATATAGATAGAGAAACTATCGATCTATTTACATTTAATGAATAACTGAACAGAAAGGAGCTAGTATGCTTGAACCTCAAACAAAGCAGATCACCCGGTTTGGGCTTACAATAGCTGGTTCAGATGTGTATTTCCCGAAAAAGGAAACCGCTATAAAAATTGGGAAGATGTCGCTCCGGATGAATCCGGACACTAAGTTATTTGAAGAATATCGGCTTTGGTGGTTAGAGCCTGGCAAGCCTCCTAGAATTATAGATGAGCAGAGATTTGATAGAACAATATTAATTCAATAAAATTAAGTAATGAAAGATATAGGTATCGCATTGATTTATGTTGCTTTTTTCTCTCTAATAGGATTTTCCTTGTGGGTGACAAAAAGTGTATGGGTATTATTGGCATTGATATTTACCCCTGAGTATCACAGTAAGAAAGATTAATAACAAATAAGAAAGGAACATTATGGAAGAAAATAACAACTTGTCTGCTCAAGAAGCAAGACACATTTCGGAACAAAATCAATTGTCTGTAACAAAGGCTATGGCTATTATCTCAGCCGATGCCAGTCGTGGTCAAACAATGTCTCTGTTTTTTAACTTACATCAAGACACAATAAACTGGCTATTAAAGTACGGATATAAAATATCTAAACATACGGACCCTATGGGATTAGAGTCAGTTCGGGTGGAATGGTAACTAATAACAAGTAAAAATGAGAAATGAGCCTTGGGCGGCTTTGTAAAACCCACATATAAAAATATGGATAAAATTAAGTTAGGCGACAAAGTTCGTAGTAGTGTATCAGGTTTTTCAGGGACTATAACCGCAAAATGCGAGTATTTGCACAGCACTACACAATATTGTGTAACGGCTAAATGCAAAGACAATGACATCAAAGAAGCGTGGTTTGCTGCATCTGAATTGGAACTGGTAGAAGAGTAATTGCTAAGGTCCTATAGGTAAAGTATCCTGTAGGACCTTACATTAAAAAAAATAGATATGAGTCATTTGATGAAAATATTATTATCGATAATTAGCCAATTGCTTCTCTATTACTGATAATTGGTAATACATATCTTCGAGCATAGCTTGCTCGTAACCTGTTAGCTCTTTTCCCGAGTTCTTTTTAGACTCTAACGCTTGAATTTGCAATTTTATAGATTCTCTATTTCTAAGTAAAATATTAATGTCGCTCATAAATTAAAATATTAATGGGTTTATGTCGCAAATATACAAATAATTATGATAATAGCATGGTTTTCTTGCGGTGTAACATCCGCACTCGCTTGTAAGATAGCTTTGAGTCTGTACGAAGACGTTTAGCTTTATTACATAGAGGCTAGTTACTACCCCCCTATTTCTATCTGACACAATAAAGTTAGTATCGCTTTTTAATATAATTAGACTATGGGTACTTGCTTCGTAAGAAATCTGCAAATTTGAGAGTGTTATCTAATTTCTTTTGGATATTTGTATTAATTGACTTGTTGTCTTTAGAAAATACCTTATTAATATCTTCTTTTATAGTATTTAAAACATCATCACTTGATATATTGTCTGATAACTTGAAGACATATTCATCATAGCCAATATCTCCAGTAGGGCATTGGGAACTTTTTTTATATGGAACGCGATATTGGACGCAATATTTACTTAGAAGATTCAGCTCTTGTTGTGTATTTAATATAGATGTAATTGTTGTGTATTTAATATAGATGTAATTGAGGTATCTACCACCGTTCCAGCCCAGTCTTGGCTTTCGGCTTTAATATGAGCTTCTACAACTCCTTTACCGTACAGGCATAGAGCGGCATAGAACGTGTCATTGACAGATTGGTGATTGCCAGAAATACAGTCTACTAGTCCTTTACTAATACATCCTCTTGCTGGGAAGTTGAGGTTATTCAAAGAGTAATTTAAGTGATACGAAGTAGAAAACAATTGGCATAGCGAATTATACGTTAAATCATTCGTCCAGTATAAAATGGTATCAGATATATTGATACAGTTTAGTGTAGCATTTTTTACATCTGGCCTATATAATCCAGAAGGTTCTTTTACTAAATTATTTCCAGTTAGAGCACTTTCCATGTCCAAATAAATATTTTGCATACGAGATGCGACATAATCAGGTTCATTCTTTAAGATGAATTCCTTGAAACCCATTAAATCAAAATAGGCTAGATAAATTTCTTTGTGCATAAATCAATAACAAATGTTTAATTCACAAATATAGAAATATAAATTTTAATATTCACAAATAATGAAAGCAATATCAATCCGCCAGCCATGGGCGAGTCTAATTGTCCATGGCATTAAAGACATCGAGAATCGAACATGGAAGTGTCCTGAGAAGTATATCGGGAAACGTGTTCTTATTCATGCGAGTGGCAAACCTGTAGAAATGAGAAATCCCAATAGTGTATTTACAAAAACTCAATGGGATAGTCTGCCTGTTGAGTTTCAACGAAAAATAATATGTGCAGAGGGCATTGTCAATTCTGCTATCATTGGAAGTGTAGAAATAATTGGATGCTCTATCAATCATCCTTCTAAATGGGCAGAGAAATCCGATGATAGTAAAGGCTATTATGAAAATCCTATTTATAACTGGGTACTAGCTAATCCTATATTATTTCCAGAGCCGATACCGGCTAAAGGGAAATTGTCATTTTGGGAGTATCCCAATATCAATTCAGAGGACGATATCTGCTTGTGTAATTTGGTCGTAAATGAAAGGAATCAAGTCGTTAGCTACGGAGAGTATTACCGATGTGCATACTGTGGTAGTAAATGGAGTAAATAACAATAATACAAAATAATAGTAACATAATAGTTAGATATGAATTATACTGTCAATATCTTCTTCATTATCAATATACATTTTGATGTATTTTCTTAATAGGGCTGGATTATTGGCACATTCATCTGTTTTAATTATTTGGAGATTATTTAATCCATATAAAGATGTCAAATTCCAATTTGTCATTTCTTGTAGTGAGCGTTTTATCTCAATTTCTGATTTTGCGTCTTTAGTGAATATTGTAATATTCTTCTTTTGAGGATTAGTGGATGAAGATTGTCTTTCAAAAAAGGCTTTAAAATATTGGCTGTCATTTATGCCTAATGAATGCCCAAATATTGTAATATCATCAGCATCCATTAAATCATATACCATAGCAGGAGGATTATATTGAGAATCAAATGATTTCTGTATGAAGTCATAGTTATGAACAATTTTCTCGTCTTTTGTTCCTAATATAATATTTCCATCTAAGATACATCCATGTACATAGTTTATTGTATCATTAAATTCCATTGCAAAACTGGAATTAGGAGTTACTTCACTAAAACTTGTGTAGTTAAAAGAATATATTACAATTTGATCATTTGATTTATTCTGCATAAAGACTCTTGCGACAATTGCAGCTATAGAATTTTCGTTAATAGCTTCTTGCTGTACTTTTATGAGATATTGTATTAATCCATCTTTTATGAGCTGTAAGGCTTTTTTGTCTCGTTCAATAGGAGAATTTAATATATCTTCATGGGACAAACGGAGGTAATAATCAAATTGTGGCATCCATAATATATCTTTATTTAATAGTTTGTTTACTGTTTCGGCATTGGCTTGTATAAATGAATTGTACTTAGAGATTGGCCCATTGGTTTGAATCAGATTTAAGATTTCTTTCTCCTTGTCGTTGTATAGGTCTATTATTTGCCCATTATTGTTTTTGATTCTTATATAATAATTGTATAACTCATTCTCCAAATCATACCATTTTACAGTATCTAAATTATCGTTCCATTTGTCATTTAAATGTTTGATTAAAGGAGATGGGTAGTCTTTGGGACAAAATTCGGATTGGCAAAAGTCCTTGTATGAAGTCTTTCTGCCTAAACAAAGGTCAAATCCATTACCTATTATCAGAACTCTTTTTCTGTCTTTATTCATATTGCAAAGGTAAGGAAAGATTGTAATAATAAGAACTGAAATTTATATAATTGTTGAACCTTTGGTGTATTGTTTATTCGATACACCTTTATTCTTTTGTGATGATGAGAAAAATGATTGTAACTGGTAGTGAGGGTTTTATAGGTAAAGCCCTTTGCCGAGAATTAGCAAAAAGAGGTGTTGAAGTCATAGGACTTGACCGAAAGTGTGGTACTGAAGCCACGAAAGTATGCGAGCTTCTGAAGGATGGGGATATTGATTGTGTGTTTCATTTGGCGGCGCAAACAAGTGTTTTCAATGAAAATTTAGAGCAGATCCGGAAAGATAACATTGATACCTTTATGAGTGTTGCCAATGCCTGTAACCTATATCGGGTAAAGTTGGTGTACGCCAGCTCGTCAACAGCGAATCCTGTGAACACTACTTCCATGTATGGAATAAGTAAACATTTCGATGAACAGTACGCATCTGTCTATTGTAAGACTGCTACTGGATGCCGGCTGCATAATGTATATTCACCAAACCCACGTGAAAGAACTCTTCTCTGGTTCCTGCTTAATGAGGAAAGGGTGTCATTATACAACTGCGGTCAGAATATCCGGAGCTTTACTTACATGGATGATGTTGTCGAAGGACTTATCTATGTGATAGGATGTAACTGTCAGCTAATCAACATCTGTAATGTACAACCGGTGACTACGATGTATTTTGCTACTTTAGTAAAATACTACAAACCGCTTGAAATTGAGCTAATTAATGAAAAACGGGATTTTGACAATTTGGAGCAGTCGGTGAACCGGGATATCTATTTAGTACCTTTGTCTTACACATCTGTCGAGGACGGAGTAAGAAAGGTATTCACCATGCGGAGAAAAGATGATTTTCAAAAAAAATGCGGGGGCGGAGAAATAGAAATCCTTTGAAAATGTAAAACCATTCATTTTTAATTCCTGCATGTAGAGCTTTTTATCATTGTTTCTCCATGCAGGAATTTAATAATTTGAAGCTATGAGTAGAGAGAATGCATTAACATTGAAGCAAGAGAAGTTTTGCCAGTATTACGTTGACATAGATGGCAATGCAAGTGAAGCATACCGAATGGCTTACGACTGTTCTAAGATGAAACAAGAGAGTGTTTGGCGCAATGCTCATGCCCTTATGCAAAACATCAAGGTTTCATCAAGGATAAAAGAGATAAGAGAAAAGAGAGCGAAAGAATCTGAAGTTAAACGCGAAACAGTGGAACGTGTGCTGATGGATATCATAACTTCTGATCCTAATGACTTGTATATTGTCGATGAACTGACAGGTAAGGTAAAGATGAAAAGTCCTTCGCAGCTTCCAAAGCGTACACGCAATGCATTGAAGAAGATTCAGAATAAGAGAGGAGAAGTTACCTATGAGTTCAACGGTAAAACGGAAGCAGCTCGTTTGCTTGGTGCCTGGAATGGTTGGGAAGCCGATAAGAATGTCAACATCAAAGGTGGAGATGGAAACAAGGTCAGTGAACTTCGTATTGGCTTTGATGAAAATGATAAATCGGACGAATAGAACAATTTTATAGGCTATTTCCTGTGTTCACCCTACGGAGAAACCTTACTTTTAGAACAAAATGATCGTAAACTATAAAAAGCTAAATCCAAATGCGTTTCACCTGTTGAAGTATCTACAGGATGCTACATTACGTTTCATCATCTTATATGGTGGTTCATCGTCTGCTAAATCATTCAGTGTTGCCCAGTCTATACTGATTATGACATTGCAGGACGGAGAAAACACCAAGGTGTTTCGTAAGGTAGGTTCTGCTCTAAAAGACTCTATATATGAAGCTTTCAAGGAAGCTGCAAAGACTCTGAATGTTTACGATTTATTTGATTTCAAAGAAAGACGTATTATCTGTTTGCTTAATGGTGCTAAGATAACCTTCTCCGGGTTAGATGACTCAGAGAAGATCAAAGGTCTGGAAAATTATAAACGTGTGTTCCTTGAGGAGTTCTCTGATTTTGAACATGGTGACTTTAAACAGATCAGAAAACGTTTGCGTGGTAAACATGGTCAGCAGATCATTTGTTCTTTCAATCCGATCAAGATTACACATTGGATAAAAAAAGAAATCTTTGATAAGGATAAATTTCATGATGTTCCTATGGAAGTTATACTGGGAGGGAAGAAGATTCCCAGTGAGCTAACAGAGGTGAAATCGCTCCGTATGAATGAGCCAAAACAGGTAATGAATGTCCGGACAAAGAAGATCGTAGAGCATCCAAGTGATACAGTGTTGATCCAGTCTACATACTTAAATAATTTCTGGGTAGTTGGTTCTCCTGATGGGACATACGGTTACTATGATGAACAATGTGTTGCCGATTTTGAGAAAGACCGTATTAATGATCCGGATTATTATAATGTGTACGCATTGGGAGAGTGGGGTGTTATTCGTACCGGTAGCGAGTTCTTCGGTTCGTTCAACCGTGGCAAACATTCCGGTGAACATAAATATATCCCGGACCTGCCTATTCATATATCAGTAGATAATAACGTACTGCCATATATCAGTGTGTCGTACTGGCAAGTAGATTTCACTACCGGTATCAAGGTTTGGCAGTTCCATGAGACATGCGCCGAAAGTCCTAACAATACAGTAAAGAAGTCCTCTAAACTTGTAGCCAAGTATCTGAAAGATATCAGGTATAGTGATAAAGTCTACCTACACGGGGATGCCTCAACAAAGGCGGCCAATAGCATTGATGATGAAAAACGTTCTTGGATGGACTTATTCATAGATACATTGCAGAAAGAAGGATTCGAGATTGAGGATAAAGTAGGCAATAAGAATCCGAGTGTTGCCATGACTGGTGAGTTTATCAATGCTATCTTTGATTGTACTGTTCCTGGCATAGAGATATACATCGACGAATCATGTTCGGTATCTATCGAGGACTACATGAGTGTACAGAAGGATGCTAACGGTGCCATTCTTAAAACCAAGGTCAAGAATAAAACTACTTTGCAAACTTATGAGGAACACGGGCACTTATCCGATACGTTTCGATATGTCGTTGTGGATTTGTGTAATGAGCAGTACACTGAATTTAGTAACCGGCGAAAAAGGAATCTGTATGGTGGTAAGGGTATGCTTGGTTTCTTTAATCCGGAAGCACAAAACGTCTACTCGCAGCGGCTTGTTTATGTCATGCCGAATGTAGATGGTACGTTTGTTCTTGTTCAGGCATCCCGTTGTGGTGATAAGTGGCATTTAACTGATGCCTTGTTTAGAGAAACATCTTCCATAGAGGAAATTAAGACCGCATGTTTGGAGCACAAGGCCAATACGTGTCTCTTTGAATGTTCATCTGCCTATTATCAGACTGTACGTGAGTTGAGGGAAATTGTGAAAGATACAGAAGTAAGAGTAAAGAAAGAGTTTGCCGATGTGGATAAGCGAATAGCTGCTACATCTGATTTTATAAGGAATAACTTTTTGTTATCACCAAAGATGTTAGAGGAATCTCAAGATTACAGTGATTTCATTACTAACCTGATGGACTATAACATAAATAGCGAGAATAAAAGTGCAAGCATTATTTTAAGTGGTCTTGCATATCATATAATAAAATCGTTCCCCGAATCATCTGCTGCGTAATTTGTTGTTATATAGTTTGTTATAACTGAATTTGTACATTTCTTATTTTTCAAGATTTTAGTGTTTTGAGAAACCGATTATTCATATTCCTACATTTGTTTCAAATAAGAAATAAATGAGTTGGTTTCGTAAAAAATCTAAGTCAGAGGAAGAGCTTGTACAGGATGCTAATATAGAAGTCGTGAGTGAGACTGTTGAAGAGAAGAAGCTTCCGGAAGGGAAAAAGATAACTGTTGAAGAGTTATTTTCTTCTCCGTATGTTTGTTCTCAAAATTTTCTTACGCTTTTTCAGTCTGTACCAGAAGTCTTTTTTCCAATAGACTACATCGCTTCTCGTATTTCCAGTGCTAACTTTCAGTTTAAGAAAGTTAAGGATGATAGTGTTATTTGGGCTAATAAGAATTTGAATCAGATACTTCTTAGACCAAATTGTTTGATGACATGGAAACAAAATGTTTATCAACATTTCGTATATAAACTGTGTCTTGGCAATAGTTTTACACGTGCTGCAATGTCTGATAGCTTCACTAATGTAGAAAAATGGCGTTATTGCTCTAACTACTGGGTACTTCCTGCTGATGCAATGGAAGTCTTGCCTGTTTTAGGTAGTAATATTCCATTGTTTGGTATAGCTGATCAAGAAGATATTATTAGAGGTTATCGTTTAAATTATGGCGCTTTGAGCACAATGAATATACCTGCTTATCAGGTATGGCATGATAGAGACGGGTGTGTGAGTTATTATTCCGGATTTGGGTTTATGAAATCTCAAAGCCGTCTTATGTCACAAATGAAACCGATATCGAACCTTATTGCTGTATATGAGGCCCGTAATGTAATTTATGTAAAACGAGGTGGTTTAGGATTTCTTATCAATATGAAACAAGATGAATCCGGACCCATTGCTATGACTGATAATGAGAAGAAAGAAATTTTGCAACAACACTTCGGTAAGTTCGGAGTAGGTAAGGACCAGTTACCATATGGGCTGTCTGATATCCCATTGAGTTTTGTACGTACCAATCTCACTATTGCAGAACTGCAACCGTTTGAGGAAACACTTGCTGATGCAATTAGTATTTCAGGTGCTTATGGTATTCCTGCTGTGTTAGTTCCTCGCAAAGACCAGTCTACTTTTAGCAATCAATCTACGGCAGAAAAGAGTGTTTATAGCTCTGTTATCATTCCATTTGCGAAACAGTTCTGCCGTGAGTTTACTCAATTTTTAGGACTTGAATCAAGCGGATATTATTTGGATTGTGATTTCTCCGATGTGGATTGCCTGCAGGAGGGGTTGAAAGAAGCCGAGGAAGTAAAGACCAATATCAATAGCCGGTGCAAAAACCAGTTCCTTAGTGGATTGATAACGTACAATGATTGGAGGGCGCAAATCGGTGAAAGTAAATTTGAAGAACCTATGTTCGACAAAACATTATTTGAGATGTCGGACCAGGAACGAGAGATAGTTAAACAAATATTTAGTCTTAACACAAAAAGTGAAGTTGAAAATGGAAGAGAAAATCAAAAGCCTTCAGTACAAGACAAAGGCAAATGATGTTGATGAGAAGGGTATCGTTACCGTCGCGGTGAACGGTATCGGTGTGAAGGACTCACAGAAAGACGTATCCATGCCCGGATCATTCAACAAGACTTTAAAGGAAAATATTGGTCGTATGCGTTGGTTCTTGAATCACCGTCCGGATCAATTGTTGGGGGTTCCATTGAGTGGTAAGGAAACAGAGGGTAATTTAGTTATGGTTGGCCAGTTGAATCTTGAAAAACAGATTGGTCGTGACACGTTAGCTGATTATAAGCTGTTTGCAGAGAATGGGAGAACCCTTGAACACTCTATCGGAGTAAAAGCTATCAAAAGGGATTTGACTGATCCTTGTAAAGTGCTTGAATGGCGTATGATGGAATATTCTACATTGACAAGTTGGGGAAGTAATCCTCAAACATTCCTTGTGAATATCAAATCTGCTACTGCCGACCAAGTAAAGGAAGCTGTTGATTTCGTTCGAAAAGCGTTCTTGCAGCATGGATATAGTGATGAACGTTTAAAAGGTTACGATATGGAATTAAGTTTATTACTAAAGAGCCTCAACGGTGGTGCCGTTGTCTCATGTCCTCATTGCGGTTATCAATTTGATTATGAAGCAGAAACGGAACATACCTTTGCACAACAGGTATTAGATTACGCCGCCGATTATCAGAGATGGATAACGCAGGACATCGTAAGAGAAGAAATGGAGAAGCTCACTCCAGAGATTAGAACTCAAGTAATTTCTCTTATTGATTCTGTAAAGTCAGAGGAGAAAGAATTCACTCAAAAGAGTTTGCAGGATCTTATGAATTATGTAAGATGTCCCCACTGTTGGGGAAAAGTATATCGTTCGAATGCTATTCTACAAAATACTTCTGAAGATACTACCGGAAAGAATGAGCCGTCTGTTGACACTCAAGAAAAGAATGACGGGGAAAATGGTAACGATGGAGTAACGACTAAAGCCGCTGATAATTGCACTTTATTCGATTTCAAAAGTTTGAATAGTTGTTTCGATAATAAATAACTTAAAATTTAAATTTTATGCTTAAAAAATTTACAGTATCAGATTTTAATCTGAAAACAGATGGTCTGCCAGCAGAACAGAAAACATTCATAGAAAACATCGTCGGCATGATGTGTGAAGTCGTAAATAAATCACTGGAAGGAGTTGTTACGCCTGATGATGTGACTAAACAGTTTGGAGAAATTAATAACTTATTGAAGTCTTATGACGGCGAGAAGTTTGCTCAATTGATTAAAGACAATGAAACACTTGTTGACCAGGTTAAGAGCCTTGGAGAAAGCATTGAAAAAATGAAGCAAAAAGGCTTATCTATGGATACTATCAATAAGTTCGACGAGAAATTGAGCGAAATGCTTGATAGTGAGAAGTTCAAGGAGTTTGCAGCCGGTCACAGTCGTAAAACAGGTTCTTTTGAGGGATTCAGCTTGAAAGATATTGTGTCCATGACCGACAATTACAGTGGTGAAATCATGATTACCCAACAGCAGAACCGTGTTGTTAGCCAGGTAAGTAATCAGAAGATTCATATGCGTAATGTCATTACGACTTTGCAGGGTGATCCTACATATACGCAGCTCGCCTTTACACAAGTGTATGACTTCGACAGGAATGCACGGTACGTTACTGAAAACGGTCGTTTACCGGAGTCAAGCATTAAGATGAAGGAAATTCAGACAGGTACGAAACGACTTGGTACCCATATCAGAATTTCCAAACGTATGTTGAAGAGTCGTGTTTTCATCAGAAGTTATATTCTGAATATGTTACCGGAAGCTGTATGGCTTGCTGAAGATTGGAACATGTTATTTGGTGATGGGAACGGTGAGAACCTGTTAGGCATTACTAATCACACTGGAGTGCTTCCAGTTGAAAGTATCATCAAAGATACTATCATTAAGGGAGAAGCAGGTAGTGTGAAGTCTGTCGAAAGCCATAATGGGGGCAAAGACACAATTGTTGAATTCACAAAGCCGTACGATCTGATGCTCAATGGTATGGTTATTACATTTGCCAATGCTGCTGTTGTGACAGATTTGAACAAAGCGAATCCTATTATCAAGATGAATGATCGTCAAATCTTGTTGAAAGGTGTTGCTTTTGCCGGTGAGGAAACAGCCATTGCAAATATGACATTTACTGTCAACAACTCATTCTTCCAAAGTATCGAAGCTCCTAACTCGGAAGATGTTATTAAGACGGCATTTGCCGTGATGACCTATGCACAGTATTATCCCAATGCTATTACTCTCAATCCGTCAGATGTTAATGCGATGGAATCAGAGAAGGATACAACTGGGCGTAACCTTGGCATTATTAAGGTTGTCAATGGTGTTAAGCATATTGCTAACCGTCCGATTGTAGAGAGTACCGGTATGTTACCCGGTAAATACTTTATTGGTGATATGCACATGGGTGCATCTATCGTTGACTACACTAATCTTGCGTTAGAGTGGGCTGAAGATGTGGAAACGAAGTTGTGTAATGAGGTGGTTCTTATTGCCAGTGAAGAGGTGATTTTCCCTGTTTACAATCCTTGGGCATTTGCTTATGGAGATTTGGCTGAACTGAAAGAAGCAATTACTAAAAAGTAATATTATGGATTACATACTTAGAGGTAATGATAAGGATGTAGCCAATGTGCTTAAAGAGCAACGCATTCGGATTGGTAGAGGGGTGGTTTCATTCACCCCTATTTCCGAGTGTGGTCTTGTTACAGAAGAAGATGCTCGAAAGACATTGGAATGTATGCTCACAGAGAAAGATGCGAAAATCGGTGAACTTACTGAATCCATTACGGAGAAAGATAAAGCTATTGTTGAACTGACAGATGAACGTGATACAATGAAAGCTCGCATTGCAGAACTTGAAGCCCTGATTCCTTCTGATAACAAGAATCTTCCGGCTGCCGATTCAAAAGAATTGCCTGCTGGAGATGCTAAGGAAGTAACTGTTGTTGATGATAAAACCGTTTCCGTGGAAGATGAAAAGAAAACCGGAAAGGGTAAGGCTTCTAAATAACTATTGCCATGTTGATTGATGTTTCATATTTTACGTCAGGTCCCAGGCATATTGAGAATGCTTCGGTCGCTGAAATGCCTTCGCCCCAGTCTCTTGCAGTAAATGAGGTGATAAACGGGTATATCAAGGCATTTCAGTCCGAATTTCTTCATACTGCTGTCGGTTTTAGTCTTTCACAAGCTATTACTGATTATTTGGAGATCGTAGAACAGGAAAAAGAGGATTCTTCAGATGAGGTTGATATCTCGGAAAAAGATGAATCTCAATCCGGATATGCACTTTTATGTGAGAAGTTAAGTGAATCGTTCGCCGATTATGTGTTCTTTCACATTTTACGTGATATGAATACACAGGCTACTATCACTGGTCTTGTAAGATTGAAATGTGCTAACGAGTATATATCTCCGATTAAGAGACAGGTTAGTGTCTGGAACAGCATGGTGAAGAAGAACCAGCTCTTTGTAGAATGGGCGATGTCCGATGATTGTCCTTTCACCGGTTTGAAGATTCAAAAGAACCTATTAACTCCCATTAATGCTTTCAATTTATGATGGAATTGGATATAACAGAACTGTTTGAGGAAATAGTGGAAAAACTTCCGGAGAATCTTGAAATCCTTTATCCTGATGGAAAAGGTGGTATGAAGGTCATTAAGTCTCCCAAACTAAATTATATCTTCGGCAGCGGACAATATATCAAGGATGTTTTAGATGGGTATAGTAAAGCGCCCAGTCAATCGGAAAGTAAGTTCCCACTAATTGCTTTATTTACCCCAATAAATGAAGATAGGAGCGATCCGGACTACTATTCTAAAGCAAAGGTTTCGTTAATCATTGCTTGTTCTTCAAGTAGAGAATGGAGTAATGAGAAACGTAGAACTACTTCTTTCAAGAATATTCTTCGTCCGATTTATCACAGTTTGTTAGAGAGCCTTGTTGAAGATAACCGCTTTAGCTGGAATTTTGATGATAAAGTGAAACATAGTTATTCAGAGAATTATAGTTATGGCAGATACGGAGCCTATACAGATACCGGTGAGGCAGTGAGCGAGCCTATTGACGCCATAAACATACGCTCGATGGAGATTATAATTAAAATACCTAATTGTAGAAGAAAATGAGAAAGATTAGAACATGCAAAGGTTCCCGTTTTAACACTGGTGGATCTGCTTGTAAAATTGATTGGGAAAAGGTAAAAGGTTCAATAATGGTTGAACATGGAGTGAAGCTCCCTGCTGATATTACCGGTGATAAGTTAGCAGAATTATGTCATGCGGATCGTCCCGGACGGATTTATCCTATTTTCCCGCTTTTTGAGTATGCGAAGAACGGTGGTGAGCCGCAAGTGAACGCTCTTGGCTACGGGGGAAATCAGTATAATGGACTTAATGCCCAGACTGATACCTTTACTTTAGCCCGTTTTGATGAAGTCCTGAATGCGCAGCTGTTGAATAATGCAAATAAGGAATGGGATGTGTATTTCTGGAATAGAGATAATCATCTTATCGGTTATAATGATGATACTGATATCCTTGCCGGCATTCCAATGTCTACTGTATATCCTACTGTCACACAGTATCCGACTAGTGGTGCGAAATCAACAATGACAGTAAGCTTTTGCCATGAAGATGCTGAAGACAGCCAGCTACATTTTGATTATGTACAGTTGGATTTCAATCCTAAAAACTTTGCAAAAGGTTTGGTTGATGTTGTTTTTGAAAAGGCAGAAGCGGAAAATGCCTATAAAATTATTGAGAAGATTGGTGGCTACGATCGTACGGAAGAGTTCGGTACTCTTCTTGCTGATGGAGCTGCTGAAGTCCTCAACAACGTAACGTCTGCGACTTATGCGAATGGGGTTATTACTATTGTTCCTAAAGATGGGGCTACTCCTTCACTGAAAGCTCCTTCTGTATTGTTTGAAAAAGGTATTAAAGGTATCGAGCAAGCTGTATGAAGTTTGAAGGGGTAACATTTGTTGAAGATGCTGTGAAGTCTATGACTAAGCGGGCATTCATCAGACAGCATATAAATGTGCTGTGGAAAGATCGTAGTGAAGATGAAAGAAAACAATTGCTATCCGATGTCTACAGTATGATCAAGAAAAAGAAGTAGTAACCTTTGGGCTGGGTTGTTTATACAGTCCAGCCTTTTTATTATTACTATATGGCTGATTTCGACGAATTATATAGAGTTGTTCATTCCATCGCCTCTGGATTTAAGGAGGAATGTGTAAAGTGCATGGAAGAGCATAAGGATGTACTCGTAGATTGCATTCAGGAGCAAATGTATTCCGGACTGGATGGAACAGAACATTTATTGAATCCTGATTATGATAGTGATCCTTATTTTAATGAGCCTGGTCCATGGCAGAATCAGGCAGGACGCTACAAGCATTGGAAAGAAAAGATAACTCCACCACTACGAGGTGAAATGCTCTATTTATCTCCTCGTCCGGTTGAGGTACCTAACCTTTTCATTACTGGTACTTTCTATGATAGTATTTTCGCAGATCGCATTGATTCCGGGATTCGCTTTTCAACGAAAGGTTTTAAGGACGGTGCTTCTATCGAGAAGAAATATGGTGAGCAGATTTTAGGAATCGGTGATACAGCAAAGGAGTATTTCAACATCATGTATCTTCATCCCTGGATGGAACGTTTCTTTTCAGAATGTGGATATCGTTGATATGGCCTGTGCGTGTGAAAATAGAAAATTGCAGAGCGAACTGGATCGTGTAAGTGAGCTTGCCAAGAAAGCGGCTGTTTTGGATAGCTGCATATATGTTGTTTATCAGAGGAAAGATGGCACCTATGCTTTTGATAAACTAGGAGTTGAGATAAAAGGTACAATTGTAGAATATAAACATTACCTGTGATATGGCAGATTTAAAATTGAAAGATTTCGTTGAAGATGGTGAGATTCAGAAGTTGATTGAGCTTGATAATACTATTGGTAAGGTAAGAGATACGTATAAAAATGCGGCTCTAGAACTTGCCAAAGGTTTAAAAATCAATGTGGATGGGATGGCTGACCTTGAAAAGTTGGGAAATCTCTACAATACACAGGCAAAGGTTGCTAGTTCCGCATCCGCTGAACTAACTGAGGCCCTTAGAAAACAATCAGAAATTACGCAGACTGTTTCAAAGAGGATAGAAGAAAAACTAAACTCAGAGAAACTATCTGCTACTGAACTAAAGAAACTGACCAAGGCAAGCTCGGATAATGCTGTGTCCTTGGAAAAGTCTGCTAAAGCGGAAGCTAACTTGACAAAAGCGCAGAATGCCGGTAATACTACTCGTAAGAAAGCTGTTCTATCGGAAGAAGAACGATTAAAGATTATCCGGTTGGCAATTACACTGACTAATCAGGAAATACACAGCCGTTCCCAGGCAAAGGAAATGAATAAGCAGCTTCAAAAGGCTGTCGATGTTTTGAAAGATACGGATGAAAACTATATTCGTACACTTGCCCGTCTTAATTCTACTATTGGAATCAATACTGATTACATAAAGCGAAATTCCGATCGATATAGTCAACAGAAAATGACTATTGGTGCATACCGGGAAGAGATAAAGGCTGCTATTATAGAGTTGGAGAATGGAAATCGGTCTATGAAAAATATGGGTATTATTGCTCGTAATTCAGGAATGATGCTTCAACAACATATGGGCAAAGGATTGAGCCAGGTTGGTGCCGGATTGAAAGGATGGGCTGCTGGGTATATTGGTGCGCAAGCTGTTGTAAGCGGTGTTGTTGCTCTCTTTACAAAACTTCGTGAGGGAGTAGGCGATATTGTGAAATTTGAATATGCTAATAGTCGTCTTTCTGCAATCCTCGGTACTACTTCTGATAAAATAAAAGAGTTGGCAGCCGACGCTCAACGTTTAGGTGCTACGACAAAATATACTGCATCTGAAGCTACTGAATTGCAAATTGAGCTAGCTAAACTCGGATTTACCCGAAAAGAAATAATAGATGCGACTGAACATGTTTTAAAATTTGCACAGGCCACTGGTGCCGAACTATCAGAAGCAGCTTCTCTGGCAGGTGCTTCGCTTCGTATGTTTAATGCTGATACAAGCGAAACTGAAAGATATGTGTCTGCGATGGCTGTCGCAACAACGAAAAGCGCATTATCGTTTTCTTATTTAGCTACTGCATTACCAATTGTTGGGCCGGTTGCAAAAGCATTTAATTTCAGCATTGAAGATACTTTGGCTTTGTTGGGTAAATTATCAGATGCCGGCTTTGATGCTTCGATGGCTGCTACTGCTACCCGTAATGTGTTTCTAAACTTGGCTGATAGTAATGGAAAGTTGGCAAAAGCATTAGGGAAGCCTGTTAAAACATTGCCCGAGTTAGTTGATGGATTGAAGTCGCTAAGAGAAAAAGGAGTAGACTTGAATACTACTCTTGAATTGACAGATAAGCGTAGTGTTGCTGCTTTTAATGCTTTTCTCACCGCTGCTGATAAAATATTGCCACTTAGAGAACAGATAACAGGGGTAGAAAGTGAATTAGGGGATATGGCTCATACAATGGGAGATAATGTTCAGGGAGCTATTGCTAATTTGAGTTCTGCCTGGGAGGCCTTTATGCTCTCTTTTTCTGAATCAACAGGTCCAGCTAAGGAATTTCTTAATTGGATGGCTGATAAAATAAGAAGAATTGCCAATGATTTAAAATCTCCTGAAGAAAAAATTGAAAAAATAGATTATAATTTTAGAGCACTTGCCAAAAAAGATGCGAACAAAAAGTTATTAGAAGTAGAAAAAGAGTTCCAGGCAGAATATAAGAGACTTATTGATGCTGGAGATACAGAGGAGCAAGCATATACGAAGGCTGTTATTCAAATGAAAAATAAACGTATAGAAGTAACAGCCCAGGAGCGAGAAGCTTTAAAACGGATGAAAACAGGTGCTCAATATGCGACATCTGAATTTGAAAATATGTCTTGGATCAAAAACGGTGCTGCTAAAATGTTTAGCTATTATACTTCAGAAGCTGAAAAGGCTGATAAAGCACAATTGGAGTTCTCTAAAAATTTATTCCGAATAGCATCTAGTGATGATTTTAATAGTGGACTTGATAAAATAGCAGAAAAGTTTCGTCCACAAAGTAACGATGAAGATAATTCAGGAGTGAAAATTCTCACTGATAAAGAAAAACGCGAACTGGAAAAAGCTGCTAAAGAAAAACAAAAGATCAAGGAAACCTATCAAGAGTCAGAACTCGCCCTCATGGATGAAGGCTTAGAGAAAGAACTGGCTAAAATAGGTGTTGCCTATTCTAAAAAAATGGCCGCTGTCAAAGGTTATAGTAAAGAAGAAATCGCAACTCGTCAGAATTTGGCGAAAGAAATGCAGGGTAAATTAGATGAGTTCTCTATTAAGTATAATTCAGATCGTGAAAAGAAGGATATTGAAAACGCTCTTACTGTTGTGAAAAAAGGTTCTAAAGAGGAACTGGATTTAAAACTACAACAGTTGGAACTTCAACGTGAGAGTGAAATTGACTCAGCAGAGAAAACCGGTGAAGATGTTTTCCTCATTGATGAGAAGTACGCAAAAAAGAGACAAGAATTGTATGAAAAACATGCTTCGGATCAAGTTTTGTTGATTGCTGAGAATGCAGCACATGAGCAGAGTATCCGTGATGAAGAATATATCATGGATACGCTTGCTCTGAAAAAACAGTTAGCTTCTAAAGAGATTACTCAACAAGAATATGCTGAACGAGAATATCAATTGAAGCTTGACTATGCTAGAAAAACTACTGAGGCGACTATTGACGCTCTTGAAATGCAGCTGAATACAGAAAAGAATCTCGGTCCGGAAGAACGTACTAAGCTTGCCGAACAATTGCAGAAGGCAAAAGCTGATTTAGCGCGACAAGAAGCTGAGGCGGAGATTGAGGCTATTGATAAGGTTACGAAGGCAGATGACAAGGCACAAAAAGAGCGCTTGAAAAACTTGAAAAAATGGCTTCAGACCGCTTCGCAAGCAGTTGGTGCGATTGGAGATCTGGCTTCTACTATTTATGATGGGCAGATTGAAAAAATAGAAGAGGAACAAGATGCTAACGATGAGAAATATGAAAAGGATGTAGAGCGTATAGAAAATTTAGCTGAGACAGGCGCTATTTCAGAAGAAGAAGCTGAGGCTCGTAAACGCGCAGCGAAAGTACAAACTGAGATAAAAAATAAGGAGCTAGAAAAGCAAAAGCAGGAGTTAGCTCATAAACAGGCCATTTGGGATAAGGCTACTAGTATCGCTCAAGCAGGGATAGCCACCGCTCTTGCCATAACTGAAGCTTTACCTAATATTCCCTTGTCTATCATAATTGGTGCTATGGGCGCTGTACAAGTTGCAACTATCCTTGCTACTCCTATACCATCATATGCAGAGGGTACAAAGGATGCTTTTGGACATAGAGGAGGAACTGCTCTTGTCGGTGATGCCGGAAAACAAGAAGTCATCATGTATAAAGGCCAAGCGTGGATAACTCCTGATACTCCTACTTTGGTAGATATTCCTAAAGGTGCACAGGTGTTTCCGGATGTGGATGAATTTGATTTGTCAGGCTTAGATATTTCCGATTTGTGTTCGTCTACATTTTCACCTTCGAATATATCCTCTGCTAAAAACAATACTATTGTGGTCAATGATTATTCAAGACTTGAAAAAAGGATAGACACGACAAATAATTTGCTGCTAAAGAGTATAAGGCAACAGCGTGAGGATGCTAATAATCGCGATTTTGAAAATTATAAGAGGTGGAAATTGTCATGATAGAGCGATTGAATCAAATTTCACTGAGTGATTTTATAGATATTTCATGTGGGGAGTATCTATGCTTACTTTCTGAGAATGAGTCAAAATCAGAAGAAGAGTTAAAGGAAAGGGCCTCAAAACTGATCATTGATTATAGAAATATCACTAATTCATCTGGTGTCAAGGCTTTGATATTGGACAAAGAAGACATAATGAAGGAGAGGACCCGTCTGTTACTCCTTCGCATTTGTCAGACTTTAATAGCTGTCTGCAGCTTTGATGAGGTCCGAGAAGTATTAATGCAGATGGAAGTTAATGCACATAATATGGATAATGAGCAATTGAAATCAAAACTAGACTATATGCTTCATATTGCAATTTTTGAGCAAAAGAGAAATGAAGAGAGACGTGTCGAAGAGCATTCTGAAAAGAAAGCAACTCCAGAACAAATTCGTTCCACTTTTGACTCTGAGATTGCATTCCTAATGACTTATTTTAAAATGAATATTGATGTACATGCTGTAAGTGCTGCTGTTTACGCAAACATAGTTCATCAAGCGGATGTAGAAATCACTATTAGAAAAAGAAGAACATAATTAAGAAGTTTTAAATAGAAGATAATTTTGATTATTTAATTTTGTAATCGAACTTTTCAATCTGTCGTTAGTAATTCTTTTTTAGAATCACAAACGAACTTTATATGATTGAAAAGAATGACACGATTTGCATAAATAAAAAAATATGCAGACATCTATTTGCAGAACTGCAAATATTAGAGAATAAATGCGACCGGATAACACTTGATTTATCTGAAGTAAAAAAAATGATTGCTGCATTGCCGCCTAATGTCGATATCCTTATTGATTCGATAGAGACTTCAGCAATAAATATGCATGAACAAAGCATAAGACATCGTGAATATGTTGAGCGGTGTATTAGTGGGAAATCGGGGATACATTTAATGAGGAGGGTAGAAGATGGGGAACTTTGATCAGGAATTATCAGATATATACCCATGGCTATTACGTATGGCGAGAAGATATTGCTATTCCATGCAAGACGCAGAAGATTTGGTAGGGGATACAGTTTATAAAGTACTTCTTAATCGTGATAGATTCGATCTATCTAAAGACATAAAATCATGGTGTTTAATTGTTATGCGAAATACTTATATAACCAGCTATAATCGTAGCTCACTAGTGCATTTTACTGAATATGATATTATTGCTGAGAATCGTTCTGTCGGCAATCCTTATAATATGATTATATATAATGATGTTATGGCTGTAATTATGCGATGTTCGCAAAAATCTCGCTGTATAGATAGTGTTATATATTGGGCAAAGGGGTACTCTTATGATGAGATAAGTAATTTATTACATGTCCCTGTTGGAACAGTCAAAAGTCGTATTTCTTTTGGGCGTAAAATACTGCATCAAGAATTAGGATATTGAAATATTGTGTGTTATAAAGTACGTCAAAAGTCGCATTTATTTATATTAATAGAAATGATGCTGAAAATCAAATAGTTAATCTTGCTTTTTGCATAATGTAATTTTCAAGAAATTAGCCAATCGGAAAACCGGTTGGCTTTTTCTATATATTTGCTCGCAAACGATATAATGATTGTGAGATGCTTTGTAAATTCAAACTTATTATCAATGAAATTACTTATCAGTTATCCAGTTCAGATATAAAGAACTGGAAAGAAATAAGTTACTCTATTAAGAGGGTTGACTATGGTGGAACCAAGCGGACTTTTACATCAAAATTTGAGTTTGTAAATAATGCGTATGATTTATTATTTGCAGAATATCGAAAGAATTATTTGAATTCAAAGGCTATTATAGAGGTTTATACTATTACAAATAACCACGGATATGATAGGCTTTTTAGTTGTCCTTTAGATTTTTCTTCTCTCAATATAGGGAATATGACACTTTCGATGAATGCTATAGATGACAGTATTGCTTCATTGCTTAAAGCAAAGAAGAGTACTCAGTATGAAATCCCTGTGAGTGAGATAAAGAATGATAATCAGTTCTATTACGATAGAATCTTGATTTTTAATTCTGTGAAATACTTTGCTTATGATAAAGATTTTGGCAGCTATGAGCAGATTCCTGCTGAAGAAGATGAAATTGTAATCAGCTATAATGGTGCAACGTCAAGAAATCCTGTTGTATTACCTTTGATGAGTGGTGACGAATCAGAAATGTATAATACCAGTAATGTAACTCTGTTGGATAATCTGACCGAAGGAAACAATAGTGCAATTATGAAGTTTAATGCTACAATGGAGGTTGAGATATCGATGGACTTTCATGTGAAACGTAGTTCTAACGGTGCATTCAATATTACAGCGACTATCATTGAAGGATCAATGCAACATGATTTTTCTGCATTCTATAAAGGAAATGGAAATGAGTTTGACGTTAAGGGAAAGTTTAAGATTCCTGGAATATATTCTCGTTCTGGGAATCTGCTAAAGATTACTTTTACTAATGATGGAAATAGAACCTCATACCTAAAGATCAATAAATTTAAAGAGTTCTCTGTTAAATACACTTCTATTGATAAGCCGGTATTAGTTGATGTAATCAGTCCTATTAATCTTCTAAGTAGTATAATAAAGAATATCAATGAGGATTCAAAAGATATAACCTGCATGATTGCAACGAACATAGATGATCGGCTTGATAAAAGTATGATTGTCGCTGCTGAAAGTTTACGTGGCATTCCTGAAGCTAAAATATATACTTCTTATAACAAATTCACAGACTGGATGGAGGCTGTTTTTGGATTTATACCCGTAGTTGATGAAGAGAGAAGGACTGTGACTTTCACAAAAAGGGACAAGTTATTTGGTAGTGTAGTCTCAAAAGAGATCGTAAACATAGACAAGGGTACTTCTTTTTCCTTAGATTCTTCTCTTATTTGTTCGACAGTAAAAATAGGGTATGATAAACAGGATTACAATAGTATTAACGGTCGTGATGAGTTTCATTTCACTAATGAATATACGACAGGTATAACACTTTCTGATAAGACTTATGAATTGATAAGCCCTTTTCGTGCAGATCCGTATGGTATCGAATTTCTGGTTCAAGAACGTGGAAAAGATACCACCGATAACGATAGTGATAATGATGTTTTTTTTGTGTGTGCAGAACTTAAAAACGATAAGTATCTGCTTTTACGCAATGGATATAATATAGAAGGTGTACTTGATTCTTCATTAATGTTCAACGCAATGTACTCTCCTCGGTCCATGGTCGGTGCTAATAGTGCATTTATAGGTGTATTTGCTAAAAAACTCAAGTTTGCTTCTTCGGATGGTAATAGCGATGTAGTGATAAATGGCGTAAATGAGAATGGAGATATTGATATATCTAGCTCCTTATTTACCGTTGGGGTCCTGAAAGTAACGACTGATGATGATGCGCTTCCGGCTGATGTTGGTGATTTAGTCCGAACGACGTACGATGGAAATATCTATCTAGGATATATAGACGATGTTTCATGTAAATACGGTCAGTATGATGGAATGAAATATAAATTATTAGTAAAAAGTATAGAATGATATGTTTAAGATAAGTCCTTTTACACCATTGTTTTTCAATCCTTCTGATGATATTTTCGGAATACAGAGTAAGTATGTCCAAAAATTTGCTCCGAGCGACCAGATATTTATAGAAGTCATAGCTTTTTCAGAGAAAAGTGAGCCTACAGGTAACATGATCAATGTTATAACTGGTGATAAGATTCCAGTTATTTGGGGTAAGTGGGAAATGACTGATGGCATCATATTATATTATTGTAATACGACGGGACTGAGTATTGGTTACTATGAATTCCAGTTAAATGGGATATCAAGCGAATTGTTTGAGGTAACAGACGATGAATTTAAACTCTCGCATACTACTTTAATACAATATTCAATGAAAGACAATAAACAGCGTACTGATTGTGTCTTTATAATTGAAGGAAAGCAATATCTGTTTGATTTCCGTGCACCTGGAGGATTTAAAGATTCTGGTTGGTCATTCGGAGTAACTAACGAACAGTTTGTTTCTACAGACGAAGATACGATAGATTTGTATTCTTCGGAAAATACTTTAAAGACTTTCACTTTGGGAAACGCAGAAGGATGCCCTGTTTGGTATGCTGAATTGCTAAATCGTATAATGAGCTGTTCATATGTCTTTTTTAATGGCAAGCGCTTTGTCAGGAATGAGAGTAGTGTGCCGGAGATGAATCAAATATCAGAAACGGTGAACAGTTATGTTTTCACATTGTCATTGATGACTGTCCAGAATAATGATAAAATAAAATTTGATAATCAATTTGTAAATGGAGGGCAGGGGAGTGATTGGACCGAAGGAGGAAGTAACGCATCATTCAAACTATCTAAGAATATCATTGTAACGGCTCCACAAACCGGGCATATTAAAACAGGCGATGTCATACTTCAAGGTACTACTTATGAGGATATTTTTGTAACGATGTTGGCGAAAAAGGCATCGGCTAAACTATCAGGAATCCTGTCTACGTCTAAGGAGGTTGAATATGGAACTTCAAAAGGATACATTTCATATACGGCTGTTCGAAACGGTCAAGGCGCAATGAAAAAGGCATATTATGATAACAATGAAGCGAACATTCTTACATTCTCGAAAGAAGTAGATGGAATCCAAACTGCTACCCGTCAGCTATCCGGCATTTATACACAGAAAGAAACATATATTGCAACTGTTGAATATGATGCTAGTGCAGATGGGAGTCTGACAGAAATAAAATTAAATGACTCCATATCTGTAAACGTAAGGCGTAAGTGGTTTGCTGGCGTATGCACGTCTGTTCCTAAAACATCAAATGACGTACGTGCGCTGCAATCTAGTGGATTATATACGGGGCCTGGTACTTACAAATTCCCTGTAGATAAATGGAAAATAATTGCTATATGCATCCCTGAAGGGAGTATTTCATCTTTGGAGTTTGCCGAATATCCAGGTAATCTTATTAAGGATGTAGAAATGGTAAGCGGTCCCAGTAAAATAAGTGTGGAAGGAGTTAACGGTTCTGCAGCTACGGATTACAATATGTGGATTGTGAAGACAGCAATCGTGAATGAGACAACGAATCATGCAACTTTAAAGATATCGTAAATGGCAGGTGTAGTAAAAAAAGGAACCCCATTCGGGACAACGTACAAAAGAACATCATCCCGTCCGTTAGATTCTTCAGAAATACCGGATTCTCTGGAGCAAGCGCGTATATATGCGAAGAATGCAAACTGTGAAGACGTCCCATATCCCGGTCAGGTCATAACGGTAAACGGAAAAGCATATATACTCAAAATAGATCCCGACATGCCGGATGATAGTGAGAAAGGTTTTTTCCACTGCACACTTGATCCACTTGGTGGTAATACTGACAATGACGACCGCTATGTCCGTAGGGATGTGGCAGAAACAATCGAAAAACTGATGACCTTCCTTGAAGGCATCAACGTGAAAGGTACGGCTACACTGGCTGAGATTACCCTGCTAAAGGACCTCGTTTCCAAAAACTTTGCGGCAGGCAGTACCGGCTTCGGTATCACGCAAGATTCTGATGGGAATTATCATCTTGACATAGACTTTGTTGACATACGGAAAAAGCTTAATGTTAACGAGATACAAGTGCAGCAATCCACCTACATAGGAGGTAAACAATACAACACCAATGGTGGTATTATCTGTAACAAAGTTGAGGACAAGGGAGACGCTTACAGATGTTACTTCAAGACTACCGATTCTGAAGGACGGACTGTCAGAAATACCTTTGAAGTCGGTGATTTTGCTATCAGTGAGACTTTTGCACTGAAGACCGGAACAACATTTTATTGGCGTTATGTGAGCGGATGCGGTGATGATTATATAGAACTCTCCAAAACGAATTGTGCATCCGGTAGTGATGTGCCTTCTGTGGGTGATAATATCGTCCAGCTTGGTAACGAAACAGATCCGGCACGTCAAGGCGCAATCGTCTGGGACAGCGTGACAGCCGGCGGTCCCTACATTCGCGTATACAAAGGCATCAGTTCCTATACGATGCCGGAACCGCTTATTGACCTGAACACTGTGCTGAGTGAGATAACAGCAAAGTTCAAATCCGAAGCGACCGGAAAGGATATAGACGATATCCTCGATGAAACACAGACGAATCTTGACCTTATCAAAGAACAGACGGATAAAGAGTACACTCTGTGGTTCTTTGACTACGATCCCACGCTGGAGAACCTGCCGGCATCCGATTGGAGTACTGACGAACTTAAAACCATGCATGAGCAGGACATGTTCTATAACCGTCTGACGGGACATGGATACAGATTCGAAAAGGATGGCAGTTCATGGAGCTGGAATGATATAACGGACCATCTGACACTGAAAGCACTGGAAGACGCATCCAAGGCTCAGGACACCGCTGACGGGAAAAGACGTATTTTCGTATCCCAGCCAAAAGATTCTGACGCTTATGATGCAGGCGATATGTGGGCGAATGCGACCTATTCCGGCGAAGGCGTCTCTTATAAGAATGACTCTCTCGTCTGCATGACTGCAAAGGCGGCAGGAACATCATTTTCTATAAAACACTGGCAACCTAGCTCAACGGCTACTACCGCCTATCTTGAGAATCTGGGAGACCGGATACTCGCAGCCGTAACAGATTCGGAGGAAGGCATCGAAGCGGCAAAAAGGCTAGCCAATCAAGGTATCAGCGATGCGTATGATGCTGCTCAGGATGCATTGAACGCATTAGGGATCGCAAGAGGTGCGCAGGAAACGGCAGATAAAAACACGGCTGTTATCCAAGTGACGAAGGATTCTATTGCCGCTCTTGTAGAAGGAATCCATTTTGATAATTCCGGTAATATCACAAACATTAATACGAGCGGATTGGTAACTAACGATGATTTCAATGTACTGTTATCTAAAAAGATAACCTTTGACGCAGAAGGTCATGTCAGCAATATCAGCACATCCGGTCTTGTTACTGAATCAGGTTTCACTCAGTTGTTTACTGAACATGCCGAAGCTGACGGATACGTAAAGAGGGCTGAAATCAGTACATTCATCACGGAAGATGATGCAGGAAGATTGATATCGAACGCAGTGATATCCGCAGATCAGATTAGGTTCAACGGCAACATCATAGCTAACGATACATTCCTTGTAAATGAAGCAGGGGATATAACGATGAATAACATCACAGCGAATGATGCGGTACTTAATGACGTATCGCTTAATAACGCAACGCTTAATAATGTGACAGCTACGTCCGGCAGCATAGGCGGTTTTGAAATCGACAGATATGGATTATCTAATTATGATAACAGCGATGCGTTTATTTGCATTGAAACACAAAAGACACGAACATCAATGGGTGAAACTTATACTGCGACAAGAAAAGCGGTACTTGGCAATGGTCTGCCTGGCATTGCCGGATTTGAAACGGCTTCTATGTTTCAGGCGTCAGGTAGCGATGAAAATATAGCTGTTAAGATTAATGCGTTTGGAAGTACTCAATTTGATCAGACAAAAGGCGGAAGAGCTAATTATGCAATAGCCGCTGCTGGAGGATGCTTATGGAAGCTGTCATCGTCTGATGATATCTGGTGCATGCCTGGGGTCCTGGGATGTTTTGAAATTTCTACCACAAGAAATGGAAATGATGTAACCTATGGTATAAATAAAAGATGGGGTAATGGGATAAATATAACAGGCATTAGTCTTAACAGTTCGAGAGAATACTGGTTTACGCATGACTTGGGCCACACCAACTATTACCCGTTAGTGCTTCCTACCGGACAAAGAGAAAGCGAAAGTTGGCAAGCTTGTTTCTCTAGCTATAATGGTCTTAGCACAAACTCTTTCAACGTTATCTTTTGGGATCCGGGTAATAATAAATGCTATCCTAGATTCTTTACGCTGATAATATTTGGAACTCCTAAATAATAAACAAAAAGAATATGAAAATCAATTTTAAGAGAATCGAGGCGCAGACTTCTTTCAAAGGCGGTAAACAGACCTTCGACACCGCTGAAACGGTCGGTAACGAAATGATGTATAACGGTAGCATCCTGCTGGATATCGGTTTTGAGGAACTGGCAAAGCAGATCTACTACTCAAGTGAAGCAGTAGAAGTTCCTGAACGGTATTGCAAGGCGATGGAACTGGTGGTGAAGAACTCACGTCTCATAGCTGCTGTAAAAAGAGAAATAATCAACCAATTAAACAAGGAGGTATAAAATGGATTTCACAGAAAATACAATCAGAACCGGACAGTCAGTAGTCGGTGATTACAGGCTTGACTATTCCATTACTTACAACAAGGACAAATTAATGAAGATCGAAGCGCAGGTCAAACAAGTATCGGCATCTGCTCCGAGTTATGCCGGCAATATCCTTTATGTTGAATCGACAAAGAAATACTCCTGTTCCCTGTCCGGAGCATCAGCTGAAGTACGCGCCGCTTTATTGGCAGATTTTGAGAAAACAATTACCGAATTGAGTAAGTAACATGGGATATATCAAGTTTGTTTTAAGTGTGCGCAAGACGGATGACAATGGCAATACCACCCGTACCGTGATCAGCCGTGTTGAAAGCGACATGGCTGATACCGGTATGCTTGAAACAAACCTGATCATGCATGCGCTTTCAGCACGCGGAAAAATAGAAATCAAGGAGGAAGGCTTCCCGTATGCCTTCCCGTTAATATTTGGAGAATAGTTTTATGGCACTGAATGTAGAACATAAGGAAGAAAATGAAGGCAAGAATTCCCGCGGACGTTTGTCGGCTGAGGAATTCAATAACCTGATCGATACCGTCAAGGAATTGGAGAAGGACGCAAATACTCCTTCTTCAATAGGAGAATTAAAGAATGTCTCCCCTGAATCCGATACGGCAGAAGACGGTTCCGTATTACTATACGGCAATAATGGATGGTCTCCTGCCGCCGGAGTGTTTATTCCCACCGGAGTTGCGGAGGACGGATCTATTATAACCACCTTTGAAGACTTAATGAACTATATTTCCTCACATGGCGGTGGAGAAACAGGGATACAAAGAAACCTGCGTATAATCAATAACCTGGACAGTAAAAGCCTGTCAGCCAGCAAAGGGGAACCTTGCTATTTGAATTTTACTTTCATCAGCCAGGAAAGATACAGCACCAATGAACCTTATGAAGATACCGGAGAGCGTGGGTTCTGTCAAATCTCTGTTAAAAACAGCAACAGCGCCGAGTATCTTGTCGTCAAACAGCTGTATATCAGTTCCGGTTCTCCTTTCAGTATTGACGTTGCGGAGTTTCTGGCGTCCGGAGCAAACAATGTAATGATCAAAGTAACGGGAGAAGTGACGGAAGTGACGGCTCCGGCATTTGTATACACGGTACAGCTTACTTCATTGTCCATCAGTGCGGACAACTTTAAATGGTGGACAGCTTACACCGGTGCCATTACGCTTCCTCTGAATATCAGCGGTAATATTTCAAAAACATTGTATGTGACTGTTACCGGGAAGGATTATAATGAATCCTACCAGATTCAGATCGGTACAGGCGTATATACGGAAACCGCCTACAATTACTCTGTAATCCACCCGGGCGTGACAGGCGTATTCAATATATCTGCTTATGTCTCGAACTCGGACGGGACGGTCAAGACAAGAACGATATCGTTCAATGTCATTTGCGCGGTAGCCGGCGAACAAAGGAAGCTGGTAGCCGTCAACAACATCCTCGGCAGGGCGACCAACTGGAGTGAGAACTCATTGTTCGATTACGCGATGTACGATGGCGACAATGTCATTACCTCCGCTAAATTCACCATCAAAAAAGATGGTGAGGATGTCTTTACTTCCGAAGAAGCCAGTATCGCATGTTCCGCCAGACATACATTCTCATTCCCGATGGAGATTGAGACAATGGATAATACGGAATTTGAAATAACGGCCCATATCCTCGATGTCGATATGGAGCTGACATCCCCAATCACCTATCAGGTAAACAACTCCCTGGGATATTCGGCCGTGTCGGGCGCCGTATTCTATATGAATCCCAAGACCCGCTCCAACCGGCAGGGGAATCGTCAGGAAATCATAAATGAAATGGACGGTTCCGTCATCCCGGGCAGCTGGGAGAATATGAACTGGGGCAATGACGGCTGGCAATCGGACGAAGACGGGAACAAGGTACTCCGGCTTATGGCCGGCTCATCGCTGCGCATGGGATATTCCCCTTTTAAAAATGAATGCGCCCGCACCGGGAAGACTCTCGAACTTGACTATAAGGTTGATAACGTGACGGATTATTCCGAACCGGTTATCACCATATCGTCCCCGTCCGGTGGTTCGTTTGTCGGATTGAACATCTATGCGGATGACATTATCATGCACTCCCAGTCACTTAAAAACGATGATGTACAAAGTTTGCATACGTTCGAGGGAAAACGCACAAGACTCACGCTGACCATTTTGCCGGACGCCTATGGCAACAGCGGATTCAACCTTTGCATACTGTATGTCAACGGTGTCAAGAACAGGGAATTCACCTACGAGAGCAATGATTATTTCGCCCATAACGGGATGATCGTGATAGGTTCCGGATATGCGGACGCGGACATATACGGAATACGGGAATATAACCGGGGACTGACCTCACAGGGAGTCCTGCGTAATTACATCAACTGGCTGAACACCACAGATTCCAAGGCAATTGTGACAGAGAATAATGACATCCTGGACCTGCACGGTTCGGATATCGATTTTGAAAATACGAAGGACCAGTTTAACGTAATGACATTCGACAATACAATTCCTTACATGGCGGATCAATCAACTCGTACCGGCATGTTGGAAGTGTTCTTTTATGACCATCCGGAATGGAATGTTTCAATCAGCAACGTGACCGCCAAGGGGCAGGGTACGTCATCCATGAAATACTGGATCTGGAATACCCGTTACCAGCTTGACAAGAAACTCTCCGTCATTCGTTACGCCGACGGCTCGGACTCCACCGCGGGAGCGAAGTGGTCAATGACACCGTCTCTTCCGGCTGGACGCAAGTTTACGGCAAAGAAGAACTATGCCTCCAGTATGCAGTCGCATAAGATCGGTGCGGTAAACTCCTATACGGACCTTATACGTGAAGTGGGTATCCTGAACGAGGCGATGCGCGCAGATGCGAAGGTCCGTGTGTCGGTTTGGGAAGCTCCGTTTGTGTGCTTTGAGAAACAAACCAATGACGAAGGGGAAACAATATACATATTCCGGGGATTGTATACCTTCGGCCCTGATAAGGGTGACGCCGACACTTTCGGCTATAACACCGATACTTATCCCAACCTGTTGAGCATTGAGGGATCGGATAATTCTCCCTTGCTCACCCTGTTCCGTGTGCCGTGGAATCCGGCAAAGGGATTGATAGCCTATAATGAGGATGAAGAGGCATTCCAGTACAATGGCCAGAACAGCTTCGACCTGGGCGAAGGGGAAGTGGAAAACATATCAAGCTTTATTCCTGCCTACAATTGTGTTTACCAGTGCTCGCCAAGGCTGAAACCGTTTAACGGCACATTGGAAGAATTGAACGCCCAATTATCCGGATACAAGAACGAACCTTGCGAGTTCTGGATTGCCAAATCCGGTGACATCAATCAATATAACGTTTACTATTTCGAATCGTCGGAAGGAAGGTTCATGCCATCTGATATCGGGGAGGGAACAATCAATCTGCTGTCGCAGCTTGCAGACAAGGGATATGGGCTTAATACTTCCGATCTTGCCGGGAAAACGGATGACGAACTAAACACCCTGTTCATTAACGCCCGTATACAGAAATTCCGCATGGACGCTCCCGCATACTGGGATATTGACGACTGCCTGTTCTTTATGAATAACGTAGAGTTCAATGCCGGAACCGACGAACGCGCGAAGAATACCTATCCATACTGTTTCGGTACGGAGACATCCAGGTGGCGTTGGCGTGTCGATGATGCCGACACCCGTTTTGATACAACCAATCGCGGTTTACCGGATAAGGAGTACAGTGTGGAAACGCATGATACGGACGAAACCGGAGCATCCGTCTGGAACGGCGAGACAAACAACTTCTTCAACCTGATGGAACTGGCATTTCCGGAAGAAAAGATAATCAGCATGCGCAAAACAATGACTGCCATGCAGACACTGGGCGGGCTAAAAAGCGGTAACGACCTTGAAAAGCTGTTTGCGTTTTATCAGAAATACTACTTTGATCAGGCTCAGGAATATTTTCCCGCCAATGCTTATAATGCGGATGCGAAGTACTGCTATGAAAACGGGAAACTGGCATACAACAAAGGACACTATTCGAATGATACCGACCCGATCACCCAGTCGCTGGGCGACCATTATCTTGCGGAACAGCGATGGATTACGAAACGTATTCTGTACATGATGTCAAAGTATTCGTTCGGACTATTTTCAGCTAACGGGACGGATACTATCACCGTCCGCGCTGCCGGTAACACAATCAAGTATGAACTGACTCCGGCAATGGATATGTATCCTGCGATTGCCAATGGTACAAGTATCATCCGGGGAAGAAGGACGAAAGCCGGAGAAGTATGTGAAATGGAGATTGAACTTTCCGGGTCGGGAGACCAGCAGAATGCGATACAGGGAGCATCCTACCTGCAGGATATAGGGGACTGGCATAATAAGAACGTGACCGGGTCTATGATCATTCAGGGAAGGATGCTCCGTGATATCCGGCTGGGAAGCAAGGACGCCCCGGTTATCATCTCTATATCCTCCCTGACGTTGTCCAACTGCGTAAGCCTTCAGAGGCTGCTGCTGTCGAACATCGCCACCTTGGCCGGTACATTGAACCTGTCCGCATGCTCACATTTGCAGGAGATATATGCGGACGGTACATCCTTGACGCAGATTGTGCTTCCATCGGGAGGAGGGCTTCGTGTAATTCAATACAGCAGGCTTAACCAATATCTGTCATTGTCCAATTATCCGTTACTGACAACGGAAGGCATCGGGATTGATTTGTGCAGGGATGTCATTACGGACTTCTTTATCGTGAACTGTCCGAACCTGTCTCCCATGCGGCTGCTGGTTGATATCATGAACTCCCAGGCGGAACAGGGGGATGATCATGCATTGAAGCGTATCCGTGCCGTAGGTTTTGAGGAAACATTCAATGATTCGGACATGCTGGATAAACTGGCAACGCTCTCAAATGGTACTTACGGAGGATTAAGTGCTGAAGGCTTGGCCGGAGAGGATGAATATCCTGTTCTGGACGGAACGATAACGGTGAACGCGAATACCTACGAGGATTCAATTGAGGCTTTAAGAAACACATTCAGAAAATTGACATTGAATATAAACGGAGAATTTTATGTCAGGTTCAAGGATGCTATAGTTCAAAGTATGATTGCGGAATCTTATGGGGATGGGGTCGGAACTAAGATTGAGCAGGTTAAGGCTGTGAGAAATTTCGGCGGCATGTTCAAGGGGAATACTGAAATCACATCATTTGATGAGTTTGAGATATTCACCGGATACAACTCTAATGGATGGAATGTCTTCGATGGGTGTTTATCCTTGATATCGGTAAAATTGCCTTCCCAATTAAAGATAATATATGGGTATATGTTTTATGATTGCCGGGAACTGGCTAATATAGATTTGCGCAAAGTAGAGGAAATTCAGCGGCAGGCTTTTTATAATACAGGATTAATAGATGTTGATTTGGAAAATGTTGTTACAATCGCCGGAGACGCGTTTAGTAAATGTACCCGGTTATCCCGGATGAAAATTGGAGATAAAAGTGGAATTCCCAGCGGATTTGCAATGGACTGTACATCCCTGGTTGAATTGGATTTGGGAGCAGGTGTAAACGCGATAACTTATGCATTTCAACATAGTCCATTGAGGATAGTAACAATCAGGGCCGTTACGCCACCTGAAGTGACAAGATCATTTCAGGTGATTGATCAGTCGTGTCGGTTTTATGTACCTGATCAATCTGTGGAAACTTACAAAGCCGCTTCCGGTTGGAGTCAGTATGCTGATAGGATTTATCCGTTATCTCAAAAAACAGAATAAATCAAGAAGAGCAGTTAAATAAAAAACCGCCTGCTCATCACGAGTCGGCGGTTACAAACACAAACAAAACAAACAACGAAGGGCACTACCCCTCCGCCTTATAAGCGATACAAAGGTAGTATTAATCACTTAAAAAGAAAAGTTATGAAAAAATTATTTTACGAAAGCTGGATAGCAAAGCATCTATTGCTTTCAGGTTACTCAACTATCACGCTTCTTGCGTGGGTATTCACAAAGTGGTCAAAAACTGAGGCCAGGCAGTCAACAATCAATCATGAATGCGTTCATGCCCGACAATGGATTGAACTGACGGTCGCCTCTGGTATCTTGATTTGGATCATTACGCTGATCTTCGGTTTATCGTCCTGGTGGTTGGCACTAGCGCCGGCTACCTTCTATGTATGGTATGTACTAGAGTGGTGTATCCGCAAGATGATTGCTAGCGTACTCGCTGATTGCCGGGAAGACTATGATGCCTACCGGCTGATCTCATTCGAACGGGAGGCTAGGTTAGCGGAGAAGGACAATAACTACTTAGAAAATTGCAGCTACTTCAGCGGTTGGTTGAGATATGTCTTTAAATAAAAAAAGAAAACCGCCTGCTCATCACGAGTTGGCGGTTGACAAAAAACAAACAATATTAAAAAGGGGGAATCCCTTATTGCTAATGCGTACAAAGGTAATAATAATATTTTAGATAGAGAAATATGGGATTAAATGAATGGCTGGCTCTGATCGGGGCTTTGGGAGGCTTCGAAGCAATCAAATGGATAGTTAACTTCTACGTGAATCGTCGAACGAATGCAAGGAAGGAAGATGCGACAGCGGACAGTATGGAGGATGAAAATGAACGCAAGCAAGTCGCATGGCTTGAAGATCGTATCGCTCAACGTGATGCCAAGATTGACGCTATTTATGTTGAACTCCGGCAGGAACAGTCCGCTCATCTGGAAGATATTCATAAGAAGCATGAACTGGAGCTTAGATTGAAAGAAGCTGAAATAAAGAAATGTGATGTACACGGATGCACTAACCGGCAGCCGCCAAGTGACTATTAATTATAAGGAGGAAAAGAAATGAAAACTATTGATGCAATTATCATCCATTGCTCAGCAACACGTGCCGGGCAGGATTTACGTGCAAAGGACATTGACCGGATGCACAAACAAAGGGGATTCAGCCAAATCGGTTACAACTTCGTTATTGGCCTGGACGGAACTGTGGAGAATGGGCGACCGCTTTCTATCGACGGGGCGCATTGCAATACAAAAGGATTCAGCAAAGAATCGTATAACAAACATTCGATTGGTATCTGCTATATTGGTGGATTGGACGCATCAGGAAAGCCGGCAGATACACGTACTCCTGCTCAAAGGGCTACATTGCGCGAATTGGTAGCGAAGCTCTGTAAGGAGTATGATATTATTGAGGTTCTCGGACACCGTGACACCTCGTCAGACTTGGACGGAAGTGGAGAGGTGGAGCCGGCAGAATATATCAAAGCGTGCCCCTGCTTTGATGTCCGGAGTGAATTTACCAACTTCTTGCGTAATACAGTCATCCGACCATGAAAGCGCTAATTTATATAACCATATTCATGATGTCAGGAATATGGTTGTCATCTTGCAAAACTTCTCGTAACATCGATACACAAAAGCAGATTGACTATTCAGGGGACTTTTTGTATCTGCGAAACTTAATAGAATCCCTACAGCTGGATGTGAATAAGCAAACGAAAATTACTACTGACAAATTTAGTGATCTGAAGATTGAAAATACAACTGTTTACTTATCTGCTCCGGATTCAACAGGGAAACAATATCCGGTGAAAGAAAGTATCACTACTACAACTAAGCAGGATCAGGAACGAACTGAAGTTGACGAAACACTATCTATTACTTTGCAGCAGCTCTCGAATCGACTTGATACTATAAGTAATAAGGTTAATGTTTTGCTGAATCAAAAAGAAATTGTCGTAGAACTATCATGGTGGGATTTGCATAAGGATAAAGTGTATATAGGTATAATAGGTTTGTTTATTGTGGGGTGGTTGGTTTATAGGTGGAGGAAAAAGTAGCACATTTGCAATGTTAATATGTCAATTATCCTATGTTTGGCAGCATAATTATCTAATTAATTATCTATTTAATTTCCGCTTCTAGTAAATTACGTTACTTTTGCAGCATAATTACGTTGTTTTTGTGCTAATACTACATAATGCAACAAACTATTTAGGATTTTATTTGTGGTAATTAGTTAATAACAGTGTCTTTGATATGGAGAAATAAATAAGTCTTATGAATAAAATATATGCATTTGATTATATGCTATCCTTATTTGAGGAATGGTATAACGAAGAGAATAAGGAGCAGAATAGAGAATTCAAAAACTGTTCTAAGTTGTCTATGCTTAAACTTTTGTTTCTGACTGCAGTTCCTAAGGGAAAAGATACTAGAGACCTTTTGGATACATTTGATAATTTCTGTGCTCTCCCCTATGGGCCTGTTGAAAGTGACATATATAATGCAATTCAAAAAGACAATCTGCCTTCTTACGTTCTGACAGAAAGATCAATAACGAAAAAAAGAGATATCACATTGCCTTATAATGAAAAGGACTATCTTCCTGTGAAGAATGCTGTATATGCTTTAAAAGAAAAAAACAGATTACTTATTTTATTGAACGCTTTTGATTTAGTGGAAATTACACATAAATGGGATAGTTGGAAGCAATCTATAAATTTTGCCAAGTTAATGGATATGTCAAGCTATAAAATGACTATAGAATCAATTCGAAGCGATAGAAATAAATACTTTGAATAAATAAACAAGGATGAGCTGTATACTAGAACAGTGTTATGATCAATTCATAGAAGAGTTTCCTGAATCTTGGCTTCCAAATGGTAGTGAGGATGAATCAGTGTTTTTTAATAAGAATGTTCAGGTAGAAAGCTTCTTTGAAACGTGCTTTATTTTATTAAGTAAGTCCATTATTTGTGGTGAGTATATTAATGTTCATAATTTCATTGATGTCTTGAATCGCTTTCTGGATAAGACAGCAGCAGCAGTGGAGTATGCTCCTCCATTACTGTCAGAATCAGGAAGTGAAAAAGTAGATAGACTATTATCACGGTATAGAGATTTGAACTACTCAATTTATAATGCGCTGAAGCATTATAATTATTTTGTAACAGTTTCCAAAAATAAATTTAATACTGAAGAGAATAGATACAAATATGGATTCTACAAACTGAAGAATATCAAATCTACAGATAAAATTCTTAAATTATTCTCTGATATAACGATTCCTCTATGCTTATTTGATTATAGGTTTCCTATCGGTGAAGATGAATTTCACAAACTGCTTTTAAGTAGAAACAGATTGATGGAATATATAGGTGAAGGTAGTTCGGAAAGAAGGGCTATTTTATCTATATTACTTCATAAATGCCACTTTATTATACGTAAGATTAAAAATGCTCCTTTATATATAAACTCTGAATCGAACATTGTTTGCATAAATCCAGCAGAATTAGATGTTGGCTATTATGATGAGTTTGTTATAGAGGAATGTAGTTCAGAAGAAAAAGTTAATGAACTTTGGAATGATATTAATAGTATTAATCCCAAATTGAAATCGTTTGTTCTGTTGATGAAATATTATAAACAAAATCTATCTGTAAAATCTGATATTGCTAAGATGGACTTTGTTTTAAGAAAGTACTCAGCCATTTATCAAATAAAACGAGATTCACAAGGATTTATCAATCCTAGTAGCTCAATAGAAGAATATGATAAATTTTCATTAAATTCAATTTTAAATTTCTTGCATAATTGTCGTTTTTCTTTTTATACACAAAAGTGCGAACCTAATTTAAAACAAATAAAGGAAGAACTTAGACATATAGAGAATATACAAGCAAGAACTGGAGTGAAAAATTTCCATCCATACGAGAAGGCTATAGAAGCTATTATTAAATGCATTGAATTCCATATTGGGAAAGATGATTTTGATGATAGGCTTATAGAGGATAAATTGGAAGAACTTGATCGTGTAATTCTTTTATATGAAGAAGCTTATGAATGGAGTCGTTCTCATCAATTTTTCCCTTTTCAATTACCTTTTGGAGAATCAATGTATAGTGCAGGTGATGAACTTATTATGCTATTCGTTCCTTCGGCTTATGCTAAATATATTAACTATGATACATTAAAAGAACGATTAGAACAATTTAATAGAACTAAGGAGTATTTGAGATTTCGTTGTGATTTATCTATTGAGAGAAAAGAGATAACACAGATCAAAGATGATATTAAAACTTCGGATAAAAAAGCTTATGATTTAATTGCAATATTTACTGCCACTATTACTTTTCTTTTTGGAATTGTAAATATATTCATAAATAACACGACTCTAAATTTATATCAATTGATAGCTAATACTATTGGATTAGGGGTATTACTATTACTTTTCGCATCTTCGTATCTGTTTATTTCTCCTTTGTTAATTCAAAGAATGAATTTGCAGAAATATATTTTCACTAGGCGTTTTCTATTTGGTCTAATATTAGTCGCATTGTATTTTATGTTGACTTTCTTTCTGTATAAGAATAGCCAATCAGTAATGATTAATGCAAATACTATTCAAGATGTAGTAAAAGACACATTGAATAATGATAACGAAGAACCAAAAGTGGAGATACAACAATTTAAAGCATTAAAATGAGTAGCATATTTTGTAACTGATTGAGGGTATGTCAAAATGAAGTGACGCATCCCTTTTTCTTTTACCCATTCAGCAACAATCACTGCCTTCACAATGTAGAAATTTACTCGTTATCGAAAAGGTCTCTCTGATTCGGGGCTTTTCTTTTGCTTATCTCATTTATATTTCGTATATTTGTGTACAGACGTGGATGTCTGTTGTATCATCTCTTTGCGGAAAAGTTGCTAGTTTTCGAGATCGAGAGAAGATAATACGTTATTAATTCCAATAATTAGCCTCGACTAAGCGTAGTCGGGGTTTTCTTTTGCCCTTTATCTACTATTACTAATGAGAGCTTAAAAAGTTCGATAGATAGAAATAATATCGGTAGGAAAATGTTAACTTTGTCATCGTAGAAGTTGAAAAGAACAAATGATTGAGCTTTTATTAATTGTACCTTGCGGAATTGAAAGATTGGTCGGATCACTGTCTTGAATGAAGATGATAAGGGTATTAATTGGACCTTGCGGAATTGGACCTTGCGGAATTGAAACTTGGTTTTCTCGCTTTCGTGAAGCGCTTTTTCCGCTTTGTATTAATTGGACCTTGTGGAATTAAGTCTTATAATACTGAGGCTTTTTTATTCGAATAACTTTCTCTACTTTTACCTAAAAATATAAAGTAATGGCAGAAGAAAATAAATACGACCACGAATTTGTTCAGGGATTATGAAATTTGTTATTAACTAAAATGAGTCTTTAGTATGAATAGAATTATAATTATTGGCAACGGTTTTGATTTAGCTCACAATTTAAAGACTGGATATAAGGATTTTATAAATGATTATTGGGCTACTGTTGAAGAAGGGATTTATGATAAATACTGGCGGTTGTTAGATCAACAATATGGAGGGGACAAACACTCTCTTAATGACTATGAGGATCAGTTTATAAAAATTAAAAAAGAATATGATAAAACCGGAGTTAATAAAGTTTGTTCTTCTTATAAAGAAGGTAGTCCTTTATGGAAATTGTATACACTAATTAATGAGCATAATAATGATCCTAGTACAAATGCAACAGTGCATCTAAACTTTGAGAATCATTTTTTTGAGCGTATATCTAATCAATGTTCTCCTGAAAATTGGGTAGATATAGAAAATGAATATTACAATGCATTGAAAAAACTTAGTTTAGAGGAAAATGCTCAAGAACGGAGTCAGAAAGTTAAGAAACTAAATATTGAATTTGAAGCAATAAAAAATCTACTCGAAAAGTATTTGTATGAGATATCAAAAAGCTCTGTCACTCAACATGCATCGATAATTGAATCAGTGAATAGTCTGATTGAATTAAATGATGTTGCATTAAAGAAACAGCAACAGTATTTAGATTCTATATTAAAAGATATAGATCAATCTGGCAATGAAATGGAAGTTTTTGGAAGAGTTATGGCAGAACCAGATCCTTTCTGTTCTACAGCTGAAGCTTATAGGATGCATCTTAAAAATGAACTAGAGAGCGATCATTTTAAAAAGAAGTATTGCATTCCAACGCAGATAGTATTCTTAAATTTTAATTATACGAATACTGCCCAAAAATTATATCTTGATGAAGAGAATGATAATGAGATAATTAATATTCATGGGGAACTTTACAATAAGGCAAATCCTATGATTTTTGGATATGGAGATGAGTTAGATAATACATATAAGAAAATAGAAGAGTTACAGGATAATGATTTCTTGGAGAATATAAAATCCATAAACTATCATGAAACAAGAAATTACAGAAGGTTATTGGAGTTTATAGAATCCGGGATATATCAAGTATTTATAATGGGACATTCTTGTGGCAACTCTGACAGAACTTTACTCAACACTTTATTTGAACATGATAATTGTGCTTCTATTAAGGTTTACTACTGGCAACAAGAAAATGGTTCGGATAATTATAGCGATTTAATAAGAAACATTTCGCGTAACTTTAATGATAAACCCAAGATGCGTGATATAGTTGTAAACCGAGAAAACTGTTCCCCTTTAGTTCCGACAGAAAAAGAGGTAGCCGAATAAGCTACCTCTTAAATTATATACTACAATTAATATTTATTATTTGGTTTATATCGGTTGTATAGTGTCCGGAGAGCTGTTCTTGTTTTAACCTCCATTCTCTTCCGTTTCCTTGCACTGCCAGTTTGATACGTTCTCCGTGTTCACCGTTGATCTTGTCTACGATTTGCATGAGCTTATTGTGCTTCTCACGGTCTACGGAATCAAATAGTCCAAGCTGTGCGCCTTCCGTTATTTCAGTGATGATAACGCCTGCCTTTTTATATTGATATCCTTGCATGAATATTGTCTTTAATCCAGATAGCGCATAATGTACTATCTCTTGAGTGTCGTTTGTTGGCACCGGAAGATGTATTACTGTATTCTTCCAGTATTGCGGTAAATCTTCTCGGAAGTTATTCGTGTGAATGAATACTATGAGGGACATGGCATAAGACTTCTGTTTACGAAGTTTTTTTGCACAGGTGGAAGCGTGTGTTGCTATTGCTTCGTAAGCCCCCGATAAAGTACCCGTTGTCTTTGTATCTTTAAGTCTCGATCTTTGCCAGAAAAAAGACTATGCAAAAAATGAGTAAAGAAGAATTCATTGAAATCCTGTCTCGTCAACAGCGTAGCGGTTTGACGATAAAAGACTTCTGTATAAATGAAGCCTATACCGAATCAAGCTTTTACTATTGGAAAGGAAAGTTTGGCCTATCGAGGCGTTATCATATGGATAGGCATTCTTCCTCTTTAGAGGAGTTTGCA
>ERZ773175.110-NODE-110-length-62567-cov-24.247361_pt1 | contig 62567 bp, 78 predicted proteins | sample MGYA00581004_ERZ773175 | MGnify/ENA primary metagenome ERZ773175 (study PRJEB29015, sample SAMEA2737834) | human gut metagenome | biome: human gut; feature: human-associated habitat; material: faeces | place: China | collected 2012 ...
CAGGACGAAGTTTTCTCTGGTGCAAAAGCCTTTGTTAAAGAAAACAAAGGACGCTGTCGCTTTTCGCACAAATCGAAAAAACTTTTCACACTAAATGAAAAAAATTGAATTAATCATTTTTGCATATTGTTGCAGAAATGTTTCCGTAAAAAGAAAAACACCCTGCAGAAATTTTGCTTTCTGCAAGGTGTTTTTTGTGTTAATTATTCTTTTTTCGGTTGCCGTTTTGCTCTAAAATGAGATTTGTGCCGGTCTTTTTAATCTTATTTGGCTGATATTCAAGGATGTCAGCAACATCACAACCAAGGACTTCGCATATCCTGTCCAAATGTTCAATGTTAATGCGGTCACACATCTCATTATATATATCGCATATTGTCGCAGGTCTTATGCCGGTTTTACGAGCAAGTTCAGCCTGCGTTATGCGGTATTTGCCAAGCAAATCGGACAAATGAATTTTAATCATAATAACGCCCCGAGTAATATAATATACTACTGCGTTATTATTTTGCTTAATCGGTAATATTATTACTAAATCAGTAATTAGTTATGATAACTTCTTTAAATTCTGCACGATTTTCAGCGGTCGCTGGGAGCAAGTTTTGCCTGCTTACGCACTTAATATTGTAACCTTTATACAAGTCACGAATGAAATCGCAATCGTTATAGGATAGGATAAAACGCCCTTTAATCCCCTTTAAAACGGCATTTAAACGGATATGGTCATCTTTATTGAACTTAGTATAGTTGCGGTTATAGTAGCGTTCTGATGCCACATATGGCGGATCTACATAAAACAGAGCCGAATCACGGTCATATGTTTTAATAAGGTCTTCAAAATCCCTGTTTTCAATGATTACACTTTTTAATCGCTCCTTGTATTTTGGTAATTCAGAAACGATATTATAAATTGTTTTAGGGGCGGTCGCAAAAGAATTTCTATTGCTACCAAAGCTACATTTAATCAAGTAAAGATATCGTGCTGCCCTTTGCAGGTCAGTAAGCTCAACCTGATTCTCAATCTCATAGCGATACTGAGAAAACAGCTCTCGAGATTGTAACCAATCAATCTCCTTTTGTAGAGCAGAACAATTGTATTTTATCTGCTTATAAAGGTTAATCAGGTCGCCGTCAATATCATTAAATATCTCCATTTGACCTTTGATTTTATCCTTACCGAATAAGACCCAGCCTGCACCGCCACACACCTCTATGTATCGCTCGCAATCACCGGGAATAAGTGAAATAATCTGATTTTTAAGGTGACTTTTGCCACCAATCCAGCCGATAAAGCTACGCATTTTTACCTCCATAATAACTTTTTAGGGGCGTTATTATGGATATGTAAGATTAACCTAACGCTTTCTTTGCATTTGCAATTTTTTTATCTTTAGCCCAATTGCAATCATTGATAAGATGATAGATAACATTGACTGTTTTTTCATCTACAACGCCGTTAGCCGTGATATTACCTGCTCTCTGTGCCTCTTTTACAGCTTTCAAAGTGCCGTCACCGAAACCGTTTGAATTATCGACTTTCGTCTTGATGATACCCATATTGTAAAGTGTAATCAACTGTTTCTTGAATGCAAGTATTGCCGTATTATGTAAACCGTATTTAATCATTTCCTCATTCTCCTTATTTGATGTTTTACCGCTGAGCTGTGCAGTTACTTCGCTTGCAAGATTACCAAGTCTATTGTAAAGCCAGTCGCCCGGGCAGGATTTATTTGCAAACCACCTATGTACAGTCAAGACCATTTCACCCGACTTTGGCGAATAGTTTAAAGTCTTGTCCTCATTGCCAAACCAAAGCAGTTTAGTCTTGCCGTTTCGTTTGCAGATGTCAACACACAAGTCGACAAGTTTGTTGTATACTTTGCTGTTCATAGTGTACGGAGCTACCGTGTCGCTTGCACATTCGATTGTGACTGCCCTCTGGTCATTTGCATTGCTTGATGAACACCAAGAGCGATTGCCCTCATCAACACAAAGCAACACTCTGCCGTCATAGCCGATTCCGTAGTTACAGCTTGCCTCACAGGCTGTATTCATAAAGATGTTGCCGAGAGTTTCAACGCTACACTGACCGACTACACAATGTGGAGTAATGCGGTCAATACTGTGTGTGCGTTTACCGCTGTGATTTGGCGATAATTTAGTGTAATTTACAAGTTTTGAATTACTCATGTTATTCCTCGCTTTCTGATACTTCAGGCAGACCTGCCACCGATGTGAGTACCGACAATACACCTGCCAAAAGGCTTGCCGAGCCTACCGCAATCCAGTTTACATCTGTCATAACGGCTGACACGCCGATTGTTGCAACAGCAGTCTGTGCAACAGTCTTAATCGCTCTGACCGCCGTAGCTTTTGCCCATTCTTTGGTAAAAATTTTTTTCATTTTCAATCTTTCCTTTCGTTGTTTTTTTCGAGCTGTTCAATGCGATAGTTCGACATTCGACTGTTAATCACAATACCGCCAAGAGTACCCACCGCAGAACCTGCAAGCGTGATTAAAGCGATAATAATTTCAGTTGTCACTTATTCGACCTCGCTTTCTACCGGCTCGTCAACGGTCGGGGCTGCTCCCCACACCGCCATTACTGCGTTGTAGTATTCGTCAGAGAGAACCTTTCTCAACTGTTCTCTGCCCGATTTGCTGTTCATGTATGCGTTGCGGATGTTTCCGCCTACCTGCATTTCTTCACCGTTAAAGGTCAAAAACTGTTGTCTGAGTACCGACACGCTGTCCTTCGTGAGCATATCGAGTGTGATTTTTTCTTTAAGTTCCATTTTTTCATACCTCCGTTATTTTTATATTTTGTAAATCAAAGAAAAGTTTACCTGCTCATCAGCGACGAAATTATAAGCCTGTTTATTGAGCGGAGTAAACTGCAGCCAAGCTGATTTACTTGCACTTCCTCTGAACATTCCGCCGTTTTTGCTTATGCCGATATCATGAACAATCACATCCGATTTGTTTGAGAAAGGCATATTGAGCAAAGATATTGAAGATGTTCCGCCTAAAGATGTTGCGTTCATAATGACGGTGACATTGACAATAACGATATCGCCAATTTTTTCATAAAGGCAAGTTGCAGATTTTATTTTATCAATCTGAGTAGAGTACGGAGTAAGAGTAGCTGTACCAAGTTCGATATTTGACGAATCGTATTTAGTTGCCAAGGCGGTTTTATCTGCTTTAACAAGCAGAGCGCTGTAAACCGTACCGCTTGTCAGATAACACGGACTATTATTTTTGGGTTCACTGTCAAACGGCATTGAATTGAGCTTTTGGGCAAGTTTTTGGTCTGTTCTTTCCTTCGTATATGCGTCCGTAATTCCGTACCCTGCGAGTGTTGTTGCCTTATTTGCCTTGCTATTTATAATAGCTGTAAGAACTTTGTTCTGTACAGGATTAACGCTCTTAGCATCCAGTGCAGTATCGGTAAGCACAGCTCCACTCTCGGTCAGAGCAATGACACGGGACAATATGTCTAATAACTCTGGATAATAGTCAGAGGTAGTAATATCACCGTCATAATCGCTGTGGGTGTTAATTACAAACGGTTGAGTAGAGTAGGTGTGAGTGCCGTCTGTAAGCACGATTTTAGCTATAATCCTGCCAGCAGATGAAAGCATAGCTTTATCTGTAGTTACAGTAACAATATTTTTTGATACTGCAGCATTTACAGCAAAATAGTTATTATTGTTTTTTCCCTTACATACAGCTGTTGCACCGGTTGCATCGTAAGCCTCGCCGTCAGCAGTAAGGGTAATCTGTATCTTTCTGCCGATATCAAACTGTCCTGCGGATATAACAACAGGTGTCGCCTGACAATTTAAATCAAGCGTAATTTTAGCAACATATTCATTCATCGGCGTGCTCCTTTTCCGTTGTTGTAGCTTCGCCTGTGAGTTCTGCGATTACCTGTGATTTAATATCCACAAGCACTGATGACATTATGCCGTCAATAAGGCTTGCTGGGAAGCCGTATTTACTTACAATTGCATTAACAGCGGCAATAAGTTCAGACCGTGCTGATTGTAATGCTAATGGACTAAGTTTCGTCTGCATTTTTATCCTCCTTGATATCTACCGAATGAATATCTTTTGACCGTTCACCCGGTCTTGATTTGTCATTCTCAGATATTTCTTTTGTATTGATTATAAAATCCATTTTGCCTCCTTATAAAGTAAGGGCAGTCAAAATACCGTCCTTAAATGTCATTTTAAAGGCTCGCCATGTTGCAGCTCTACCATCATCGTGGTACGATTTCGCATAATAACCGCTAATGGTATCAGAGATTGCTCCGCCCTCGACTGACCAATCAACAAGTACTGCATTGCGTAATTTGTGATTGTGTAAATTCAAATCACAACCTGTATGTAGTTGGTTAGCTTCAAGCGAACCGATTTTTTGAGCGGCATATGTAAAAATAAGGGTATATGCAGAATCTGTTGATTTCATACGGTAGCACCAATCCATAAATGCCGAACCGTTTTCAAGGTTAAACGAAAGGTCACGCTTTGAAGTATCAGAAGCATAACAACCCGTACCTATGTACCCTACCTTAGTGCCTTTGTAGTAAAAATCTTGACCTTTCGAATTTAACGACATTAGCTTTTTGCCGTTATTGTCAAAAATGTCATGTCCTGTTGATGACAAGCTCATCAGCTTTCTGTTCTGGGAATTGTACACATTTAGCTGTGCATTTTCAAATTTTATGTAATTTGAAATTTTGTTCCAAGCAATTTTGATGTCATCGGCAGACTGTTGGAGAAGAGTACCCCACCTGTCCGAACCGACAACCTTGTTGACTTCAAAAAATAATCCCTCGGCGGTCTGTGTGATCACCGAGCTGTTGAGCGAACTTGCCCATGAATCGGACACATGGAGTACCGTGGTGTCCAAATCCTGCTTAATCTCATTTACTTTATTGTGGTTGTGCAAAGTTTGTGCATCAAGAGCAGTAACCTTGTTTTGCAAGGTCTGCAACTTCCCTGTTACTTTGGCAGGTACAGTCGATAAAGTAACCGTGTTAAGCGTTGCATCGGCAGGGTACTCTTTAATCTCTACAATACGATAGTTGATCCTTGTCTTGCGTTTACGGTCAATCAGAGTAACCACATCGTATAAATCAAAGGCAAGCACATCACCGTATGTGTCGGGCAATGTTTTTGCTAGGTCAATAACCTTAGCTGTGTAGGATTCCTCCGGCACAGCAAGCACGGCAAGCTTTGCTTTGGCATCATCAAGCAAGGTTTGCTTGTTTGTATAGCGTTCGTCTCGCCATATAGCTGAAATGACCTTGTCGGTATAGCTATGATTTTCAATGTAATTTTTGCCATTGTTTAGGCTGGCTATACTTAAATTATCTTTACCGTATGGATAAAGTCTTGTAACCAAACTTGTGGTACTGCCTTTATAAGTCATATCGCTCAAATTAAGCTCATCGGTAAAGTAAGTGCCTGTCGGCTCGGTGTTGTTGTACGGCTTGATGCAGTAAATAACCTTGTTAATTGTGTCAAAACGATAGCGAGTGTTATACGCCGTCGAGTTTTGGCAGTAGTCAAGGATATCAAGCGTGGTAACATCGGTCAGCTCAAGCGTTCGGCGAGCTGACACAAGGTCAGCATCAACTATAGTCCAACCTGTGCCTTTTAAAATCTCTGAGCACACGCTTGCAAAGCTAACGGTGCTCTTATTATAGGTCGGATAAACATTATAGTTGAGTCCCGTGAGGTCAAGCTCACAAGTAATGGTGCTTACCGTTTTACGCTCATTGATGCCGTTTATAAGATAACGCTGTCCGTCATACTCAACTGAGCCGTACAAGGCAAAGTATCTGTACAACTCATGGTCAGGCGATATATCAAACTGTAATGACATCAAACCGTCCTCTGAACGAGTGCGGAAAAAGGTGCTGTCAATGTCACGATAAACCTTTATGTCATCGCCGTAAAATACCTTTAAAAACATCTTAAACACCTCCTAAACTAAATGTAAATCGGTGTATAGGACACCGAAATTTCAACATCTGACTCCGTTGAAGAAACAATATTTTTTCCCGGGTTCAACACGGGGAAGTCAATCAAGTCAGAATCATTAAACTTATTTTTACCGTCCGCCGTTATAAGCCCTGCTACGCTGTCAATTACAACCGCCATACCTGATGTGACAGATTTAATTGTTACATCTGCCAATTTAACTTTGTTTTGAGTGTTTGCTATGCTGTTGTATTTAGCGGTAATGACAGGCAAGGTAGGTGTATTAGATTCGCAGATAATGTATCCGTTTGGTTTTACGCTTTGAGTTATTACAGCTTTATGTCTTACAGCATTAAATGTATATGTGACATCGTGTTCACCGCTACTGTCAAAGGTTGCGGCGGCAATACTGTTGACTATTGCCGTGTATATAAATCCATCAGGAAGAGCAATTTCAACTACTTTGCCAACAAGCAAGCCCTCAAATGCGGTTATATTTTCGGTTGCTATTGCAAGGCGGTCTGATACCGTCAAGCCTTTTGCATTGTCACCAAGATAGTGAGGGTAAAAAGTCAAGGTCAAAGACAAAGTCCTTGTGCCGGGAACGGAAGAAAACAGTAACGGAGCTGTTAAGATACTGCGAGAGGCAGATAAATTGTTGGTAACGGTTGTACCGCTGACTGAATAGCTTTGTAAACGGGCATTGTATGCGGAAATATCAACACCGTTTATTGTCATTTCATTTAACATCATCTGTCCTCCCATGCAAGTTCTTCGGAAACATACGGCGTGAGTGCTACAGCTGTTTCTCGACCGTCAATATTAATTGAGGTGTGAATATCGCCTTTAAGGTTGTACTTACGCTCGTTATCCTCGCTCATCAGCTCGACATTGTGGTTGACATCAGCCGTGAATTTGGATCTGAGCATAGCCTGTCCTGCATTAACAGCTGACCTCATCTTGCTGACTAAACCGTCAGCTGAAACACCTGCCTGCATACGCTCGGTAAATGTGGATGCCACCGTATCCGCCTGCTTATAAAGTTTGGGAGCTTCGGCATCAAGTCCGTTTTCACCGCCTTCAAGTGTGTAGCCGAAAATCTTTTTAAACACTTTTGAGGGGGAGTGTTCATCAAACATTTTCCTGAAAATATTGATAACACTGCCTGAAATTTCTGAGGCCTTAGAATAAAGCGAATCCTGTTTTTCTGATAAACCAGTTTCCGCTCCTTCCATAGCATCTATAAAGCTTTGTTTAGTGTCTTCATCAAGGTTATCAAACGCTCCTAAAAATGCAGAATTTATTCCTTTAGCTTTTGTATCTGTTTCTCCGGTATATTGTTCATACAAACCCATTAAAGATAGAAATGCAACCAACTGATCTTGGTATTTTTCATCAGATAAAGCCTTGCATTGTTTGTTTCTTATTTCACCGAGTTCTTTGCTGTACCTTGCATTTTCTTCTTCTTCGGCTTTTTTCTTAGCTACAAGTGCTTGACCTTCCGCAATACCCTTTTGAGTATCAGTTAAATTTTTTCTTTCTATTTTATAAATCTCGGTATTATAATTACTTGCTATATCAATAAGTTTTTGTTTATGTGTTTGCTCGGCATCGCTTTCATCTTGATTTATTCCTTTTAAATCTTCAGTTGTACTCTTCAACGCTTCTGCACGATTATAATAACCGTCTTTAATAATTTTAAGAGTATCCCCAGCCTCCTTATTGGCTGCACTAACGGCTTGCTGATAGCTCGCTTCTGCGGCTTTAACATCAGCATCATGTTCCTTTTGTGAGTAATCACTATCTGTTTTCAACCTCAAATCAAGCAGAGCTACTTCTTCTGTATATTGCTCGTATGCTTTATCAATTACCGCTGTACGAGTTTCTTCGGCAGAGTTGGTGAGTTTTTGTGCTCTTTGCGTATATTCTTCAAGCGACAAATCAGACGCCTCGTTGAGAGCCTTAGCCTGAGTTGTAACAACCCCTTGCTTCGCTTCTTCAATAGCAAGTTCTTGATCCGCAAGTTCGTGCATTTTGGCGAAAAGGTCTTCAAGTCTTTGAATTTCACCGCCGGTTAATTCTTTTCGGTTTTCTGCGGCAATTTTGCAAATCTCTGTAATTTCAGACTGAACATTGTCCATATTTTCTGACAATTTTTGTTTTTCATCATCGGAAATAATGATGTTTTCATTGAAGTTATCAAAGATACTGCCTGAACCTTCAATCTTACTCATAAAATCGCCAAACTTTGAACCTATATCCTCATATGACGAACCAAGATTGTCGTTTGCCGACTGTAAATTAGCCTCCGCACTTGCAAGATCGTCCGTTGATTGAGTTGCATCACCGTTAGCGGCAGAAAACGCAATAATGCCTGCTGTCAAAGCTGTAATACCTGTCAAGATAAGCACGGCAGGATTAAGTGACATTGCCATATTCCACGCATATTGTGCAGCTGTTGCAAGCGTGATTTCACCTGTTAATGCACCGACTGCAATTTGTTTAAGCGTTATAGTGCCAAGTGATGCAGCTTCGGCAAGGCTCTCCGCTGTTACAGATGCGGCATGTGATTTAACGAGAGCTGTGATAGACGAGATGATTTTCCAAGCTTTCCACGCCGTGATTGCTGTAGTAACAATAGGCAAGAGTATATTGAGGTTGTCGGCAATCAAGTCAATAGCTTTCGCAAGCGGTGGTATAACAACCTTTGCAATGTTAGTGATTGTTTTCCCAAGATTAATCAATATGGTTTTAACTGTATTGATAGCCTTTTTAAGACCGCCATTTTCAAAGGATTTTTTGATAGTGTTAATTGCCTCTTTAACGGGGGCTTGCAGTTCTTTTGGCAGGAGCTTAACTAAGTTTTTAGTTAAAGCATCTACGATACTTTTTGCCGCAGACAGTAGATCGGGAGCACGGTCACTTATGCCTTTAACCAATGTTTTTACGATGTTTATAGCAGCTTTAACAAGTTTTGATGAGTTATTTGCAATCCCGTTAACGAATGCCTGTAAAAAGGACATTGCGGCATCAATCATCTTCGGAGCGGCTTCAACTGCTTTTGTTGCAAGTTCGCCAAAAATAGAGCCTGCCTCTTCAATCATCTCCGATAATCCGCCTTCGGTAAATGCCGTGGTTAACCTATTGACATAGTTCTGAGCTTCCTTTGCGGCATCGGTCAGAGGCTCAGACATACTTTCGTATATTTCTATACCCAAGCCTTCAAGTCCTGATTTAAGAATCGTAATCTGTCCCTGCAGATTGTTCTGCATCGTATCAGCCATTTTTTGAGCTGATCCATCAGCATTATCAATGTTTTTAACAAGGCTGTTGAAATCCTTATCACTCGCATTGATGATAGCAAGCATACCCGACATAGCCTCTTTGCCGAAGAGAGTACTTGCAGCGGCTGTTTGTTCTGTTTCAGATAAGCCGCTAAACTTTGTTCTAAGTTCTTTGATAACATCAATTAAAGGTAATGCTTCGCCGTTGGCATCGGTCATGCTTATTTTGTACTCATCCATTACCTTTTGCATTTCTTTGGTCGGCGAAGCAAGGTTAGATAAAGCTGTTTTAAGGCTTGTGCCTGCCATACTGCCCTTAACACTTGCATTAGCCATAAGTCCAAGGGCAACAGATACATCTTCAACACTATAATTCATCGCACCTGCAAGAGGGGCTACATATTTAAAACTTTCGCCGAGCATTGAAACATTGGTGTTTGCAGAACTTGAGGTTTTTGCAAGTACATCGGCAAAGTGCGTACTATCAGAAGCTTTAAGTCCAAATGCTGTAATTGCATCGGTGACGATATCAGAGGTTGTTGCAAGATCAAGACCGTCTGCGGCGGCAAGTGACATTATACCGTCAATACCGTTAAGCATTGATTTAGTATCCCAACCAGCCATTGCCATATATTGTAAAGCCTCGGCTGATTCGGAAGCAGAAAACTTTGTTTTTGCTCCCATTTCTTTGGCTTTGTCGGTAAGGCTCTGCAAGTCTTTACCGCTTGCACCGCTGATAGCCGATACTTTCGACATTGCCGCCTCAAAAGATGAGCCTACTGTTGCCGCTGCTGTTGCTCCTGCTCCAAGAGTTGTAGCTATACCGGCAAGCGTTGTTGTTATTGCAGACACACCTGTTTTGGCAAGTCCTTTTAATTTATCAATGCCCTTTTTAAAACCACCGGTATCAATTTTGGTGTCAATTTTAATTGAACCGTCATACGCCAATATCCCACATCCTTTACTGTGAGGTCATCGGCATCCAATGGCTCTACTTGACCTGATTATTTTTTATCGCTTAAAACGATTTCAAATTTCTTTTTACAATTTCGCCCTTTGCAAAATATAAAAATGCCCCTACACCTTGACGATTTGTCAAAGTATATGGGCATTTCGTAACCGCAAAAAGGGCATTTAATTTTTTGTTTGTTTTTCAATTTATCACCTACGATAAATCATATTGATTTTTACTTGTTAATTTTGTTTTAACACTTAAATCTAATTCATTTTTCGGTACTTTAGAAGTGAATTCAAACTCAGCGTAACCGCTGGTTTCGCCTTCAAATTTATATACATATGTATTTATATAATAATCATCAGTTTCGTCTTTTGATTCTGATATCTTAGTACCTTTTCCGCCAACAATTTCTTCAACTTTAAATATGGTCATTCCCATATTTATTTGGTCAAACTCATCTTTGCTGATTCCTGACGGGTCGTTTTTAGCTCCACAGGCTGTGCAAGTCAATGCTAATAATGCAATAGTTATAAAGGATAGAATCTTTTTCATAGCTGTACCACCTCAATAAATTTTATATACACATTATACAAAATCTATATAAGTTCGTCAACAGATTTTCCTGACAACAAAGCATCTTCGATAGCATTGTATTTTTCCTGCACCGACTGTGGCAGAGGCAGGGCATAGAGTTTTTTCATTCTCTGATAAAAATTGCGGTCTGCTGTTGACATTTTAGGGGTAATCGGCATACTGCGATACCCCAAGATTCTGACGAACATACAATCGGCGTTAAGGGATTGAAACAATGCTCTGAACTTCCACCAATGTAATTTCGCATCGTTGAGGTCAATGCCATATTGCTCCATAAATGCCGCATAGATATAGCCGTCATCAAAATCGTAATCAAATACAGCTTTATCATTGCCACCGCCTGAATGCTTTTCGGGTGGTTTTCCACAGCGATAAAAGTTTAAAATAGCCTCGACTGTTTCTTCGTTCATCGGGCAAGGTGTTCTGAATACAAGCTTCTGAATTTCTGCGAGTATTTCAGCCGATAGTGTATCATCAATTTGATTAGTAAGTATAAGCTCGAATTTAATCCACACTCTAAAGTCGGTGTTGATTTTATAATCTACACCCGACACGGTTATTGTATCGGGTGTTTTGTCACAAAGCAGATTCATTACTTTGTCGCCGGTTTAAGTGTCTTTTTGTAATGATTGTACTGCTTATGCTTTTTGCCTCTGTGATTGTTAATCGCATTTGCTTTACCCTTATACATATTGCCGAGTTTTGCTCCGAGGGCATTAACCGCCTTGATAACATCCTCGTAGGCATTGATACAGGTTGTAAGGTTTACGGTTTCGCCGAAAACCTTTTTAGCTGTCCCGTCACCAAAAACCTCATCAAAAAAGTTAAAAACAGCCGTACACTGAGCACGGATAAGCTCTGACTGGCGTTTGCCCTCGGGCTGTAAATCATTCATTGCCTTTGCCACATTATCGTGAGCGTGTTCGTAACGCTCCATAACGAGTGCATCGGCAACATCAATGTCAGGTAAATTTACACCGTTAATAACCATATTTTATGCCTCCGAAGTTTTTGCTGTAAATGTCTTTGTGGCTGTGTCAAAAGTACCCTCAACAGGATCTCCTTTTGCCAGAAAGTTACCACTACAACCCATTTCGCCGTCGTCATTTGTAAAACTTGCAACCTCAACCGCAACACGGATTTTGCGTGCATGATATGCGGTCTTGTTACTGCCGCCTTCAACAGGCTGGTCAAGGTCAACGATAACATAATCTGTTTCGGCGTCTGCTCCTACAAGCTGTTTCTCACCGATATTGATGATGTAATTGATAGCATCCTGCTCTCTGATCTGGTCAACCTCAAACGCTGTTGTCCAGTCATAGCCGCTGATTGATTTTGTTGCAGATTTGTCGCAGACATACTTACGGCTCTTAGTCTGAGCCGCAGGTGACTCATCAAGAGTTTTTGCACCTACACCGAGGAGAGAAAAATTCGGTGATTTGTTTGTACCGCCGCAGTCAAGGTAGTTTGCCTGCATTCTTCTCTGTCTGATTACTTCGCTCATTATTTTTTACCTCCAATTTTAGTATATTTAAGTTGGCACTGTATTTGATATCGTGCCGATTTTGTGTCATTGTCGATTGCATACCCCGATGACAGCACCTTAACGGATAAAGGGGTTAAACCTTCGGGCAGTTTCGGCAGTTTGCCGTTTAAGTCCTGTTCGGCAATCCACTCTTCGAGCCGTTCATAAAACTCCAAATTTGCTATGTTTATTGATTCATCGGGACTGTAATTTTCACGGCTTGCAAAGATAAAGAGGTACTGGCATTTAGCAGAGCCGTCAATGTACTGCTTTAGTACAGTTTTGCACGGCACAACCTCAATGCTGTACTGTTCGGGGTCTTCGCCGAGATAGTCAACATTAAGGTCATTATCAACCTCTAATACATCGCAATCGGCAAACCACCTAAACAATGATTTAATTATTGATTCGTCCATTATTTGCCTCCGCTTTTTTCTTTGGCGGTTTTGATGATGTCATCAAGATGGTCTGCTTTCATCCGCTCAAACCAAAACTTGCCCCTTAGACCACCGCTTGCAGTACCCTGTTTACCTTTGCCTGCGTTTAGGTAGTAATTGGTATGTGCATATACAATATCGTACATTACCTCACCACTACCTATCTTTGTTCCACGGATACCGCTCTTGATAAGATTGCCGGTTTTAAAAGGTACATATGGAGTAGAACGGCGAAGGACTTCGCTGTCCACAATTTTTTGAACCTTGCCACTCGGCTCAAGACCACGGTCTTTAAGCATAGTATCAGTAGTATTAAAAAGCAGTTTAATAATCATTTAACCACCAATTTAATGTGTTTTGAAAAGGCACTTGCCGACAGATTTTCGGTGACCTGCGTAATCTGCTGACCGCCTGCGTCAAGGATATCCTTAACAGTAATTACATCAAGGTCAACCAAGCCTTTTACAACATAATCTCCCTTTTTTAGGGAGTAGCAATTGTCACTTTCATCAAGCGGTAAAGACTTGTATGTTGACGGGTCAACATAGTGAGTAGTCTGCAAAACGCTGTCAGGGATACGGATAACATACTCATCAGATGCAGACACATTTTTGTCAGCAACAATAATTTGATCCCTACCGTGGTAATTAACTCCGTCCAAAACAGTTGCAAACCAAAAGGTTTCACGGCCCTGCTTTTTAGAGCAAAACACGGTAATGCGTGTGTTGTTTGTGAGCATTATCTCACCCCCTGATATAAAAGACCTGTACCGCTTAACTCTTGTTTTATAGCCTTGTACATTGCTCTTTTTTCACGCTCTGCAAGCTCATCGGCATTGTAATCCTTGTATGTAACGCTGTAACCGTCCGTTGATTCAGACTTGATGCCTTGAGGGATATTTGCCACACCTCCACGAATTTCGGCAACCGCCTCAGCGGCGGCACAGACTGCATTCTTTACCTGCTCCGTCACTTCGGGAATTTCTCCCATAATAACATAGTTTAAAAAGCGTTCCGCCTTGCGTGCATAGCGATTGAATTCTTCGGCGGTTAAATCACCGCCGAAAGAATCCTTGTAATAAGCATAATCCGCATACATTTTTAAGATACCTTAATGTTACGGAAAACACCGCACTTTGTTGTGTTTTTGAGAGCAACAGCGGCAACCATTTCAACTTCAGCCTTTTTAACCGCACCGGGGGCAGTAAGGTCAGGCATATATGTTTTGATGATTGACGAACCGCTGAGGGAAACACCGTGGAAAGCATCAAGACCAAGCTGTACCGCATAAAGGTCGGTAAGACCTGTCACCTTTGAGCTTGATGCACCTGTTTCGTAAATCGGCACGCAAGGCACAGTCTTTGAACCGTCAAAGTAGTTACCCATATCGTAAAAAATGATACCGTCATAACCCTGAGCAGTTTTACCGAAAGCGTCCTCGGCTCTTGTGAGGTATCCTGCACGCTGAGCAACGCTTTTGAGCTTAGCAATAATCTTGCTGTTGCCGAGCAGAAAAGTAGGCTTGCCGTCAATACCGCCGATAAACTCGTTGAGCATATCAATCATAAGCTGATAGTTGCTTGTAACAAGTGCAGAGGTTGAGAGGTCAACTACTGTCTTGTCAGAGCCTGCGTTGTACTCAGTGCTTGTGCCCTTGAGGAGAGTTGTAAGACCGTCAAAGTCAACCGACTTATTAGTCTTTGAGCCGTTAATACAGCAATTTTGAAAATGGTTACGAGTAGCGAGGGTTTTCTGCTCGAGCTGAAACGCAATTTCGTTTGTTGTTGCTTCCTGAATAACACGGTCAACCTCACTTGCACCGCCGAAGATTTTAAGGTCAACGGTCTTTTTAATTTTCTTCGCCTCATTGGCTGTGTATTCGCTGTTGATTTCTCTGCCTGCCGCTGTTGACGGTGTCTGGAGCTGTAAGTAACCGTAGGTGAGAGTTGAGCCTCCGACACCCGGTGATACGGCATCATCAAAAGTAAGCTCATCCATAAACTGTGAGCCACGGCGGAGAGTATCAATAACCTCCTGTGTCACCTTGTCGGCTCTGCCGACGCTTGCTTCTGCTAATGTAATAGGCATTTTGTGTCCTCCTTATTTCTTGTAATAGTCTTCAACGGCAGACTTGAGGTTTGAACCGGACTTTGCTTTTGCTCCGCCTGTGGGTCCGCCGAGGTCAAGTTTCTTTTTGGGTTCTTCCTCTGACTTAAAGAGGAAAGGTTTTGACTGTTTCAGCTCTGCAAGCTGTTCGTCAAGTCCCGTGATACTGCCGTCCTCAGTCTGAGATACCTTTGACATATCAATGTTAGCCTTGACCGACACGAGGTCAGCCGCACCTGCGTTATTGATGGCAGATTCAACCGCCTGCTCAAACTTGTAGTCATTGAGCTTTTTGTCGCCGTCAAGCTGTGCCTGCTTAACCTTGTTCTGCCAATCGGGGTCATAACCTTCAAGATTAGCGTTTGCAGTTTCGAGCTTTTTTGACACATCATCATACTTGTCCTTTTCGACATACTGACCGCCTGCAAGGTTGCCGAGCTTAACATCTGCCGCATTGTTTACCTTTTCGGCAAACTGTTCAAAGGTTAATGCCTCGTCACCAAACAGGGCTTTTAAAATTTCCATTAAGTCCATTTGTTTGCTCCTTTCAATTTATTAGCAATTGTGTGTACTCAAAAATTTGAGCAATATTAAAAGCCCCCGAGATTCGGGAGCTTATAAACTGTTTTATTCTACCGGCTCATATGTTTTTGCAAATGTGTCGGGTTTGCAAGGATATTTTTCACCATTAACACCGGTGATAATATAGTCACCCGGACTTGCTGTCATATCACCTTCAAGTGTGTGTATTACAACTGTTTTATCCGTGCGTTCTGCTTCTACCACAATGGGCTTTTTTCTGTATTTAGCCATTAAAACACCTTCTAATCATAAAAATAAGGGTAAAAGGAAAAGGGATGTTTCAAACACCCCCTTTAATACCCGTTTAAATTCGTTTAATTTTGTTTTAATCAAATCAACTATGTAACTTTACCTTTCAGTAATTAAAGCCGATACAATTGAAAATAAGCATAAATAATTATCTACCTTTTGCTACAGGCAAATCATCATAATTACTCTCAGCTCTTTCTGTTTCTATTGTATAATGCTTGCAAAATTGCTTTTCGGCTAAAAACTCTTTTGGAATTCCTTTTAAATAATATTTACATATAGTACCAAATTTGTTTTTTCTGTTAGCACAACTACTACACCTTGGTAAATTTGCCATTTTAATATCTCCTTAAATAAGTGTCTATATATTCATAATATACATCCAAATATTTCTTGCTTATACTTTTTCCTTTGTTTATAGCAACATACACCTCATTAAGAAACTCATCAGGATATTTATCAACCAATTTACAAAAACCTTTTACACGAGTATCTTCATTTAAAAATTGATATAACTGTTCAGTCTTTTCAAACGAATTATAGTAGTTAATGCGAGCATGCATTATTTCGTGATTTACTAAATCTTCGATGTTCTCACTTTGCCACCAACCTGAATCGTAATAATTCAAACAAGCAGCATTAAACTCATCTAATGTTACATTTAAAAAATAATCTCTATTTAAATACAACTGAGTTTTAGGGTGTACACCTGTTTCATAGTTAGTAATGAATACAGATTTATTCCCAATAGGAAATTTAGCAATTTTAATTTCATCAAATATGAAATCGTCATTTTCGGATAATCTTTTTTCGATTGCACCGTTAATTGCTTTAAGAATATCTGCAGATAACTCGCTGTCATTATATTTTTCAAAATTAGTTTCTGATTTTAATAAATAATTACAATTATCAGGAATTTTCACCGATTTACTTATAGTTTTAATTATACTCTTTTCAGCGGAATTTGCAACAGCTTTCTTATTTTTCCACACCGCTTTTTGAGCAGTACTTCTGCCAAAACCATAAGCCTGTTGACGAGAACGGTCGGGAAGTAATCCTGTTTTTTTACAAAAGCTATTCAGTTCTGACTCCTGCCGTTTCAACTTGCTTGAATAGTGGCTGAAATTTTTTTCTAACTTTTGTAACAGCTGTTCATCGGAAAGATTATTCAAAGCCTCATCACAAGCGGCAAGTGTTCTTTTTGTTACCCTGATTTTGCGTTCGTAGGCTCTTTGCTGTTGTTCTGCCTCATACAGCGTGTGCATTGAGCCGTCGGGATATTCAATGTTTTTAGCATTCAGTTCTTCGAGGTCTTTTGCCGAGTACATTCGACTACTACCCTCAAAGAACGGATACCAATCGTGTCGGCAGTTCCAGCCTTTAAATCCGTCACCTGTGCCGTAACCAATATCAGATAAGGACAAGTAACCTCTTTGACCACTCAGGCTTACAATCTGTCCCTGCCAAGCCGAGTGGCTCGGTCGAGCTCCTGCGTGGGCGGTAATTTCCATAAGGTCACAGCCAAGCTCTTGGGCATTTGATAGGCATATCTGACCCGTGGTTTGACCTATGCCGGTCATAACATTACGCCGTACAGCAACATCAAGTCGGTCACGATGACCGGAGGGATAGATTACATACGCTCCGTCTTGAGCTACCTGTTTAATTGCATCGGCAATTGCCTGTTGCGGAGTAAATGCTCCGCTTGATGCTTTTAGTTCAGCAAGACTGCAGGCATTAATAAAGCTCGTTTGCGATGACACAGCTGTGGTCAGAGTAAGATTGCTAAGATTGCCCTGCGTTTTCTTAAAACCTGCCTCAAGTAATTGCATTTGTACATCAGACACCTTGAGTGACTTTGGATTCATACCGTTCTGACGGTAAATTTCGTTATCATACTCCGTAGCGGTCACACCTGCATCTTCAAAAAGTTTTTTTAGTTCTGATTCTGTTTTGTCACTATACTTAGCGACACTTGACAGCACTTCAGAGTGAAGAATGCCGAGCTCCTGCATATGCTGTGCCTGCCATATGCCCGTGTCGGTCATTGTACCCGTTTTGGCAATTCTTCGGGCAATGTCACGGACGATTTGTTCTTCAAGTTGCGAGTAAAGATTGATGATATTATCGGCACAATGGGCAAGCTGTTCGGGTGTGAGCATTAAGTGCCACCGCCTTCATCAAAAAAACTTTGTACACCGCTTTCGGGTAACATTTCTGCCGCCTGTTTATCATCAACTCCATACCGCCATTTGAGGTAGTCGGTCTTTTTGCGGATACCGCTGTTGACCTCATTGAGCTGTATAGCCTGCTCTTTGTCCTTATCTTCAAGCACGCCATCGCCCCAATTAAAGCTAACTTCGTACTCTCCGCTTGGAGCAAGATTACAGGCATCAGCCATAGCATTGCACGCATATATGTAGTCCTCAAGTACAGCCTCAAGCGAGTGCTGCATATCAGACACAGCTGTATAGCTACGCTGTTTTGATGCTTTGATTTCTTCCGCTGTCTTATCTACATTTTGTGGGTTTGACAATGTGCCGTAAGCAAGGGAGCAGTTAAACTCAATCTGTCTTTTTATTTCGTTTAGTCCATTTGAGTAGTTATCATCACGCAAAGTCGGGTTAAAAACTTCATAAAAAGACTTATCTTTGTTATCGTCTGCATCAATGTTAAATTTGCGAAACAATCTATCACGGGTTGACGGTGTTCCGAGCGTATCTTCGCCCGGTCGCTGTCGAAGAACTTCTTCGCCGGCATCAACTGCAAGCTCGCCGCCTTCAAACTCCCACAAATATCTGTCCCACTGCAAGTCAGCCTCATTAAGCAGCTTAATTGCTCGGCTGTAAACAGACACACCTAAGGGACTGCCACTTTCGATGTTATTAGCAAAAGGTACAGACCAAAAAGCAAATAAAGGACGGTCAACATCATTGATAACTATGTATGGGTCAATTCTCGACCACATATCGCTGTCAAGACTTTCAGGATTTATTTCCGCCCCGATGTTGTCGGGACTGGATGAAACAAAAAAGTGACTTTCGATTGTGTGTGATTTGTTTTCGTAGCTGTAAGTCTGCTTTTCAACTCTTGTGTAATAGTTCTTGCCTTTGACCTCTTGATTAAAAAACACGGCAGCGGTTATTATGCCGTTGCTGTAATTAAGAGGGATAAACTTGTCCTGCGTGATGCAATCGGGGAGGATTACACCATTACGAACATACGGTTTAAACATTATGCCGCCGACCGCACAACCTGCCTCAAGCCTTACTCTGAGCTGTTCAAGCAATCTTTCATACTGTTCTTGTAAATAATCCGCACGCTCTGAACCCGTTATTTCGCTCTCAAATTCAATCATAATTAACCGTGCAAATTCGGACGCTATCGTTGCACCGAGGTTAAGTGTCTTGTTGTGGCAATCTTTGCTCCAAGACGGCTCATCGGCATATATTTCAAGCCATACTTCCATAGCCTCTTCCATATTATCAAATTGATAATTACTCGTAGCGTTTTCGGGGTCAAGTTTGTTTACAATACTCCTTAACCAACTTAAAAACACATATTTAGCACGCCTTTTCAACTGCTCACCTCCTTGTATTTAAATTCACGCTTTAGGACTGTATAAGCAAAATAGCGTATATCGTCCATTGCGTGGTCATTTTCCTTAACTACTTTGTCAACCTCAGCTTTATCGTCCCAGCGGTACATTCCGAACTCCTCTTGTGATGCCTTGCACTTAACGCCGATTTTAATTCTGCCGTCGGTCAGCATTTGGCTTGTAGTTCGGATACCGTTTATGACATCATTTTTCGCTGACTTAACAAAAAACTTGCCGTGTCTTTTGATCGTAGCTTTAAAACTGGCGGCGGACGGGTCAATTATCACACGCTCTATATAGCGGTCACCTGCAAGTTTTTCGAGTTCCGCATAATGCTCTTCGTCAGTTCGCTGATAACCCTCTTTTCGGCTGTTGTAGTAGTATTCATCAACACGGATTGCCTCGTTGTCAGTTACGCACCACAGTCCCATAGAGCAAGGGTTAATAGTACCGTAGTCCATTGATATGTACCACCGTCCGACAAGCTCATCAGGGTTGCCGTCCCACAACTTTTCCTTGATGTGGTCGTTGTAATCCTGATAAACAAGACCTTCTGCAATAACCCACTCACCAAGAATAAAGCGGCGGTAAAAAGTGCCTTGATAAAGGCTGTAATACCGCTGTTTCACCTTATCGGATAATGATAGGTTATCGTCCATTAAAAACTTGAGCCTTAAAGCGTGCTTTTCAGAAGCCTTTAAAACCCACTCACGATAAAACCAATGGTTAGGGTTATCGGGGTTGCAATTGAACCAAAACCTTGCACCCTCAACCGAGCAACGGGCAAGAGCCTGCTCAACAAATGACCTTGGCATCAGAGCAACCTCATCGAAGAGGACACCTGCAAGCGTAACACCCTGAATCAAGTCCTGTGAGCTTTCATCTTTACCGCCAAAAATGTAAAATGTATTAGATTTGCCGTCTTTGCTGATTATCAGCAAGTTTTCCGACCGTTTATCCTTTATGTCATAGCGATGTTTGAGCATATTGATAAGAGGCTTAATAACATTTCGTCTGCAAGAGCCTACGGTTTTACCGCAAATAGCAAAGTTACAGTCAGCGAATGTTGCCATTGCCCAAAAGATAAAAGATATACTCATGCTTACGGTTTTTCCCGAACGAACTGATCCGTCTGCAATTATCGCATCATATTTATCCTTTATCCCGTCAACTTTCCACCAGCTAAGTACTTTTAGCTGTTTTCTCGAAAAAGGCTTAAACTTCATCCTTAAAAGCCTCCTCGCCTGCCCCTTCAAGTGCCTCAATCAATCCGTCATCAATGGTTGTTACTGTTTCCGGTTTAAAATAGTCGGCATACAGTTTGATAGCCTGTGTGTCGCCGTTTCGACATTTATTTATAAGTGCCTGCCGAATTGCCGTCAGTTCGTCGTTTTCATATTTCGTAATAAGAGCATTTAATTTTTTTCTGAACTCTCTTGACTTAACAACTCCATAGGACAGAGCAAGTGACTTTAAATCTTCAACAATATTAAATTCCTGCTTCGTGTTTGTTTCTTTGAGCAGTTGTTCAAGTTTTGACAGCTTATTCATTTTGCACCTTCTTTCTTTTTTGCATAAAAATAAACACCCGTTAAAAGGTGTTTAAAAGCATTTTAATGTATATAAAAAACAGCGGTTTGTGGTGTTAATTTTAATGTCAGCCATATGAACTAATTACCGGAGGGATTATCCATGAACGAACAAACCGCTGTTTTTAACTTGGGTATAGCTTCGCCATCCGCTAACCTGAGGTTATCGGTGACTTCGCCGTATGTCAGCCGTTGCATCGGGTGGAGACGAATCAATCCGCCGTCTGTTCGGGCATTTGTTCGGTAAACGATACTGTAAGCTCAGTCGGCTCACTTGCAAGGGTAATTTTGACCGTTGCTTTCTTGTATCGTTTCTGTACTTTCACAATTTTATCTTTATTCTCAGCCAAAAATCCGCTGACTGTTTCGTAACCGTCATCAGTGAATTTAAGCACCGAGGGAGTTTTCAAAAGTTCGCTCAAAGTCAAAATAAACTCTGATTCTGTGTCCGTAAGAGGGATAGGGCTTGTTCCACCTCCGAGCAATCTAATAATGTTCGGAATGCCCTTAAACACATAATATTTTGACCACTCGTAATCCATACGAACGAAAACATAGCCGTCAAAAAGTATATGCGGTTGGGTTATCCACTTGCCTTTTGAGCGTATCAGTTTGTTTTCAATCGGCACAATGGCATCATAACCACGATGTCGGAGCTGTTCCGCAACAGCATGTTCTTGTCCTGTGTTTACATACAAAACATACCACTTGATGTTCATCATCCTTGCTCCTTTGCTTTGAGCTTGTTGATTTCATCCATAAGCTCGTTGTAGAGCCGTGGGTTACTTTTCTTGATAGTGTCATAAAGCAGGCTCTGATTTTCCTCGAGGGCAAGACGCTTGTCTGACTTGACATCCGTGTCGGTCTTACGCTTGTATGTTACTGCTCTCGCAAGGGCAGTAGCCTGTCTTAAAAGGTCTTCGGCAGACACTTTATCGAATTGTCCTTCGTCAAGTTTTGATATGGCATCAAAAACCTTTTGTGATGCCATTCTCAAAATAGCCTCTGCAGGGTCAATTTCAGGATAACGCTCGGTTTCGGTGAGTATCATTCTGAAATTTTCCTGTGCGATTCGTAACTGCTGAGCGTTCGCCAAAAACCTTGATGCGTAACGGCTAACTGCTGCCTGTGACAGCTGTTCGCCGTTATCAGCAAGGTATGACACAATTTCACGATAGGTCTGTCCGCTGACAAGCATCTGATCTACGGTGTCCTTGAGGTCAGGAGGCAATTTGTCGATTTTTCCGCAAGCTCTGCGGTTGTTTCTGCCCATAGCTAAACCTCAATCGAGTTATCGGTAACAGAACCTTCGAGGAGCTTAATGCCCTTTGATGAGAGTTTTGCCTCAAGTTCTTCATACGGAACATCTGCGATGTCGGCAGGTTCTTTTGTTTTGATATGACGGAGCAAAATGTATTCCGACAAAAAGAGGTAATTAACCGATGACAAAAAGTCATGCTCCGAAACATTCCCGATTGCGTACTTAACATCGGACAGTTTTTCATAATTCACATGAAGTATGTTAATAGTTCTCAAAATCTGTCCGTTGTTCTGAACAAAGTTTCTTGCCTTGATTTTCTGCATATATGCCTCAGCATCGTTAGTCATTATTATTACCTCCTCTTAAAAGCTCCAAAATGAGCTTGTTTTGTGTCTTTATTTCGTCCTTAACTTCGTTGATAGAGTTGTAGTAATCTTTTTTGGTCAAACAGTTTTCCTTTATTTGCTCAACATCAGTTTGCAACTTACCGATAGATTTGTTGACATCGGTTTTAATATCTTTTAATTCATCTTTCGTAACATATGACAGCTGAATTTCTTTGATTTCCTTGTCGTGTCTATCCGCTTCGTTAATTGTCCTTTTAAGAAAAAAACTGATAATAGCAATAGCTCCCGAAATGATAAGACCGAAGAGCCACCAAGTGTCTGACGCAAAGTTCATAAAAACTACTCCAAAAAAATAAGGTATCATTAAGTCTGTAACTTAATAATACCTTATAAAACCGTACTCCCGTAGAGGAAGAATATCCTATTTTTTCTTCATTGTTATATATCATCAAAAATACTTAACTGACCGTCAAGATTACCGTTTGAGCATATGATTCTCACATACCTTTCAGACAAATCATACTCTCTTGCGAGCTGACTGCTGTTGTATCCATTGTACTTCGCCTTGATTTCAGCATTGCGTTCAAGTTTTTGTAACTCGCTGTATTTTTGGATATATATTGTATCTCCACCAAATGTTTGACAGAGTTTAATATAGCTTTCAATTCCTATTATCTCCGCTATATCCCTTTGAGTACCTACCAAATCATCAAGATTTATTTTCACCAGCCTTCCTCCTTTGAGCACTGTCAATGTACTTTTTAAGTTTTTCAATCAAGGTTATGCCCTGATTATATGTCAGCCACCTAAAAGGCTGCTTTGATGTACAGTCAATTTTTAACTCTTTCTTTATAATACCGCAGAGTCTGTCGCCGAGTTTAGCTGTGGTAGGCTCGGTATCGTATTTTTCAAGCTGGTACATCAACTGCCACACTTTGCGTTTCTGACCGTCTGACATTTTTCCTCTGCCGCTTTCCTCGTATCTTTTCTTCTTATACGGTTTCGGCGGCTCTGTGAGGCTCTGCAATTTCAGCCTTTCGGCAAGTTCTGCGACAACTGTTCGGTATTCGTTTTCATCAAGAGTGCGTATGCTCTCCTTTTGAGTAAGACGATAAACAATCGTGTGCAGCATATCGTTTTTGTTGCCCGATTCCAAAACACCGAGCCGTGCAGCCATTGCGTATATTCTTTGTGTCTGCTGTGGCTTTAACAAATCAATCACCTCAGCTTAAAGATATCTTTGTGCTGTCCTCAACCACAAAACTGCTCTGTATCTTCATTAGGATATCGTCAATATGGCTTTCATCCATTCCGTTAACGGTGAGCAGGTTTTTGAAGTCCTGCCATACAGCCGCCTCTGAAATGAGGTAGGCATACTCTTTTGCATCGTCCTCCGAAAGGTTTGTGAACTTTAAAATGTTGTTTACATCCTTATCGTAGTTAATGCCCTTGCATTTCTTGACAAGCTGTTTGCGTTCGTCATCAGATACACCGTTCATCTGTTCAATAACTTCTTTGACGGTGCATCTTACAAAATTGCCCTTCCACAAACCGATGAGCATTCTTTTTGCCGGAGCAGAGAGGGAATATTCTGTCTTTTCCGTAACTGCATCTTTGTATGCTTTGCCAAAAATTGAGAGCAAAAATGAGTTGTATGTAATTTTGAGAGATTCCGAAGTTACCGCTGTAAGCTCTGATTCTGTGCCTGCGTAATGGACACTTTTATATTTGGTGTTTTCAAGGTCTTCCGAGCACTGCATAATAATCTCTGCTTCGAGCTTGTCCTTGCGTGCTTTGAGTTTGCTCATATCTGCTTTAATGCCTGCAAGCTCATCAATCTGCTTTTTTAAATCAGTCATTTGTTTTATCCACCTTTGCAAGTAATTTTTCGGCACATTTGCGGCAGATGATAACATTATCTGCAATGATTACATTTTCAACTGTACCGCAAAAGCGACAACAGGGAGCAGACGGTTTAATTGTAACAGTGCCGTCTGTACTTGTTTCAATGTCAACAGCATTGCCCGGAAACAATCCTGCTTCGCCTCTTATCTGCTTTGGCAGAGTAATAGAGCCGTTTTTACAGATTTTCTTTGATGTTTTCATATAAATTGACCTCCTGTTCAATATGTATTGTTGTCCTCACTCTGCATTCATACGGACTTGTGACCGTTCCCGTTGGCGGAAGTTGCATTAAGGTGAGCGGATTATCTCCGCTCATTAACCTCTTTTATTGCACATATAAAGCCTTCTAAAGTTCTATCTGCAAAAGTTTTGCCCATATTTTTTTCGAGCTTTTTTATAACTTCAATTGTTAATGACCCTATTTGTCCAAGAATATCGATAGCATTTCCTGTTACAACAGAGTCGGTTGTTTTGTCAGAATTTTCAACCGAAATTATTACTACCTTTTTTTCACAAACAGCGGTTTTGGCTTTTTTAGCAAACGAATCTATTATCGCACCACTCAATTCATTTCCAAATTCAACTGTGTAATCTTCCATTTTTATCCCTCCGAAATTTAATAAAGTTCAATGCTTTTGTTATTAGCAATAAAATGTTTTTTCATTTTCTCAAAGTTTGTCCAATATGGTAAATACACATCATAGCCAAACTTCTCTTTGAGTTCCTGCTTAGCTTTCTTGCTACGAGCTCCGTAAAGTTTGCAATCTTTTTCGGTAACTACCGACTGTCTCTTACAGCAACAAAATCTCCTGCGTTCTTCGCAGTCCTCCATAAGCCACTTGCCACGAAATTCATCGTTGATATAAACTGCAATAACATTTTGAAATCGTGATTTTTGAGTGAGGTTCAGAGATACTTTATATCCGTCAATTTTGAGATGTACATACGGACTCCATACAGATGTAAGGGCTTCGTCAACCTTTTTCCACTCTTCTGCGGTCATTGTTACCCCTCCTTTTACTCTTTTTTACCTTTCGGCTTTCGCCACGGATCATCCAACCGACCCATACAAGCAGGAGCACCATAGGCACAAAGCAAATTTCTCCGCCTGCTGTAAAGCTCCTTGTACCCATTTGACCGAATGCGGCGGTCATTACTACTCCCGTGCTGAACCCTGCGGCGAGCAGTAACACGATTTTTCTTAACGACATTTAAAATCCCTCCGAATATTATTTAAAACACCTTGATACGCATAGCTTTTGCCATTGCGATTAAGCCTTCATAGGTGATGTTTCCGTTGTCAACGGCATTTCCAAAAACATTGCTTGCTCCTCTGATGCCCTGTTCAGACCTTGCAATGCCAAGTAAAAAACTTACTGCTCGTTCATCGGACTTAACGGCAGGAAACAACAGCTCAATGTCGCTGTTTTTAATTGCTGATGTATGCCTTACTTCGGTAAGTTTTGTACGGTTACGAATCTGAGCGAACGCTTCTTTGCTTTTGCCGGTATTTGTAACGGTTTCAATGTTTCCGACAAGGCAAATACCAAGCTGTGGGTTGCTATCAAAAAAAGCTCTGATAGCCTCAATGGTTTTAATCGGCAGATGCTGTGCCTCATCAATGATGAGTACCTTGCGTTCACCTTCAAAGCTATCTGCAAGTCTTAACCACATTTCATCTTTGCGACCTGTTGCGGTGATTTTCTGTGTTCTGCAAAGCAGTTTTAAAAAGGCACTCAAAGTTACCAAGCAAGGATTTACAGACACATAAATCGCAGTAGCCGGATAATCTTCTGCATACTTTTTACAAGCCATTGTTTTTCCTATGCCTGCATCGCCACACTCAATTGCAAGACCGCCCTTAAGATGACACAAGCGGATTGTATCATAAACCTCTGAGCTTATGCTTGTAGGCTTGTAGCTGTTAAGCACCTGAGCTGATTTGAGATTTTCTGCAGCGGCTTTTGTTTCAAAAGTCTCTGTTAAAAACTTTTCAAAATCACTTAAATTACCGTTATAACGGTTGTTCAAGTAGGTTGACAAAGTCGCTGCTGACTTTCCGAGAGCTTTTGCGGCTTTGGTTTGTGAGCCGCACTCTTCGATAAAGTTCCTTAATTTCTCCTGTAATTCAGGATTGGCTGACATTACCGACATTTATTATTCCTCCTTTTGTCGCTGTTCAAGATTTCTTATCATTTTTGCCTTATCTATCGTTACGATATTCGACTGACCAACTGCCATAGGCAACTGCTCTGCCGTTTCATCGGCACGGTGTACTGATATAACCTTCGGATTGATTTCCTCGGCATTTGCTTTGTTTTCCTCAGCGGTTGCAAGCACAAGATTGAGTGCTGTTTCTTTGCCAAATGCTGTAATCTGACTTGCCTTGAGTTCCTGTTTAGTGAGTTTTTCAAGGCTCTTAACCTTACGGAGTGCCTGAGCAACTGCATCTTTAGATGCTCCGTAGGCAAGGACTGCTTCATTGTCTGTTGGAGCGGTCATTATGTAGTTATCATCAAGGTCATAAATTCTGACTTCCGAAATATCTTCCGGGTCATATCGACAGTAAACAGATTCTCCAAAATGATTTAAAATAAGGTCATCATTGTAGTAATCAATTTTCTCGCCTGCAACAGTAAGATGTACTCCACGCCTGCCGACTTTCTGACTTCTTGTGCTTCTCATTAACATCAAGTTGAGGTCAAGTTCTGCGGCGACTCGTTTTTCTTTAAGTTGTTCTCTGTAAACCTGCATTCGGCTTTTACCGCTGTCTGAGCTTACCGCTCCGCTATATGGTTTTTCATTCATATAGTAGGTTAAAATGTCCTCAACTGCCTGAGTGAATTCATAATCCGTGGGTATGTTGTCGGTGTCCCTGATTACCTTTTTAAGTCTTTCCGGTCGTTCGACTACATTACCGCCTGTATAAGTCGGAAACAGTCTTGAAAGTCGGTCTTTAACATCTCGAAATCGTCTTTCAATAATCTTTGCCTTCGCATTTCGTACGATAGCATTTGTCATTTTAATGCCCAGCCGTTCAAAAACAGGCGGCGGTGCAAACTTGTCCTTTTGACTCTTTTTCAATCTATGACCAAGTCCGCCGACATCGAATGTCAGAAACTCTCGACCGTTATCTACATATATGTTTTCGGGTATGCCGTACTTAACTATGCCCTTTCGTAGAGCTATCAATGTAGCCTGCGATGACGGTGCATCGGTCACATAACAGCCTGTAAAAATACCCGAACGAGCATCAAAAAACGCTGTAAGATAAAGCCTGTGGATACTTCCGTTTTCTCCCTTTGTCTGCACATCAAATGTGTGGTTATCTGCAATCCACCATTCGTTTGACGCCATTCCTTCGTATGTCCTGCGTATGTACGGAGCACACCTGTCCCTAAAGGCTTTCATACCTTGCCGTCCCATAATTTCAACAGGCTTAGGTATTGCCGTTTGTACTTTCCTGTAAAACGATGCATAAGCAGGGAGAGGTAACAGCTGTGGAGCTTCTCGCTTAATCCACATTTCGGTGTATTCATAGCACGCCTGTATAGGGTGCTGTGCCTCATCAAGATAAAAACTTAAAAAGCATTGCCACACTTCTTCAGGAATTGACGATGTACCTTTTTTCCAACTTCCACGATTGTCAAGCAGTCCTGCAAGATCATCGGCTTTTAAAGCCTTTTTTTTCCGGTACAAAATTCCCTTCGATATGTTAAGGTCGGGATTAGCGACCTTTTGCAGTTGTACAAATTTTTCTGTTGCAGGTACTTTCTGTAACTTTGATGTTGCACAATACTCATCCCAAGCATTAAGTATCCTTATCCATTCGGCAATCTCTTCACGCTGTACCGCCGAAAATTCATCAAATTCCTTGTGGGGTCGCTCCGTCTTGCGTTCGGGGAGCAAATCCTCAGGAATTGCTATTGCGTGCGATTTGTAGTATTTAAGCTGTTCCGAGTGGGATAGTTCATTTAAAGGTATCAAATATTTTTTGCGGTTGTTTTGGTTTATTGTTTCATCACCCTGAAGACTTCCATTGTTTATGAGCATTTTTACATATCGTTCAGAGCAACCTTTTATCCCAGCAACTTCCTTTGCCGTTAGATAAATCAAAAAATCACATCCTTTTGACCTGCCATCATCAGAGCAGGTAGGTCATTTCCTGCTGACCGCCTTGCGGCGGTTTCGGCTTAAAAATCAAACATTATTGATATTGATTCACCATAAGTTGAATAATAGTCTGTTTCTACTGCTTTAATCTGAGATTCATTAAGCTGTCTTAAATCGTCAAAATTTATTCCGTATTTTCTGAGTATTTTTTCAAGTTTTTCGGTTTTAGTTAAATTTTTCCTTTCAAATAAATCTAATCTGTCCATAAGTCCTCCTTGATGTGACATTCCTTATTTGTGTAGTGCGTACATTCTTCAACTGTGCAATCTCGTGGCTGTCCCGTATCAAGAATGTAATAACAAATCGAATAGCCTTTGTTGTTACTATGGTTTAATGGTCTGCGGTGTCCGCACCCTTTACAGCGAGGGTTCACTTTATTACACAAAATGCTCTCTCCATAAATTCTTTGGCAGCGGCATTTCTGCTTGCAAAGTAACTGCCGCTGTAAGGATCTCCGTCGCTGTCCAGCCACCACACAACCCACGGTTCAACTGCATTTGGGTTGTGAGCCATAACAACACGATTGTTTATGTTGCCGATTATTTTGTATCTGTTGATTGTTTTACCTATCATAATCAATCTCCTTTTCTTGCAAAATTTATTTCCTTATCTACCAGTGTGTTTACTGATACCTTCAATGCTTTAGAAAGACCATATAAAATAGCGATGTTCATATTCTTTTGTCTTTGTCCCTGTTCAATAAGATTGTAGTAACTCTCAGATATTCCCATACTTTTAGATATATCTAATTGAGTTAGCCCCTTTTTATTTCTCAAATCAATGAGATAAACACGCTTTTTCATTTAATCACCGTCCTCAACTTTGCATATTGTCAAGTTTCAAGTATATAATACGCCTTTATTTACTATTTGTCAAGTTTTTTCTTGACATTTTGCAAAGTTTAATTTACTTTACTAATAGTAAAGTTTATAATAATGACAATAGGGGCTGAGCTTATGACTAAACTAAAAGAATTACGAAAAGAACACAAATTATCAATGAAAGAATTAGGAAAAATTCTCGGTCTTTCTGAAAGTACCATTTCTCTTTATGAGGCAGGAAAAAGAGAACCAGATATAAAAACACTTATAAAAATGGCTGATTATTTTGATGTAAGTGTTGATATTTTACTTGGCAGAGATGAAACAAATAAGGAAGAAATTCGTGATGACCATAGCTTATCTATGTTTAATTTTGAGAAGATGTGTGACGAGCTTGATGAACATAGTTTGGATAGAATTCATTCTGTTTTATATTCTTTAAGAAGAATTCAATATAATGATGCTTTATTTGCCAAAGATAAACAGTACTTGTTTTCTGCAATAACTGAATTGATAGGTAGAATTGAACGATATGTTGATGATTTTCGAACAGCAACGGATTTCGGGAAAGTGTTCGATTATAGTTTTCACAATAAAAGATTTATCAACGGTGAAGTTGCCGTATTAAAAAGAATTACTAATCTTATAACTCCTGAGCAGAAGCCTGTTGCTGAAAGCACTATTGTAATTCCGTTCTATGAAACACCGGTTTCAGCAGGTACTGGCTCATGGCTTGGCGATGATATTTTAGCTGAATGGCTTACTGTTCCACGAAATGATATGACTACTTCAGCTGATTTTGCGTTAAAAATATCAGGTGATAGTATGCAACCTAAATTTTCAAACGGCGAAACCGTGCTTGTTAAGCAAACATCAAGTGTCTTTGAAGGCGAAATCGGGGTTTTTGTACTTAACGGTGAATCGTATATTAAAAAATTAGGAAAAAAGGAGCTTGTTTCACTTAATCCAGCCTATAAGCCTATACCTTTACACGGATTTGATGATGTTCGTTGTGTAGGTAAGGTGCTTGGTACACTTAATATGTAAAAACATTCATTTAATTGTATTTTTTTACATAATTTGAATTATCGGATTTTTTAACATTAAAAAGGTCAATATGTTAAAAAGTATAGATTTCATCGGAATAGGAAGTTACTTCCCTTTAAAATTAAAATAGTTCCTATTGTTTAAATGTTTTAATCGTATAGATAAAAGTATATTAAAATCCAATTTATGCCGATTTAAAGCCATTTTAAACGCTTTTAAAAGGTTATTTTTAAAAAATTAAAGCCGAGCAGGTTCACAAATTTTTCGTGATTTGCTCGGCTTTTTCGTTTTCGCACTAAATAAAAAAACAAGCTGTTTTTTCAAAGTGTAATTTCTTTTTACACCTAAAAAACGGCTTGTTTTCTACATTTTCATATTTTTAACTTTTTTTAACGGCTTTTTACGGTTTTTCCTATTCTCTCCGAAAACTTACAGTTGCAAGCACAGCACCGTCAATTCTGTGTGCTACATAAGCCGACTGTCCGTCACATGCACCTCTTTTCATCGCTTTATTGGTACATATATACCTCTGTCTGCGAACTCTGTACTGACTTCCGTCTGCCCTGTCGTATCTGTCGATATAGCTTGTTGATACCATTTTCTGACCGCAGTGAGCACAGTATATATTCCCTGACAGCAATGTACTGCCTTTGGTAGTCCTTGCTATCTGTTGCTTTTCCTCATTCTTTGATGAGCGTTGTTTCAGTATAAACTGAGCTTGGTCAAAGATATTTTCATCTATGATATGCAGTCTTTCTATATACGGTGATTCAACACCGCCTGATACTAGATAGCCACAATATAATCTGTTCTTAAGAATCCGATTAACCGTATTACATTGAAATTTGCTGTTATTATGGGTTTTGATTCCGTGACTGTTCAGATAGTCAGCCATTCGATATGAACCGTAGCCTTCCTTGACTGTCATCTCAAATATCTTCTTAACTATCGGAGCCTCATCATCGTCAACGACTATGTCCATAAGTTCTTTTCCCTTTTTATTGACTTCACCGCTTTTTATAAGTTTGTAACCGAATGGTGCAACACCTCCGGTAAATTTGCCGTCTAACGTCATTTGGTTAAGGCGAGTTTTAACACGTGCTGATGTTTTCTGACTCTCACCGTTGGCTTGCCAAAATCGTATGTAATTCATAAGCTTGTCCACATGATTATCCATACGCTGTTCGCCCTCATTAACGCTCCATACCTCTATGCCGTGCTTTATAAACCATTCGACGACGAACGGAGTTTCGTCATCAATTCTGCCTATTCTGTCAAACATAAAGACAAGAAGTACATCGAATTCTTTCTTTTCTGCGGCAGCTTTCAAATCCTGAATAGCATCTCGATTGCTTGCCGAAACCTTGAATCCCGACACACCTTTTTCCTGAAACTCTTTCAGAATGGTCCAGCCGTTGCGTTCTGCAAATTCTCTGCACGAGGTTTTCTGCATTGGAATATCATCTTTATCAACCTGACCTTTGGTTGATACTCTGTACAAGCAGTATACTCTTTTCATTTTATCACCCTTTCATACGATTTTTGCAAACCAACAATACTACATAATTCCTATAATATCCAGCGCAATTCAAAATTAAATTGAAAGAAATTCAGCATCCAATCTGAGATTTCATTCTGTTCTCAAATGTATCCAAAAGATTTTCGAGAATATTCCTTTCAACATGGTTATTTCTGTTTTTAGAAAAGTAGATTGTGACCTTACAGTCATTTATAACAGATTCTATTTTGTGTTCAGAATCAATTTTATTTTCATTTATATAGTTTTCGTTCAAATTATCACCTGTTCCTTATTTTTTGTTTTTGTCGTTTATATGATCTTCCATCTGCTCATCAGCTTTTGCCGCTGCATTGCACAGGCACATAATGCATACGCCAATAAATACTCCTATAAAAAGTCCTATAATAAATCCCAATTAAAACACCTCTTTCATAAAGTTTATTTTTCACCGCCCGACAGCAGAAGATTTTTAATTTTCTGCTGTCGGGATAACATCAATCGTTTTGGATAGTTCTAAATTTCACACTATCCGATTGTCGCTATTTATCCTCAATGCCCTGCGACAAGGAACACATCAAACGGCTATTGCATTTAGCTCCATTGGAATTTCACCACCGTGAGGATCTCCCACAGCCGCCATCTTTGGTTGCGACGGTTTTATCACGCTCGACTTTTGACTTAACGGAAGTATCATTATACCATCTGCCTGTCATCGCCCTCATTGAATTTGCCTTTCAATGTCTGAGTCCTAAAGTTCTGTATAGAAGTTCGCTCATTTAGCTTGTCCGCTCGAACAGCAGAAGGACTGTATCTGATGTGCTGATATTAAATTTTCAAAGAGCAACGCCTGATCCCTGAAAAAAGAAAACAGGTGAAAGAGAATTAACCCTTTCACCTGTTTCCTCACTTAAAAGCTAAAACACACCCATAATTTATAAATTTTTTAAAATATTTTTGATTTTTTCTACTGCACGATACACCGATCTTTGCACACATTGATAAGTACAGCCTTCTTCAAGTGCTATTTTATCAAAAGTTTTTTCTTCAAAATAATACTTGTTCAGCCTGCGTTTCTGCACTTCCGGCAAATTTTTTATCGCCATGTGCAAATTTTCCATATACTGAGTATTATCCAAGTATTCTTCCATACATTCAACATTTATAGCGCCTCTTTCGTGTAATGTGCTTTCGTATATTTCAGAGTGTTCATAATGCCTGTCGTATTCATTCATCCAAGAAATATCTTCAAGCTCAAATTTATTAAAACTATCAAATATTTTCTTAGATATTAAAACTTTTTGAATCAATTTTTAGCATCTGTAAATGAGATATAGTACTTTCCCTTTTCTGTATGTAATGTGTAAGGATTATACTTATCCTTTCTTCTTTTGGGACGTTTGGTGTCGATATTTTGTCCTCCAATCAATCTGAATTTAAAAAATCAAATTGACTGGAGGACTCCTGCTCTTGTATAACAATAAAGTCCTTTCTGCTTTCAATGCAAAAAAGAGCATAAAAATGCCGACAGGTAATAGCATTAAAAGCTAAAACCTGTCGGCATTTAACAAGCACATATTAAATATCTTCTTATTTTTTCTGTTTTTGTTATTTCCCGTTCTCAAACACATACAGATACAAATCCTCAAGGGTTGCTTTTACGGATTGTATTTTATAGTTTTCAGGTGGGATATCAGTTACTAATCTTACAATGATTTTTTCGTCGTTATGATAGAGATTTGACACACGGTAATTATCTTGAAAATATTTAAGTTCTTCCTTATTAATTTCGACTTCAAATACCTTATTTTCAATTTCTTTTGTAAGGTTGGTACAGGTATCATGTGACACAAGCTTACCGTTCTTGAGCAATATTATTTCCCTTGCGATAAACTCAATATCTGAAACTACATGTGTTGAAAACAATATAATCTTATCCTCAGCAATCTCACTTATAAAGTTGCGAATACGAATTTTCTCTTTCGGATCGAGTCCCGCAGTGGGTTCATCAAGCAGTATTACTTTTGGATTTCCAAGCAATGCCTGCGCCAGAAGAACACGTTGCTTCATTCCGCCCGAAAAAGAACCCACCTTTTTATGTGCTACATCGGACAAATTAACAAATTCTAACAACCTGTCAGTTTGTTCCTTTGCTTCATTCTTTTTCAAGCCTTTTAATGAGGCTATATATAGCAAAAAAGCTCTTGCTGATATCTGATCATAAAAACCTTGCTGCTGTGACATATAACCAAGATGTTTTCTGAACCTATTACCGAGTTTCAAAATATCTGTCCCGTCATATAAAATCTCTCCTGAGGTCCTCTTGACATTATCAGTAATCAGATTCATAAGGGTACTTTTACCTGCTCCATTTGCTCCGAGAACACCATATATTCCATTTGAGAGCGACAAGCTGAGGTTATCCAATGCACAGTTGTTACCATAGTATTTTGTTAAATTTTTCATTTCAAGTGTCATTACCAAACCTTCTTTCTTTGCACCATTTTTGTCTTGCAAAAAAGATAGATGATATTCCCAAGATAAGCATTAAAACAAGCTGAATAAAATAAGTTGTGCCATTAGATGACAGTATTAACTTCATTGAGGCTAATGGAGGAATAACCGAAATATAACCCCAAAAATCAATTCCAAGTATATAGAGCAGAGCAGGTACAACCAACAGAATTGTCGAGATAATCATACTAATCTCATATTTTCCCAATGTAGAAATCAAACATACAATGAAGCAAGCAGAAATCATAATAAGCAGTTTTGAAATATATAATCCTAATAGAAAAATAATAAGACTGCAATTAAAAGGAATTATATTCAGGAATTCAATACTGTAAATCGGAGCATTTAAGTTTTCAATCGGGTATCTGATGCATACGCTAATAACTTCTACACAACTTGTACATAGCCATATTATTAGGGTAATAATAGTTGCTGCCAGAACCTTTTTCCTAAACAGAAATTGGCGTCCTTTAAACGAAGACATAAGCACAGGATATACCATTGACTGCTTTTCATAGGCAAAAACATTTGACAAAATAATAATAATACAAAAAACAGAAAGTAATGCAAAGTTCTGTTGCCTTGAAAAAGCCTTTGAATCCAGCAGTTCAATGTATCCTTCTGGGTTTACAAGCCAGGCATTGTCACCTTGCTTTTCAGCATAATTTATACGCTCCTGTATAATATTCAGAGCTTCTCTTTTACTATCAAAAGCATCTGATTTCAAGACATGCGAATTATAGTTATTTTGAGTAATTTTACCTTCTCTATAATCCAAATATGCTTGGGCAAGTTCAGAATCCACTTTTTCAATTTCGTCTTTCAAATTCACAGCGTATTGACGCGCAAAATCTGTTAATTGTCCACTATATTTCTCATAAAATTCGTTAACTATGCTTTCTGTTTCACTTTGATAAATTTCTGTTGTATTAACAGTATTAAAAAGGACAAATATCAGCACAGTTAAAACTATCCATCCCTTTTGAATGATTAAGAGTTTATAAAGTTCATAGCCGATAATAGATATTTTTTCAACTATCTGCCAGTATAAATCAGCTAATTTTTTAAAGAACTTATTAAGCATATTCGTTAACTTATTTCCGTTAGATTCAGGGTATTTAAACGCAGAAACCAACACTGTTATTAATCCAAAAATGAGTATAAACGCTATTAAAGAGTAAAATATAAGCCAAAATCTGTTTATAACGATATTCAAAAAATTCAGGTTATGATATTTTGCAACTTCTGTTGTTGGATCCACAAAGCAAAACAAGTTTACGCATTTTAAAATAGACAAATTACTTTGGATTGGCAATAATTTATACAATGTAAATTCAACAGCCAATATTACACCGGCAAAACCCAATGCGATATTAATTGTTCTGATAAGTGAAATTATTAACCAAACAAAAAGTATTAGGACGAATTGAGATAAGGCACTTATAAAAACATAAAATGCAATAAATCCCAGTACTGACATCGGAAATACAAAATTTTGAAATTCCTGGATTGATTGAACACTTCTAAATACATCACCTATGCCACCGTATAACAAAAAAGATGTAATAAATAAAATGGTATATGCAATAGCAGTAGACAGAAAAACACTTACCGTCAGAATTCCTATTCGCTTGATTGCAAGTGAAAATCTTCCTTTTTTAGTAGCATGGATAATATTCCAAAGACCCGATTTTCTCTCTTGAATAAAAACTATGATGATAGCTAAGTTGAAAATAAAAATTATATAATGCACTAATCCAAAATTAACTACAGAAATAATTGGTTTATCATTACCAAGCTCAAGATCTATATGTTTTAGATTTGCGTAATCGTCCGCTGTTTTTTTAATATTTGAGTTAGACAGCGAATCAGCATTTGAAAAAATACTTATTTCGTTCATTTGTTCTGATTTAGAATCAATACTATCTAAATAATCCGGATAGTCAATGATATACTCAATTTGAGTTAAAACTTCCAGAAGCACGGCTTCTTTAGCCGAATAATCATTTTCCGAATATAAGTTTTTATTTTCATCATATTCTTTCGATATTTCCGGATATAAATTACGCAACTCTTCCTCTTTATCTTGCCATACGTCTAAGTAGTTGTCTTTGTCCTCCAGTTTCATTCTCTCAAAATTAATTAATGAATTAACAGTCGAAACATAATCTAATTGTTCCGACACGATGTTTCGCGCCTGCAAAATAGTTTTATCACTTAAGTCATTAAAAAATTCTTTCCTGTAACTGTTTAGCGTTTCAACACTACATCCATTTGAATAAGTATTTTGGTATTGAGTGTAAAGAAAAAAGGAGAAGCATATTGTCATCAGTATTAAAAAGCTGAATATTATTTTTTTATTTAAGAAAACTCTTTTAGATTCATTCATTTAAAATTACTTCCCCGGTATCCGATACAGTATAAATTGTTTTCCAATTATATTTGCCGGTTCCTATTTGATTTTTTGCGAACACCTTTAGTTTTCTATCAGTTGTTTCAATATATAGATTGTCTGAAAGTCCGCCTCTGAAAAATTCACAATCTGAAATAGGAATTGTATCTATTATTTTTCCGCCCGTACTAACAACAAATATTTTGTAAGATGAGGAATCTGTAATTTCATTATCCCAATTTGTCAGGTATAAGTATTTAGTATCACCAACTATCAGCCAAGAATCATCAGGTGCATCAATAAAATTAGAATTGTTTTCTCCATTAAGTTCACATTGAAAAAACTTGTTTGAATCAAAGTAATAAATCTTATTATTCATTACTGTATAACAACCCGTTGTATTTATTATTTTTTTAGTTTGACCTGAATGTATATTAAGACGACATATATACCCGTCCCAATTATCATAACTTTCATCAGTTGCATATGAATATGAAAAATACAAATAATCTCCGGCTCCGATAAATCTCGTTATAAAGACACCATTATCATTTTCCCTGAATACTTGTTCTACTTTTTTGTCATCTAAATTCATTCGAAACAGTTGTGTACCCTTCTGTGTGTTTAATGACCAAAAAGCATATTTTCTATGAATCGTAAACACTCCTATATTATTAATATCAGAAGTTTCAAATAATTTTAATACTTCTTCTCGTTTTGATGCATCCGAGCTAATTTTGTAGAGAGAAACCGAGTTGTCGCTGTCACTGCCTCTTCCTAGCATATAGATATTATTATTATAATAGGCATAACCTTTATCAAAATAAAATATACTATTTGGGAAAAATGCATTACAGTCGCTTTCCCCCTCGTCAACATTTGTTATGTGCTGACAGTCGGGTTTTCCGCAAGCGATAACAGCTTTTTGTACTTTGTTATCATAATAATATAATGTATTGTTATAAAAAGTGTACTCTCCGCTTCCATTTGATATGTTCATACCTGTTTTTGAAATAAAAAACGGCTGATCATCTTTGCCAATTTCAAACGATGTTTTTTCATAAGCCTGAGTCCCGTAGTCTGTTACTGTATCACCGTATTCATTTGATTTTAACCCGTTATTTATTCCGTTAGTTGGATCATCAGATACAGGCTGACTATTTCCCTGCTTACCACAAGCACTTAGAGAAGAGAAAGCAATTATTAATAATAAAACAGATAGAAGTTTTTTCATTTTAGTCACCATACAAATTGTAAAGTTTTTATATAAAATCAATTAGGAGGGGAGTATAAACTCCCCCCTTTCTGTTCGAAATATGGTAGTTATACAAAATATTTATTTAACTATTTTGCTTCTTACCCTTACCTAATAACACAAAACCACAGGTGGTTGGTTTTATAAGTTATTACTCATTTGTAAATCCGATACTAAGAATATTAAGATATCAGGCCCAAAAAATTGGATACTCCTGAAGAGATTATCTTAGATATATCAATTTTGCCAATAATAGTCCATAGAATATGTACTGCCCGTCCCAACCTTATATTTTGTGTAGTCATATGTGCTGCTCGCTACAAGTTTCCAGCCGGTACCGGGAGTAACACCTGCGTAAATTGATGTACCGTTTCCAGTTGAGTTTGTATCCCTTACATAAGAATAATTCGATCCATTCTTTGTTCTGCACTGCAAAGGTGAGATGATCAAATTTGTGTAACCACTCGAACGAAGTATTACGCTCACCTTAGTACTTCCCTTTGCTGTGTACTCCAAACTGTGTGTATATGCACTTGCACTGATAGCAGAAAACGATGAGATTGCACAAACCGCCGCCATAATGGTAATAACCGTTCTCCTTACTTTGCTTTTCTTTGTTTTCATTATCGAAAACCTCCTTCTATTATTTATTATTTGTCTAAATTTTATCTGTAATTTGTTGCAACAATCACAAAACTACAATAAATTGAACAATATTACCATAATTCAATTATCTTGTGATTAAATCATATCACTATTGACAAGGCTTGTCAATAATATTTTGAAATTTAAAATATTGAAATTACAATATTTTTATGTATAATTATGTATAATAGAATTGTTGGTAAATAATAATTTTGAAAAGGTGTTTTATGGGTACTAAAAATAATTTTTTCAGCGGAATAACAGAAATTCTTATTTTGGCAATTTTGAATGACCATGATAGCTACGCCTATGAGATTGTTAAGTACATTAAGGAATTTTCCGACGGGTGCCTTGCGATTTCTCCAAACACCATTTACGCTGTTACCTACAAGCTTGAAAATGAGGGTAAAATCACCCAATATTCTAAACTTGTGAGCAAGCGGAGAACAAGAATTTATTATCATCTTGAATCAAACGGAAGGGATTATTACGCCCAACTACTAAACAACTTTTTTGACGCTTACAGGGGTGTAGAAAAAATACTTTCAACATTAAAAGAAAACACGGAGGATAAGGACAATGAATAAACTATGTAAGGAATATATCAACGAAATAAAAGCTATGTTTCCTGTAAAAGGAAAAGAGGAAAGAAAATACATAAAGAATCTAAGTAAGGATATAGAGGACTACTGTGAGGAAGCAGACGCAACAACAAAGGAAGAACTTTATAAAAACTACGGAACTCCTGTTGATGTAGTAGCTGAATATTTTTCTGCTACCGGTGTTCCCTATGTTATTAAAAAGCTTAAAATCAGCAAATATATTAAATCATTAATCGCCGTAATCATTGCAGTTGCTTTAGTTCTTTCTACTGTGTATGGCGTTATATTATGGGAAGAACATCAAGCAATCATGAGGCAAGAAGTTGTTATCGCTGAAGAAGTAATTGAATAAAGGAGTAAAAACTATGAAGAAAACAATAACTATTACATTAATTATTGCACTTATTAGTTGTATATTTTTGAGTATTCCTGTAAGTGCTACAACTGCCGACAATACAGAAAGAACCATTGAATATTTAGATAATGGTGACTATATTGAAACAATAATTACTGACGATACTGCAAATCCAGGTATTTCTTTATATGCCACAAATACAATTACAAAAACAAAAACAAGATATTACAAAAACAGCAGTGGTACTGTACTTTGGTCAGTTGCAATTAAGGCTACATTTTCATACAATGGCAGTACATCGACCTGTACAAGCTGTTCCCATATTACAACAGCTCCAGCATCTGCTTGGTCTATAAAGAGTGCATCGCACAGCAAATCAGGCAACACGGCAACAGCAAAAGCAACAGCTACATGGAAAACAAGTGCTGGATCAAAAGATTATTCAATGTCAGTTACAATAAAGTGTAGTGCCACCGGCGTAGTGTCATAACCTTAAGTTAACTGGAATTATTTTAAACAGTAAACTACTTTTCTCACCGTTGCTTCTATATCTTTGCTTGGTTGTAATTAGTTTAGCATTTTTCAAATCCTTAATTGCCCTTCTTACTGTAGCAGGCGACAGCTTTATGTCGCCTGCTATTTTGTTTACTGAGGGCCAGCATTCACCGTTTTTGTTTGCTCGGTCGTGGAGGTAGGTATATACGGCTACGGCTCTGTGAGGTAAGTCCATTTGATACAGAAAAGTTAATTTACTCATTCTTCTGCACCTCCTGTGACGGTCGTTCGGTTCTTATGACTACTTTTCTTTGCTTGTCTGCGCTCTGTTCAACGCTTGAATTTTCAGGTTCTTCTGTTGGATCATTTTGCTGTTCTGAATTAATAGTATCTTCACTCTCGGTCTGTTCTGTATCTGGCGAGGTTTTAAGATTTTCATTTTTCTTCTTTTTTTCACCGCTTGCTTCATCAAAATCCGAATCATTTACTGGCTGTTCAAAATATTGAGGACAGTATGTCTGAATTATGTTGTTGAACAACTCCGAGCGGTTGGCATAGTGAACCTCACGGTTGCCGTTTTCCATAACCTCATACTTTTCTTCAAATTTAATACCCCATTTAAAAAACAGCTTTAGTTTTACTTTCATAGGATAAAAACCTGTTTTCATAACAACAAATGTGCCTTTTGGAAGTGACTTCAGCTCATCGGGAGTCATCAAAGGTCTTTCTATCATCTGCAAGGATTGTGACGGATCATTTTTGCTTCTGCTTACAGAGCCTGACATAACAGTTCTTGAACCGAGTGCTTTTGATAGGACTTCCGCACTTGTGCTGTTTGGAGCAAAGCCGCCGAAGATGGTCAACTGCGTGTTGTCTATAATAACATCAGCACCCTCTTTGCCGTAATTCTTCTCCAACTGTGCAAAGGATTGAATGATTGGAACTATCTGCAAACGCCTTGAACGAGATGCGGAGAACATCATCTCTGCCGAATCAATCTTCGGCAAAGTTCCAAATTCATCACAGAAGAACACACAGCGATTTTTCAGTACACCGCCGTTTTCGTCTGCGACCGACAGTATCTCACGGTAAAGCTGTTGGATTATAAGCGAAACCATAAAGAAAGTGTTGGGGTTTTTCTCCGGCATTACAATGAAGATTGCACACTTTTCATTGCAGAATTTTTCAGCGTCTATTTCTGTATCAAAACACAAAAGCTGTTCAAGCTCACTGTCAAGAAAAGCGTTGAGCCTTGACAATGCCGTACTCATAACGCTTGACATACTCTGCTCGGCTGTGTTGAGAGCCGCCCCTGCAAACCATTTTGCTTTGTGGTCGTCTGGAAGATAGTCCATTAAAAGTTGAAACTGATTTTTGCCTTTCTTGTTGGCCGGAGCAAGTAACTCCTGAATGATTTTGAATACCGAAACAATATGCCGTTCTTCGTGTTCGCAGAATTCCGAAACAAGCAGAATAGTTGCTGTTAAAAGTCCCTCTGCCGCATCATAAAAGTAAGCGTTCTGTCCGAATGAAGCCGAGTCCATACCTGAAAGAATAATCGTTTTTGAAATGATTTTTGCGTATTTTTCGGCTCTTGCCTTGTAAACAGGCTGTTCGGGCTCGGCTTTGTATAAGTCCATATACTTATTCACAAGATGCAGGAGATTGTTGCCGTGAGAGCGTGTTGGGTTACGCAAATCTATTACTGAAATTTTGTAGCCGTAATACTTTTCTGCAATCGTTCCATAATTCCGAACTACATCACCCTTTGTGTCGGTTGACAAAAATGACATACCAGTAGCGCAGGCATACTCAATGCACGGGTAAAGCCAATATGCGGTCTTGCCGACGCCCGCTGCACCAATCATCAGAGCGTGGACATCGCCTGTATCTACCATTGCTGTTGTTCCTTTTCTGCTGTTCTGACAGCCGACAACTATACCTTGCTCCGTTGGTCTGCTGTCAGGATTTGTACGCCATTCATCGGGTTTAAAATCAATTTGCTTGTAGGTGTTCTTGATTTCCTTTTTTGTCGCCCAACGAGCCGTACCGTGCTGACCTTGTCCGACCGTCTTGTTCTTTATGCGATTGAGAGAATAGTAATTGCCGACCGTAGAAATTATTATGAACAAAGCAAACATTGAGCCTGCAACAATAATCAGAGTTATAACACTTGACGGCATATTTCATCAGTCCTTTCACCGTTTAAAATATCCTCATTCCAGTCTTTATGGATAGGAATGAAGATTTCGCTTTTGATATTCATTGAGTTTAATTTATCGGCTATCCGTTTGTTTGCTGTCTGTCCTGCCTCGTCATTGTCAAAGCAGAGAAACACATTTTTGATGTTTGGATTATCTTTAAGACATTGAAAAAGCACCCTGTCCGAAACGGAGCAGGATGCCGCATAGCTGTGTTCTTTCCAATTTTCCTTGTGCATTGAAATGTAGGAAAGCATATCAATGGGAGCTTCAAATAAAAACATCTTGTCGCTTGTGCCGTGCCAATGAAAGCTGAATTCAGGCTGATTGCCTGCAACATTTCCCTTGTAAGAATTACTTGTCACCGTTCCTCTCTTGTGTGCGTGGCGAGGCTTACCGCTTGAATCATAGCCGACAAATACCGCATTGTGATAATAGGCTGACTCATAAATCATTTTCTTCCGCACAAACTCAAAAAGCACATCTTTATCAATTCCACGAGTCAACAGCAGATAAGAAAAAACTCTGCTCATTCTGTCATTCCTCGGCGGCAGTTCAAAGGGTTTGTGACTTTTTTCTATTGATGGTGAAGTTATGATTTGACCGTCACAGTTATTCAAAAGCATTTTCACCGCTTCTGCATAGTCCTTGTTGTAAAACCTGCGGACAAAATCAACCGCATCACCGCCTTTCTGTTCGTACTGATGATACCAGAGGTGACCTCTGATTGTAACCTTTTGCGAGCCGTCAAGCCATTCGTATTCTGAACCTGATTTCCTGACTTTCTTGCCTTGATGGATTAAAAAATTAGCAAGGTCTGTTCGCCTTGCCTGTTCTCGCTGTTCTTTTGTAAAATGAATGTAGGTTGATATTTTAATCACTTCCTTGTATATATTTTTCTTTTCTGCTGTAATATCTTATAGTGGGTAGTTCTTCTCTTATCACTGTGACAGGAGGCACCTATCAACCTTTGGGTGCAGTTTCCCCTTGGCGGTGTGATGATTTTTTGATAGACAATTTCCTATATATATGGTAAGATAATTATAAATAATCGATCAAAAATTATAAATTTCAGGAGGTTAATCCTATGACAAAGGAAGAATTATTTGAGCCAATAACGAAGAAATATAATGAACTAAAACTTGCATTACAAGGAACAGATATAGATAAAATAAGAGAACTTACTTTAGAAGTTCATGCTATGGTGCATCCTGCTGAAATTTCTGGAAGAACTGAAAAAACTATTGCAGATTATGTTTTGGATTATATGTTAAGAGGCAATCAAAATGAATTAGTGCCCAGAGAGGATTATGATGTGGATTTACATTACGCAGGCACTAGAACCGTTCCTTTGTGTTGGCAATTTTGGCATACATATCGAATTGAAGATTTAGTAAGCAATATTTTAATGGCAAATCAAAATCAAATATTCAATGAAGAATGGCAAAGAAAAATTGGTTCACCTATTACAGATACAGGCAATGCTTTGGAACTTGATGAAGCAATAGCGTTTGGAAAAGAGATAAACGTTGAAGCTCTTCATGAATATATGCTCGCAGTTGGTAAAAACACACGTAATATATTAGGAAATCTAACATTAGTACAGATAAATTCAATGGTACCGGAAGAATGGGTAATGAGAATATTAGAAGAAGGTGGAGTAACAACAGATTTTCGCTCGGTATGGTTATTAGTATTTTGGGGAAGGTTAACAATGGGAGGTATGATTTTAACTCCAATGACTGACCATCATATGATGCATTTACCTCCATGTTTAAACAATTTACCGATATTAGATTGATTTAAAGAAAATCCCTTTTGCCAACTTTATTCATTAAATCTGTGATTACATTTTTAAACCCTGAGCTTGTTTCTTATCATTTATCTTCTGCTGAAGCTTTTTATCCGTTCTTTGCGCTTTCTGCTTTTCTTCAAAGCGGAGTTGATTCTGAATCATATTGCCGAGGTAGCGCAGGAGATAAAGAGAAGAAACTGCAACACTGTTGCGGTTGGTTTTAATTGAATAATGAGGATACAGAACACCTTTGTCTGAATCAAAAACTGATTCGGCAGAGGTGTTTTCTTCATATTTAAAGGGACTTGAAACAGATTCATTGTCCGAATTTTCGCTTTTCTCAACCACATCTTCAGTGAGATTTAGTTTCAACGCTTCCTTAATTACAGCGTTCTTGATTGACTTAAATTCCTTGTTTTGGGCAAGAGGAATCCTGTCAGGCATTTCATCTGTGTAGGTGCGGATTGTATTTTCCTTTTGCTCGTACCAGAGGTCATACAGCTTTTTAATTCTATTGTCATTGGCAAGCTCATCAACAATGGAATCAACGATTGCTTTTACATCGGGTTTCAGATAACCGTAAACCTTTTTACCTTTCGTTTTTGAAAGCCTGTCAGCAAGTTCCAACAGCTTATGCTGAATTGATGCGCTGATATATATTTCCGAGTTTATTTTCGAAACCAAATCCTCTACAATGTCACGAGCCTCGGCATGGAGCTTATCCCTATGCTCGGTTTGCCTTTCATATATGCACAATAAATCTTGCTGAAAAATATCTTTTGCAAATGACGAACGCAGATTTTCAACTCCCTTTTGCGTGAGATAGCCTTCGTTCTCCACAGTTGAATATGCAATCAGATGCACATGAGGGTGGTGCGATTCATTATGAAATGCCGCATACCAACGAAGATTCTCCATTGGTATTTTCAGATTTTTCGCAAGTGCTTCGGTCTGAGTGCGGAGCATATCCCGCCAGCGAGCTCCGGTATTAAAGCCAAGCCGTTGTGCATCTTCTCTGCGGATTGAAATTATTGCAGTCCAGATATTTCCCTTGTGTTTGTCGAGTTCTTCCGTTACTTTTGACAGCTGAACCTGAACACCGTCATCGGTAAAAAGTCCGTGAGAGCCGAATCTCTCGGCACGAGGACGGGTAGCGATGTAATCGGCATATGCTTTTCTGCCCGAGATTTCATAAGCGTAATCTTCCATAACTCTTGAAATGAAATCAGAAGCCGAGCCTTGATTTTGCTTTTCAGCCTGTGCAGGGTCTTTCCAAGCAATATTGCCATCAAGATTTTTCAGCAGATGATGACGAGCTGTTTTGAACTCGTCACCTATCAAACCCAATCTCAAAAGCCAAGTTCTGAAAGTGTACTTTTCATTATCCGATACAGTTTTAGCGTGTCTTGCAGACTTCTGAATTAAAGCCTGATGACTGATTGCAAGGCAAAGCTGAATAGCACTTTTGACCTCGCCTGCGTGTAAGGTTGAATTAAAAAGACGGAATTCAATCGTACCCTTGTAGAACACGCTGTGAAGATTCAAAGCGTGGTAGCGTGTGTCATCATAGTGTCGGTAGCTGTAATCCTCTCCGTCATACCACATTGACTTGAATTGTTCCATAGACATAGGAGGGCGGTTATTGATTTCATCAAGAAAGCGAGTGTCCATCTTCTGACAGTAATGTTCTCTTGACACATTCACTTTCAAAGCCTTGTAGAGCAAGTCCTCTTTCGCCGCCATAATGTTTACGATATTGCGAAGTGTTTTCGGGGTATGCGGAGCCGCATTAATATGGCAATGCAGACCACAGCTTGAGTTGACTCTCGCTCCTGCACCACGAAGCTTTCTCACTAACTCCTGTATGGTTTCAATGTCATCGTAATTACAAATCGGAGTGACAAATTCAACCGAGTACAGTGAACTTGCATTCTGCCCTGAACGGTTTTCACAACGGACGCTTGCGTCACGCATAATCTTCCACATCCTGCCGTCATTGTCACGAACAGAATATGCATCATAACAACCGCCGACATGAGTTGCCTCTGTATGAAAATAACCGGCAATCACTTTCGCCGCAGTACTTCGAGTGATTCCGGTCATTTCTATTCCGAAGTTTTGACTTTTCAAGTTACCACCTCTGTATTTTCTTCCTGTGGCTTTGGCTTTTTAGGCTTGGGTGTTTTTACCTGTGAATCTTTCATATCAATGAACTCCCTGACATTTGCAGGGACATATTTTGCGTACAGAGAGTCCACAGATTTTTCAAGTTCTTCCTTGAAATCCAAATCACGCTGTGACATATACATTTTTACTGCATTCAGTTTTTCATCTTCGTACATAATACTTACGCTTGTTTTCTTCATAAAAAATCACCTCGTCAGTTCTTGTTGCTCTGATTTACATATTTAATATTCGGTATTTTCAACCACTTTGTCCAACCTCGCCCTGAGAGCTGAGTTTTGACAACTCCGTAAGCGGTGCCTTGTGCTTCAATAACTTCACCGTTGCCGATATACACTCCGATGTGTCCGTCCATCCAGACAGCAAGTCCGGGTGTGTCGGGCATAGTTGAAATCGGTCCGCTCTCGCTTACATTGCTCCAGATAGAATTTGCTCCGCAGTCCGTGAAACCGTTTGAGCCTGCGACAATTTCTCCGCTGTCAGAGTTGTACCAAGCATATGATTTTATCAAACCTATGCAATCACAAACTCTCTTGCCGAGCCATTTTTCACCGACCTTTCTCATCTCACCACCTGCCTCGTTATTTCTGGGAAACAACGACGCCTGTTGGTCAAGATATTGCTTGGTGCAGATCTGACCGTAACCGCCGTACACATATCCCCAGCCGTTTTTGTATGCGTTCTCACACCACTTGACAAGGTCGAGATTGTTCTTCGTGGTCTTGTCAGTAAAGCCTGCGGTACTGATTTCCGCACCCTTGATTGACTGCATCATTTTCTGAAACTCGTCATAATTAATCTCTGTTCCGAATTTCTGATTGACGGCATTTATCAAATCCTCATCTGACTGGTTCTTCTTAAAACAGGAAACAAAGTTTTTTACAAAATTCTCGTCCTCTGATTTATCGGACAAGGAGAATAGATAGATAGATAACCTCTGCCTGCGTGTTATAGTTGGACAACTTTTTATTTTTCAGTTGATTTTCAACCTCTGTCATTGTGTCGTTAATAAGCTGTAGATTTTCCATCTGCTCGGCTGAAATGTTTTCTTGTATAGACTGATTGAGTTTGTCGGCATCAATATCCATACTTCCGTTGAAAACGGAAACAACAGCAACAATCGGCATAACCACAATTATGATTATGCCGATAACTATACCGCCTATTGTTTTTATTACCTTTTTATCTGTGAGCAGAGCAACCGCTATTTTCTTTAGTGCCGCACCTATGGTAGCACTCACAAAATCACCTCCAAACGAAAAAAGCCAACTGTTCATAACACATTGTTATGATTAGTTGGCTAATTCAAATAAGATATTTAATGTTCACTATAGATACTAGACTTTCCAAAATTCATTTGAATGTAAAACATGTAATTTATCTTTATTTACACCAAGTTCAAGCATTTCTTTTTCAAAGATATATTCTTCTTCGCTTTTATAATAATATACAAACCATTCCGAATTCTTATCTATGCTATCTAAAATTTTTTTAAAATAAGGATGGTCAACTTTTCCAAGCGAATGACCTATTACCTTTACTGTATCAATGTTAGCCAACCTATTAAAAAATCCGCTATTAAACAATAATATTTTTTTCGTATCCTTTAAAGTGCTTTTATAAAAGTCAGCTATAGCATTATAAATACTAATAGATGCCTCATCAAATACTCTTTCAGCATTTTCAATTTGTTTTTTACATTTCTTTATCGCATCATAGTTACCGTGTCCTAAAATCGGCTTTATACCACAATAAGCTGGTAAGCCACCGTGAATATGCAAAACATTAGATGGTGGAATATTATAAACTTTTTCTAGCGTATTAGTATAATTAAAGTTTAAAAAAATATCGTCTTTATTCTCAACTAACTCATTACACAATGGGATGCATTTATTTAATCGTATTTGTTTTGCCCATTTAAAAACATAATCCTGCAACTCATTGATAAATGAATATTGTTCTTCCCAATAATCATCAAGTGTATCTTGTATTCCTACTGGCCCACTTTCTAAATCAAGAGCATCTACAATGGATTGTGAAAAATCTAGCATAGAGGTTTCATTTACATATCCTAATTTTTCTTCAATAGTTTTCCAAAAAACATCATACACATATTCGTCTCTTCTTTTTAATGCTTTTTGAGGATTAGGACCGTTATGATAGTCGTCAATATCAATCTGATAGAATCCATAATTCTCTTCGAGCCTAATATAAAAATTCTCTGCATACTTTTTTAAGTATTCTCTAAAGAACCAATATGATGTTTTTAAATTATGAGCAGAATCAAAACCATTTCCTATAACATATAATGCACTCATAAGAATAGCCCTCCTTTTAAAAAAACACCATATCAAACAATAAATATTTATAAGTTTTATTATAGCAAATCTTATCTATCCTGTAAAGCGATTATCTCCCACCAGCACTACCGAAAATCTCTGCTTTATATTCGGGAGCCTGAACGAGAAGCAAATAGCGTTCATTACCGCACATATACAGACAAGTGCCACACTCACCGAATTTTATTAAAGCGTACTCGTTTGGTTCTACCATTAGCGCATCTTCAAAGTCCTTCGGATTGATGTTGCCGTGGAAAAATAAGAAGTGGTGAGTCGGGATTGAAAACAGCGGCTTGTCATATTCACCTTTACGCTTGAATCCAGTCCGAACTGCTGTGCAATTCTCTGCACTTCGTTTGATGCAAGCATTATTCCAAGTCCTAAAAGCATATTGCCGGGGAATGTCAGCAACCCGAGAAACAGAAGAGTTGTCTGCATAAATGCCGTCAGGCACAGCGCCGCTATTTGCTTCATCCACTGATTGAAGCCGTCCTGATAACCTCTCGGAACGCTGAACATATACAACGCACCTACCGCCATCTGAATGAGCAGAATTCCTCCACGCTTGATGTTCGCAAAAAAGATTTTTATTACGCAGTAGGCAAAGGCTATCATGCATAACAGATTCAGCAAGCCGAATGTTGTCTGTGTTGCTACTGCAAAACTGCCCTCTAAAACACTTGTGCTTTGTCCGGCTAAATCAATGCTTTGTTGCCCTGCCATTATGGAGGACAAATCCTTTGAGAATATGTTTTGCAGGCTGATGCAAAATTTATACAGTTCCACAGGCACAACGCCGAACAGTGAACAGGCAAAGAAACCTTTTAAGACATTAATTGCAGTTGTCTTTATGTTCGCTCTGCCGTTCTGATATTCTATTGCAACATCAAACACGGCGACGACCGTGCCTGCGACGAACAATGCCCAGCCAAAAAGCGTAAACAGGTTTATTGTCGCCTGCACCCATTCAAGGTCGAACACATCTGCTCCCATATTTCCCATCATTGTGAAGAAGTCGGCAACAGCGTTGTAAATCGTTTCGTAGAACCACTGTAACATTGTGTTCCATATAGCATTTGAGATTTGCTCACCGAGGAAGTCAAACACCTCGCCTATGGCACTTCCGATTCCACCGATGAAATCTCCTAACCAATCAAAAATATAAATCACCCCCTGTCAAATGGAAAGTTGAAAATGGAAAGTTGAAAATTAAGCTGTGCGGCTTCGCCGCAATTTTAAATAAATTCGGGCAACAAGGCTTTTTATCATTTCAAACCATCTGCTCATCCGAAATTTTCCATTTTACATTTTCCATTTTCAATTTTATAGTATTGTCCAGATGTATAGCGGTGCAGTCAGCGAGAACACAAGACAGCCAAAAAGTATTGCAGGAGCGGTGAATTCAAACTGACCGTGTTTGCGGTAATCCATATACGCCGTAGCGAGTTTTACAAAGAAAAGTATAGCAAGAATCATATCAACCGCAGGAAAAACAACATTGTTTACTACGTTTTTTATCTGTGTTTGAGCCGATGTCCATGTGCTTTCGATTGCTGATGATACATCTCCTGCGGCAAATACTGTTACTGCCGATATTCCGAGCATTAACGGTATTACTGATACGCCTGATAACCATTTAATTAACTTAGTTCTTCTTGATTTTATCATTTTTTACCTCCGACTTTCTTAAATCATTCTCCGATATATATCTGACTTCGATGTTCAGTTTTTCTGCAAAGCGAATTTCTGTTTTCATACTCTCAGTTATTTCATCTCCGAAAACCCAAACCGCATCACAAACCCAAAGCATAGAAAGTCCTGCGTTCATACCGAGATTCCTTTCTTTATCATTTCTGTCATCTAAAATCAGCACATAAAAATGCGGTATGAACGGAGCCATACCGCACTCTAACGCATAACGGGCATATCGTTTTGCGTTTTCAATGTTTACAGATACATTACCGCCCAAAGGCGAACAGATATACACCCTGTGCATTATTCATCGTCCTCATCTTTCTTTTTGAATTTGATGATGAGAAATGCAATTAAACCTCCGACAGCAACAGAACCTAAGCCAATATAAAAGCCAAGATTTGAATCGTCGCCTGTCTGCGGTTTTTCAGGTTCAGGCTGCGGATGAATTGTTACAGTCTGATTCTCATCTTCAATGTCAGCGTGTACTGCAATTTCTGTTCCCTCACGGTAGAGAGTTTCAAACACAACGATTTCTGTATCTTTGGTAATTGCAGAGCCGTCAAAGGTAAAGGATACTGTTACTTCGCCGTCTGCTGTTTCGGGTGTGAATGTTACTTCGGAGCTAACTTCTTTTCCGTCAACAAGGAATTGCTTACCCGTGGATTTATCCATAAGGACGCCTTTGATTGTGTATTCTTTTCCTGCTGTGAGATGTTTGTAGGAAACAACATCGTCAATGGTAATATCACCGTTAACTGTGAATTCCTTTTTGCCGTCAATAGTTGCAGTTGTTCCGAGTTCGGGTATTTTATCGTTTTCAATTGTGATTTCGATAATTTCATCGTCCTCTGAAATTGTTACAGGATATAATTCCTCATTTTCAAGGTAACCGTTAGCAGGCTTTAATTCACAGACAATGTATTCGCCGTATGGAACATTTTCAAAAGTGAAGATTCCTTCCTCGTTTGATTCAGCGGTGAGAATTGCAGTTTTTTCTGACAATTCTTTTTCCTCTGCTTTAAACATTCCAAATAATGCGCCTGCGATATTTTCGCCTGTTTCACGATCAATCTTCAAGCCTTTGATTGTGCCATAGATGATTTCATTTTCAATCGGTTCACCGTCATTTACAGAAATATGAACAGTTGCTGTATCCTGTCCTGCGTATTCAAACACAACAGGGTATTTTTTCTCAGATAGGATATAGTGGCTGTCAGTGCTGATTTCCTTAACATAGTAACTTCCAATCGGAAGGTCGGTTGTAAAGGTTGCCTTACCTTTTTCATTACAGGTGATGATTTCAAGAAGTCCATCCTTTGGAATGACAGATCCGTTTGCGGCTTTCAAATCTTCATCAGCGTAAAGTCCGAATGAAACATTGAGGATTCCGTCATTACTGCCAATGTTGAATTTCTCGTTCTGTTCAAGAATTTTGGTAAGGTTAATTTCAGCTTTTTGCCTGTCGTTTGTAAATGATGTTGAGGTGTTGGTTACCTTTTCATTCTGTCCTGAGTAGGTGAGTTCGATATGATTTATAGTCCTGTTCAGAACAAATCCGTTAGGAGCTGTTTTTTCTACAACACGGTATTTGCCGAGGTAAAGCTGTTTGCTTATAGCTGTGCCTTTTGTGTTTGTTTTCAGTGTTGCGACAAGCTCGTCTTTCTTTGCTCTTACTGTTCCGTCAGGTGTTGTAATGTCCTCATCTGCATAAATTTCAAACACTGCACCCGACAAACCGCTTACAGAATATTCAGGCTGATATATGGTCGTAAGTGCAACATCATTTCCGTTTTCATCAGTATATCCGCCGCCGACTGCAGTTACATTCGAGAAAATATCGCCTGTTTTTTCTACGGTAATTGTACCTTTCTGCGGAGTATTTTTCTTCTCGGCTTTTACGATTGTAACGCCGTTTTCTTCACTTGTGTTTTCTGCCGTAATATCAAAATATACAGGTGTGCTGTCGAGGATATATCCGTAAGGAGCCTGCACTTCAACGACTGAATAGCCTTTGCCGTAGGGCAGAGTTTCAGGTGTGATAAGGTAACCATCAGAATTTGTATAGAAGGTGTCAATAGTCGTTACTTCGGGATAGGTGTAGGTCATAGTCACGAGCTTGTCGTTAGGATCATAAATCTGAAAGCCTGCGCCTGCATACGGAATCTGCTTTCTGGTTTTGCTGTCAACCTTTACTATCTTTACATAACTTTCAAGTGAAGCGTTATTGATGAGGTATTTATAGGTTTTGCCGTCCTCATTTACAAACACATCAAAATCAGCAATGAACTCTGTGCCGTTCCAACCCTTGGTCTGATGAACTGTGTATGTTCCGTAGGGCAAATCCTTTGTTTCTGCAAAACCGTATTCATCACATACAAGAGTATCTCTTTCAGTTTCCTTTGCCTTGCTGTAACTTCCTGCCGATTTCAGATAAACCTGAAATTCTGCACCTTTTTCGGGAGTTTCAATTTTTGTACTGCCGTCATCGGTGTGCTTGATAATTGCAATTTTTCCTTTCAGTATATCTTCGGTAACACCCATTGAAACGCTGTTGTTTTCAAGCGTATATTTTTTCGCCTCTGCACCGATGTGGTATTTGGTTTCGTCAAGGAGATAACCTTCGCTCGGCTCAATTTCTTTCAGAGTCTAGTTGTCACCGCACACATAGTATGAAGTTGTAAAACTGCCGTTCTTGTCTGTGGTGTATTTGTCAACCAACTTGCCGTTATTGTAGATACCGTAAACTGTTCCTGCGAGTGTTGCGTCACCCTGTGCAGACTTTGTTTCAGCGTCTGTTTTTGTAACAGTAAGATTCCACTTTTTAAGAACATTACTGAAAGATACAGTTGCCGTTTTCCCACTTTCAACATTTACGGTCTTTGATTTTTGTTCGGCATACTCTGTCGGAGTATGCTCGGTAACCGTGTATTTTCCAGGGAAAAGGTCGCTTAATTCAAATTCACCTTTTGAGTTTGTTTTTACAGTTTTGCTGTAATCGTCGCCTTTGACGGTAAACTCAATATTTGCAACATTGCCATCCTCGGAGGTTTTGACAAGCTTTAGGTTGCCCGAGCTTGTCTTGACCTTGAAATATGCCCTTATCGGGTCAGCGTCGTTTTCAACACCTGTGATTACATCCTGCAAAGTTGCATCTCCATATGGGATAAGGGTTGTATTTCCTACGCTCGGCATTGATTTTGCAAAGTTGAATGTTACTGCATCGTTGACGGGATTTGAGGAGATGAGCGTCAGCTTGTTTCCTGATACAGATACACTCACACCGCTTGTTGTCTTGAAACTGAAATCCGAAAGAATACTATTGCTGTCAGTAAGAGTTAAAGTGTACTTTCCGTCAGAGTATTTCATCTCATAGGTTTCAGCCTTTGAGGCGATTGCAGATGCAAAGCTTGGAACAATTGAATAATTTGCAAGGCTTTTTGAGATAGCATTGTAAACCGACTTAACGCCGGGGTTTGCTCCGCCTGCACAGATACCGTCAATGAACTTTGTATTTGTGCATTTATAGCCTTCGCTTGTAGAACGACAACCTGAAACAAACTCCCATACAATCAGCTGTGTTGCTACCCATTTCTGATCCTTTGTTCCGCTTAAGCATTTCCCTGAACCGGGTTTGCCGTAAAGCAGAGCAAGGTTGATTGCTTTCTGCTTCGCAGAGCCTAAATTCTTCCAGACGGTCGAACCGTCCTCGGTCAGCGTATTGCCTGAGTAGAGTGTATGACTGGGTTCAATGCAGTAGGCTTCTTTGCCATCTGCAAAAATCTTGCACAACTCTTCGCCGGGAGTGCCGACTGTGTAGCCGTTGCTGACTGTTGTCTGCTGAAATTTGATTGTGTTTCCTGTACTGTCATAACAGTAGTCAAAGGTAATTGTAACTTTATCACCGCTTGCTGCACTTACAGGGAGCGAGAACATTGTTCCGAATATTACGGCAACCACGAATAAAAGTGCAGTTATTCTTGTGAATTTTTTATTTCTGATTAACTTAGTCATTTTAAAAATCCTTTCATAAAAAATATGGGGCAAGATTTTTCACTTGTCCCGATTGATGTCTTATTCTGTTTTAAATACAATCATAATTTCATCGCCTGCCATTCATTGAAATCTTCATCTATATCATCAGACTGCTCACTGCCGTCCGTTATATTTACATATTCGCCGATAATGTTCAGCGCTTCGCAGTAACTGCCAGAACTCGTAACACGACTGCACATTTCTTTTGCTTCGTAAGCCATACTGTTTTGCTTTAATGTACGGCTTGCAATTCCTAACAGATTGAATATATTGCCATCCTGACCTATCAATGCACAGTCGGGTTTGACCTTTTCTGCTTTGCTCTGTTCATCAATAATAAAACCACCGAGCTTGTTATCTACATAATCGGAAAGCCAAGTTCCGACAAAGGCTGTGTAGGACTGTAATCTCCACATTGCAAGCTTGCCGATGTCAAGGTGGACATCTTCAAATGGATAAAGTATACAGGTAACGCCGTCACTCATGAACACAGAAACATTCTCAAACTTTGTGTCGTCAAGAAGTATTCCTTTGTCCGTAAGCATTTTATTGATGCCGTCCATCCATTCTTTAATTTCACCTCCACAGCCCTGCAAGATAAGACCTTCCTTGCCGTTCATACGGCGGAGGTCTGAGAGTGTTATACTATTGATTTTCATTGTCATCTTCCTTTCATAAAAATAAGCACCCACAATAAAGTGAGTGCCTTGCTTAATCGTCTGTTCAACAATAGACTACATATATTTTGTTGTTTTCTGTGATTACATTGAATGATAAGTCGCTCGGAGCTATGCCACTGCTTTGGTAGGCGGTTGCGTAGGCTTTTCCGTAGGTTTCTGCGTCGGCTTTTCTGAAGGCTTCTGCACAGGCTTTTGAGTAGGAGTTTCGGTTTATTTTTTAGCAGTCGATTCTGATTCAGACTGATTACTATTCACTGTATTCTTGCTGTTGTTCCGAACCTCAGTTTGCGTTTTCTGAATCGGATCCGTTGCTGAAACAACCGCCGAATTTTTCCCACTGTCGGCTTTTCCTTCGGTTTTGGTATTCTGTCCCTAAGGCTCTGTTTCTTTTGAAACGGTGGTTTTTTCGGCTGTTGTTGTTTCAGTTGTTTTTTCTGTTGTTGCCGTTGCAGAAGTTTCCCCAGATACAGAAACACCCACGGAAGTTGAAACCGTGGGTGATAAAGAACTGTTATACATTTTTTCTTCTGCCGTACAAGCTGTGAATGTTCCTGTTGCTAAAATCAATGTCAGCATTATTGCGATTTTCTTTTTCATACTATCGCCGTCCTTTCAGCAACAAGTATATCCAAAGATTTTGAAATGTCCAGAGATTTTTGAATACCAACTGATAATCATTTCTTTTTGGCAGACGCAAACGGTAAACTAACATTCTGTTTTTCTGCCCCCAGCAGAGAAAGATGTATAAGTGCATCTCTCTGTTCTTCCTCGGACAGACTGTCGAGGAAGTCTTCAAGGGTGAAATTTTCCTCGAATTCTTCTGCAAATTCATTACAGTTGTCGCAGATTTTTTCTCGCCTGACAAGTACCGAGCCGTCATCCTGTTGGATGAATGATAAAACATCGTTGTATCTGAATCCGATTCGCTGACGGATTTCATAGGGGATTGTAATCCTTCCTTTTTTTCCGAGAACTCTGTAAATTTTAAGCACTACTCGTCCTCGCTTTCCGCAAGCTCTGCTCTGCACTCATCACAGATACAGTCGCAACAACATTCTTTGCAATCATCATCGCACCTCTCAATCAGAATTGCTCCGTTCACAGCTGAAATCTGCACAGCACAGTCGGATGTGATTCCTGATACAATAAGGGCATCAAGCGGTATGCTTACATAAATTCTATTTTCCATGATTAATAATACACTCCTTCAAAATTTGTTCTAAATCAATTTGTTGTTCGGTTGTCAAGTCAAGCAGACTTAACTGCAACGGCTTGTTTCTCTGCCGTTCATACATATCGTAATTGCCGATAAGCAATTCGGGGAATTGTTCGCCTGCGTTTATTCGCTGTTTCATATTGTGCAGTCTTGTAAAATCAAAGAAAGAACAGCCGTCGTACAAATTGCGTATTTCCTCACAATCATTGTATGACACAAGCCATTTGCCTTTTGCATTTGCAAGTGCGTTTTTTAGCCTTAAATGGTCATCCCAAGTGAAACCGCACTGATAAACATACTCGCTTGAATAGTACGGCGGATCGCAGTAGAAAAAGGCGTTATCTCGGTCATAATGCTTGATTAAAACCTCAAAATTCTGATTTTCAATCATCGCATTTTCAAGTCTTTTGCCGACTTGCTCAATCAGTTGAAACAGGCTCACTACTGAAAATGGCTGACAGGCAAATGATTTTCCGCGCTTGAATAGCTGTATCGCAAAAGTTTCAGAAACATTACTGCTCTGCGCAAGTCGTAGTCCTGTTTCATTTTTATATACAATTCTATGATTTCTTCTGCTTTCAAGTCGGGAAGAATAATCTTCGTCAGTTCCAATTCCTCATCAAGGTACTTATCGTCAAACTTTTCCTGTTTAAAAAAGTTCTTTATTGCATTGAAATCATCCCTTGAATTAAGCGGATAAAATCCGAGTTCTTTTATGAACACCATGGGTCTGTCACGCATACAGCGAAAAAGGTTTACAAGATTATGATTGAAATCGTTGTAAACCTCCATTTTATCAGGCTTTTTCTTGCCTAAAAGTACCGCTCCCGAACCTCCGAAGGGTTCAATATACCTTTCGTAATTCAGAGGAAACAGGGCGTACAAAATATGAAGTATGGAGGTTTTGTTACCCATCCAACTTACAGGGGTTTTGATATTCTCACTTCCTTACGGCGAGCCGCCGTTGGCAATTCCCCACCGCATAACATTACGATAGAGGAAACATTGTCAGCAGTGGGGAGTTATAACTCTCATCTCGCCAAAATTTTTTAATACCAATCGCCCCTGAAACGACAAAAAGCCGTTGATTAAATTTAAAATCTAACCAACGGCTGTATATATGAAAACCAATATCAGTCATTCGGAACGATTGATATTAGTTGTTGTTATTTAAATTTTACTGTCTGCCTTTTTAATAATTTCACCGATTGCAGAGATTACATTGACTGTAACAGCGTTTCCAGTCATCTTGTAAAGTCTGCTGTCGGATAGACATGTTGCTCTTGCTTTATCGAACTGCTCGTCCGTGAAGCCTTGCAATCTCCAACACTCTCTCGGTGTCAGCTTCCTGATTCTTCCGATGTGAACTTCACCGTTTGGCTCAACAAACGCAACTGCAAACTTTTCATAGCCGTCAAGAACATCTGAATTTTCTACAACCACTCCCGAATGTTCGGCTTTTCGGTTACTGATTCCCGAGTCGTGCCTTGCGGTTATGCATCTTGCAATTTCTGTCAGTTTCGGGTCAGGGTTAAGGTCAATGAAATGGACACGAGTGTCCATTTCATTAGATTCATTTCGCCCGACCAGTTTGACACTTTGTGTCAACGGTCGATGGCTAATTCTATCATTTTCCCTTTCAGGTAAAAGATAGAATACAGCCTGCGTTGCTGAGGTTGTCAGAGTATGCGCTATCTGATTGCCGACTCTGCCACGCCTTGAATTTTCTCCCGAAAATGCAGTATCAATACTGTCGCCGGGATATGCAACCTGATAACCGTCTTTGGTCTTAGCGTTTATCAGCAATCCGAAATTTTTGATGTTAAGTACCTGCCAGCACACATTATACCCCAAGCCATCCAATGTACGGAGGATTGTTTCAAATGTCCTGCCTTCGTCGTGGTTAAGCAGACCGGGAACATTTTCAAGGAAGAGATACTTAGGTCTTTTAACGGCAGCAATTCTAGCAATTTCGAAAAACAGTGTTCCTCTTGTATCATTAAATCCTTTTCTTGCTCCTGCGATGCTGAACGATTGGCAGGGGAACCCGCCCAGAAGAAGATCGAAATCGGGTAACTGTTCGGGTACAATTTTTCTTGCGTCATCAAAGTAAAGTTCACCTCCCGTGTCGTACATTGCTTCGTATGCCTGCTTTGCATACTTGACGATTTCGCAGTATCCGACGCACTCAAAACCGCCAATGGCTTCAAGTGAGGAACGGAAACCGCCGATGCCTGCAAACATATCAAAAAATCTGATTGCCATAAATCTTCATCTATCCAAAGATTTATGTAATTATCACCTCCTGTTAAGACAAATTGTTATGACCCTGCTCCAACTGTTTTTTACTTAAAATCGGCATAAGTTTTTTTCTGTAATCAAAATCTACAATTTGATTAATAAAAATACCGTAAGTGTTGAGTAGAACAGTTCCGTCAGGTTTAGTAATTGTAAGATCAGCGTATCTTCCTCTGTCACATATATACTCAGCTGTTTCTTCCACACTGTGAAGTTCCCTTTTGGTATTACCGTCAAAACCGATTAGATGATCATATTTTTCAGACATTTCGGATTTTCCTTTCAATTAAATTCAGAATAAGATTTAAACATTGCAGGTGGATTTCTGATTCTTATTTTCAATATTCTTCACTCCTTCATTTCTGATGAATAATTTTTATTTACAGAATAGTTTGAATCACTGGTTATGTTGTCACCTACTTTCTCTCTGTCAAAATTAGGTACCTGTTTCATCTCCTTTTCAAATTTTCTCAACTCTGGTGTGTCAGTAAAATACATATCAATCATTCCTTTCAAATTTTTCAAATAAAAAAAGCAACCGCTTTAATAAAAATTAAAACGATTGCCTAATAAAAAAGAGTCAATTACTATATTTCTATAAAATTGACTCCGATACACAATATTAAATTTTTAAAAAATACAAACACTTATCAAGTTGCTATTCCAAGTTCAGCAATAAAAACAGTAAAAAGCACTAAATTTCTTCCATTAACTGCATACTCTTAAAAAAATTAAAGTATTCCAATTCATCTTGCTTATTAATGAGAACAGGCAGAAATATGATTTCTATAAACTGATAGTTCATAATCCACTGTAAGGTTCTATCATTCCAGTCAACAAACAAATAGATTTTAATGAATTCGATATGAGTCCAAATCGCTAACTTTATTAGATTTGGGTCATCGTTTGAATAAAGATTATTTAAAAATCTTTAATCTGATGATACACTCTCTTGGTACAGTAACTTTAAACTTAGTCCCTGTAATTCTAATCTCAACATTTTGTAAAAGTTTTATTATAATTTACTATTTTCATCTTATAATTCTTATATCATTAATTTGTCATATATGGTATTCTTATCGGCCTTAACGATTATAAAATAAAAAATTAGATTTCCAACACATCGACAACTTTTGTCAATGTATAGTAATCATTATCTCTACATAAAAAAGGTTCTTGTGAATACGAAGCATACGCAAATGATAGTTGATTGAACTTAGCAAATTCAAAATCGCTTACTTTATCACCAATATATAATGTATCGCAAGGGTCTAAATTATACTTTTTAATTAGATAATTTAATGAATTACCGTTAGCTTTCAATCCATAAATATCTCTTCCTAAATATTCGATAAAGTAACATTTTATATCATTTACATTTAATAAATGTTCTAATTCCGCTGTTCTTCTATCACTAATTATGAATAACCTTTTATCATTAACTTGTAATTGATGTAACACAAAATCTACATTATAAAATGTCATCTTAAAATTCTCATACTTTTTTAAATACGCACGATAATTTTTTAAACAATCATCTAAACTAAAATTGTTTAAATGGTATTTCTTATATATGTCAGAAATTAATTTTTCAGGATAGGTAAATTCAGTATCTTTACTTAAGTTCTTTATCTTATTTGGAAAGCACATATAATTAGCAACATCATTAAATGCAGAAAACATAATTTTCCTACTATTAATCAGGGTTCCATCAAAATCGAAAATGTAATTTTTCATTAACATCTAACTACTTATTTAATTTAAAGTATTTTTCTTAGTGCACCGAAATTCAAAAACGATCCGATTTTCCTAGCCTTCTTAACTAAGTTAAGAATATCATCTTCTGATTTAATGTGTTTGTATAAACATGAAGGAAACAATTCATAAATTGGTCTAAGTTTTTTTGTATAATTATCATCAGTTAAAGGATTTTGAGCCTCCTCATCAATAAAGACAGTAACAAACGATTTACCTAAATTTATACTATTTTTAATTTCGTGTTTTACATATTCACTTTCAAGAGAATCTTTGCCAATAACAAGGATAATAACATCTGTTTTTAATAATTTCTCATCAATCCAATTATAAATTTTTTTCTCATCTTCAATTTTCTTATTTTCAATATTAACTACATGAAAATCATTATTATTATTAACATATTCTTTCAATACATTAGCCTCATTTAAATGATATTTATAACTGAAACTAATAAAAACATTGGTAACACTGGTAATATTATTAAAATTTAATTTTGAAAATAAGTTTTGGTCAAGTTTTTTCTTTTCTTTTTCTAACAATTCTAATACTTTATTAATAATTTGATCTTTTTTATCTTTTAGAACTTTTAGATCATCTGAATTTTTTGGATCTTTATTAGCTATTTCATCAAAAACCTTATTATCATTACATAATTCATCATAAATTATTTTAGCAGTACAACCTGTATGAGGCAAAGCGATAATATTTTTCCCTTTAGACTTAGCAATAGAATACTCTGTGTAAACACCATCATTGTTATTTTTATCATCAGTTGCGCTATTAGAAGGATTCATATGACCATATAAACATATTATATGCTTTGAAGCATCAATCATCTTTTCTCTAAGGATTTTCTTGTCATCATTATTTAATACGCCATCAGCAGTAATCATTGGATGGACATTCAACCTATCATTAATAAGATTAATATCTGTTTTATTTATAGCAGAAATTGCACCTGAAACAATATAGTTTCCTACACCTCTACCAAATCCTGTATAGATATTATAACCATTTTGAATTAATTGTTGCGACAAAGAAAACATAAACTCACACTCATATTTGGTAAATGAATATTCTTTTTCCTTAGTATCACCATATTTTGCTCCCGAGATAAAAACATTATCAATTTTAAGACGCTCATTAATATAGTTAAGCATATCAGTAATTTGGCTAAATTCATCAACCAAAATCGTATTGATTCCTGACTTAATCATATAATTAATTTTTAATGTTTGCAAATTCATATCTTTCTGAAAAGCATCATCTTCATTATAATCATTTCTATTAATACTTTTCATAAAGCAATAATGATTTTTGGGGGAGATTCCCCTAAAATTTTGCTTAATTATCTTAAGAATTCTATCTAAGTTAGGATCCTTAAAACTAAAACCTATAAAAAGAAAAGTTTTCGTAACAAGCTCATAAAGTAATGCTTGTGTGAAAAACCACCTAGTTTCATCATAATTATCATAATCCCTTTTAGTAATTACGACATCATCAGGAATTTCTTTGTCTCCATGCATTTTATAAACGCGAACTTCAGTTAAAGGTTTTCTACTCTTAAACTGTGACTGATCAATAATTTTTTGATAATGCCTACCAAGTTCATGTAATTTATCCTCAATTAAAGAATCATAATTAGTAGTCCAATAGGAATCAACAGGTAAAGAAGCGATAATATTCAAATTAGGATTGTTTTCGATGTTATTGAAAGAGTTGAATTCCTTAATTATACTCTCACACATATACTGACGATTATATTTTTCTTCAAAATACTGAGCAATTGTTGCGAAGTCATCACTAACATCAATATCTAATATATTACAAAATCTTGTTACAAGTTTCTTCCAGTCAACAAACCCAGACGCCACAGATAATCCAGCTCCAGCAAAAATAGATAAGTTATTGGCTCTTATTTCACATACAATATGATTAAGTGTGTCAAGAACATGTAAATATGTCATATTCATAGTCAAATCTCCATTCAAGGATTATAATACAATAAAATAATACGCTTAGTAAATAAAAAATAAAATATAAAAAGCAGTAAGTAAAACCTACTGCTTTTTGTGGCTCCCCCAACTGGGCTCGAACCAGTGACATCATGATTAACAGTCATGCG